>Ga0075108_10001208_pt1 | contig 13190 bp, 11 predicted proteins | sample AntAceMetag02UK1_FD_69797 | JGI IMG/M metagenome (GOLD analysis project Ga0075108, IMG submission 69797) | Saline lake microbial communities from Ace Lake, Antarctica - Antarctic Ace Lake Metagenome 02UK1 | ecosystem: Environmental > Aquatic > Non-marine Saline and Alkaline > Saline | place...
TGTCGGGCCGCTCTGATATTGATTTTGGCATGTTGGGAATCCAGTATCTGTGGCCCTGAAATATAGTTTATCCCAAACGGGGAGTGTATGGGATCAGGTTGACACACAGGGGGGGCGACTTGGGTCAAGTGTCGCGCAGTTGGCAGTACTATAGTCAGTAAATGCATCCTTATCCGTAAGGTCGCATTGCCCCCTCCGGACCTTAAGATCACGCAGATCCCTTTCGTTTTCCAAGTCTTTGAGTATCACCAAAACGTTCGCTTCCTCGCGAAATTGCAACCCGTCCAATTTCAATATTGCGATTGCAAGAAAGATAGTTAATGCTAGCAAGGCCAAAGCGGCCGGCCAGATGAATTTTTTTTGGGCGCTTGTATCGGTCCCCTTTTTGCGAAACGGCTTCTCTATTAGTTCATGTAACAATATTGCGAAGGCAATCGTTGCTGCGAACAGCCCTGTTTTTTCGGCCATATCCAGCTGCAAACCAGCGCCGTATTTATACAACACAATTATGGGCCAGTGGACCAAATAGATAGCATAGGATCGTGCACCTACCCACTGCATGAATCTGTTGCCATAGACCATCTGCGCCCAGCTCATATCGCGACTTAACAGCAGTAGCGATCCCAGGACAGTCACCATGACCGCACCTAACGCGGGAGAAAAGCTGTCTTTAGTCGATGTGAAAAGCAATATCAATCCAACTAACGCCAACGGTATAACAAATCTCCCCGTCGTCGTTGAAAGTCTTAGCGCAAGTATCGCGATGAGTGCTCCTGCCATGAGCTGATGTATCCTAAAAGGAAGCAGGTAAAATACTCCGCTGGCAAAACTGTCCTTGAGTAACAGCGACGAAATTAGTGACAACAACATAAGCGAGACTGCCCACAACACACGCCGCCGAGTTGTCGCAAGTAGTAACAACAAGCCAGGCCATAATAGGTAGAACTGCTCCTCTAGGCTGAGTGACCAAGTGTGCAATAACGGCTTAGTATGAGCAGCAGCATCAAAGTAATCAGCCTCAAGCCAGAAATTGAAATTTGCGAGGGAAAATAGCGCATATAGAGCAGATTGAGCAGTCTTTTTCAGCTCGATAGGAGGCATGTTGATACAGGCAAACAACAGTGTGACGAGAATGGTGACTAATAGCGCAGGATACAAGCGACGGAAACGGCGAACATAAAACTCTCGAAGCGAAAATCGTCCTCCGTGGACATCAGCGACTATATTCCGTGTGATGATGAAGCCGGAGATAACAAAAAACAAATCGACACCCAAATATCCGCCAGAGAATCCAGGAATCTCAAGGTGGAATAACAGTACAGCCAATATTGCCAGCGCACGCATCCCCTCGATGCTTGAAATAAAACCACCATGAAGTGTGACGTTGGTATTGAGGGTTTTAGCGCTTGTCATAATTAGTATTAGTGCACTGTAGGAAATAGTCGTCCGAGCCTGCCGATTTATTTGAGCATAGGAGAGTAATTGGATTCTACCGGCTATCTCCAATGGCTCTGCCTTGACCTGACGGTTACCTATTTTTCAACTGAGCACCAAATTTCCTCTCTGCAAGATTCGCACCCCATCGGCGGACAGGGTCCTCGACAAGCCTGAAATTAAGCTCCGCACAACAAGCAACCAAAAGGAAACACAGAGCAACAGCCACCACAACATGATCCGATATCGGGGTGTCCAAGCGGAAGAACAGCTCTCTTACCACATAAAACAATGGAATGTGCATGAGGTAAATTGCGTATGACCGACTACCTATCCATAGAAATGCCTTGTGAAATGGCAGTAGCCTGCCGAAAAGATTTCTATTAAAGGAACAGATCAGTACGACAGGGAAAGACAAAATCGCAATGACACTTTTATCATAATGCTGGATAGCAACATTCTTGGATGAGGAAATCACCATGAGGAACAGCAGCAGCGCCAGGATCGCAGAAAACACACCGGAATACGCCGTACACAACCTTTTTAGCGATGCGTAAACGTTCGTGTCAACCATCATTGCCGCCAGAATGCCGAAACACAACGCATCTGTTCGAAACATCATCAACCACATGCCCCTTGCCTGAAAAAGCTGCAGGCAAATCACAGCTGCGAGCACGATAATCAGCTTGCTTCGAGTGAGTAGCGCCAGAAATGGAAAAACCATATAAAATTGTTCCTCCAGCGAGAGTGACCAGTATACAAAGCTGGCACCCAGCTCGAACTGGCCGAACCCCATTGCAAATCGTACGTTGGCAAATTGCAGCACCGCAGCAATCGTTGCTTCGATGTTGGCGCGTAACGAACCGAAGACGCCAGACTCGTTGAAGGTCATCTGCAATAGCAAAATTATCGCCAGCCAAAGCCAGGCCGACGGGAGTAGTCGAAATATTCTTCGGGTCCAGAACGAGAAGGCAAGGCTCTTGAATTCTTTTCTCCTTAAGCTGCCGGAAAATTTGGGCAACATGGAGCGGGCGATAACAAAACCGGAAATTGCAAAGAAAAGATCAACACCGAACCCACCATTGAAGCTCGCATAGATACGACCAAAAAAATTATCGCTACTGAACCAATGCAGATTGCCGTTGAGATGATGAAGCACTACAAATAGCACCGCAAAAGCGCGAAGCACTTCTATGTCGTCGATTCTGCGGATGGAGCTCATGCTCGCCTCGTTATTATTAGTGCGGGGCATCTATCCCGTTGCGCGAGAAAGAAACTCCCCGCTTGCTCAGCCGGAGCGACCCAACGATCTAAGTGACAGTTCCAATCCCCGGGGTCGGATGGTGGTCATTCCAATGGTGATTCCTAGCATGCTATGCGCCGAATCGAGCAAGTTAATTCACTTTCATACGCAGATCATCACTTTCATGGGTTTGCTGGGAACCACGTCACACTCTACCAGATTGTCGCTTCGAGTCGCCCCCCGATTTGTGACAGACTGACGCCGGTTGTCCGCACAATTGACGTAATATATGCTTAGCGGGTTTCTGCCTATGGCTCTATATGTCAATGTTAGGCTACGATCTTCGCCGCAGACTTGGATCTGGACCCCTGCAATAAACTCGCTCACAGTGAGCTTCTGCACCAAGGCCATCGGGATGGCTTGCAATTAATCATGCCATTCACTAAGGAGAATACTCGTGGATTCTGATGAAGTTCGGTCAAGCGCCAACAAGACTGGAATGATGGACAGGGTAAAAAGTGCCTGGTGCAATTCCACGACGAAAGAATTGGTCCAAGGAGTCTATCTGAAGCCGGGCATGCAGGTGGTCGATATCGGTTGCGGCGACGGCGGTTACACTCATTTTTGCGCCAACATGGGAGCCAATGTAACGTTCGTTGATATTCAAGACAACAAAGTCCAGGCTCTTGAAGAAAGACTCAAGGGCAAATTTCCTGGAGAGGTCAAAGGTATCGTTTCGTCGTGCGACCCCATCCCGCTTCCCGATGGCTATGCAGACCTGGTCATCAGTACCGAGGTTCTGGAGCATGTGCACGACCCCGTCAAATTCCTCAAAGAGATAGTGCGCGTAGGCGGACCGGACGCTACGTATGTACTGACCGTACCGGACGCGCGCGGCGAAAACCTTATCAAGACCGTAGCGCCACCGATTGTCTTTCAGGAACCGAATCACATCCAAATTTTCACTTCGGATGATTTCGAAAAACTGGCCGACGATTGTGGATTAGAAATTGTCAGGCATGAATTCCTGGGGTCTTTTTGGTCTATTTTCTTTTTGCTGAAGTGGGCGACTTCCCAAGCCGGAGAATCCCTCACTGAGAATGTCCATCCAACTACGATATTGTGGACGCAGATGTGGAACGAGGTTCTGAATCATCCGAATGGCGACAAAATTCGAGATGCGCTCAACTCGGCGCTACCCAAATGCCAAATGATCGTCGCGCGGAGGAAAGGTGTCCACCAAGGTTAAAATTGACTTTATGGTGCCGGGGTTCAGTAAATGTGGCACAACAACCTTGTGTGCTCTCTTAGACCTTCACCCCGACATCTATATTCCCCCTATTAAGGAGCCCTGGTATTTTTCTCATAAGAATTTTGAAACTCAACACGAGAGTTTCGACAGCCACTATGCCGCCGCATCCGAAGGGCAATTAAAGTGTGATGGAAGCACTGACTACACGGGATACTTGTGCGAACAAGTCGCTGCGCAGAGAATCTTTGAGAACAATCCAGACTGTCGCTTCATTTTTATCGCGCGCAATCCTGCTGCTCGAATCGAATCAAGCTACCGTGAAATGCACCACAGTGGGGTGACGTTTGGCTTGAATGCGCCCTACTCACTAAGTGAAAATCTGAAGCTTTTCCCACAGATGGTGCAAGACACTCTATATTGGGAGCGAATAGCCACCTATAGAAAAACATTCGGTGATGACGCCATTCTGGTGGTGTTCCTTGAGGACCTAAAGTCAGACTGGCAGCAAACGCTATCTGAATGTCTAGCGCATATTGGACTCGACTCAGCAAGGTTTCCAGCGGGGCACTCGGTCAGCCTGAATACCGGGGAGCAAAAACTTTACGACTCGCGCCTGTTGCGTCTTTTGCGTACCACGCAATTTACCGGGTTGCCTTTAGCCAAATTGGAGCCCGCTAGACAGGACGCAATTTTTGTACCGCTGCGTCTGCGCCGCTCATTTGGTAAAAAAACCCTGAAGTGGGATCAATACTCACTAAATGTGTTCAGAGAGAAAATAGCACCCGATAGCGTGAAATTTCTCGAATTCTATGGAAAAACAGCAAGCTTCTGGGGGCTTGAGATCCCGGAGTAGTGATGCATGCTGCAGACAATAACTACATACTATCCATTTAGATAAAGCGAAATGCGATCATGAAGTTCTATTGCTATTCGGAAATTGGCGAGTCAACCATCGTCTCTCGGTTAGGGGACGCTGACTACAGCTACTATTTCGTACTCAAAGCCTATATCCCACTTTTGGAAATGCTCGGATCCGTTGAAACGATCACTGAACTTGACGAGGCATTCATAGCCGACTGTGAGAGATCAAGTGCAGAGGGTGACGAATGCTATCTGCTAGCGTTTGCGCCTCCCCACAAAATCCCCTATGAACTCCCCTGCCCCGTGATTCCTGTGTTCGCCTGGGAATACTCCAGTATTCCGAACCGCGAGTTCATCAACGATCCTAAGGATAGCTGGTGCAACGCGCTGGAGCACTTCGGGCAGGCAATTACGCACTCCTCCTACGCCAAACAGGTGGTGAAGGACGATATGCATACGGATTTTGCAATCGAGTCCATACCGGCACCGCTATGGGACCAATACGCGAAGTTCCGCCAGGGGGCCCCTTCGAGGGCACCGGTCAAGGACTGCAAAGTCAGACTCAGTACCGCCGTCATTGATAGCTGGAACTTTGATATTGACTCCGAGACTATATTTCCAGCAACTCGGAGTGCAGGCCCGCCAGGCTCTGATTCCGCCTCGGACACACCCTGTGAAAGTATCCTGATCAAGTTTGGACAGCTTAACCCTGAAATTATGACAGTGGGACTCTATCCTCCAGAGGGCTGGGGAGCATGGTCGAAAACTGCCAGCCCTTGGATCATGCTGCCCAGTATGGTGTCAGGTCAAATCCGTCTGAAAATCACACTGAGCGCGCACGGTATCAACGTTGGTCGTGACATCAAAATGCAGATCGGTGACCAGTCAATTACGCTGAACTTGACAAAGGACATGGTGGAACTGGAGTTTGATCTTGAAATTCAACAGCCCGGCTTTTTCATTTCATTCACCAATCTGGATAACACCGTCCAACGCGCTCCCGGAGAAGATCAGCGCACTATTGGTATAGGCTTGGCGCAGCTGTCGATAGAAAGTAGAAGCCAACTACAAGTTAACCAAACCGCCACATCAACTCAGAACACCGTTGAGCATGACATTAACTTGAAAGGCGTTGTTTATATCAGCATTTTTAACCCCAGAGACGGCAGAAAAAACTGGGAGGACATCCTAACGGCTTTTTGTTTCTCCTTTCGCGAGCAGGAAGATGCCACTCTCATTTTAAAAATGACCTATAAGGATATGTCTGGATACCTGGACGATATGTTCAGCCTTTTTTGCCAGCTTCACCCCTTCAAATGCAGAATTGTGATTATCCACGGCTACATAAGCGGCAAGGAATACGACACGCTTATAGGCGCCGCTAGTTACATTGTGAATGCCTCCAGAAGTGAAGGGCAGTGTCTACCGTTGATGGAATATATGTCCTGCGGTGTGCCAGCCATTGCGCCCGACAACACAGCAATGGCCGACTATATCAATCCCGACAATGCCTTTATTGTAGATTCCAGCCCAGAACCACATTATTGGCCGCACGATCCCCAGCAAATTTTCACGACCTTGTGGTACCGCCCCAGTTGGGAGTCTCTGCACAAAGCTTATCGAGACAGTTACGAGGTAGCGTACAAGTTCCCAGAGCGTTATGCGGCAATGTCTGAACAGGCTTGGCAGTCTCAGTACAAATATTGTTCCAGCGAATTGCTGACTGCCCGACTTGACACGTTTTTGAAACGCATTCGAGAGAATTGATATCGCCATGATTATCATCACGTATTCAGAAACAAATGCAGAGACGATAGAACAGCGCCTGGGAAAGGCAGAATACAGCTATTACTTTATCTACAAAAAGTATCTCCCCGCTTTGCAAAAGCTCGGTAAGTTGGTTGCAGTTAACGATCCCGCAGAAGAAGTGGACAAAATCTATTTCGAAAATTCCAATGAAGAATGTATTTTTCTATCATTCTCGCCGCCGCATAGAACCGAGTTAAACCTGCGCTGCCCCACTGTCTGCGTCTTCGCGTGGGAATTCAGCACCATCCCGTCGGAGTCGTGGCACGATCAACCCAGCTACAACTGGGCAAAAACACTGCAGCAGATTGGTAACGCTATAACCATCTCCGAATACGCAGCCGACGTCGTTAGACAGGCGATTCCTGAAAACCTGAACCTGTGCGTAATACCCGCCGCAGTCGATACTATCTCCCCCAGGCAGCTTTCCGTCAAACCTAAAAACGCAGTGCTTAATGTGCTGGCAACACTGTATGACAGCCGCGCCTATAATCTCACCACAGACATGGTCAACGACACCGCCGAGCGCTCCCGGGACCCGCTTCAGATGCACCCTTGGGACGACAAGCATATTGAAATCGCTTTTTCAGAGAGCAATCCACAATGGACTGAGCTGCTCATAGGGTTTTACAGCGCTGAAGAATGGGGAACATGGTCGAGAACCAAAAACCCCTGGATTATGTTGCCTCATAATGTAAGAGGCCCCGTCATAATCGACATCGATTTAGTCGCATACGGCACGAACGTCGGACGCGAAATACAGTTCACCCTGGGTGAAGAGCATGTCTACATTACGCCCGAAGAAAAGCCGGGGACATACCGGTTGAATTTCAATCCGCAGAAATATGCTGACATTCTGAAAATCACCAACCTCGATCTCACACATGCCCCAGGTGCGCGTGATCATCGCTCACTTGGCATAGGCCTCACATCCATGACCATGACGCGGCCCGATGGTTATACCAAAGCAGGACATCATTTTCTGCTGGATTCTATCCGCCGCCTCTACCGTTTCGCCAGGGGAACGATTGAAAGTGGCTCGCGTACTGCGGGCAATAAGCTCGAATTGAAAGGCGTCATTTATACCTGCGTGATGAACCCGGAGGATGGGCGAAAAAACTGGGAGGATATGGTGACAGCATTTTGCTGGGCGTTCCGTAATGAACCTAACGCAACGCTGGTCCTGAAAATGACCCACAACAATCTCACGACATTCCTTGGAAAGCTGTTATTGCTATATTCCCAGATGTCACCCTTCAAGTGTCGTGTAGTGGCTGTCCATGGCTTCCTGACAGATAAACAATATCAAGCGTTGATGGATAGCACTCACTACGTCGTCAATTGCTCGCACTGCGAAGGACAATGTTTGCCCCTAATGGAGTTTATGGGGCAGGGAATACCCGCCATCGCACCCGATCATACTGCAATGGCAGATTACATTAACAAAGGCAATGCCTTTGTTGTGAAGTCCAGTTTGTACCCAACGTTTTGGCCGTTCGACGCTCGCGGGGCGTTTCGAACAATGTGCTACCGAATCGATTGGAACTCACTGAAGGATGCCTTCGTGCAAAGTTTTGACGTCGTTAAAAATGAGGAAAAAGCCTACAACGCCTTGCGAATTGAAGGTATTCAGGCAGTGCAGGACACTGCAGGTCAGGACGTCGTACACCAAAAAATGAAAGAATATCTCTCTGCTACTGCAGAAAAATCTATCGACGCTGCTGTTATTTGAACGCTTCTTCAGACTCAACAGAGCGCGGCTGCCGGGCAATGGTATCGACGCTGGCAAGCCATTCAGAGATGCGCAGATGAACATGCTCCCATGTGCTAAAGCCGCGCTTTTCGTAGTACAAGGCGCCCTCGTGCGGACGCTCGACAATTCTATCCAGACTGACCGCTTGTAATTGGGCCGTACCCTTAAAGACGTAATGAAGCACAAAAAAAGGGAATATCCCCAGCCATCCCTTGAGCTGCGATGTGTACAAAAAGGAAAAACCTAGAAATCTAAAACGCAGCGGCCAGGGAACTCTGGTTCTCTCCACCGTCCCGTTGGCGGGCAATGGGTAAAGCGCACGGAAAAACTGCCACGGTCGCTGGTAACTATTGTACAAAGGATACTGGCGCAGCTTGTCCATCAACCCCAGCTCATGGCAAATCTGTACGCTAATTGCATGCAAAGCATCGTGGTCTGAATGGCCGCCCTCCCAGGCGGTCGTGTAGATCGTCTCCACCGGGCCGAGTGACCCTAGCCACTCTTGCAGCCACGCCGCCGCAGTTGGGATATTATCGATTAACGCCTGATCTTCGATGCCCAACAAACTGCCGGCAAAGAATATGTCCTGAGCGCCAACGCCGAGCCTGCGCAGCACATCTATACTCTCTGTGTTCCTGCGAGTTTCATCGCGATCGCCCATAACGCCCCGGGTAAAGCATGCACACACCACACGTCGACCCTGTTGGCGATGCCTGAGTATCTGCAAATAAGTGCCGCACTCATCGTCCTGATGGCAGATGAGTACCACTGCCACTGGGACTGCGGCCTGCTGTGGCTCAATAGGCATCGAAATCGAGAAACGTGTAATGGATGCTTTCTGGGTCAACCATAATCGATGAGTCATGCAGGGACTGGAACAGAAAATTAAGCGGTGAGGGCTTGAACCTTTCCGGTATGCTGAAAAAACCTTTTGGCTTGCCTGCACTCTTCGGCAAAAGGCCTATATAAAGTCTCATCGCCGATAATGGTGCACGACCAACCATTTCATCGTGCATTGGCACACCGCTGATTGTGGCATTACCCAGTTCGCCATAAGCAGGCACGAGATTACTGAAGGACTTTGCATGGAAACTCCAGCCATCCTGTATCGCGCTGGCGCGCACCGGGTTATTCGGATTCTGCATGCGCCAGCGCAGTGCATCGCCTGACCAGACCTGCTCATACTCAGCCTCACGACTGGCCGCTTCAAGGTCTACGCCCAGCCTTCCGAAACCAACCAGTGCATCAACTTGCCTGATCTCTCTATACCCGAGCTTTTTGATGAAGCCGGGCGTGCTTTGGGCGTTCGCTGCACCCTGCACATGATCGAAACCCTGTTCTGCAGCAGCCTCATAGGTTTTCTTCGCAAGCTTAATGAACAACCCTTGGCCCTGATAATCGGGATGGGTTGAAGTATTGAGTGACAACAGCCCCCTGACGACCTTGCCATGCACCCTGGATCGTGTCGGTATGCAGGCATAATGAGCAGCCAGCCTGTCACCATCGTAGGCATCGTATCCTACCGCATGGCCATCGGGATTCAGCGCGTACAACCAATGCAACGCCGGTGTCGAAAACTTCGGGTGCGCCGAAAATGCAGTGCTGAAAAGCTGCTGATAGCGAATAAGTGATTCTTGCGATGTGTCCAGAGGTCGTAGTTCCATTATTTAAATACCAAGTATTTTCCCCAGAGAAATCCGTTTACCGCAACCACGGGCAACGAAACGATTTTGCCGATCATAACACTATCCAAACCATGTTCCGATAGAGCAACACACAGCAGCGTAATAAGGTAATTTAGCATCACAACCAGAGTAAAACCCAGTAGGTTCCCCACTGTTTTTTGTTTTTGAAACGTGAACTTCGTGTGCCCAACATAGTTTACGAAAAATCCCACCAGAAAACCTACCGTAACTGCAATCGTGTAGTGAAAGCCCGACCACACAAGAGTCTGCAATAGAAGGATATCGATAAGTGCGGACGCCAGGCCGATAGCGACAAAAACAGGGAACTGACCGCGATTTGCGACGCTCATTGTCACTCCCTGAGCCGCCAGCGAAGTCGCGGGTGTAGCGGTCTTTTCGGTACCGAGGAAACATCATGGGCAACGAACGCCAACACAAACTGCAAGCCCATCAGAATGGGCATAGAGGCCAACATCACGGTTCCGACAGGCGTCGCCCTGCCCGCCTCCATCGACGATACCCAGCTGTAAGCGCCGAACACGCTGCCAAATAGCATCATACTCACACCCAACGGCAACTCCATGGAGGCCAGTGACATATCTCTTAAGTAGTAACTATAGAAAATCCGTTTGAAGAAATTCTTAATATGTTTGACGAAAAACTCCCCGATTACCTTGGAGATTTTCAGGTTGCTAACTTCATCTGCATATTTGGCATCCATCGGCACATCAACGACTACCGCCCGCAAAATGTTGAGCCGAAACAACATATCTGTCTCGAAAAAGAAACGTCGACTTATCTTCTGAAACGGTAAACTTCTGGCAACATCGCGGTGAATCGCAGTGAAACCGTTGGTCGGATCAAATACATCCCAGTAGCCCGTCGAAAACTTAGCCATGAAAGACAAGATGGCGTTACCGAAAATCCTGAGCGCAGGCATATCCTTTACCTGCTCCAGATCGAAAAAGCGATTACCCTTTGTGTAGTCAGCGTCACCTGCGATGATGGGCGCCACAAATTCCATGATAAGACGGGGATCCATCTGGCCGTCGCCATCGACCTTCACCAGCAATGTAACACCATCGGAGATTGCGACTTGATAACCAGTCATAACCGCGCCGCCCACACCTAGGTTTACGTCGTTTCTCAGCACTCTTACACGTGCATCTGTGCAAACCTCCTCTACGAGGTCGCCGCTACTGTCCGGACAGCAGTCGTCTACGACATAAATTTTCGAACACTCCGGGCCAATAGCAGCTATCACATCAAGAATTTTTCCCCTGACCTTGAAGCACGGAATTATTACGCCAATAGTGTGTTCCGATATTTCCTTATTCACAAGCAAATCCCTGATCGTCTATCCTGCCTTTTTAAGACTCGCACTACGCAGATCGTCTCTGCTTGAATTTTCCAACACCGAACACGAGATAACTTCTCCAAAGCATGAAAAGGCAAAGCACTAACCACGTGATTCCAGATACGATCGCACCGATATAAAAGCTGTTCGGCTGGTACACCAACTCTACCACACTGCTGCCTTGGGGGATTTTTACTGCCTTGCCCAGTACCTGAGCCGCATAGAGCTCCGCAGGAACACCGTCGACCATCGCAGACCATCCCGGGTAGTAGGCATCCCCAAGGTAAAGCCAACCGGGGCATGGGCTTTCGACGGCTACTTTATAGTACTGCGACGAGAACTCACGTCGTTCGATGTGCGTCGAGACATCACCCCGCTCACAAGGCTCAAGAGCTCTATCTATAGGCGGTGCACCGGACTCGATAACGATAGTGTCCGGGGTTACCTTGGGCACCCGATCAATCGCCTCGTCAGAATTTTGCACCCACTCTGCGGCGAAGTAACTGCGCAATTTAGGCATCGCATGCTCGTTGCGATAAGTCAGCAGGGTACCCGCTGGCAAGCTATCCGCAGGGATACTGGATATCAGGGTAAAGCCCGAAGTATCGGTCTTTTGGAGAGAGGAAAAGTAGCGTATGCCCAGCACATCAATCAACCTACTGCCCGGGAGCGTGTCCGAATTGCCGAGCGACTCTGCCATAAGCACATCATCCAGTATTGCACGCCGATGCAACTCCAGTGCCAGGGCGCCATTGATAGAGGCTATCCCCCAATCCAGTGCTGGAAACGGTGCAAGGCTACCGAGAAAAAGCGGGTAGAGTGTATCAAGGTTAGGGTTGTCCGGTTTTAGAAACGCAAATCCAAACCTGCCGTTCAAATGATATGCGTAGAAATCCTGATAGTCCTTTTCTTCTTGAATTGCCGCTATGTTTTCTGGCGGCTGCAACACGTCAGCATCGTAGAACGTATAAATCCCATTTCGCACCACTACAATTTCTATTATCAAGACTAGCGCAACTACAGGCCCAATCCACTGTCGCTTACCTGTACAAATCAGCAGCAGAATAGCACTCAGGCTGATTGCCCCGAACACATAATTCCACCAGCTCATAGAGGGTACGAAAAAGTAGTAACTGCCTGCCAGACACAGGAGAAAGAACGTCGTCAACACCGGTATTTCTGGGAGCCGGCTGCCGCCCAGCAGGTCAATAAAGATCAGTCTGGACTTTGAAGACAGGCTGGATATTGCAAAGGCGGAAAGAACGGCCAGACCGACTACTGCGGTCAGCAGAAAAGGCGACATGATGCGGAATCCTCGCAGCCCCGGTATCAGACCATACTCGTAAACGAACCTGAAAAGCGGCGAGGCAGTTCCTATTCCGAGGTTGTACAACACAAAGGTTGCCAGCAGATAACCAGTGATGGTGTAGCGTACTTTCAATATCAAACACAAGGCCACAAGAATGGACGCGGAGAGTATTCCAAACACCCCGATAGCCGCTCCGCTGCGATCAAACCAGGAGAAAAATAATGTACCGGAAAAGAATGACTTCGCACTCGCTATGCCGCCGCCGAGTAACAGGCCCACACCCTCGTTCCGGTGCGAATTTTCAACCAGTTCGAGCAGCGGTAAAAGCTGTATCGCGGACAGGCAAAGCGTCAGCAATACTGCTATCCCACCCCCAACTACCAGAGCGCGGAAATTTGCCGCGAGGTAGGATCGGCCCTCTTTGCGCATAAGCCACGCGATCACCATTGACGCAAAGTAAACGGCCACACCGTGCGCGAGGTGGGGATAG
>Ga0075108_10001218_pt1 | contig 13091 bp, 9 predicted proteins | sample AntAceMetag02UK1_FD_69797 | JGI IMG/M metagenome (GOLD analysis project Ga0075108, IMG submission 69797) | Saline lake microbial communities from Ace Lake, Antarctica - Antarctic Ace Lake Metagenome 02UK1 | ecosystem: Environmental > Aquatic > Non-marine Saline and Alkaline > Saline | place...
AAGCCACACCAGACGAGGCATATGGAAACGAAATGGACATAAGAAAAGCGGCCTGATCAACAACCCGGATATACCTTAGCAAGGCCGGAAATCTGTGCAGGAAAACAGGACCAGCTCACTGATCATGTGTCTTCAGCCTGAGAGGATTTTGGGTTTCTAATAGTGTGCTGCTGTACCGGCAGCGCTTTCTCAGATGTCAGTTTCACTGGTTGCCACCAATAATTCGAGAGATTTCAAGGCAATTATCGCTCCGCGCTAAAAAGCCTTGAAATCAATCGAATTTTTGGTAGCAAAAAGCCCAATGATTGTCAGGGGGCTAGGGTGCTCGCGCTGTGCGCTCCGCCCCAGCCCCCAGAAATCATTGAACTTTATCGTAACAAAGTACGAAACCCGGAATCCTCTTGCTTGTTGCAGTGCAAGGCAGGGCCGCTTAAAAATGGGATCATTACCGTGCACTTGGCCGTGGAGTTTGAGGCACTGCGCGGCCAACAAGAAAAAGAGCTCCAAAAAACAGAATTTCCTTCATGCGGCGTTGACGATCCTAACTCGCGAGCCTGTTAAAAGCGCGAGGGTTAGCCTGATGGCGTTCCTGCTGCAGCGAAAGGGCTCCTGTCGTTTAGCCAAACGCGCGCGATCTCGACACGCGCCTTCGCGTAATGGATAAATGCATAATGACACCAGAACAGCAGCAAGCCATCAAATCAAACATGTTCAAAGGCGCCTATAGCGCGATTGATGATTGGATGGCTTTCGACTGGCACACCCATGCTCAGTCGCCTCGTTCCTCCCAGATGCTCGCCATTGATGTATTTGGCACCCTAAAAGTGAGCCCACAAAAGGTCAGGGACGCAGTCATATCTGAGCTTGTCCGCGAGGCTGGGGTTCCATCTGACGGACCCTGGCACATCGAGCTCGAATGGCAGGATAGCGGCAATGCACTAAACGAACGCAGACCGACACAAGTCGACGCCGTTGCGATTTCGCCGAATGCGCAACTCTTCTTCGAGTGCAAGTTCACCGAGGCAGGCGGCAGTTGTAGTCAACCAAAGCGTGACAAAGAAGGCCTGGCCGCCTGCAATGGCCGTTACGAGGCCCAAACCAATCCCAAGTCAGGCTCAAGCTCAAGTTGCGCACTGTCCGGCAAGGGGATCGGCTATTGGCAGTGGGCCGAAAAGCTCTATGGCCTCAGCGTCAGCGAGGACCATGCTCCCTTTCCATTCGCCTCGGATGCCTATCAGTGGATGCGCAATTCAGCACTCGCGAAAGCCGTGCAGGTGCGCGATGGTCTCGCAACACGGGTGTTCGCAACTTATGCCGAATCCGAGTTCCTGCAGACAGCGGCAAAGATCAAATCGGGGCGACTTGGCATCAAGCCAGTCTTACCCGATGATGACATCATCCCGCTCTCCTACCAAAACCTCTTGTCTATAGCGACAAGGCTGGATCCGAGCGGACCTTGGGAAGACCTCACGGGATGGGTTGAGAGGAAGATCGCGGCTGCCGCGCCAACGCGGCCAATCAGAACCTCACCAGATATGAGCTAGGACCTGGCAGGATACTTTACAGACAATCGGTCGAGCCCGGATTCAATATCCGCTGCGGCCAGATTGTCGCCGTCTAACCCAGCCCCCAGATCCGGGCCGTTCATTCGGAGAGTCCGTTCGCCTTTCTTTCTGCTGTTGATGGGCCTTCGGCGGCTCAGCCGTCGTTTGTATGTTAGCTGGGACCGGTCCGGCTTCTGCGCGATAACAAGGAGGTTGCCTGCGCGGACACGATCCTCCACAGCGCGCAAATCTGCCGAATAATAGAGATGGTATTCCGGGCTCCGATTCGGCTGGTTTCGCCGCAAATCGCTCCAGGTGCAAAAAGCGTCTGCACGGGGATGTTCTTCGTTGTCACTGTAGTCAAGCAAGAGGAAAACGGCTGACCCCCTACAATTCGTGCGTATTGGAGGTGGGGAGATTGATCTCAGCATCTGTCAGGAACTTGGCGCCTGCGCCGCGGAAATGATCCGCGAGTGATCCGAATCTCATTCCATTTCACTTTCGCTAATGCCCGTTGGCTTGCCTCTGATCGTCAGGGTTAGTGCATCTGATAACAACCATTTTCGGATGTCCTCAATGATGTGAGGCAGGTCGAGGCGGTCTTTACCCTTCAGGGCGCACTCCCAGACAGTGCCTGTGCGCCAGCCGCGGTGAGCAAGGTCCTCGAGGTTTCGGGCATCCCGGACCTGGTTGCTCGTGATTTTGCTTTCCCAAAATTCGCGCCGGGAGGCAGGCCAGCGAAAGAGGGCGCAGTCATGTCCGTGCCAGAAGCACCCGTTCACAAATACAACTGCGTGATATTTTGGAAAGACCAGATCCGGTCGGCCAGGAAGATCTTTCCCGTGCAGGCGATAGCGCAGCCCCGTTGCATGTAGGGCCTTGCGAATGACCAGTTCCGGCTTTGTGTTCTTGCCGGAAATTGCCGACATGTTGCGGCTGCGGGTTACCCGGTCATGAACGTCAGGCATAGCGTAGAAGCGGAACGCCTTCGGTCGGGGCGAGGTTTGCCAGGATATGAGGTTTCATGATCCTTGCGACTTCCCGGAACACAGGCACAGCAACCGAATTTCCGAACTGCTTGTAGGCCTGCGTGTCAGAGACCGGAATCCGGAATGTGTCCGGATAGCCCATGAGGCGCGCGCATTCGCGTGGTGTCAGACGGCGGGGGTTATTATTCGGCCCACGGTCGATTAATATCTCGGATCCATCCTTGTAGTAGCGCGCAGATAGCGTGCGGCAGGTATCATCCGGGCCGACGAGCCCGAACCCGAAACCGTTGCCGGCTGCTTTGTGCTTTGCGGCATAGTCCTGCAGGTATTTCCAGAGGTGATCGGTGAGGGTGTACTTTTCGTTCACCAGAGCCTCCGTGCCGGTTGTGAAGTGGCCTTCAGGCACTTCCGAGCCATCTTCCGGGTGCAGGATTGACGACATCGTTCGGACACCGATCTGCGGCAGGCTGAGATCATCCCAGGAGAAGCCCGTTGCCTCACGGAATCCAATAATCACAATTCGCTCGCGGTGCTGCGGCAGAAAATGTTTTGCATTGATGACGCGGAATTCCACCTGGTAGCCGATGTCTTCGGTCAGTGTGCGGCGGATCACCTCAAATGTCCGGCCTTTGTCATGGCTGGTCAGGTTTTTCACGTTCTCGAGCAGGAAGGCGGCAGGGCGGTGGGCTTTGATAATACGGGCGACATCAAAGAACAGTGTGCCTTGGGTCTCATCCAGGAAACCATGCGCGCGCCCGAGTGCATTTTTCTTGGAGACACCGGCTATCGAAAAAGGCTGGCAGGGAAATCCGGCGAGCAGCACATCGTGCGCGGGAATATCGTCGACATCTATCTTTGTGATGTCGCCATTAATGGGCCGGTTGTCGCGGTGGTTGGCTTGATAAGTCAGCTGGGCATATTTGTTCCACTCACTGGTGAACACACAGCGCCCACCCACGGCTTCATCTTCGAAGGCGGTGCGCAGGCCGCCGATCCCGGCAAAAAGATCAATGAACCTGAAGCCAGCATTGCCTTGGCCGTGGATCGGTTTTGCGATGCGCTCCTCGAGCCAGCGGACGGCGAGGGGTTTTGGTTTTACCCCGCCGGACTCCCAGCGGTAGATGGTGCGTTCGGTCACGCCAACCTGGGTCGCAAGTTCGGGAACAGTGAAGCCAGCCCGGCATCTCAGAAGAGTGAAATCGCTGATCATGTTGGGATATCTCATTGGGAGCAATGCTGACAGGATGTCAGTATTTGTCCCGGAGGTAAACGCGATGTTCTCTGTTTCTTCCCAGAAATCTGTGGAGGAACCCCTGACAACTACCTGTTTCTCAGAAACCGAACTCAACAGTTCGTTCAGGTCGGGAATGCCGTTCTGCCTTATTTGGCCAGACGTATAGCAGAATCCCTGGACGGCGCATTGAGAAACGCAGAGTTTGGAAAAAGCATGAGATTGAAGGGCCGAAAGTTTGTTTCGGTATTGGCCTGGTCAGTTCAAATCACATCAAGGGTTAGTTCGCATCCTTCGGAATTCAGCTTCGCAAGAAGGTCTACCAGAACAAGTGCCTGCTTTTCCGATGGCAAGCGGACCGGAATCGCATTCGCGACAGCCAGCACTCCTGCCTCTCGCGGCGACAGGAGCCTGTGTTTCTGGCCCCACTCGTTTACATCTCTCCAGAATTCGGCTCCTGCCGTGACCACGGCGGCCTGAGCTTCGATCCCAGAAACAACCTTCTGATCTTTCTTCGCATCGTTCGTTTGCTCCCTGACCTCATCAGCAGAGATCAGAAGATCATCGAAGCGCTCTGGCCACTCGACTTTGGCCTGTGCCACACGGGCCGTACAGGCCTGGTTCTTGGCGTACTCTGCCCTGTTTGCTTGCTCGGCATGGTCAAAGTAGATCACCTGGTTGGCCGCCTTGGACGCCAGTAGCAACGACTTGGTGAGTACATCTGGAATACTCTGGAGTTTCCAGACGCGTAAGAGATCTATTTCGCCACCTCTTAGCCGTGCGCCCTCCGAGAGCAGAAAAATAGCGTAGGGCACAATCTTTGCTCGAGTGCCTCCGCCTGTATACCAGGGCTGCGCACTGACGATTTTTTCTGTTTCACGAAATATCAATGCCATAGCGGAGGCACGCTTGAAGTAGTCTTCGTTGAAATCCTCGCTGGACTTCTCCCACGCCTTTTCGATCAGCTTGGCAAACTCCACAAAGTTCTTCTGTGCCCCGCGGGCCACCACGTGAGGAAGTCCCTCCCAAGGCATTGCGAACTTGGCCAGATCGGACTTGTCGAATTTCTGGTGCTTGGGGTTCTCAAGGTCAAACGCCTTGCGTTTCGCTGGCGTAAGCAGGCTCCGCGCATTCTGGTACTGCCCTCTGGCCCTCTCGTAGAACCAGTGAGATTGACGAAACACACCGTCTGGAGAAGGGGCCTGTACGCGCCGAGAGAACTGCTCGACACGAATGTGAAATGGATGGTTGGAAAAAAAGTCGGTCGCACTGACCTTGTTCTGACTGTTTGCATACTCCGATATCCTTGGAACAATTTCCGTTGCCAATTCAGGATCGATGATCGACAGCTTCATCTGCACATGAACCCTAGACAGGTCTGTCTTCTTCAACAGGGCGGCATGGAGTGAAGCTGTTGTCTGTCCGCCATTGACGATCTGCAAATTCTTCAAACTGGAAACGCTGCTACCTGCTTTACCTGTTTCGAACTCCACACCTTCGGCTGTGGCCGTGATGCCATTATTGTAGGCAAAGAACATTTCGGGGGAACGCTCGATTGTATCCCGGATCTGTCGGTTCACCTTGCCTCTCGCCTGAAGAAACACTCGAACATTCTGCTCAAGCAGGCGAGTCCCGTAGCGGTCATAAATATCTGCCAATTGTTGTCCGGGGATAACGGCAAGATAAGACTCGTAATTGGCATCTGTGACATGTGCGGGTAGCACCGAAAGGGGGCCGCCAAAGTCCCCGACGAGATCGATTTCTATGTCCTCTACACCGCGACCGGACATCATGTAACGCCCCAGGCGACCGATATCCCACACGCTCGCGCTAACGGGACGTCCTTCAAATTCAACTACAGCAACGCTGTCGACTCGGGAACTCAGTTGCCGATTGGAAAGAACAAACAGTCGGATCCGGTTCACCCGCTCCCAGCGGGCTGCAACCATGTCTGCCAGACCAAAGACTGGCGACGTTTCTTCAAGCTGAGCTCGAAAAACGGGGTCCAGTGCACGCTTGAGGAAGTTGGCGGGCCGCTTCAGCGCCGCTTCCAGTTCGGTTCCAGTCAAGGAAGACAGGCTTCTGTCCTGATGAAAATCACAAACAATCAGAGATAGCGTCCCGCCGGATTCGGCAGGGTCTCCACCGTATCCGTCGATGCGCGCGCCGCGCGATCCCGCCCAGGCCACCCGTTCGAAAGATGCGAACTCACCAGCATCCACAAGTTGCTCACAATACAATTCGAAGAACGCATCTTCTGCGTATTGCCCATCGGAATCAGCTGCGACGTATATCGATTGGAAAAATTCTTCGTGAAAGTCTGCAAGTGCATCATCGGCCATTTTGTGACTCCAGTCTTTCAATCACTTTTGCAAGCGGCACTGCGTAGGGTTCACAGGCTGCCAGCGAGACGGTGTAATTTACGGAATCTATTCCAGGGGTAATATTGGCTCCTGATATTCTCGGAAATTGCTCGCTCACCTGAAAACAAACGCTGGGACCAACGATCCAGAGAAAAGCCGAGTAATTGTCAGCAGGATCGTATCCGGATTCAAGAAGAAGAGCGGTGTATTTCTCTTCTGCATCAGGGTCGCTGCGGCCGACGAGCCTGCCAATGCGAGAAGCGATATCATTCAGGGTTTCTCCGCGTTCATCTTCAACGGCGCAGGCGTCTACGTTCACGACATGAAGAAAAAGTTCGTCAACACCATCGGTATCGAGCTGCCAAGCCGACGTTATCGAGACAAATGGCTTTGCGCCACCACGCCTCGCTTTCGATTCGACAGCGATTCTGCCTACCTCGAAGTCCTTGGGAGCACCTTCGGGGCCTATCCATGCGGTCATGGCATCAGAGGTTGACAGAACCTTAAGCAAGGCGCGTTCGAGCACCATCAGCTCGCCAATAAGCCCTTTCTGCGCGTCAGGGGAAAGAAGCCCAGAGCCGCCACCTTTGAGAAGGTGAAGCCAGCGCCACGTCCGACCGACAGCAATATCAAGAGATTCCTGTTCTTCTTCGGTATCCCTGCAGCGTTCGATGATGTCGGTGCACAGGCGATGAAACACTTCCGCGTGTTCGGCCTTCTTCAATCTCCAGATGAGCCTCGCTTTCGGAGGCATGGGCACCCGAACGAGTTCCATGTCCCTGAGTACCGGGAGTTTGCGCGATGCTTCGTGATCGGCTGAATGTTCCAGAACGAGAAGTCGATGCCCTTCGATGTCTCGTGCCCAGAAGAAGTTCCGAGGATGTGTGGCGTCGACGCGTTTGGCAGATATCGTTCCATTCGTGTCAGGAACTGCAATGGCTGCCCAGGGATCATCAATCATCGTCGCCCTCCATCTCGTCTTCATCAAGATCGTCGCGATAGTTCTCTTGGAGCCATGTGGTGTTTACGATGTACTCGGTCTTCACTTCTTCGATCCTGGTGTCAGGGAAGCTGATACTCCATGCGACGATCGGGTCATTGCTTTCCTTTGTTTTGTCCTCCCTTCGAAGGTCCAGAAGGTGCACGATAAGCAACGGTCGAGTTCTGACCTTGCGGTAGATTCGGTCAGGAAAATTCGGCTTCTTGTCATCGTGGCTATTGTCAGAAAGTCGTTCCAGGTAGTCCTTTTCGGCGGCGTCTGTTTTCTGGCGAGAAAGTCCGGCCTTCTCGACCCCGCGCGATGATACTCTCTGCTTGTTCGTTACTCTCAGTGTGCGACCGTCACTTTTCGTTCCAATTCCCCGCCACTGGCAAACGAGTTTGACACCCAGGATAGATGTGCCTTCCAGGCGGTCATCTTCGGCGTCGCCTACGCCGGGGAAAAGGACATCCCACTGGGCTAGCTCGTCGTCTGCCCGGTTGGAAATGTAATTCAGCAACGGCACTGGGTCAGTCAGCATTGACCCGGGATGATTGCGAAATGCACCAATGAAGGATTGAATCATTTCAACGGGAACCGAATTCACCAGACGCCCATGGCCATATTCAGCCGCGGTCGCAACGGGTTTTCCTGCTTTCTCCAACGCGGACACCAGGGATGCGACTGCTGAACGATTCCTCGCCTGGATCTCCGGACTGCGCTCAAGGATCGCGGTCTCGACAAAACTGTTCCCTAGTCCAATGTTGACCACGACCTTTTGGCCGCTGCCCATCTTGTTCCGCGCCGTTACGATAAGCGTGTCAGGGTGGCTACGGACCTTGAGGCCGAACTCCTCTGGCGTTGCACCAGCGGATTCCATTGCGCGCAGCTCTTCCTTGAGAAGATCGGAAGACTCCGCAATATGAGCATACCATCCCTCGGCTTCCTCAGGCATCCATATACGACAGAGATCTCCGTAATCGGGACGATAGCCGAACCAGCGACCCATTTGCATGAGTGTGTCGTACATGACCGAATTCCGGAGAAACCAGGTCGTCATCAAGCCTTCAAGTGTCAGGCCGCGCGATAGCGAGAAGCCTCCTACAGCAATGACGTTGAGTCCGTTTTCCTTGTATTCGGAATAATTCAGCGTTCCGGCCGATTTGCTGTTGACTTCGACAGCATTGATCGGTGCGGCGGCCTCGTTCAGGTGAGGGAAAATCTGCGTCCAGGTTTCTCGGGTATTACGATACTCGGTCTCCCACGCGGCCTTGAGCATCGAGATTTCAGGGTCGGCTTCGGCCTCGAGGAGAGATTTTGCACCGTTTACGCGAACGCTGGTTTGAATGTTTTCCAGAAGCTCGTGGATCGCTCCTCGAAGTCGTCCCTGAACATTGGTAAATCGCGAGGCATTCACCAGCATCGACATGTGCTTTCGCCCATCTCCTCTTGCAATTCTTATAGCGCGGCCGACGATGAAGCAACGAACCGCCAATTTCAGGCTGTCAGGAAGCGCGTCGATCTGATGTTCCTTGTCGTGTTTTATCGGCAACAGTTCCTCATTGTCCTCTATCGGACGAATGAAGTTCGTTGACTCGTTCACGAACATGCGTGTTGCGCCGAAATAATTTGTAGGTGCTTCCAGACCGACGATGAAGTTCTTGGGAAACAGATCCTGACCGGCCATTTCGTCATCCTCATCGGGGTCAATGAAGATATTGGCGAATGGAGTGGCTGTGTAGCCCACATAACAACTGCGCTGGAATAGATTCAGGAGCTCTCGAATTTGTCCATTTATTCTGGAGACTTCGTCCTTGCCCTTGGAGATGTTGATTGATGCGTTATCGGCCTCATCATCAATCAGAAGCATGGGGGCGCTTACAGTCTGGCTCCCACCGCGCGCGTTGTGCTCCTTGAGCCAGGAAATGAGGTTTTTGAGTGTGCTGGTGTTCTTCTTGATTACAAATACAGCGGGAACAGACAGGTCTTTCAGATTTCCACCGACTTGCGTTGCACCTGTCTTGTTGAAGTCCCTGAACGCTGTGGTGAAAGTCCAGGGGGTTTGCGAATTGTCATAACGTCCAACACCTATGATGTTCGAACTGTTGTCACGCCCAGCGAGAACACTCTCCCGGCCAACAAAACCTTCGTCTATTCGGGATTGGGTCTGGTTGCGAAGGTTGTTGTGAATCCCAGCAATGATGATGATCAGCCGGTATCCTGCGTCGGCGGCCTTGCAGATCAGGCCGGTATAGTTGGCGGTTTTTCCGGACTGAACATTGCCGACAACCATGCCGCGTCTATCCCATTGTCCTTTTTCTTCGGGATTTCCCAGGCGACCAAGAATCTTGTCGGTAATCTCATCCAGTTTCGTGATCACGCCGTCAGGGCCCGTCGAAAAGCCCTGGTCCTGCATGAGTTGCTTGTATCGCTGCCAATAGTACGGATCGATACTCGTCTTGGCCTGGTCTAACCAGGGTGTGAACTTGTGATCATCGAGAATTGCTCCCAATTCCATGGTGACGCCAATGCGTTCCTCCAGTCGCCGCGCAAGGAGTTCGATGTCCTTCGGGTCAATACCTTCACACATTGGCATGCTGGAGAGTTGTTCCAGTGTCTCACGAATTCGGTCCGGGCTTGGAAAATTTCCCTTCGCCAGGGCCGCGTTCGCCATGACTTCAAGTGTTTCCAGGGGATTGGTCATGTGGAGCTGTCCTGTTCGAGCATATGAATGATAAGCGGCTCGGCGCGATCCCAATTGGATTTGAAAGGCTCTGCTGCCTTGAGCACGGCCGGTATGTCTTCGAAAGGAAATCCGCTGGAAATCAGATGCCTGCAGGACTTTGAAACAATGTCCTCAAGGTCCGGTTGATCAATCGCGCTCGTCAGGCTCTTGGGATCGCGGCCCAGATCGGCAAAGATCGAGTCATAAGGAATCGTTGAACCAACAAGATTCAGAACTCGCAGCAACGACGATCTGTCGTCCTCATCAAGATTTCTGCAAAGTGAAGAAATGACAGGGTGGTCGGGATTGATGGAATACCTGATTCCACCCTCGCCTGCGCTCCGGTGCCACACAGGCAGCGCGCTGTCCGACACAAGCCGTTGACCTCTTTGCGTGTAGATGCGTCTGGAACTATCGCCAATCGTGTCGATGAGCGCTTTGAGCCGCTGACGAATCTGCCGAGGCGGTTGAGCAGACGCTTTCTTCACGTCAATCTTCCAGTCGGCGTCCAGCCCATTGGGCATGTCGATCCGAACGCGGCAGAGTTTCGTCAATTCCGATTTCCTCGCCAGATTGAACCAGGTTCCATGCAGGATCAGGCGGCGTTCGCGGTAAAGATAAAAACCCTGATTTCGAATGTACCCACCTTTGCCCGCATGGCGTTCCCATTCTGCGCGATCTGCCTTTCGATGATGGGGTAAAGTGAATCCCTGAACCGTGACGTCACGATTGTTGATGCGGATAACCTCAGGCTGCAATGGGTTTCGTTCGGTTGCAGGATGCTCAGCCCAGAAAGGGTCCCAAGCTTCGAGGGGCCTGCCATTCAGTCGAATGGAAACCTTCATCAGGCCCGGTTCTCCTGAAAGGAACCGATGGAAAACGAGCTCAAGATGTGACCTTGCATCGTCGAACTTGCGAGTGACCTCTGCGATCGATTCGGCTGTCAGTTCATGATCGACTATCCGGTCGGGATTTTCCCACACAACCAATGTGCCGTTTGATGAAATCCGGTCGGCCCAGGGGATCGCATCAAAGGTTTTTGGAACAAGGACTTCCCAACGGTTGGTCTCTGCGATGTGATCGAGATCCCATATCGCGGCGTTTGATTCACCGTCCTTGCGGCTCAAAACGGTCAATTTACGACACTGCGAAAACGAAGCGGTTTTCAACCCCAGACCAAACCGACCCAAATCAGCTGCAGCGCGCGACTCCAGCGGATTTCGTGACCCTGGACGCATGGCGAGCTCGAGTTGGGCGCGGGTCATCCCGCAGCCATTGTCGAGAACGCCGACCTGGACACCGTTAGGCGATGCATCCATCAGGACATCAACCGTAGACGCGCCGGCTGTAATCGAATTGTCGACTAGATCTGCAAGGGCCGTATCAAGCGTGTATCCAATATCTCTGAGACTCTCCACTAGTGTCGAGGCGAGGGGTTCTGCCGAAAATGACTCCAATTTTTCCCCCGGCGTTTCTCTTGCAATATGCAATCATTCCAACAGTTCTGGCTTGGAAGTCAAAGAAAATAATCGCCTTTCAATTGAATGATTCTGAGCTGCGTCTCATCTGAGCTCTCATTTCAATGGCGATTCTGTCACAACCCGCAGGAATCACCTCTCGCCCTATGAAGGTTTGGCTCATTCCGGCGATCGAGCCCAAGCATTCACCGAATGCCTCCCCAAGCCTCAATTCCCCATCCCAATTCCGCGCCCTAGCGTCCAAGAAATCGACCCGCCTCGCATCATCCCGGAAACGCTCATTCCGCGGCTGCGCTCCAGCGCCTCTCGCCAAGGCACGAGGGTAAAATCCTGCGCCCGTTCGATGATCGCAAATCTCCCGCTGACCCGCGACACAGGCCCCCGATAGATGCCGTCCACATGCCCCCGCACAGGCGCTGGAGAATACGGCTTGCCGACCTCTTCACTCAATGTCCGCCCGGCCTGCGCCAGGTCCCGCCGCATCAGGTCGGATTTCTGTGCCTGCGTCAGCGCTTTTCCAAATTCTGCCGATATCCCGATCTCCCTCAAGAATGCACGCCGTTTCAGCTGCGCATCGGCGGCGTCGCGCCCGAACCCGAGCGGTACTCCAGAGGGTAGCGGCAGCTCATCGAGCCAGGTCACGCCAAGTGCCTTTACCTGCTCGGAAAGATCCATTTCGGAATGGACCATGATTGCGACGTTTCTGAACCGTGCCTGGGCGCGCTCATAGAGCTTCACCTTGGCGAGATAAGTGTCCGGGATACGCCAGTTTGCGTCGGCGGATCGCTCGACATGACCTTGTCGCCTGAGCGCTTCCAGCCGCCTGACATGCGCTGTGATAAAGTCCACGGATGCGCGCGGATCGTCTGCCTGATGCAGCCCAGCAGAATAGACCCCGCCATGCTTGCGCGCGATCCGGTCAATGGTGATGTCAGATGGCTTCGGATCGAGGTCTGGCGGTGACAGGGTCACGATTGCCCCTCGCAGGCTCCCTTCAAGCTGCTCGGCGCCGCCAAGTTCGGCATACACCGCCCGGCCATCCAGGCCGTCAAGGATGGCATAGGCCCGGTCATGCGCCTCGCCCGTGAGGCCGAGCTGAAGCACCGCGCCGGTCACGCTTCGGCCATCTGGATCAGACCGGTCAAAGATCGCGTCTGCATCAAGGCGCCGGCCGCTTTTCCTAGCGAGCGCCCGGTTCATCGTCTTGATGATGTCACCGCGCTCGCCGAGCGACTTCAATGTCGCCTTGAACCTTCCATCCAGTTGCCAGCGCCCGGGCCCGCGCTTTTGCGCCAGGCCCATCCGTTCAAGCGTGCGCAAGCGCGCCGCATGCAATGTCCGGTAATGGGGAGGAGACGCCTTAAGCTCAAACATGTGATCACTGCCGGCCTGCCGGTCGAGGAAATGATCTATCCGGGTCAGGCGTTCCGCTGTCACTTCGGCATTGAGTTTGAGCGCCTGTTCGCGAGCGGTTTCGGGGCCAAGTTCAAGGGTGACCAGGTCTTCGGCCCGCTCCCTTATCCCATGAGAAATATATTCCCTTGGCATGACGAGATCGCGGCCATCCTCGCGCTTGCCCCTTATGATCAAATGCGCATGTGGCCGGCCTGTATCCTGGTGGATGGCGCCGACCCATTCGAGCCGTGTCTCAAGGTCCTTTTCCATTTGTGAGACCAGGTCTCGCACGAAGGGTTTGAGGTCTGCCATTTCCATGCCGTCTTCGGGCGAGACAATGAACCGGAAATGATGGCGATCCTCCGACACGGCATCGACAAGATCCTT
>Ga0075108_10001221_pt1 | contig 13062 bp, 19 predicted proteins | sample AntAceMetag02UK1_FD_69797 | JGI IMG/M metagenome (GOLD analysis project Ga0075108, IMG submission 69797) | Saline lake microbial communities from Ace Lake, Antarctica - Antarctic Ace Lake Metagenome 02UK1 | ecosystem: Environmental > Aquatic > Non-marine Saline and Alkaline > Saline | place...
ACCATCCGAACCGCTCGTTCGCGCACCTCGGGTGAGTATCTTGGTCGTTGTATCTTGTCTGTCATGGCTCCAGTCTCTCAAGAAAGGGAGCCTCCGGCAAACCCGGGGCGGTTCACTCATTATCGCAGATCGAGGCAAATCCGTTGGTGATCGAAGAGCGGATGAAGCGTGTTCCAGATGGTGCCGGAGGCTTGGTAGACCAGCCGACCAAGTTTCCAGTTTGGTTCCAACCCACGAGCTCTGGCGGCACACCGATGACCGCTGCAATGCGGGCAGCTACTGAAGCATTGGTTGAATGGTGCGACTCACATCCAGATTGCTATCCACCCACAGTGATACACGTTACGGACGGAGCATCGACGGACGGTGATCCGTCGACTATCGCAGACGCATTGAAACAAATATCCACTAACGATGGAGAATGCCTGCTATTCAATCTGCACATCTCGACAGCAGGAGGAGAGCCGGTACTTTTTCCTGAGTCGGATTCCAATTTGGACGAATATGGCAGACTCCTGTTCCAGATGTCGAGCCAGTTTCCTGGTCACCTAATCGACGTCGCAAAGGAGAAAGGGTACGATTCGGTAAGCAGTGAGTCCCGCTTCTTCGGATACAAAGCTGGGTACGATGTAATCGTTGATTTCTTCGATATCGGAACTCGAGCCAGCAATTTGCGATAGCCAGATGCGCTGCCTTCATCGCTGGACGCTTGGCAAGGATATGGACGATCCGCTGCGAAATGAAGACGCACACTTGGCGTTCGACCCCAAGAACATTTACACAATGAGTGATGGCGCTTCAGAGTCGTTCGCTTCGAGACGATGGTCTCGGATTCTTGTATCTTGCTTCCTAAGAACAGCGGACTTTAGCCAAAGAAGTTTAATCCAAGCGATCGCTAAATATGAAAGCGCTTTTGACCGTCCTAACATGTCGTGGAGCGCTCAAGCTTCGTATGATCGCGGAAGCTATGGGACTCTTCTCGGCGTCAAAATCTATGATGATGGTGCATCGATTTTGGGAATAGGTGACTCTATAGCAGTGCTGGCCGACGGGGCTTTCATAAAAGCGAGCTTTCCCTATGTTTCCGCTAGCCAATTTCACGCAAACCCACTTTTGCTGTCGACCATTCTTGACCGAAATGAAAGCGTGCTCAGCGAAGAGGCGACTACGTTTTGGAGTTTCGATGGCTTGGAAAAGCCTGCTGTCTACGCGATGACGGACGCGCTTGGCGTTTGGCTCCTCACTGACGGTTCTCGGCGTTTGAACCAGATACAGAGCATAACTTCCCAAGCTGAATTCAACGAGCTCGTTATGAATGCGAGGGCCGACGGCACGATGCGAACAGATGACACCACACTCATGGTAATCGGGTAAGGAGTCCCATTGTGTCCGGCTACCCAACGATGGATCAGTACAACGATGCTGTGCAGCACCCAGGCACCGCCTTCACGGATACTTCCTTAAAATCTGCTAAAATTGCAGAGAACGGAATGGGTCTACCCAAGGCATTGGGTGGCGGCTTTGCACTAACCTACACGGCAACTTCAAATGGAAGAAAGTACGCTGTCAGATGCTTTCACAAAGAGTCTTTGGGTCTTGAGCGACGTTACGCAAGCATTGACCGAGGCCTAAAAGACGCCGGCGGCAACTACTTCGTTGGTTTCGAGTATCAACCAAAAGGAGTGTCGGTGAATGGCACTCTCTATCCAATTGTCAAAATGGATTGGGTTGAAGGCGATACTCTTGGGTCTTTTCTCGAGGTCAACTTCAAAAACAAGTCCCGCATCGAAAGTCTACGTCAGCAATTCGCAGCGCTAGAAATCTTTTTGAGGAAGCAGGGGGTGGCGCACGGTGACATACAGAACGGCAACCTGCTGATTGGCTCAGACCTTAAACTAATCGATTATGACGGAGTCTACGTTCCTTCTCTTCCTATCGGTCAGGGTACTGAGCTTGGCCACAAGCATTTCCAGCACCCAAAGAGAACTGCTGCAAACTTTGGACCGGACATGGATCGGTTCTCGTTCCTCGTGGTAGACCTCAGTTTACGCGCCATAGCAAAAGACCCCAAACTGTTTTCGAAGCACTCAAATGGCGAAAACATTGTTTTAACCGCCAATGACTTTGCAGACCCCGGCAGCTCGGCGGCTTTCGGTGACATTCAGTCCTTCCCTGATCTGGCAAATGACGCGACCAATCTAGCGAAAATTTGCCTTGCTCCAATAAGCCAGGTCCCAACACTAGACGACTTCATTGCGGGGAAGAATATTCCAAACGCGGTTGTGCATATTCGACCGGCGTCAAAATCTCCGACAACGAACAAACAAGCCGCCTATATTGGCGCCTTTGATGTTGTGGACGCGAATAACTATAGCGCCGCAGACCGTCAGGTAGGAAACAAGGTTGAACTTGTTGGGAAGATCACGAAAGTACATGTTGCAAAGACGAAATACGGAAAGCCATATTGCTTCGTTTTCTTCGGCCATTCAAATCTTTGTGTTAAACTGAACATCTGGAGCGAAGGCATCGCGAAGCTTGCAAATGCGCCATCTCCAACTTGGGTCGGTAGTTGGTTGAGTGTTCAAGGATTAATCGATCCGCCGTTCCAAAGCAGACGCTATGGAACGTCTATCTCGATTACGATCACGTCCAATAATCAGATTAGAAAAATTTCTGAACCTCAGGCACAACAAAGATTGAGGCAGTCTGTTTCTGGGACCAGCAGTCCGCGAAGGACCAACCAAGACATTCTTGATGGATTGTCTCCGACCCCAAAAAGGCAAACTAAGCCGAAACGACAAGCTACCCCGCCATCCAAAAACAAGGCTATATTGAATACAATTAATTCTGGAGCGAATAGATCTGCGTCGCCGGTGAGCTTGCCAAGCCAGCAATCAAAGCCAACGCCCAAGCGAGGGTTGCCATGGGGTTGGATTATTTTCGGTCTATTCGTCCTATTTCTGTTTGCTCAAGCGAACTAATTGGCAGAAAATTTGACAACTCTGGATATGTGGATTTCACCTACTGACTTTTTTAACCCGGCCTTCTGAAGCGGACGTCATGCACAATGAATTCAATGATGCTCTCGATGACATTTGGACCAAAGAGTTGGCCGATCTGGACGAACTTCTAATCCCGAACTATTTCGGACCAATGCGCCGTGGCGGCATTCTATTTGTTGGTATGAACCCTTCCTTCAACGAGAAAACTGCAACGAACTTTTTTTCCGAGAAAATAGCGCCCGACACCTCTGTACGAAGCGCCTTTGCCTGGTCGACCTCACCAAGAATGAACCGCGCTAGCTCTATTGAGTATTCAGAATGGTCCCGACAACACTATTCTACCTTCTTCCGATTTCACGACGTGATTGCCAAGCATTGTGAACGCGATTGGAATCATCTGGATTTGTTCAATTTCAGGTCTACGAACCAAAAGAAGTTTCAGAAATTATTGGCTAAACGCCCGTCTTATGCGGAAAAGCAAATGGACTTATTTTTGTGCGTTGTAAATTCTATCGAACCAGAAGTTATACTCATCGCCAACGCGAACGGTGCGCGTAGAGCACGAGACTTCTTGGGATTGGAATTTGATGAAAAAATTGGTCACTATACACATAGAATTGGCGATGCGATCGTCCCGATTTTCCTGTCTAGTATGTTGACTAATGGCGTATTGGATACCTTTTCTCGCGAGCGATTAATCTGGCAAATCAGGCAATCAATCCTTCGCTAATTTCTAAGGTGAAAATCACTAAGGTTTGTATTACTAATGAAGCTACTCGATATCGAAGCCGCAAAAGAAAAAGTGTTCGTCGACATCAACGCCTACTTGGCTACAGTTAGGTCGATCGTGGCCGCGACGCCTGATAATTTAGAAGGCGGCATTCAGACATTGGCGTTGATGCGAAAGTCCTCCTCAGAGGAACTGAACCAAATTCAACATGAATATGGTGCGCTTAAGTCGATCGACTGGCTCCTTCGACGTTCTCCTGAACTCGCGAGTGCGGAATGGGATTGGCACCCCAGGCAAACAGGAAATTTCTCTGAGCCTGATGTCAGAGCAAGTATGGGCAACAGAACAGTCATATCAGCCGAGATCACAACCTCTGAAATGCCAAAGGGAGTCATCGACGCTCGGATGGCGAAGACACTAGCGAAGCTTTCTTCGATGGACGGTGAACTGTTCTATTTCGTGCTAACTCACAAAATGGCTCAGCGTGCGCGCACCAAGGTATCGAAGTCCAAGTTCGCTATCGAAGTTGTAAACCTAAGCGACACTGCTCCAGCTATAGCCTAAAGCCGGTCGTTCTCATTTTGTATCCGCCGATATGCTTTCGAGAAACCGATAGATCTCGACCATAGCAAGCGTATCGAGCTCACAATAGGCGCGCAGCTCCGATGCTATCCTGAGCTTCTCTGCATTGTCGGAGGCTTCGACCAGTTCAAGCCATGCCGCCATCGCCCCGCCGCCATCGTGGACGGCTTCGCCATTATATTGGAGATGTGGACACAACACGGGCAACACTTTCTTGATCGAAGTCGATCCTTCAAAGCGAATATCGACATAGTCCTTCTTGAACACATCCATGAGGTCCACGGTTCGAGCATTTAGATCGTTGAGGAAGGTGGCCGCCTGAGGAAAAAGTTCCGCCAGCGCAGTGTTGCAGCTTTTTTCGAAACTCATGTTCCAAGATATGAGGCTACCTACCGGTCCGAAATCTTGCTGCATCTGTGTGATAATTTCCAGCTGCATCCCAGGTCGGTCTGAAAGAAACTCGAAATGCTCCAAAGTCCCATCTGACGAAAGGCGATGTAGCGAGTACTGCACCGGCATTTTCTGTTGTGGTCTAAGGCCATCTGAAATCGGTATGGCAGATGCAAAGGTTTCATAGTCATAGAAGTAGAGTGGCCAAACGAGGCCATTCAAGAATGACTTGATACCATCGATGTCCACTTGTGGTTCGCCGCGTTGCGCTGCCAAGAGCACAGGAACCTGCATGGGGGTAACTTCGCTTGGATCAATCTCACTGAGCGCGAGCCGACCATCTCCCAGAAAATCCACAATGCGGTTCTTTGAGATCCTTGGTAGGAGATAGATCGACATCGCCGGAATATCTGGATTGAAGTACGAAAAAGAAGCGCACTGCTTATCTCGAGAACCGATCATGCGGCATGAACAACCGCGTTCATCAATTTCTGTTTTGGCTAGCAGGCTCAAGGCGCTTTCCGCGTCAGCCTCAATCGTGCTCAACCGGGCCCTCGCCTCGGTGGTGACGTCGATGATGGTGAGAAACTCGAGCGGATCTATCGCGCCTCGCCGAACAAATTCTTTCTTCACGTGAATGATGTGCGCCGCTCGTACGGAGTATCCTGCGCGTTCCGCAACCATGACCTGAAAGGCCGCATCATCAACGTGATCTTGTCCTGTTGAACTCTTTAGTGAAGTTGATCCCTTGATCTCGTAGAGTTCCAAAGTTCCATCGTTGAGTGTCCGCACGAGGTCGGCGCGAGCGTAAAGTCCATCCTGGGTTTCAAATACCGTCTGAAACGCACACGCGTCTGCGTCTGGCCAATTTGCGACGAGCTGTTTGACGACCTCTTCGACTCGATAGCCATCTTGCATGAGCAGCTGATCGAATAGGCTCGGCGGAGGAAACGCAACCGCGTCCGGCTTTCGTTTCTTCAGCCATAGCGCCTTGGCGCACTGGCGATATGATAGAAAATCGGACTTGGTGAGTTGCGTTGATGTCATTGCGCTACACCATGTTAGAACTATTCTCAAATTGCAACGTTTGGTTTATGACGTGTTGTTTGAACCCAGCTTGTTCGTCGTCAACTATGGGTACTTTACCGACTATTTTTCCGAAAAATATGGCGGATACAGGGTCGCAAGGATCGCTTTTCCCTAGGACTTCGCTTGTCTGGCAGCGGCGACGAATTCTGGTACCCTCATCCAAGCTGACGCAGCACGTCGCGCGATCCACTGACGTGAGGAACTCGAATGACAATCTCAAACTGGAACTACGCTGGAGCTGCATTGTTGCTGACCTTCCTGTCCGCATGTGCAGACCCGGTTCCTTCAATTGAACCGGTTGGCGACACAAACGCCGACCCGAGCGATCCAACCTCCTGGCAGATCACTGCAATCTATTGGTCAGACGCGGATAGTGGCCGGATCAACGGCGAGCGCTTCCGGTTATCGGACATTGATGCTCCTGAGACTGGTGGCGTTGGTGCAGCCATTGGTGGCGCGAAGTGTGAGAAAGAGCGAGAGCGCGGCTTTGACGCGAAGGAGTTCGTTGTTGAATTCACTCGCATCAAGGAACTTCGGATCACCCACACGTATGGATACGACAAGATGCCGGAACCTCGCCTTTTGATAGACCTATCGGCTGACGGTGAGGACGTAGCACAGAGCGGTATCGAAGCAGGGTTCCTGCGTCCCTGGCCACATGATGGCACGAAGGCTTTGGCACCGAAACCGGATTGGTGTGAGTGAACCTAATTGGTTGGGACGACGACAAGAATGGAGACTATGTGCCATCGTGAATTGGTGTCCACGAGCGATCCGTACCATCCTATGGGACACGCACCACCGAGCATTCCGCAGAATTCAATCTCGATGAAGTGAATATCTTAGAATTCCGAGCAGAAGCGGATAACAGCCGAGCAGTACCGATTGTCGGGTCGACCTCGGCGATCGTGTGTAACTCGATTGTCGTTGTGCCAAAGCGAACTTCAAACATGAATGATAGATCTGTGGGGTCCAAAGAGATTATGTTGATCTCCGCGCCTTCGTCTTTCTTCGGGTCAAACCAAGCGCCTGTGGCATCCTTATATGTGTAAGTGATGTTCGCAGTACTCGTGTCCAGAATTATCAAAGACTGACCTTCAGAAATTGCCGCGTCACTCCAGCCGCCCTCGCCTTTTAAGACTATTCCTTCCTCGGCATAGTAAGTGCTTCCAACCGCGCCGCTGCAGTCAAATTGTATTTTGTCCGCTTGAGCTGAAGGAACGCAATACAAGGACAAGCACAATCCGACACAGATTGCCGTTTGGTTTTTCAACGCAGCCTCCATGCGCACACGATTCCATTAAGGACTAATTCTTACTTCAGTCCAGACTGTTAGAAATGTCCGGCTTGACCGCGCCCATCCCAACGACATCCATTTCCACATGAACTGAAAGCTTATTCTCAGAAATGCCGGAGTGCGCTGTCAGATCGCTCACGACGAGCGGTTTGTTCAGGACGCTGGTTGATCGCGAAAAATCGGAGATGCGACTCACGGAGCTTCTCTGACTCACTGCGAGCCAAGCAAGAGGCAGGATAGAAGTACGTGGTGCAAAAGCGACGGCGGCGGCCGACAAACTACCGGTGAAATTTGATCTGAGACCCAAAAGCATGCCTGCTTCGGATTTGCGTGCCGGGGAGCAAAACCGCTCTACTCCCCGGATAAACGCTATTCGGATTGAACCGGAAAATCTGCCAAGTCTTTACCGTACACTTCGGGGAGGTAGGGTCCTGCCGGAATTCCGGTAATTCTCAATCCAGCCGCCATGGCATTCGCTTGCTGTGCAAGCGGCATATAGTTTGGCGAGCCTTTCTCGATCGCGGAGATTACCGCCTGTGCGAACAAGTCCGCTAACGGATTGCCGGAGTTGCTCGCCTGAGGAGAATACTTCATTTCCTGATAGTTGGACCAGATCTTCTCACCGGTTTCACAACTGCGAAGTTCATAGTTGAATGCCACGCTCGTTGATGTTGCCAGAACAACATACTTTGACTCCCATTTCTCAATGGACAAGTACAATGCCGTGTCACAGCCAAACAGGCGGTCGAGCCGCTTGGCATCTGCATTGTAGAGAAGCGCTGGGTCCGAGAGGCCATTCTCTTCCAACAGAGATTTCACCATGTTGGCAGGGAACACGTAGTAGCCGCGCTGCGCAAACGGCTGGGATACGGTGGAGAGAAAGAACTCGGGTGCCTCAACAGCACCGGAATTGTTCAATGCAGGCAACACCAAGATCGAGTGCGGGTCGGCTGCGCGGAATTGCGAAAAGTCATTCGTGCGCGTGTCAGGCGTGGCACAGGCAGTCACAAGGCCTAAGACGGCGATTGCGAGTGCTTTGGCGGAAAGCTTGAGTGAATTTCTCATTTCGATTCTCCTATACGCCAGCTGGTGCGGCATCGACTGCCGGGGTTTCGATATCGGCTGGCGTTTCAGTTTCGTCCGGCTTGTCGGCTGAAGGCACCGCTTCAGCGCTTGCCGCAACCATTTCAGGTTCGGTTGGCGTTTCGATTCCTTTGAGACGATTGACGACACCGGTCATGAAAAATGCCGATTCCGGAAACGCGGATGCTTCTTTTTCAAACATCTGGATCGCCCCTGTCTCGTCGCCTTGATCCAAATGCAAATACCCAAGTTCAGCGTAGAGTCCTGGCGCCAACCTGTCGCTCGCCTCGCCCTTCTCGATGGCTTTCTCAAGTGCAGCCTCAAACTTGTCCCGCATTTCAGGCTTCTTGTAGTAGGCATAGAGCGTTGGCTCATATGCTCCGTACTCAAAACGAGGCGGCGTTGCGCATGCGGCTAAACCCAGCGCGAGCGCGCCGGTCAGTAAAATTCTTGGTATCATTGTGTTCCCCAGACTTCTTTGCTTATCGAGTAATTTTCAGAGCGCTGTTGCGACCTACGAAAACTTTCTTGTTGTGAATGACCGTGCCATTTTGGCTGATGATCACCTCATGAGTTCCCGGGAGAACCGCCAGCGTATTTGCACCGCCGTCAAAGTCACCGACTGTACCCGCCGACTGACCATCGACCGTGACGATGGCGTCAGCCGGAAAAGATTGAAAATAGATCGCGCTAGATTCGCCGCCCTGGACTGTTTCTGTGGTCGGATAGGCACAACCGGTTAAAACAATTGAAGTGCCTCCAATCATCATCGCCGCACTGAGGGTTCTGAGTGTCCGTTTCATCTATTTGACCTCCTTGACCGAGAGCTGTTTCGTGTCCTGAATTGACAGCGACCCGCTTACGACGTTCGCAATCGATCCTTCGGAATATTCGGAGTCTCCAAAGAAGGACGTGACTTCGACTACTGCTAGCTGGCTTCCCGGAAGCGTTATCGGCAGGCCGGTCTGTCCACTTTTGATGACTTTGCCGACGGTTTCGACGGAGAAGCGGTCTCCAACCTTCAGTCCTTGACGCGACCCACCACTGATAAAGACTTGATTGCCTTCGATCTGAAGGACATCAGTTGACCAGGGGCGGTCCGCCAGATTGCCGATTATTTCCGAAGTGAGGTCTGAAATTGCAGCGGCGATAGCTGCGTCGTTCAATGAGGCATCATAAGCCGCACGTGAGCCAAAACCTGCCACTTCGCCGGACTCGGTTGAAGTCTCGCCTTGTCCAGACGCGCTGAAAAATGCGAGACTGGTCCTAGGATCCACGAGGCGCCCCTCAACGGTTGCTGCGACAGTCTGCTTCTTGGTCGAGCTTAGGAACCCAACTTGTCCTTCGGTCTTGCGGCCAAATTGGGTAACCGACCCAATAACCACAGCATCGACGCCTACCAAGTTAGAAGCGCCTTCTTCGCCGAGAAGTGTCCTCTCAAGGCTGAGCTCTTCAAGGTTGTCCCGTTCGAATACCATGAACTGACCAGTCTCAATGAGGCGCTTCACGAGCATGTCACGAGCTTGATCTGCAAGTGGATCATTCTCGCCGTCGAATAGAAGTCCTTTTCCGTAGTTGGTGCTATTCGAGAAACGTGCGACGGCAATCCGGCGCTTCAACCGGGGTGCTACGGGGGCGGCTTGTGTCGTCTGGACCTCTGCCGTCAATTGAGGCGCAATGACTCTTTCGGCGGGTTTCTCTACCGTCGCGCATGCCGCTAAAGTCATAGCCAACGCTGCAACAGAAACCGTTGTTGTTAGTTTGCTCAATTCAACCTCCCCACTTGTTTTTTGAGAGACAAGCTCGATCACGAGCTGCGGAAAATGACAACCCCTAATCGAACGAAAGCTTTGAAATTTTGCCTTTTATCATTGGCGTCAGAGAGAACGCCCCCCCCCCTCGCTACATCATTCAAGTACGGGTAGATTCGGATCCGAGACGCTGAAAAATGCCGAGAGACCAGGGTCCAGTCCGCGAAATTTTTCTAGGACTTCGCTTGTGTAGCGGCGGCGACGAACTCTGCTGTATCGTTCTTATATTGAGTATCTCGAAATCCAGCGAAAAAGAACATCAGGCACTACTCGCAATTGAGATTCAGGCGACCCCCAACAATACCCTTTTGGCAAAGAACTATTGAACCGTCTCGCATTGTATAGGTCCACAGCGACGTGCCAGGAAGGTAGTCCGGATCCACACTAATGCTGACTGCCTTCTTTTTCAGATCGGCTTCTTTTTCAAGCACGTAATCAAGATATGATTCGTCGTCTTTCAATCGAGCTTCGATCCACTTTTCACCTCTGGATTTTGCGCTGTTTCGAACCAGCTCACTGAGCGTTGTTGAGTCAGTCTTGTTCACTATTAGCGGGGGTCCGCTTTCGGTCGACAAGTACGATTCGATTGAGTCTGAAGTTGTCGTCATTTTTTCGTCGGGGGTATCGTCCCAGAATTCGACACTTTGGGGAGCTTGATCGACATCTTTACTCGGCGCTGTGGTCGGCTGGCGCGTGCTCGTGGCAAGGGTCTTTTTCGACTTTCCATCCTCTTTTACAATGGAAGATGTGTGTGTTTGAAGTCGGCCTATCCATACTCCCACTATGAGCGAGACGGCCATTGCGGACATCACATAGAAGAACAGATGCCTACTTTTTTTAGGAGAGCGGCTTTGTTCAGCGGTGCGCTTGGCCTTCGCCTTCGCGTTCACTGCCTTAGCAGCGACCAACACCTCTGAACTGAGCTTTCTGTGAGTCATACAAAGTTCCTTGCCATGTCAAATTAAGCTGCCGACCAAAACGCGCAGTGTTGCGGTTTCATAAACAAAGGGTAATCGCGAATACAAACGACTTCCCCACTAGCGATAGCTTCAGTTGTATTCTCCGACAATGCAAAGGTGCCGCTGGTTCGTCACCGTGGAATTCACCACTAACCAGATGAAAGTCCATCGATCAGCTCCAATTACGCGGGTGCGCTGTCGGAGCGCCGTACAGCGCGTTTCAATACGGATGACACAAATGGAGCCGCCCTACCTCAAAACGCGCTGTGCGAGTCTACCTGAGTCACGGAACATCATTCCTCGCCGTGTGCGTAGACGTCCCTGGCAACGCTCACGAGCACCCACTCTCCGATCATCTCACCTCAGTCTCGCCTTCAGTTTCCAGCGCTTCAGTCGGTAGCTGATTTATGCATTTCACCCATTGTCTCTCAAACACCTTTTCAAAAAGACTTCCGTAAACTTCCCTCTGGAATTTGTCGTTCCAAATAAGCGGCTTGCCTCCGTCCTTCTTTACGGAGAACCGTTGGTATCCAGTGTAAGCTCCATAGCTATTCTTTGCGTTAAGTTCCCCGCAAACGAGCTGGTCGCCGTCTTCTTCGACTGGAGAGGTTGTCAGGTTTCGGAATGTCGCACTGTCCGGGTCTTTAAAACCCTCAGTCACGCGCAATTCTATTTGTGCAATATCGATGTCTGCGGATGCGCTAAGCGCAAACATCAGAGACGCGGCAACTATCAAAGTGGACTTCACGGTCATGCTATCTCCGTCTCGCCTGCGCGGATTGCTGCTTCGAACGCGAGCTGTCGTACTTCTGCAAGGATCAAGGTGACCACAAGTAATAAGCAGACCGCCGCTCATCAGACACAGACCGATGACAAGCGCGCCTTGCTCGGAATCACTCGCACCTATGGCTGCCAGAAAAACGCCGGCAGTTATGGCCATCACAGCGGTCCATCCAGCGATTCTGATGCCATCAGCAGGTCGGGATGGTCGCTTCCATTTGTGTCGCTTCATCTATTCTTCCTTCGAAATGCAGAATTGACAAACGTTGTTCCGGTGTCCGTCTAATTCCAGTTTGATCTCACAATTATCGGCGCATCACGAGAGTGCCGAAATCTCTATGCGCAAAGGCGAGGTGAGAAAATATCACGCACACCCTGTGATTGAGGTTTCGTCGTTCGTCAACCTATGCCAATTCGGTCAATGTCTAGAAAATCCGCGATTAATCAATGCATTTAGGTGTCCTCGGAGCACCCAGGAAACGCGTTTGATCTCAACGCACCAAAAGCCTCCTATCGGAGACTTCAGACGCGCGCCAGCAAGGTTACTGCGTCGACACAGAGTCATTAAGGCCGATGGCGAGAGGGACAGTGCGTGAACAAGACAGAGGCTGCCGTCCAACTGTGGGTATTCTTTGATCAGGGGCGCAAAAAAATGCCGAGGGAACAGGGTCACTTGCATCACTTTCTCCTAGAACTTCTATCACTCAAATATACAGTGAGCATACAAAATCCCGATTCTAGCAAACTCTGCCGCTTCGGTTGAAAAACGGCGATTGTTCCCCATGTGTTATATAGACACCAGAGTGTCCAACTGCAGTCTTCTGAAGACTTTTGGCTTCGGAAAGGAGAAGGAGAAATGAAAAACGAATATGCAGAAAAGCGGATATTTACACCGCACTCGTACTACGAGACTCCAGCGCACGTTCTTGGTGACTCCCAACTTTCACATGAAGAGAAAAGGCGAGTTTTGCGCACCATGGAAACCGACGCATTGTTGCTTTCTAAGGCGACCGCAGAAAGCATGGGTGGCGGCAAAAAGCCAGACCTTCGAGCCATTGAATTGGCTTTGCAGGACTTGGAAAAGGAAAAAGGAGCTTAATTGATGTCCGAGACATTCAAGAAAATTCTTCTAGCACTGTCCGATGATGTCGAGGAGGCTACCCAGGTCGCCAAATACGGCTTGGCATTAGCAGATACCCACGAGGCTGAAGTCCGCATTCTGAGTGTGCTCACCCCCGCTCTTGCGCCAACGTCTCCCTCGCTTCGATTTGCTGCGGCTGACACCCCAATAATGAGTGTTGCACAGGTATCGGAACCGGCCATCCAGAACCGCAAAGCA
>Ga0075108_10001239_pt1 | contig 12936 bp, 8 predicted proteins | sample AntAceMetag02UK1_FD_69797 | JGI IMG/M metagenome (GOLD analysis project Ga0075108, IMG submission 69797) | Saline lake microbial communities from Ace Lake, Antarctica - Antarctic Ace Lake Metagenome 02UK1 | ecosystem: Environmental > Aquatic > Non-marine Saline and Alkaline > Saline | place...
GTTCATAGTTCGTTATAGGTCAAAAATGAATTTTGGCTTTTTTGCCAGTCAGTTTTATCTAAAAAAAATGAAATTTAAAGTTGCTTGATTATACTTTTTCAGTAAACCCTATTTAGGTGCTGCCAGAAGCGCAAGAATGGTCGGTTGGGCCATGAACGCATCGCATACTATAGAAGACGTACCCGCTCATAGAGTAGTCAATAAACAGGGACTTTTAACTGGGAAGCATCATTTTGGGGGTACGAACCTAATGCAACAATTATTAGAGAGCGAAGGGGTCGTTGTTATAGATAATCAGATTCAGAATTTGGATACTTACCTTTGGGATCCATGGAAAGAATTGGGTACACCAACGGATTACTAGTCAAATGTTAGTGTAAACTGTGTTGTTTCCATCGAAGTAACATTTATGCTGCCACCATGTAGTCTCATTATTTGTTTGGAAAGGCTAAGGCCAATACCCGTTCCTGTATTTTTAGTTGTAAAGAAGGGAACAAAAATTTCATCGATTAAATTTTCAGGAATTCCGGCGCCATTATCCTTTACTTGAATGAATTTTTTATTCATCGCATTTATTCCGGCAGTAAATTGGATCCTACCATCATCTATACCTTCTAGGGACTGTTTGGCATTTTTCCCTAGATTCAGTAATACTTGAGTCAGTTGTTTTTGATCTATATAAAACTCAAGGTTTTCAGGTTCAATTTTAGTTGTAATCGTAATAGAAGAACTTTCTTTTTGTTCATTAAGTAATAGTGTAATCTTTTCTAAGAGTGAATTTGCAGGAACTAGTTCCCTGTCTGGTTCAGGAATGCTTAAGAAATTACGGTACGATTGTACAAAACTCATCAAGTCAGACCCTTGCTCTTTTATCACTTCAAGGCCTTTGGTCGTATTTTTTATTTGTTGTTCTGAAAAATGTGTAGGTATATCTGGGTTACTTCCTTTTTTAAAATAATTGAGAATCGATTCTGAAATGGAGGTAATTGGAGTGATTGTATTCATAATCTCATGTGTGAGCACACGGATTAGTTTAACCCAAGAATCGGTTTCTTTTTCGTCTAGTTCCTTATGAATATCGTGTGCAACGACCAAAAGTAACTGCTGCCCCTCTATAATGATCGGTGTGCATTTTAGACTTAGTTCCTTTTTACCACGCTCGTTCCCTAGTTTAAAAATAGTGTTGTTGAACGGTTGTAGGTCTTCAAACAGTTTATATAGCTCTTTGTCAACTTGCTTTAGTTGCTTCACATGGTTCAATGGCCTATAGTTTAGTAGTTCTTGTACGGTTGGGTTTGCATACAGAATATGACCTTTGGGGTTTATGGTAAAAATACCAATATCTGCCTGCCTAAGAATTTCTTGATAGTATTGTTCTTGCGCTTGTTTTTTTAAGTGAATGTCCTGTATCATGGAGTTAAGCATATTCAAGCTATGATTAAGCTCTTCCAAAGACTTGACACTCAATTTTTCGGGAAACCGTAACGTGAAATCCTCGTTTTTTATGGCATCAAAAAAATAGGCGATTTTACGATTGGTTTGGTTCACATAATTTATAAGTCCACCAATTTGAAAAATCATTATAATTGCTCCAATACTTCCTGCCAAATATTGTTCGTTAAAAAAGAAATAAGTGGCGAACACTATCGTCAGCGTCATAAAAATAACCCGAAACACTAATTGTATATATATATTTCTACTTACCATTTTTCAAGTTCAAGTTCAAAAGTCCAATACAAATTCAATTAAAATGCTTTGTGCTTATCGCAATGCTCATTTCGCTAACCTCTGTCATTGCGAGGCACGAAGCAATCTGTTTAGTCTTAGCTCAATGTTTCAACAGATTGCCAGGTTGAAAGTCACTTTTTTCTTAATTTCAATTTTCGCTGCGTTCCGCGCAAAGACGTTTTTTCATCTAACGTAGCGCACCGAGCTTACTACTGTCTACAAACTACCCTCTACCCACTCTTTTTCTTCAATTTATTATAAAGCGTCTGTCTAGAAATACCAAGCTGTTCTGCGGCTGCACTATAATTACCGTCATTTTGGTTTAGTGCGTTGGTTATCATAACGAGTTCCATTTCCTCCAAGGTGTTCGGTCCATTTTCCATGGATACGGTTTGTCCAGTTTCCAATAAAAAGTCGGTAGGTTTTAAAACATTTCCTTCGGATAGAATGACTGCACGTTCCATAGTATGCAATAATTCTCTGATATTGCCAGGCCAGTGGTAGTCCATTAATTTTTCTTGGGCTGCTTGATTTATTTTAAGACCTGGTTTTCCATATTTATTTACGAATTTATTTAAGTAAAAATCAGCTAATACGAGCACATCTCCTTCGCGTTCCCGCAAAGGCGGTACTTCTACGCGTATCGTATTAATTCTGTATAATAAATCTTCTCTAAAAAGTCCGTCCGCTACCATCTGATCTAGATTACAGTTCGTTGCGCATATTAATCTAATATCGACCGAAATAGGTTTGTTAGAACCAACTCTAACAATAATTCTATTCTGAATTGCAGAAAGCAATTTAGCTTGTGTTTGTAGCGAAAGATTACCTATTTCATCCAAGAACAAGGTACCTCCGGTAGCTGCCTCAAATTTTCCCACGCGGTCTTCCTTAGCATCGGTAAAGGAGCCTTTTACATGTCCGAACAATTCACTTTCAAAAAGATTTTCGGAGATAGAGCCCATGTCAACAGATATAAATACCTCGTTATTTCTAATGGAGCGATTGTGTAATTCTCTGGCAATAAGCTCTTTTCCAGTACCATTTTCTCCAGTTACCAATACATTCACATCTGTTTTAGCTACTTTTTGTACAAGGTTAAGCACTGAATTGAGGGCTTTGGAGGTGCCAACGATATAGTTTTTATTTTGGTTGATTACCTGTTTTAGGTTGCTTTCCTGTTGTTTTAATTGGGTGATTTCTTTTTTGCTTTTCCGAAGTTCATAGGCAGATTTTACTGTAGTCAGTAAACGATCATTGTTCCAGGGCTTGAGGATAAAGTCGGACGCGCCTTCTTTCAATGCTTCCACGGCAAGATCAATTGCTCCATAGGCTGTCATCATTATTACGGAAATGTGAGGCACTTTTTTCTTTATCTCACGCAACCAGTATAGGCCTTCGTTCCCAGTATTTACCCCAGCCGAAAAATTCATATCCAATAGAATGATATCTATGTCCTTAAGTTTGGGAAAAGAAGAAATTAGATTGGGATTGGAAATTGTCTGCACACTTTTATGCTCAAACTGCAATAATATTTCTAAAGCACTAAGGACACTTTTGTTGTCGTCTATTACAAGGATATTCGCATCTGTCATAGTTGTTCTCAATTTAAAAAATTCCAAAACCCTTTTGCTTGTGGTAAAACAAGGCTAGCCCTTCAACCCGAAAAAAGAGTATACGTTTATTTGTTTATGATTATTTTTTTTAAACCTTAAACCACAGAAAACAAAAACTACCCGCTACCCTCTAAAAACCACCAACTAATTACCCTAAATCTACAAATCAAAACCAATATACTTCATACACTGTAAAAATTTTGGACAATATCTGTATATTTATTTTACACTTCGTTTTGAATAGAGATGAATAGAATAATTTAAAATGTTGAAAATCAGATACTTGAATTTATGGCACGTATCTAGTATAGAGATTGGCACAGTAATAAACGTATGAATTTAAAAATTAAAATAACGCTACTTTGTTTCTTTGTTCTTAGCATGAAAGCTATAGGCCAAGAGCAATGGACCTTGGATGCTTGTATTGATTATGCATTGGAACACAATCTGCTGCTCAAGGATTTTCAGTATAACAATGATGCCAATAAGGAAGACTACCGCCAATCTGTTAGAAACTTGTTGCCAGAAATAAATGGTGGTGCTAATTATCAGGTTAATTCTGGTAGGGCAGAGGATCCTACTACAGGTACATTTGGGGTGCAGGATTTTTTCTCCAATAATTATTCTGTTCAGTCCAACATCGACTTATTTCAAGGTTTTCAAAAAATAAATTCGATAAAGGTGTCTAAGTTCCTATTCAAAGCTGCCAAGGAAGAACGCTTACAACAAAAATATCTTTTGGCTTTCAGGGTAATGCAGGCTTTTAACAACATTCGATTTTTTGAAGGTTTGGTTGCTATTGCAACCGAGCAGGTAACTGTTTCAAAGACCAATTTTCAATTGGTACAAAAACAAATAGAATTAGGTCTTATGGCCGGAGCCGACATTTATGAGGCCAAGTCTGCCCTGTTGTCCGATGAATTGAACCTAACACAAAGTAAGAATCAATTGGCGGCGGCAAAGTTAGCATTGATTCAAGAAATGAATCTAGAAAACACCTCCGATATAGAAATTATAGCCAACCTAGAGGCCGTAGCCGAGGCAGGAAAAGCAACAGAAATGAAATCGGATACGGTATATGCCAAGGCCCGTGAATTTCTACCCTTAATTAAGGCACAAGAATTAAGGGCGCAAGCCGCAAAAAAGCAGGTAGGCGTTGCTAGAGGAAGGCTTTATCCCTCTTTATCCCTTTTTGCTGGTATGGGTACGGGTTATTTCGAAACCTTTAGGGATAGTTTAGGAAGTACCTTACCTTTTCGGGAGCAATTCAGGGACAATTTTTCCAGATTTTATGGACTCAATCTTAACATTCCTATTAGTAACGGTTGGTCTGCACGCTCAAGGGTAAAGCAGGCAAAAATCGAAAAACTAAGACAAGAAAATAATTTGGAAGTACAGGAACAGGTACTTTTTCAAACCATTCAGGAATTGGTGCAGGAGCATAATGCACTTCTTGTAGAAACAGGACAGAGTGATCAAAATGTGGAGGCACAGCGAATGGCGTTTACGATAGCCCAAAAACGGTATGAAAAAGGAATGATAAACGGGATTGAGCTGTTTACCGCAAAAAATTTATTTGCCAGTGCGCAAAACGAAAATTTACAGGTACGGTTACGCTCAGAAATCAATAGCAGTACTTTGGATTTTTACCGTGGATTACCGGTATTTAATATTAATTAGGATAAGAATTATTTCTGCCTTTGTAGAAATCAAAAAAAGAATAAACTAAGAAATGGACATACAATTAGAAAAGAAAAAAGGATTACGGCCAAAGCATTATGGATATATAGCCATAGGATTGCTAGTGCTTTTCGTTGGGTATCAGCTAATTTTTAGCACCTCGGTATCTACGTTTAGAACGGAGAAGGACAAACTCTCCATAGCAGCAGTTACACAAGGCAAGTTCGATGATTATATAACCATTAACGGGAATGTTGCACCAATCACTACTATCTATATGGATGCTTATGAAGGTGGTCGTGTTACCGAAAAATTAATAGAGGAAGGGGCGATGGTTAAAAAAGGAGATATTATTCTAAGGTTGGAGAATATGAATCTTTACGAACAAATTTTAGCTAGTGAAAGTAATCTGGCGCTCAAGCAAAACGATTTACGTTCTACAAAACTAACGTTTGACTCCCGTCAGGTTGAAGGTCGTAGATCGCTCGCAACCGCTAGCACAGATTTGCAGCGCCTAAAACGAAACTATGAACAGAACAAATCACTTATGGAAGATGAGTTGATTTCCCAAGAGGTGTTTCAACTCTCTAAAGAAAATTATGAACTATCGCAGAAACAATACGATATTGTAAAGATGCAAACGGTAAATGATGATGAACTTCGTGTTACCTCATTAACTGGACTGGATGCCGATTTGGCGCGTATGCAAAAAACCTTGGGTATGGTATACCAACGCTTAGATCATTTAAACGTGAGAGCCCCAGCTGATGGACAATTAGGGTTCTTGGATGCCGAAATTGGACAGAACATTGCACAAGGTCAGCGAATAGGGCAATTAAATGTGCTTACGGATTATAAAATTGAGGCAGATATAGACGAGCATTATATAGACCGTGTTAAACGAGATTTGAGCGCAGTTTTGGAGCGTAACGGCAAAGATTTTAAACTAAGGGTAAGAAAAGTATATCCCGAAGTTAGGAATGGTAGGTTTCGTGTAGATCTTGTCTTTGTTGATGACCGGCCAGAAACCATCCGCACAGGACAGAGTTATAATATTAAATTACAACTGGGCGAATCTAGCGATGCGTTGTTATTGCCCAAAGGAAGTTTTTTCCAAAGCACCGGAGGACAGTGGATATTTGTAATAACCCCAGGTACCGATGAAGCTATTAGAAGAAATATAAGGGTTGGGAAACAGAATGCTAGATTCTATGAAGTGTTGGAGGGCTTAGAGTCCGGTGAAGAAGTCATAACCAGTAATTACGATAGCTTTGGAGAAGCGGAACGGATAGTGTTGAAGTAAAGAAGACCCTAGTCCCACATAGGGAATGTTAAACTGGGTGTTTAAAGGGAAGAGTCCGCCTTTGGCAAACGGAGGGATTAATTGAGTGATGGGTTGTTTTGTATTAATAAACTAAAAGAAATAGGATAACAAAGGAATAATTAAACTGTGAGACCTGTCAGGTTTCTAAAACCTTACAGGTCTAGGTCAAACAAAAAACAATGAACAAATGATAGCAATACAAGATTTAAAAAAGAGTTTTCGAACGGAGGAGGTTGAAACCTTAGCGTTGAATAATGTAAACCTAAAAGTTGAAGATGGGGAATTTGTTGCCATTATGGGTCCGTCCGGTTGTGGTAAATCTACCTTATTGAATATTATTGGGATGCTAGATAATCCTACGGATGGTAGTTACAATTTTGCAGGCCATGAAGTTGCAGGTTTAAAAGAAAGTCAGCGTACACAATTACGTAAAGGAAATTTGGGCTTTGTTTTCCAGAGTTTTAATCTCATAGATGAGCTTACTGTTTATGAGAATGTTGAATTACCGCTTATTTATCTAAAAATGGGTAAAGCTGAGCGTAAAGAAAAAGTAATGAAGGTATTGGAACGCATGAAAATTGCTCATAGAGAAAAGCACTTTCCACAGCAGCTGTCCGGTGGTCAACAACAACGTGTAGCTATTTCTAGAGCAGTAGTAACGAATCCTAAACTAATTCTTGCAGATGAGCCAACAGGTAACTTGGATTCTAAAAATGGTATAGAGGTTATGAACCTTTTAACGGAGCTTAACCAAGAAGGAACCACCATAGTTATGGTTACGCACTCCGATAGAGATTCACACTATGCACATAGAGTTGTGAACCTTTTCGATGGTCAAATCGTAACCGAAAGTCAGAATAGAGCTATTGGAGCAATGGTCTAATCAGCTAATTAATTTGCACCAAGTAGTTTAGAAGGAGTTTATTCATCAATTTACCCTCAAAGACTAGTTTTTAACGTTGTCTAAATAGTCGCAGGGTCTGTCAAAATAATCAATCAAAAACCTCCTCTAATCAAGGACGGTCATTAAAATAATAATCAAAAAATGAACGGTCATGTTTAAAAATTATTTTAAAGTCGCCATTAGAAATACATTCAGATATAGAGGCAACAGCATTATAAATATTTCTGGACTTGCCATAGGATTAACCTGTGTTATCCTGATAACTCTATTTATTAAAGATGAATTAAGTTATGACCGTTTCTTTAATGATGCAGATCAGCTTTATAGGTTGAACCTAAACGGTAAAATGGGCGATGGGGAATTTTTTGGTGGTTATACACCTCCTCCTGCAGGTAAGACGCTTCTTGATAATTTCCCTGAGGTAGAAAGTTACACACGAATCTACAGACCGGGAGTCGATGTAATGGAATATGTAAATAATGCCGAAAAAAGAATTTTTAACGAAAACAGTATTTATGCGGTAGACCCTAATTTTCTGGATGTTCTAAGTTATCCTTTGTTAAAAGGGAATCCCGAAACCTGTCTGGTTGAAACCAATAGTGTAGTGGTTACTAATGCCATTGCTCAGAAGTACTTTGGAGATATAGACCCCTTGGGCAAAACCCTTTTTTATGGGGTGGAGAGAACACCATTGACGGTAACCGGCGTCTTGAAAGATATGACCTATTTGCCTGTCTCGGTTAAGTTCGATATTTTGCTTCCCGTTACTAATTTTCCAAGTGTCGAACGATTTAGCTGGAGCTGGGTTTGGCTGAATATGGTAACCTATATAAAACTTACCGAGGAGGCTTCTAATAAAATCAATGTTTTGCAACATCTGGAATCCCAGTTTCCAGCCTTGATAAAAACACATGCTGCCGGCGCCTTTGATAGAATTGGGCAACCCTATGAAGAATTCTTGGAAAAGGGTAATAAGTGGGACCTGCATTTACAGGCCTTAACAGATGTTCACTTATATTCGAGCGAAATAGAATCCGTAATAACGGAGCAAAACAGTATCAAGAACATATACATCTTTGGTCTCATTGCCTTTTTTATTATCGTTTTGGCCTGTGTCAATTTCATCAATTTAACTACGGCACAATCTTCAAAGAGAAGCAAGGAAATTGGTATACGAAAAGTTTTGGGTTCTTTTAAATCCCAATTGATAAAACAGTTTCTTTCAGAAGCTCTTATTTATACCTTCATTTCCATAGTATTGTCTGTTTTATTCGTTTGGTTACTTCTACCCTATTTTAATCAGATTTCGGGAAAGAGCCTAACTTTCGAATCTATCTTCCTAGATGGCGTATGGCTATTTATAATCTGCCTTGGAATTTTCACAGCGTTTTTATCGGGAACCTATCCGGCTTTTTACCTTACTTCTTTAAAACCCGTAAATATTCTCAAGGGTACGCATGGCATATCCAATAAAAAAGGTGGTTTTATAAGAAACGGCTTGGTTGTTTTTCAATTTACTATTGCAATTATTATGGTAATCGCCACTATTACGGTATATCTCCAACTAAGATATACCAATAATCGTGATTTGGGCTATGATAAGGAAAACTTGCTTGTTCTTCAAAATACCGAGAAGCTCGGGGAAAGCGAAGAGTCCTTTAGGCAGGAATTAGAAGCACTTTCCGAAATAAAAACTGCTGCAATCTCGTCGGGGATGCTAACCAGAGGGAGTTTTGGGGATTTCTACACTCCGGAAACCTTAAATACGGAGGATGATATTGCCAAGGACATTTCACTCCAATCGTATTTGGTGGATGCACATTTCATGAATACCCTAAACTTGGAATTAAAGGAAGGAAGAGGATTTGACAAAAATTTCAATGACTCCCTATCTGTGGTCATAAATGAATCCGCAGCAAAACAAATAGGTTGGGAGGATCCGATTGGAAGCATGATTCGCTACCCAGGCGGTAGGATGGAATCCTATAAGGTGATAGGAGTTTTAAAGGATTTTAATCTAGAATCGCTACATAGTTCTATACAGCCTTTTGCATTGTTTTCAAATACTTCACAAAGTTACGATACCGGAGTTTCTTATATCACCTTAAAACTAGGGGCCAACAACACAAAGGAAATGATAGAAACTATTCAGGACAAATGGGAGAATTATATGCCTGATACTCCTTTTATGTATTCCTTCTTGGATAATGATTTGAATACAGCTTATATATCAGATCAACGACAGGCAAATCTGTTCGGGATATTTTCTTTTTTGACAATTTTTATTGCCTGTATGGGTTTGTTGGGCCTAATCGCATTTACAGCTCAACAAAAAACGAAGGAAATAGGAATACGGAAAGTATTGGGAGCGAGCATCGCGGAAATAGTTAAACTTCTGGCAATCGATTTTGTAAGGGTAATCATTATTGCATTGCTGATAGCATCACCGATAGCATGGTATTTTATGAATAAATGGCTACAGGATTTTGCATATAAGATTGATATTCCTTGGTGGGTATTTATTTTTTCGGGAGCTCTAGCATTGGGTATAGCATTAATAATTATGGGTTTTAAGGCGATTGGCGCTGCTATGGCAAACCCGGTAAAAAGCTTGAGAACAGAATAGAATTATCAATGAAGATATAGACATAAATTGTCTATCAAAAAATGAGACCATGTTCAGAAACTATTTAAAAATCGCTTGGCGAAACCTTACCAAAAACAAGGGTTATTCTATTATTAATATTGGTGGTTTGGCCATAGGAATGGCATGCTTTCTGATCATTGCTGTATATATTAGAAATGAACGATCATATGACAGCTATCACGAAAAAGCGGATAATATTTATCGCATTGTTCACCATGGAAGTGAAGATAAATTAGAAGATAGATGGGTTTGGGGAAATGCTCCTGTTGGTCCGGCACTAAAAAAAGATTTTTCCGAAGTAGTAGAAATAGTTCAATTTTCTGGTAGGTCAGATATTTTGTTGGAGTACAACGAACGCGCTTTCCAAGAAGGGAATGCATTTTACGTAGACGAGACTGTTTTTGATGTATTTAGTTGGCCATTACTTTCTGGAAACCCTAAAACGGCATTAAAAGACCCGTACTCAATCGTACTTACAGAAAGCACAGCTAAAAAGTATTTTGGCAATGAAAATCCTGTAGGTAAGACAATGGATGGTATTGGAGGAAGAGCAAACGACGGACTTTACACTGTTACGGCTGTTATGAAGGACGTGCCTTCCAATTCGCATTTTTCTTTTGATGTGCTTCTTTCCATGAGTTCATTTTATCAGACTAGGGCAGAAATATTTGAGGCTTGGGGCTATGTAGATTTTTACACTTATTTTTTAGTAAACGATAACTTTGACCAACAAGTTTTTCAGGCTAAAATACCAGAATTCCTAAAACGAAATAGGCCGGAAGAAAATGCCGAATATTTTTATGACCTTTCTTTTGAACCTTTAAAGGACGCTTATTTAAACTCTCTAGCAGCAAGACAACCTGGAGTTACAGGTAGCCTTTCTAACATCTATATTTTTGCACTTATTGGCCTGTTTATTTTGGTAATTGCCTGTATAAATTTTATGAATCTGGCTACGGCACGTTCTTTGGAAAGAGCAAAGGAGGTAGGCGTTCGCAAAGTAATAGGCGCAGATAAAAACGGATTACGTTATCAATTTTTAGGAGAGTCTTTACTATTGGTATTACTTGCGGCTATATTAGGATTGGTTTTAGTACTGCTAGGTCTTCCTCTAATGAGAGGTATAACAGGTAAGGAGCTCTTATCTGCAGAAATATTTAATCCTATGAGTCTCTGCCTGTATTTTGGAATGGCCGTTATAACAGGTGTACTTGCTGGTTCATACCCTGCTTTTGTGCTATCTAATTTTAAACCTTCTAGTGTCTTAAAAGGAGTATTTAGAAGCTCCAAACAGGGCACTAGCTTAAGAAAAGGTTTAGTTGTTTTTCAATTTGCATTATCCATAGCCTTAATTGCTAGTACGGTGATTGTTTATTTTCAATTAGGATTTATGTTAGATAAAAACTTAGGCTTTGATCGGGATCAGCAATTGGTTATAGATTTTAATTGGGACGGTCAGGTCATGGAAAATATGGAAACTATAAAAAGTGAGTTCATGAACCTTACCGAAGTGGTTTCTATCGCTGGGTCTCGTACAGTTCCCGGCGGACATTTTCCTGGAGCAGGAACAGACGTTGAAACGTCTGAAGGGAATATGCAAAACTTTGAACCTTTCTTATACGAAATAGATTTTGATTTTATACCTCATTATGAAATCGAAGTGGTAGCAGGTAGGGCATATTCTAGAGAATTTGTAACAGATTCGCTTTCTTCATTAATGGTTAACGAATCTGCTGCACGAAGTTTTGGTTATGCCAATCCAGTAGATATTATTGGTAAACGATTTCAGCAATGGGGCCGAGAAGGGACTATAATAGGAGTAGTTAAAGATTTTAATTATATCTCACTACATCAGGCGGTGGCGCCTTTGACGCTGCGCTATTCCCAATATGGCAAGTATCTCTCCATGAAAGTGAAATCTGCTAGTATGCCGCAAGCTATCGCTAGTATAGAGCAAAAATGGGCTGAGCTAGCACCTCATAGACCGTTCCTCTTCACGTTCCTAGATGAATCATTTAATACCCAGTATGAGGCCGATATTAAGTTTAAAAAACTATTCACACTATTTTCCTTTTTGGCAATTCTAATTGCTTGTTTAGGGTTGTTGGGGCTAGCAACATACAGTGCCGTTCAGCGCACAAAAGAAATAGGAGTTAGGAAAGTGCTAGGTGCTGAGGTTTCAAGCATTGTAAAATTGTTATCTATAGATTTTGTAAAATTAGTATTGATAGCAATTCTAGTGGCAACACCATTCTCATGGTATGTAATGGATAAGTGGTTACATGTTTATGCATATCAAATAGATATTAGTTGGTGGATTTTTGCCTTAGCAGGCAGTATTGCTTTAGTAATAGCGTTAGCCACTGTTAGCTTTAATGCAATAAGAGCTGCAAGAGCTAATCCAGTTAAAAGTTTGCGGACGGAGTAAAAGAGACCCCTAGCCCCGAAGGGGGAATTGTTTATGCGTATGGTTAGAATAGGAGAACGTAAAAAGCTCCTCCCTCTTGGTTGCTGAGTGTAGCCGAAGTAAAAGGGAGGTGGGCCGCTTTAGCGGGGCGGAGGGATTATGTGAATAGAGTGAAATTAGACACAAATAGCTTGATATATTTATAATTTTGGAGACTTAATCTCCCCGTGATGCCAAAGGCACGTCACCCCCTCCTTTAAAAAGAGGCGAGCGTTCATAAATTCAATCAAAGAAATACATAATCAAGTCCGACAACAGATCAAGCTTGATTTTATGAGTGCACCTGTACATAAATTATACAACATCTGTCAAAATATTTTACACCAATATAACTTTAAATTTATGTAACTAATTGACTTTTAGTATTTTGAATCTATGGCATGAATATCGATTCAAATGTGATTCATCACATCAATCAAAAATCAATCAATCATGTTCAAAAACAACTTAAAAACGGCTTGGAGAAGCATCAAGAAGGATAAATTCTTCACCACAATCAAAATCGGAGGTTTTGCAGTAGGTATTGCTGCATGCCTCTTAATTGCATTGTTCATTAATGATGAGATAAGC
>Ga0075108_10001254_pt1 | contig 12841 bp, 18 predicted proteins | sample AntAceMetag02UK1_FD_69797 | JGI IMG/M metagenome (GOLD analysis project Ga0075108, IMG submission 69797) | Saline lake microbial communities from Ace Lake, Antarctica - Antarctic Ace Lake Metagenome 02UK1 | ecosystem: Environmental > Aquatic > Non-marine Saline and Alkaline > Saline | place...
GATAGCGTTATCTACGTAATCCTTGATTACTTTGTCGCGGAATTCAGAATCTTCTGCAAACTTTTCACGATCCTCGTCATCATAGTTGCCGTAGTCTAAAATATCTTCATCTGACACATTATTTCTTACCCATTGAGTAACTACGTCACTAGCTTCATTGTCGAAATTTTCCCGAGATTCGTCGTCTGCCCATTCGAAGAATTCTTCCTGTAGTACTTCAAGCGCACGTTGTACATCACTGCGGCCGTTAGAACCATCACCAGCTAAAAAGAATTCTTCAATCGTACCCCAGCTACGGCTACGTTGATCTTCATCGTAGTCTGGTTCTCCAAAATCATCTTCATCGGTTTGTGCATTGGGCACAATCATTTCAAACTCCATGCCTGCTCGAGCGTTGATGTTGGATGCTGCTTGACGCAACATGCTGGGCCGCATGCTGATTTCAAATATATCTTCTTCGTTTACTTGCTCAGGCTTGGTATTTTTGAATTGTTTAAAACGCATAGTGCTAAAATTTCTTATATTCTATATTTAGTGAAAACAAAAAAAGGATCCTGATTAAAGGATCCTTGAAATTGAACCGTATACCTTTTGATATTGATTCGTCTACTGGTGTAGTGAAAGGTATTTTGGTTACATAGTAATAGAAGTTAAATTTTATTTAAATATTTCAGGCCACTTTGTTCTATCGAACGTGGCCTCTGCTGTTTCATCTAGTTTCGGAAAAAAATTGATACCTGTTGCGTTTTCTACCTCATCAACTGCGACAGCGTACTGTGGTAAATCTTTGGTGTTTAACTTGGAATTGGGGAATAAGAAAGCAACAGTTTCACCATTGGTAGCATTGTAAACAATTTTCCAAATTCTTGTTGGAACGCCAACGTTGTTTCCGATTGTACTGTAACCCGGATCATATATTGTACCACTAACGACATAAACGTCGTTAACGATTGCAGTATTGCGGACTCTGATCTCAAGTATACGCCAGATGCCTCTGTTGTTACCTGGATCTTGTGGAATCATATTAGTTAGATAGAAACTCTCGCTCATCTGCTGATCATCTGTGCGATTGTTTGCTGCAGGACTTAAATGCCCCCGGTCATATGGATAACCTTTATAGTCAGCCAACTGCGCTTCCTTAGCATCATCTACTCTGGGATCAGGCCCAAAATTATTTTTACGTTTAGCGGGACCAGTGATGTCACTGTTGTCTAAACGTTCCACAACGAACTCTGGTGTCTTGGTATCATAACGATAATGGACAGCATAGTTGCTGTGGCAGATGTACTGTGTGTTATCTGTAATACTACTAACAGGAGCACCTAAAGTTGTGTGTTGCGGACAGTTATCGTCAATTGGGTTAGCAAAAGCAGATAACGTTAAAGAAATTAAGAAAGATGATAGTAAAAAATTGCGCATATAATACTCTAATTGACAGAGTATTTAGCGTTTTTCAACTACCCTATCTGCAAGGCCATAAGCAACTGCTTCTTCGGCTGATAAGAACGTATCAAACTTCATTGATGCAAATAGCTCATCATATGTTTTACCTGCACTATTATGCTTAACATACAGCTCTGTCAAGCGTTTATTCAAACGCTGGCTTTCTTCGTATGAACGTTTGGCATCTTCGAACTGTAACTCCTGGACATGCACACTTCCTCTGGTACCAGGTGTACCAGAGCTAACACGATGTATCATAGTACGGGATTCAGGCAATACCAACCGCTTACCTACTGTACCTGCTTGTGCTAACAAACTACCCATGCTGGCGGCTTGTCCTAGTACGATAGTACTGATGTCTGGCTTAATGAACTGCATAGTGTCGTAAATAGCAAGCCCAGCGGTCACTAAGCCACCCGGGCTATTGATATAGAATAAGATATCAGCATCTGGATCCTCACTCTCTAAAAACAACATCTGTGCAATAACAAGACTTGCGCTGTGCTCGCTTACGTCAGTGTCCAACATTACAATACGATCTTTTAGCAATCTACTGTAGATGTCGTATGCTCGTTCGCCGTTCGCTGTTTTTTCTAGTACGGTTGGTACAAAATTAGGCATTGAAATAATCCTTTAATAATTGATAAAGTTCTGGGAAGGTTGATGGAAAATTTTGTTTCCTGTGTCTATCTATAATTGTAACATAATTTACAAATTTGTCAAAGCAATCATTTCTTTTTCCAAATAAACTTGCTTTTATCGGTAACAATTGCGATTTCTGAAATTCTGGTAAATTTGCTATAGCCGCTGCTGCCTTTTCTGGTATAGCGGCGATGGAATAATGCGCTGGTTTGGTGAGCAATCCGAGATAAGGTGATGGTAGTTCTTGCGTATCACACCAGTCTAAGAACTTTGGTAGATACATCACTGTGAAAATACTCACAGTGTGACTAATGCTAAGTTGTATATTATCGTATTTTTTCTGTTCTGTTTGGTATTGTTTTATATTTTGCAAACAGTCAGCCCATACTGCGGGCCAACGATTGTACTCAAACTGCTCGCCAACACCGTCGATACTCAATTGAATATCAACATTTTTAAAATTCTTCCACAAAGCCCATAGTTCTGGCTGTGGCATTATAGTGGTATTTGTTATGTAGTGTAATTTTAGATCTTGCGGAGTGCCTTTAATTAATTCTACTAGAAATGCAATATGCTCTTTGAGACCAGTTAGAAATGGTTCACCGCCTGGAAATTCAAATAACACAGCCTCATTTGATAACGACGCAAGTTTGGACATAAACTCATCATCTTTGTAGAATTTTTTATGGAATGCCACGGGAATCTCTGGGATGAATTTTTGCAGTGCTATCGCCTCCTGTGCCCATTTACTGCTGGATGAACTATTGCAAATCCTGCAGGCAAGATTGCAGGTATTACCAAACGGCATACTCACAATTTTAAGTTTGTCCAGTGCTGGATGCCGATTTTGAAATGTATATTCTAAATCAATAAGTCTTTTGCTGGCAATACCTACATCTTCATCCTGCCAGCATCTATGACAACCATCGGGCTTACGGCCATTAGTGAAATCATTTTGTAGATTTTTTAATTCGTCACTGTTAAAATACTCAACTATATCAGTCGCGATTGTGTGTTGGTATTTACAACAAGGTTTAAACTCTCCTTGCGGGCTTACATCTAATCCTACCCACGGGAGACTACAAAAAGTATCATTCATATAGTTGAATTATACATTATATTTCTTAACTAGTCAACACTTAATAAAATTCTGATGTTTGAACCATCTCTTTTGACCATAAGATATTTTTAACGTCAGACCGTGTTCAGCAAACTTATCGCGCCATTGGTAAAAATTGGGCCCATGCCCGCCTCCGATTGTTTTCATTTTTCGATTGTAGATATTCTCATATTCAAAGCGATAGATGTCCCATTGCCACTGATGTATCAGTTCGTGTGCAAGTGTGTTTAAGAACCACTGCCGGCAGTACCATTTGCTACTTAATCGAATTTTGCAGTATGACCCGCTTGACTGTAGGTCGTCTTCCCAATAACAAGCACCCCAACATTGTTTAATAGCGCCCAGGCGTATTTCTGGAAGTCTAAGGGCATTATCGAAAACATAGCAGTTAATTAAGTTATAGTATTCCACCACTTGTTCGTGGCTTGGCCTAAATCCCTTGCATCTTTGGTAAGTGCGCGTGGGCAGGGGTGATTGCATTAACTGATATATTGGGCTCGATTTGATCATAAAAATACCTTACCGAGTATTTAACTCTAGGTAAGGTATTTGATCAACGCTAGGGGTAACTTAGCGAATTGTGGTTGATAATACAACTGCATTGGACTTTGCTAATGCCTGTGCAATACGTTGCTGAACATCTTCGTTTTGAACTTTATTAATTAACGCTTGTTTACGCTGAAAAGACATGTCAATTACTGGTGTTTCAGTTATTCCTATATCCGCAATGGGCTGAATAATAGCACCATCTGGAGTAATAATTGCATTGTCTGGTATAATCTCTTCGCCGGATGCAAGGCTTTGTTTCAAGGTAACAATCGACTGCAACGGTGTAGTAGTCGAAGGCGTCACAACGACTTGCGGCTCGACTTTTTCTGTTGCCAATGGACGGATATTTTGCTGGCGTTGGTCCGCCGCTTCACGATCTCGTTGCTGACGTTCTTTCAACTGCTGGTCTAAACTGTCAACCGCCATACGGTTACGAGTCTCTGCATCCGCCTTCGTTTGACGAGCTTCTCGTTGCTTACGGATAGGATTATTCTCGTCCATTGGCAGTGACATCAATACGTAAGTGCGATACTTGTTACCGTCCAATTGTTGGAATGCCTTGACACGCATGGTACCAATCAACTGTCCGTATGCGTTCTTGCGAGTAATCGACTCGAATGTTTCTTGCACATCATCTCCTGTTTCGACGCTGGAACTTCGAGTAGCAGTTTCAATTTCGCTGTTAACAACTTCAATCAAACGACGCTCTGCGTTTAAAATTGCCTTGTCAACTGAACGTTGCTCGTTATTACTAACACCGACTCCTACTGCAAAAATTGCTTGGTCGCTTTCGGGCACATTAAGTACCCAATCTGGTTTAGCTACCACTGTGAGTATAGCTGCTTGCGAACGTTCCGCCGTGCGTAACATCATCTCAGTATGACTCAGACTAATTTCATCAACACGTTTTTCCAACGCTACCAGGTCATTTCGATCTGCAATATCAATCGCAAAAGAGTTAGTAGATACTGCTATCAATGCCATCAAGGCTAAAAGTTTAAATTTCATCATTTACTCCACAGAGTTGTTTATCGAACTATTATTATAACAAATTGGTTAAAATTTGTCAATCACGCGCCAAGCATTTGGTTGCACTTCACAGATAATGCCTTGATACTGTACCAAATCTCTTTGTGCGGTTGAAGATTCTAAGAACCAACGACACTTGTTCCCTCGGTATCCAAAGTAATCTTTGATTACTGGATGTTGAGGAACCCACGATTCTCGAACTAAATCACCAACTCGAAACGAGCGGACGGTTTGTCCAGGCTCTTCCACACACCGTTCTTTTTGGTAAGTGTGCAATTTACCATTAGGAAACTTTTCAGTTTGCACTTCGTAGTTGCACTCGGATCTGCCTTCCAGCGTTTCTGCTTCCACTGTGGAAGCCAGCATAACACCAATAATGCTGATCAGGAGCAGTAAGTTCTTAATTGCCATATCTTCGTCCTCGCAACTGCGTTGAGCCTGCGTTCAGAATCTACCAACTGTTCAACAGCGCCTCGATTAGGAACATTAGTTTCAATATAGTTAATAATCAAATCTTTTTTATTGCAGTCTAATCCGATGGCAGCAATTGCATTAAAGTCTACTTGCTGTACCGGGACAGAATCAGCACGGACTTGATACACTATTACATCGGGATTAGTTGGAACTTGAGGAGGCGCATATCCTAATTGCGGGCCGCACCCATGAATCAATTTACAAACTAGTCCTGCAACAAAGCTGTTCATCGTGTCTTATAACCAGTCAACACATTAGCAACTGCCGCTTCTGCAACTTTGCTGTCACATCCAGTTTGACGCATAACATGTCGAACTGCATCGCGCGAGCCCATTTGAAGGTGAAACACTGCTTCGTTTGCTGATGTCGAAATATTTTTCATTTTAATTACTCTGGTATGTTGTTAAAAATTGTTTTAGGATCATGAGGTTCAAGTTTTTTCTCCTCTACTCCATCTTCGTACCATTCTATGAATTCATCTCGATTCTCTTCTTCCCACTCTTTGACTTGTTCGCTAATGTTAAACATTTCGTCTAACTCTTGCGGCAACATGGTGGCAATGTCTTCACTACGCAGGTCACTCCAAGTATAGCAATTGTCGTCTCCGTATTCCCAGATGCCTGCAAATCCCTTCCCGGGTTCATAATAGCATAAGCGAACTTCAAAGCCCATGGATTCTAATTTTTCCATAATTGCAATAGGTGGTCCCCATGCGGAATCAAACACTGTATCAACAGTGGACACGCCCGATTCTTCGTCATCAAAGATATCAAAATGTTCCGGAGTTACATCCCACTTAGTGCCCCAATTAGTGATACGCCAATCGTGCCAGTTATTTTCCTCTACAGAAGGTATCGGCTCAATATGATTGAAAAAGTTTTCAGAGTCTGCCCTAATAGGATCAAACACTTTGTGGATCTCTTTAGTAGGGCCGTTAACTGTTAATGAATTATAACACCAATTTGGCATATTAAAATCCAGATAATGCAATCTTTGCGTCAATGAAGCTGGAGTCTGTTTCTACGATAGCATCAATATCTTCAATCAACGTCATCTCAGCCGCAGTTTCTAATAGATCCACTGCGTATTCGAAATCGTGTGGACCAACGGCATCCATCCACTCTTGAATTTGATCTTTGGTATTCAAGCTCATCAAGATACGAATATCCTGTGACTGATAACTGTCAAATCCTAAACGACTGTAGTCTTGTTTATTGGACATTTTTTAACTCTCTTTTGTGTTGCTATGTGTATATTATAACAAATTTAGAAATATGGGTCAACCGTTTTTGTTGTTTTTCAGCAACACTTCACTCGACAAAACAATACTGGCTATCAGTAATAATTTTGTTTTCATGTGGGTATTTACACAACAAATTGTCAACGGGTTATTTTGCCAGCACAGTCAACAATTGAGAATGAATTTGATTCATCTCTTCTTGTTCTACGTAAAAATCACTGCGTGGATCGTAGTACTGACCTTCTTTAGTGTCATAATACAACACTCGACCACCAAAGTTGAAAGGTCCTTCTAAACCTTTGCGCGGGCTGTACTTGGTACGCATATCATCCATTTGGACTTTATCTGCCACTACTTTATATCCCATCGTGCGCTCCTTGCTGTGTTTAAGTCTTAATTATACAGGTTTTTGGTTATTCAGTCAAGCAGTTATTAAGTTACTCTGGCCACCGATTTTCTAGCCGTTCTAACTGTTCTATCACGTCCCGATTGGTTCGGCTCAGCCGAACCAATAAGGCTATTAGAAATCCCAGAGCATAGTAGACACCGTGTGATTACACGATTCTCAAGACCACAGCTTGCCATTCGCGGTGATAGTCACGTTCTCTCATGCAGTACTTACGTCAACCAAAATAAAATCCGCCGAAGCGGATTTTAAAGTAGTACTAAAGTATTACTTATTTTGCTTTAGCAGTATTTTGGGCAGTATACGCCTTCATAATGCCTTCGCCAAATTTAGCGTAGTCAAATTTACCAGCTTCTTTAACCATTTTAGTAGTTTCTGCAGCAATTTGTGTAGCAGAATCAGCAGTTGCTTTGAATGCTTTTCTAGTGTATTCGGCTTGCGCGTCAACAAATTCATTCATTGACTCAGCAATGTGGTCATTGGTAACGAAAGTCTTAACCCAAGTTTTTTTGGCTGTTTGTACAGCATCGATGATAGCGTCAGTTGTAAACATGATTTTCTCCTATTAAGCGAGTTTACTATAAGACCCGCATTATGCGGCATCCTATATTTCTATTGTAACATTATTTATGTTGCAGAGCAACATTTTATTATTTTTACTAGGTATATTTGGCGAATAAATATCTTACTTATAATCATTAGGAAGTTATCATGGAATTAATTATTATCATTGCGGTTGTTGTGATTGGCGGCTATCTGGCATTCAGACACTATACGAAAAACGTTACAGTAGACGAAGAACTTGTCGCTCCTTACAAAAAAGAAGCACCTATTTTAGGAGAAGCACTACCCGACACCACGTGGCCGTTTTCAACTAGTGCAAGTTTAGTTCCAGTAGAATTAATTAGCGTAGCTAAAACGAAACCAGCGGCAATGACTGCAAAGCCCAAGGCTCCTGCTAAACCAAAAGTAGTTAAGGCACCGGCAAAACCAAAAGCACCAGTTAAGACTAAAGCAGTGGCAAAGCCAAAGACTCCTGCTAAACCAAAAGCACCATCAAAGAAGGTCTAGTACTTTGGCTTGTTTGGCTAGTGCAAAACTAGCCAAATTTTTGCCTTTAGATTCGCACATGATGTCATGGGTGTTAAGGAAACTTAGCGCCCATTCATTTGACTTGTTGTTCCAAAAGAAGCTGCTGTGTCCTCGCAACTTCTGTTTATTATAACCTGCTTCTATCAACAGATCCCTATCGGGCAAAGTGTTAACACAGTGATCGGGCAACCAAGCCTCACGTGATACACTGTAGTGCATAGCAGGGCGTACTCCACGCCAGCTATCAATTACACGTAGAACTCTATCGTCGGAGGGCTGAATGTATTCTCCTGTACGGACCCAGTGATGGTGTACGTCAAGAACAAGGGCACAGTGCTGTTGGAGTTCGAGGCTGCTTTCGATTCCCCAGCAGTTTTCGTCGTTCTCGATTGTGATGCAGTTTCTTGCTTCGGGGCTGAGTCTTTGTAAGGTGTCGATGATACCTGCGGGGCCGCGTCTACCGGATATATGTACGTTGACTTTAAAGTCTTGAAAACTCTTGCCGTATCCCATCCACCGAACCATATCTGCATGATATTCAAACTCCTCTATACTGCGATTTACAATATCGTCTGACTCACTTGCCAGCACAGTATACTGGCCAGGATGCATAGACAGCCGTACATTGTTCTTACGAGCAATATCGCCCACAGTGGCGAAGTGCTTTTCAGCGTAGGCTCGAACGTCTGGTAACCGCCAAAAATACTGCCAACTAGACTGAGTATACACAGGAAGACAATCGCTACCAAGTCGAACCATTCTAAGACTGTCATCTAATGTGCCTACTTTTTCAACTAATTTACGAAAGGATTCGATATTGCCTCGCATGCAGTCCCAGAGCTTTTCTTCTGCCACTGAACGGCTTTGTCGGTTAAGCCAAGCGACTGTTGTGCTGCCTGTTTGATATTTTTTACAGTCATCTTTGGGCTTGATACCAGTAACTTGATCTACGGTATCGATCCATTTACATGGGAAACCAATGCGTTTTAATGTGTTCATGTACCAATTATACTACAAAATTGGATTTTATGTCAATTATTCGAAATATATGCTAATCACGTGCTCATAGTTCTTTTTGATCAAACTCTTGTACATGAGATTTTTATGAACTAAGAACGTGTCAGCGCCAGTGTCTAAACTAAACTTAGCCAACTGTTTGAAATAAAGTGTACGTCTGTTGAATGCACCGTGAAATTTGGTTGCTGTGCCTGCGAGTTCATATACTGAAGTAGTCCATGCATTTTTGTCTGCATAGTCCCAATCGTGAATTTCAGTAAACGCAGTCACCGAATTGTTTGCTTTAATGATAGCAGGTTGACTATATTCTCTATCCTTGAACTCTTGATTCTTATAGTCTTTAACAGTGGTAATAACCAAACTAGTAGCAAGATGACACAATGTGGTTATCATCTGCTTTTGTTCGTCTTCCGAATCAGCAAAAGTCAAATATTCGTCACATGCAACAACAGTGTCAAATGTACGGTCTTCGTTGGTGTAACGTTGAATATGCACATTCTGTTCTTTAAGCCAGCGATAGACTCTATCGCTGACTTTTGCCACATAAATTTCTTTTCCGGGGTTGCTGAGAATTGCTGGATTGAATCCAATAAATAATATGCTGCCGAAACCTGCATTGTAGTGTTCGCTGACTTTGGTTAGGATATCTTGCTTACGGTCAACAATATCTTTTTGTTTAGTGTGCAAACAAAAAGCATCAAAGATTACGTCGCTGTAGTTGTTAAAATTTACCATTTAATAATTATTATAGTTCAATTAGTAATATTTAGTTGAATGTTAAGTATCAGGTAATTGGTATTATTCTCTACAAAGATCCAAGGTCACACAATGGAATCCACCACCTAGTGTACGACTGTGTCGCAACTCTGACAGTATAACATCTACATTTAAACTACGCAATGTGTTAATAAGATTTCCTTGATGTTTATCCACAACAGCGAGGTTGGGATTTACCATCAGCATGTTTAATGCAATCCATTTACTAGCATACGGATATTGATAAAAGTCTTGTGCCACTACATCGTCGACATAAATGCAACGCCAATCTTTTAATGCGTTAGGTAAGTTGTTGGCGGTGACTCGTGTTCCGTTAACCAATGCAATGCCTTCACGAATAGGAACAATAGTGCTATCGATATGTACACCACTATAAAAATTTACTGCTTCGATATTTTTATCAGGCAACTGTTCACACAACCATTCGTATGCTGCCTTGTTACCGCTGGCGCTGAGTAGGTATATCCAATCGTCTCCTAACCTGCAGACATTTGCTGCATCCAACGTCATGCCTTGGTCTTTGGGCATGGTATGGATCTTTGTTGCTTGACTAGTCACCATGGGCAACGCATCTATTTCCATATCGCGACAAGGATACATCATATTGCAGTCGATTAGTTGGGTATCGGCAACAAGCAGTCTGTCTCGCGGACAATAATTATACATACCGCCCAGCTCTTGAAAGTTCATGTCGTCTGGACGATGCACTACAACGTTTTCCTTACGTAATGCATCACACAATGCTTCCAGATCTTCGTTGGACTCGTCGATGATTTGTTGTGGTACTGCTCCACTGGGCACAGGAGTTTCTTTCCATACGGTTTTTTCTCCTTCTTTTGCAAATACCGGGTCAGAAGAAGGCCAATTGGCAAAGTCTGCTTTACCTACCACGATCTCTTTGAGTGTGGACCATTCATTGGAACTGTTCAACATTAACTGTGTCCAGTGATCTGCAAGGTGTATCTGGGAAGCTCGCCTATGTTTGCTGCCATGTGCGGAGTATCGTAAGTCCACTCAACTGCATCGCCAGCGCGCCACGTGAAATGCATTTCGCCATTGCCTTCGAAATAATGACCAGAACTCCAGTCTTCTAGGAATACAATAGTTCGTTTAATAGTATGCTCTTGACCTGCTAGATTAAACAACTCAACATACTTTTTATACAAGTCACTGTGGTTAGGCAATATAACGCCTGTATCCATTCTATAGTAGCTTGTGCCGATATCTTTATATCCTCGAGCAGCAAAGAATTCTAAGAATTTATGATTCCACGAAGGTTGCGGGCCGCGCATGTCGCACATATGTCCAGTAAATGGACCAGTGTATCCCACAGTGGTCCATTTAGCTAAACTCTCGGGATCGTTAAATGCCTCCCGAGAATACTTTAGTGATTGATATTCATCATCCCAAAATCGATCAATATGAAATTTATTGATGACGGGTGTTGCCATAATGAATTACTTTGACTGCGCTAGTGCTTGCAAGTTTACGCCAAGGGTCAACAATAATACTACCACCTGCAATCGTGCAGTAGGCTTCTGTGTCCGTTTGTTCACCAGTGTACTCATACGTGATTTTTCTATTATGTGCCCATAAGTAAACTGCTGGTCTGTTTACTTCGACGACAACGTCGGCTGGATCATCTGCCAACGGGTCAACATAATGTACAGTTAGTCCCGCTTCTTTAACATAATAGCCAACTAATGTTGAGTAACTGCCAATACAATATTCAACATCCGGTTTGTATGCTTTACCGTGAATAATAACAGGCAAATTATGTTCTTTTGCCTGCTCTACCAAGAACAATGCCAAGTTCTTTGCTTGAATTTCTCGAGCATGCATAATGGTATCAAACAAATCGTAGCCCACGTCGTAGTGTTCGGCTAACCAACGTAGAGCAATATTGTCACGCGGATGACAAGCGCCCGCATCACCCATGCCTGCTGTCATGTACTTTGGTCCTTGCAAACGCATGGTACTGCGGGCAAGTGCATTAGTTACCACGTCAACATTAATATTGCCAATCTTCATTGCAAAGTCTTGAATCATGTTAACGATACCAACTTTAGCACTGATATAGGTATTGTAAAAAATCTTAATGGCTTCACATTCGTCCCATGTACCAACTTCATACCGTGGATCGTTATTCATAATAGTTTTGTACAAGCCGATCAGTTCGCCAGCAACACCAGTTAAGCTACCGTCTTCTGTGCCAACAATAACCATCTCTGGGTTGGCCATGTCCCATTTAACTGACCCCATTGCGATCAAATATGGGTTGTAACAGAATTGATGTTTTTTGTCCAATAGCGGAATAAATTTATTACGAGTCGTGCCAGGCAACACAGTCGAAATTAACACAACTTTTTTGCTGGTTTTTGCAAATTGGTTAACTTTGTTGATTGCGTCGATCACCGCATCGTGTCCAAAATCTTTTGGAGTCATGTGACTTGATGGAACAGATCCATCGTAACCTTGTTCGTGTGGTGTAGGTACTGCGATAAAGATCCATTCTGCATTTTCGCAAAGTTCTTCGATACCACAAACTGTTACACTGTCACTGGTTCTTGGGTAAATATCATAGCCCCAGACGTCGTGATTTTCAGCCATAACTTCTGCACAGTCGAGTCCCAATTTACCAATACCGACAAAACCAATTTTTTCTCTTTTGATTTGATTCATTTAAAATGATTTCCTTGAATAATTTGTATTATGTATTATACACTCTACTATTTAAACCTTGCAAGGTAGAGATCGGATTTTTTTATCCATTCGGTAGAACCGATTACGATTCTTGCATGATTAATGCATACAACGACACTACTGTGATGCCTAGCGATTTAAAATTTTGTTTATTTTATGATCAAGAACCTTTGTTAGAAAAAAATATTCACGAGTTGATCGAAAGCACAACAAACACAACAAGATCAGCAGTCAATCCGGATGATGTTTGCATGTTTGGAAATAGCGAAATATCAGAATATAAAACAGAAATATGTGCAAACCATAATTTTGTTGATTTTTATTATTTCTTTCACGGGTTGTTGTGCAC
>Ga0075108_10001261_pt1 | contig 12795 bp, 9 predicted proteins | sample AntAceMetag02UK1_FD_69797 | JGI IMG/M metagenome (GOLD analysis project Ga0075108, IMG submission 69797) | Saline lake microbial communities from Ace Lake, Antarctica - Antarctic Ace Lake Metagenome 02UK1 | ecosystem: Environmental > Aquatic > Non-marine Saline and Alkaline > Saline | place...
ATAACATGAATGAGCACATCTGCATCTGAATGTCCGACTGCGCCAAGTTCAGAAGGAATCAATTTACCGCCCAACCAAAGTTCTTCGCCTGTGGCAAGCTGGTGTACATCATAGCCGAAACCGACTCTGATTTGCATTAGTCTACAGATTCTGCGTTCCTCTCTTCGTTCTGCTTTTTGAAAGCCTCGAAGTCAAACGTTAGTGTGAAACGTAATGTGTTTTCCAGTGGGTTTCTCTGCGTAGTTGGAATTAAATAGGCAAAATCCAATCCGAAAACGTTGTATTTGATTCCAGCACCAACAGTGAAAAATTGTCTGTTCCCTTTAGATGCTGCTTCATGGAAATAACCAGCGCGAATGGCAAACAATTTGTTGTACCAGTATTCCATCCCAATGGCAAGGTTAATCTCGCGCAGCTCTTCTGCACTTCCTCCTGGAGCATCTCCAAATGATGTAAACATTCCGTTAGGTACGCTTCGGTTTGGGTCTCGTCCTGCAATAATTTCATTGAAAGTAGGGTCCGCGTTTGATGGATGATCTCGTTGACCAGGGTCTGGTCCTGGTGGTAAGGCAGCATTTAAGTATGCATTCTCACCATATTCCGGTGGTGTTGGTACCATCAGTTTATTAATATCGAAGTAGAGGCCGATTGAATTACGCTCATCAGCAAAATATTTGAACCCTAGTCCAAAACGGAAATTGATTGGAATAAAGTCCTCCTCGTTTGTTTGTGTGTAAGAAACTTTACCGCCAATGTTGGAAATGTTTAAACCAGCTGTAAGCACTGTTTTCTTATCGGCAATTTCAATTTTCTCCGTTCGGTAATAAAAAGAAATATCTGCTGCTGCTGTTTGTGCAGCTTTGGTATCAGCACCACCCACGTTTATACCTCCTGTTAGGTTAGAGTAGATGTATCTAAGTGAAATACCACCTGAGAACTCTCGCGATAATTTTCGAGCGTAGCTCACATCTACCGCGAATTCACTTGGAGTGAAATTACCAATGCTGTTTCCTTGGTTATCGGTAAAAGCAATTTGTCCTAAACTGAAAAATCGTAAGGAACCTGAAAGCGTTTGTTGTCCTTTCTTTCCAATTTTCCCGTAACCCGAAATATAAGCCAAGTTGATATCTGGAACTAACGCTCGTAACCACGGAGTATAAGAAAGCGAAAACCCCATTTTGCTATCAATAAATGCCATTTTAGCTGGGTTCCAATGAATGGAGGCGCCATCTGCATCTGTAGCAGCACCAACATCTCCCATTGCTCCAGCACGCGCGTCAGGGGAAATCATCAAAAATGGAACGGCAGTGGTAATTGTATTCAATTGAATTTCATCAGCACGCTGCCCTTGGCCTGTTGGGCTTTGAGCGAAACCAAATGTGGAACCCATAAGTATTGCCAAAAATAGAGAGCCGAAACTCTTGGAATTAAACATCATTTCTTTTTTGAGGGGCGCAAATATAGCCATTGTCTGTAGTGCGAATATTAGTTGAGGATTACCAAGCGTTCTATCTGCTCGGCCTTCTGTCCGTCAGGTGTTTTTATCTTCAAATTGTAGAGGTAAACACCTCTTCCTATTTTCTGGCCATAGTCGTCTAAACCATCCCATTGTACTTGGTCGTTTCTGAAACCACTAGAAATAACTGTTTCGTTTATTGTTTTAACCAATTTTCCAGAAACTGTGAATACTTGAACCTGAACGTCTAAACTGTTACAGGCTTGGTTGTGCTCAAACATAAAAGCTGTATTTGTGGTGAATGGGTTTGGGTAGTTGAGTACATGGTTTAGTGCAAGCTGAGCAGATTCGGCCACCACAAACTCGGTGTAAGATTCAGAACTGTTGTTGTACACATCCCAGATTTTTAGTTTCAACGTGTGCGTGCCTTCACTTAACCCATTAAAGGGATATATGACTTTACCGCTTTGGTAGCTGTCCAGATCGGCCTGGTAGAAATCGTTGAGGTTAATTGTGCTTGTTGAGTTGTCGTCCAACACGGCAGTAATGTCATGACCGATTCCATTTCCAACGGTATTGATTCCATTTGTGTCTGAAACAATTGCTAAAAGCGATGGATTTTCATCAGTAGTTCCACCGTAGGCGAAGCTCTCATCATTCATGAAAAGTCTTACAACAGGCCCATTTTCATCAGCCGATATATTGTCGCTCGACCCCCCAATAATAAACTCCTCAAAATACCCACTAGCATTGGTGTTTTCTCCTTCAGCATAGTAGCTTATTCTACCAAAGTCATAGGCATAGGCAATGTCTTTAGGAACAACAAACGAGAAACTGAACTCACCATTGGTTACGCTTGCTTTTCCCTTATATATAAGGTTCTTCTGGACGCTAAATGCTCTAGGGCTAGAACCAGGATCATTTCCTAGGGTAGTTACATCCGTAGCTTTGTCAAATACGGTTGGGTAAACTATACCGTTGAAATCTGGCATCAATTGTCCGTTTCTGTTTTTCATTCGGCCAGTAACCGTAACGAGCTGTAGCGCATTTATTGTGTCCGTTAAAGAATTTACATCAGCGCCATTGATGGTTAGGGTTTCCACGTCATGCAACGGGAAAGCTAGTCGCTGTGCTGGGTCACCAATGAGGCTGAAGTTTCGATTATTTACAGATCCGCCACTTGCTACTTTGGTCATTCTGATAACGTCTCCCATAGTTGGTGGTCCCCAGAGTTGCTCGGTTAGTAGGTTGAGGTAGAAGTTTCTGTTGAGTGTGAAGTTTGGAGCAGAGTACACTAATCTAGAAGTTGTAAAAAGGGCAATGCCACCGCCTTCGGGATTTAAGTGAACAATCTCTCCAGCGGATATCCGGCTTGGGTCGTCATATCTTGTAAACTCGCAAGTTGCAGTAACAAATACAGGAAGGTTGGAGAAGTTGGTCCAACTATTAATGTCTGAAATACCCAACACGCGTTCGAGAGAAAGGCCTAATTCGCCACCATGACCTGTGTAGTTGAATATAAGCGCACCACGCTGTACTTCGGTGTTCATGCTCCTATTCGCCTCTGGATAACGTTGTCCTCCTGGTGTTGATTCTTGTACGTATGCATCGAAATATATTTTGGTGATATTGTATTCTGGATACATCGTGTCAACAATATTCGCCAATTGATCTGCCTGATTTAGGTGCGTATTATTGTCTTCGTCATCTGCCATAAAAACGATTCGGTTTCTCCAATCAGGCGAGGCGGTTGTAGTAGTTCCATCCGCACATAAATGTGGTGCATCTAATGCTGCTGTTCCTAAATCTTCATATCGATAGATTTTGTCAACCACAACGCGGGCATCTTCAATCGTCCTAACTACAAATCGGCCAATTCCAACGTCAAGTGCATCTGTTGCCGAAGAAGCCCATGCTCCCTCATTTGGATCTAAAAGCCCGAAATAGTCATCTGATGCATAGCTAATTGTTGGCACAAGAGACTGTACGGACTCATAAGTAGGAACATAGTTTGTGTTGCCCGGTAATCGGTCTTTATAGTCGTAAGACGCGTCACCAAACAACAGTAAGTAGCGCGGATAGTCTTGCCAGTTATTGCTTCTATCATAGAGCATGCGCATGAAATCGCGAATGGCAGACACATCTTGCGCACCTGAAGAGAACTCATTGTAAACATGGTCTGGCGTTACAATACGAACCGTAAGAGGATTGGTCTCATTCTGCCGGTGGAAATCTGCCAAACGTTCTGCTTCACTCAAGAAATTTGGGTGACAGACAATAATCATGTTGGCTTGGTTTAGCGCGTGCAAGTCTTGATTTTCAACCCGTCCGATTGTTTCAACATTATAAAAGGCACCACCATTAAAAGCTACAAACTGACGAAGGGAGTCCGTTTCTATCTTGAATGTTGCGATAGAACCTTGACGGTCTAGCGTGCGCTGTTCCACATTGGTTGGGTCAGAAACTTCCCAAACGCGCATCGAACTGGTTGAGTTTGAAAGTTGGAATTCAGTGATATTTCCAGTACCCACAGATTCTAAATTTCTGAACGCCATTTGGCCTCCAGCCATCGAAAGGTTTCTTTTAAGCACAACATCTAAATAATCTAACCATCCAATGGCACTGGGAATGCCTCCTTTATTATAGGTAACGGCAACATTAGTATTTCCAGAAGACAGCTGAACCTCAGAGCAAGTTGTTTTGGCAACCGCTGTTGCAGAATAAATTCCAGTTGTTCCAGAAATGGTTTCTGCATTGACCACCGTACTCCCATTCACCTTAACCGAAAAAGTAGTTTGCGAGGAATGTTTTCCAAGAAATTTAGTGGAAACATAGCCAACTGTACCTGGCAAAACGTTAGAAAAGCCAAAGTCAAAATCATATGTTGTTTCAATGTCAAACACTTCCCCAAACCACTGTCTTCCCGATTTAATCAGGTTTACATCATCTGTTTCATGAAACTGGTAGTCTGTAAATGTGGTTACAGTATTAGTTGCGGTTCCAGAAGCTTGGGAGGTTGATGCAACGCGTCTTCCCATGCCTCGGTCAGCGGTAATAAAGTAATAGGCTTTCTCTGAATAGACATTGAATTCATGTCTGAAAAGGCCACATACAGAGCTGTCCTGAACCCAAGAATGTGGTCCTTTCGCGTAGAAAACGATGTAATCGTTTGCATCAAAGCTACCATCCGCTTCTCCAACCACTTCAATTGCATTCTGCTGTAAATCGTCATGCCGAAAGGCATTATTTGCTTGCGGCAACATGCCACCACCGTTTCCATAAACATTCAACCGTCTAGGGTCAATTGCGTTCACATCCATTCCCATCGCTTCCAAATCGTTGCGCGTAATTCGGTAAAGCCCATCCTGTCCAACCGCAATTTTATACCAGTTTCCGGTTGCTAATACAGACGTTGTGGCACTTGCGGTAGCAGCCGCTTTTGGCTTTCCATAAGGCGTTTGTCGAGTTTCTAAATCATAATCAACTAGTTTTTCAAGCTGACCCGTTGTCGCGTTTTTTCGGATTGGAACAAACGAAACACGGACGTATGCCTGTTTCATTTCAATGTAACGGTCGGCTTTCACCTCAACGGATGAAGGGAAAACAATACCCTCAACAGCTTCTTTTTCTTTAGCGCTGAGTGCCTCAAACTTCAAATTCTGTACCGTTGCATCTATAGTAGTACTAGACGAAACCCGTACGTTTTGTACAACGTACGGTAGAGACTCTTCTCCCAAGAAAACCGCTCCTTCAAAGAAAAGATAGGTTCTAGAGGATCCATCAAACTTTAGCTCCGTAACCGGCTCATCCCAACTTATAGCGTCTTTTAATTGAGTTTGATTTGTTCTCAACCCAGTTAAATTAGACCTATTGGTAGTTTGGCGTGTCTGGGCATTCACCAATGAGCTAATCATTAATGTGGCCAACCCGAGCAAAGATAATTTCAATATGTTTTTCATTGTTCTACAGAAGGATTCGTTACGTTCGCAATCTTAACAAAAGTTATCATCATAATAATTAGACTAGGTCTTCCGTTTGACTTTTTAACCAACGGAATATCCATGAAACAGCGGCAAAACGACATAAGTTCAGGAATATTGTGCAAAAACAACAATTTAAATCTACTTTGTTGTCAAGAATCGAAACTAAATTTATTCGTATTATTGTCTTTTAAATCCCAAAAAACCAGAATGCTTAAGCGGTTTTTCCTTGCCCTTGTGTTGATAATTGTAGGTGGTTGGTCGGCCAATGATGCGTTTGCCCAGGATCCACAGTTCACTCAATTTTATGCCAACCCTATCTATTTGAACCCAGCTTTCGCTGGTTCCAAGAGATGTCCGAGGGTTAATATGAACTATAGAAATCAGTGGCCAGGTATTTCAGGTACGTTCGTTACTTACAGTGCATCATTCGATATGGATGTTAATGCGCTTCACGGTGGTATTGGTGGTCATTTCATGGCAGATCGTGCAGGCGAAGGTACATTGAACAGTTTTGAAGGTTCTCTTATCTATGCGTACCGAATGAATATTTCAAGAAAATTTTCACTTCGTATTGGTGCGCAAGCCACGGTTATTCAACGAAGCATTGATTGGGAAAAACTCACCTTCGGAGATATGATTGATGCCCGATACGGGTTTGTGCGTCAAACTCAAGAAGACAAGCCTACTGAGAGTACAATTTTTGCTGATTTCTCTGCTGGTATAATTGGATATACTGAGACTTTCTTCGTTGGCTTTGCTGTTCACCATTTGTCTCAGCCAGACGAGGGTTTCAACGGTATAAGTAGACTACCAATGAAGTTTACAGGTCATGCAGGAGTCAATATTTATTTTGGGAAAAGAAGAGCTCAGGAGAAAAAGTGGAACCTCTCGCCAAATATTTTGTACCAACAGCAGCAAGACTTTCAGCAGTTGAATTATGGATTTTACCTTTCTAAAGGCTTTATCGTTGGAGGACTTTGGTTTCGCCAAAGTTTCAATAATCCAGATGCATTTGCCGCGCTTATTGGATTTCAGCAGGGGGCGTTTAAGTTCGGTTACAGCTACGATGTAACAGTTTCGTCTCTCACCAACAATACAGCTGGTTCGCATGAGTTTTCTTTAGGGCTTCAATTTGGTTGTAAGAAGCCTAAGAAAAAGTTCCGAGCAATCGATTGTCCATCGTTCTGATACAATAACGTAACCAGATAGGCGTTTTCACGTTCAAAGCATGTTTCGAAACAACATAGTCATGAAGAATATCCAGATAAACAGTTCCAAACTATTAGGCCTTTTTGTTGCTGCCACCTTCTTTTTGGGTGCCTGCCAGAAAAATCGTTCAGCCACTACGGGTTGGAACCAAGATGATCCGAAAAACGGTGGCTTTGAGGTTGCTACGTGGGAAGGACAGGAAACCGGCCCAGGTCTCGTTTTTATTGAGGGTGGTACATTCTCTATGGGTAGAGTAGAGCAAGATGTTCGCTATGATTGGGATAATATTCCACGAAGAGCCACTGTTTCTTCATTTTACATGGACGAAACTGAGGTAACTAATGTTGATTACCGTGAGTATCTCCATTGGACAACACGCGTTTTTTCAGCGAGTTATCCTGAAGTCTATAAAAGAGCCCTGCCAGATACATTGGTCTGGAGGAGTAAACTTGGTTTTAATGAGCCGTACGTAGAGCTTTATTTAAGACACCCAGCCTACAATTATTATCCGGTAGTTGGTGTTAACTGGTTACAAGCAACTGATTATTGTGCTTGGAGAACGGACAGAGTAAACGAGATGATTCTTGTTCGAGAGGGTATTTTGCAAACAAACCCAAATCAGGTTGATGAAGATAACTTCAACACGGATTCATATTTGGCAGGACAGTATGAGGGCTTGGTTCGTTCAGACCTTATCGATTTAGACCCCAATAAGGATACACGAAAGGTGCGTATTGAGGATGGAATTCTTCTTCCTCGCTACCGACTCCCAACAGAGGCTGAGTGGGAATTTGCAGCTCTTGGTCTTGTCGGAAACACAGTGTTTGAGCGGGTTACAGAGAGAAGACTTTATCCTTGGAATGGAGCGTATATGAGAAATGCTGATGATCGTTTCAAAGGAGAAATGATGGCAAACTTTAAGCGTGGGAAAGGTGATAATATGGGAGCTGCTGGCTTCTTGAATGACCGAGCTAACATTCCTACCGATGTTGCATCATATTGGCCAAATGATTACGGTCTTTACTGTATGGCGGGAAATGTTAACGAGTGGGTAAAAGACGTTTATCGACCGCTTAGTATGGAGGATGATGATGATTTCAACATGTTCAGAGGTAACGTCTTCGAAACGCAGTTGCGTGAAGAAGAAGGGGAAATTGCGGAGAAAGACAGTCTAGGTAGAATTATCTGGAGAGGCGTAAATGAAGAGGAAAATACTCAGCGTAGAAATTACAAGAAGTCAGATAACATCAATTTCCTTGATGGTGACTATTCGTCCTCAGTTTTTTATTCTAATGATGAGTACAATACCGGAGGAGATAAAGCCAAGAAAAGAATGTACGAGTGGGGAGCAACATCTCTGATTAATGACGATGCGCATGTCTATAAAGGCGGGTCGTGGAAGGATCGGGCCTACTGGTTAGTTCCTGGCACAAGAAGATTCTTGGATGCACAACAGTCAACTGACGATATTGGATTCAGATGTGCCATGCATAGAGTTGGATCACAGGTTCAAGGTCAGTAGTAAATATTTGATAACTAGTTTTAAAACCCCAAGCCATATTGGCTTGGGGTTTTTTATTTTTCGGCCATGGAGATTGCCAAGTTATACGAGGTTTATAAACAGTATCCTGTCATTTGCACTGATAGCCGTAAAATTGTAGATGGGTGCATTTATTTTTCCCTGAAAGGAGAAACCTTTGACGGAAATTCCTTTGCGATTGAGGCACTAGGAAAAGGTGCGGCTTACTCAATTACGGATAATCACAGGTTACCCAATACCAAAGGCCTTATCAAGGTTGAAGATGGACTGAAAGTGCTTCAAGAGCTTGCGGCATGCCATCGCCAGCAATTTGATATTCCTGTTTTAGGTATTACCGGGTCGAACGGAAAAACCACTACCAAAGAGTTAATGCTTTCTGTGCTAAGTCAGAAATTTGATGTTCTGGCAACCGGAGGAAATTTCAATAATCATATAGGTGTTCCCTTAACACTCTTCGGCTTGACTGCTGAACACGATATTGCCATAATTGAGATGGGCGCAAGTCGACAAGGCGACATCAAGGAGCTTTGCGACATAGCCGATCCGAATTTTGCATTGATTACCAATATTGGGAAGGCGCATTTGGAAACAATGGGAGGCTTAGAAGGTGTGCTAAAAACCAAAACCGAACTGTTCGACCATATTCTAACCAAGGGAGGCGAGCTTTTAGTGCACAGTTGCGATAAACTATTGGTTGAGAATGTAAAAGGAAAGGAGGCTTTCTATTATGGTGCTTTAGCAACAGACGATGTTCAAGGAAGAATTGTTCGAGATGGTAATTTTGTTTCTGTACAGTGGAAACGAAAAGATGACCTCGGTTCAATTGATGATGCACGAGTCGTTAAAACTAATCTCACTGGAACGTACAACCTGCCCAATATTATGGCAGCGGTTGCAACAGGAATATTGTTTGGTCTTTCGGATGAAGAGATTGCCAATGGTATTTCATCTTATGAGCCGTCAAACAATCGGTCTGAAGTGAAAAAGAAAGGTTCGAACACTTTTATTCTGGATGCTTACAATGCTAATCCAAGCAGTATGGAAGTTGCCATTACCAATCTTATAAGCTCAGATGGAGCAAATCACTCGGTAATTCTTGGTGAGATGCTTGAGGTTGGAGGCACAAGTGATGAAGAGCACAGGAATATCTGTATACGCTTACAATCGCTTCGTTTAAAATCTGTTTGTCTTATCGGAAAGGAATTTCAGCAATTCACGGATGAGTTCCCGTTCAACTTCTTTTTGAGTGTTGATGAATTGAATGAATGGCTGAAGAATAATCCATTCGAGAACGAAACCGTTCTTATTAAAGGGTCACGAGGAAATAGGTTAGAAAAAGCAGCAGAGCTACTTTTGAAGCAGGAGGAGTGAGGGAAAATGTGGGATACGCATTCAATGCGTCTCTACTCGGCCAGGTCACAAACTTGCGCAAGTGATAGTGTTAATATTCCACAAAACCTTTTCAAGAATAATTTCCCGTTACGGCATATCCCTACATTTGTGGCTCGTGAAAAGAAAAATCGTCATATCGGTACTCTTGGGTGTGTTTGCACTGATGCTTTCGCATCTGCTGATACCGCACCATCATCACGCAGATCATACAGATGCTGCGTTGATGGAAAAACATGATGGAGAAGGAGATCACCCCGATCATCATCACCATACAATAGATACATTCTTTTCTTTACTGCAATATGTTAATCAGGTTTCTCCTGATTTTGTACTTACACAGTTTGAAGATTATTCTTCTGCCGCCATTGCCTCCACAGTAGATCTGTGGAGTTTGGAAGAGGGAAATAATTCGGGTGCTATTGAAGTACCCGAGATTCCCTGGCACAGGTATTCCTTGCCTGCTGCGCATAGTTTGCGTGGCCCACCTTTGGCGTAATAACAGATCATCCTGATTGATTTTTTCCGTTGAAGCCTTGCTTCGATGGGATGCTGGTTATTACTCATTCAATACTTCATCAACATGAAAAAGCATTTATTGCCGCTGGCGATATTGGCTATCGCTTTGGGCGGTTGCCTCAATAAACACACGCACGAACACGAAGCCGAAGAAAGCGGACTTGAGCCGTTGGCTTACACATTATACACCGAAAAAACGGAACTCTTTGTAGAGTTTAAACCGTTGATTGTAGGAGAGGAAAGCCGCTTTGCTGCACACTTCACACATTTGGGAAAAGTCTTCACTCCATTTACCGAAGGCACGATAACTCTTACGCTGGAAGTGAGTGGAAAGAAAACCACCATCACGGCAAACGAACCGCAGGTTGCGGGTATTTTCCGTTTGGCATTGACACCAGAACAGGCGGGTGAAGCAAAATTGACCTTTGATATAAAGGCCAAGGATTATACCGAACAAATCATCATTAATGGTTTGAAGGTTTATGCGGATGAGGCAGTAGCCTTAGCCGATGCTTCTGAAGGTGCTGCGGATGCCGAGATAACCTATTTAAAGGAACAAGCTTGGAAGGTTGAATTTGCGAACGAGGCCGTTATCAGAAAAACGTTCCATGATGTACTGAAAACGAGTGGTGAGATTTTGTCTGCCCCTGGGGATGAGGTGATTATTGCCGCTAAGTCGCGTGGTATTGTGCTATTCAATGGAAGCACATCCATTGTGGGTTCAAAGATCTCTGAGGGCACGCAATTGTTTGTGATCTCTAGCGGAGACATGGCTTCTGGAAATATGGAAGCCGAGTATCAGGAAGCCAAGAACAATCTTGAAAAGGCAAAAGCCGACCATGAAAGGAACACAGCCTTATATGAGAAGGAAGTGATTGCTATAAAGGAGTTTCAGGCAACGAAAGTGGTATTTGAGAATGCGAAAACCGTGTTTGACATGATGGCGCGGAATTATACCAAGGGCGGCCAGCAATTGAAAGCCCCGATGAGTGGCTATTTGAAGCACGTATATGTCTCGGTAGGTCAGTTTGTGGAAGCGGGTACGCCATTGGCTACCATTTCTAAGAATGAGAAATTGATTCTTCAGGCCTATGTCTCGCAAGGGGATTTTGGCAAGTTGCCGAATATCAATAAGGCACATTTTAAAAGTCCGATGAACAAGGACATGAAAAGCACCGAAGACCTGAATGGTCGTGTGCTTTCTTATGGCAAAAGTGCTACGGATGGTTCTCCTTTCATCCCTATCAACTTTGAAATAGCGAACCGAGGCGAACTGGTTTCTGGTTCGATGGTTGAGGTCTATTTGATTTCGGGCGAAATACCTAATGCATTGGTTATACCACGAAGTGCGTTGATGGAACAGCAGGGTAAATTGTATGTCTATGTTCAATCAAGTGGAGAAGGATTTGATCGGAAAGAAGTCACGCTTGGTGCTGATGATGGTATAGATGTGCAAGTTCTTTCAGGATTGAAGGAAGGCGAGCGCGTGGTTACCAAAGGCGCGTATCAGATTAAACTGGCAAGTGCAAGCGGTGCAATTCCAGCACATGGACACGAACATTAGGAATGTTGAATTATGAATTTTAAATGTTGAGTTGCAATGAAAAAAGAGAATGTAATTCAGAGTAAATCGTTTGAGTTTGCGCTTGAAGTGATTGAAATATATAAGCAATTGGTGGCTCAGAAAGAGTTCGTTCTGTCAAAACAATTACTCAGAAGCGGAACAAGCATTGGTGCGAATGTGGAAGAAGCAACTGCGGCCATCTCAAAACGAGATTTCGTAGCTAAGATGTCCATTTCATCCAAAGAGGCTCGCGAAACACGCTATTGGTTGCGTTTGCTACAGAAGAGCAATCTGGTGGAACTCAACCTTGAGCCAGCACTTAATAATGTCGAACAAATCATCAACATTCTGACGGCCATCGTAAAAACAGGTCAAGAGAATTTGAAAGGATAGAAATGTTGAGTTGTAAATTTTAAATGTTGAATTGAAATGAAAAAAGAAAATATAGTTCGGGAAAGGTTGATGGTATTGAATGAGCCCCATTCAACATTTATAATTCAACATTCAAAATTCCCGTCATGTTAAACAGAATTGTAGCGTTCTCATTAGAGAACAGGTTGCTTGTAATAGCAGCTATCGTATTAATGTCATTGTTTGGGGGCTACGTCACCACACAAATGGACATAGATGTCTTTCCCGACCTCACAGCACCAACAGTAGTTGTGCTTACGGAGGCACACGGAATGGCACCTGAAGAAGTAGAGAAACTGGTCACGTTTCAGATTGAAACAGCGGTAAATGGTGCGACCAATGTGCGGAGGGTGAGAAGTTCTTCTTCCGCAGGTATTTCCATTGTTTGGGTTGAATTTGAATGGAACACAGATATATTCCGAGCACGACAGATTGTGAACGAACGGATTGCGGCCTTATCGGCAAGCTTGCCCGCAGGGGTTGGCGAACCAACGATGGCACCGCAGAGTTCCATCATGGGCGAAATCATGCTGATAAGTTTGACGGCCAATCCCGAAAAGAACGGGACAGGTAGCTCCAGTCAGATGGACCTAAGAACCATTGCCGATTGGACAATCAGACCAAGGCTACTTGCAACAGGAGGCGTTGCTCAGGTGATTGTGATCGGTGGCGAATACAAGCAATATCAGATACTCGTTTCGCCAGATAGACTCAAGTTCTACGG
>Ga0075108_10001263_pt1 | contig 12762 bp, 12 predicted proteins | sample AntAceMetag02UK1_FD_69797 | JGI IMG/M metagenome (GOLD analysis project Ga0075108, IMG submission 69797) | Saline lake microbial communities from Ace Lake, Antarctica - Antarctic Ace Lake Metagenome 02UK1 | ecosystem: Environmental > Aquatic > Non-marine Saline and Alkaline > Saline | place...
AGCCCCGGATTTCTGAAGGGTTTCTGCTATCCGATTAGGTCGAAATACGTTTACATCCTCTTAAGGTACAATCAACTGATTTCGGTTGCTCTCAATTACTAACGGCTATTGCCGTAAAATCAATCTTCAGTACGATTGGCGAAATTATGATGTAATACAAATGATTGTCGTTTGTCTGAATCTCTTCGCGGAACATTTGTATCCATATTAAAACTGAACATTTACAGTCTTTTGAGGTTTCCATCCTCTTAATAAGGAATTATAATTGGGTAAGCGCGTAGCAATCATAGGTTCTGGAATTGCCGGTACAAGTGCCGCCTACTACCTGCAACGAGCAGGATACGAGGTTTCACTTTTTGAGGCGGGAAATTATTTCGGTGGACACACCAATACTGTTGATATAACTGTAGATGGGAAAACTTTCCCGGTAGACACAGGCTTTCTGGTACACAATGATCGGACGTATCCCAATCTGGTTCCGTTTTTCGAAGAGCTAGGTGTTGAAGTGCAAACGAGCGATATGAGTTTCAGTGCGCAGCATTTGACTGAGAAAATTTACTGGGCAGGTACTGATTTAAACACCGTATTTGCTCAACGTAAAAATCTTTTCAGTCCTCGGTTTTACAAGTTCTTGAGACAAATAATGCGATTCAACGGAAACGCTGAAATTTATCTGCACGGATGCAAGCAAAATATCGACTTTACGTTGGGAGACTTGCTTAATCGTGAGGGTTACACCTCCGATTTTAGAAATTGGTATTTATTGCCAATGGGAGGCTCCATTTGGTCTACCCCAACAGCCAAAATGTTGGAATTCCCTGCGTACACGTTTCTTCAGTTCTGCATGAACCACGGGCTTTTGCAATTGACCGACAGGCCGCAATGGAAAACGGTCAAAAACGGATGCAGAACCTATGTTAGCAAAGCATTATCTAAGGTGCAGCATAAGTACCTAAATGAACCAGTAGTTGCCGTGCAATCTACGGTGAATGGCCTGGTGGTTCAAACTAATCAGCGTACGGAAACCTTCGACAAATGTGTAATCTGCACCCACCCGCCCCAAACGATGGAAATGTTGGGAAAAGGAAATGAAACGGTGAGGTCTGTGCTCAGTAGATTCGAATATCAGCCCAATACGGCCGTACTGCATACAGATGCTTCGGTGCTGCCTCCAAAAAGAGCTTGGTCTGCGTGGAATTATACTGCTGCAGATGACCAGAACGGGAACTCGTCCGTGTCGGTAACGTATCTCATCAATATGCTACAGCCACTACCTACAGAAAAACCAGTGTTGGTTACCCTTAATCCGGTAACACGCATTGAGCCAGAAAAAATCATCAAGACCATTGCTTACGATCATCCATTATTCGATCTCAAAGCAGTGAAAGCACAAAGCCGAATACGGGATATTCAAGGACATAATGGTATTTACTTGGCAGGGGCATGGCTTCGGTATGGTTTTCATGAAGATGGGATAATCAGTGCCAAGTGGGCCGTTAACCAACTGCTGAAAGATGATGGGCTGGCTGAGTATGCAATTGATGTGAAATGACAGGTGTTTACAAAGCGTCTATTTACCATAAACGGTTGTACCCTAAGGCACATGAATTCCTTTATGGAGGTTATTATATCCGATTCGATATTGATAGAATGGAAGAGCTTAATAATGCTGTGTTCAGTATAGATCGGTTCAATCTTTTATCATTTCATAGAAAAGACCACGGGTTCCGTAACGGAACAGCGCTTCGTCAATGGTGCACAGATATCCTTCAGAAGGCTGGTATTGATGGTGAAAATCTGAGAATTGAGTTGCAGACGTTTCCGAGAGTACTTGGCTATGTTTTCAATCCTGTAAGTTTCTATAGTTGCTATAACGCAGAGGAAAAAATGGTGGCAGCCATTGCCGAGGTTAATAATACGTTTGGAGAACATCATACTTATGTGATTGAAGACCCAAGTCCGGAAGGAAATGTGCTTCCCAAACAGTTTCATGTTTCGCCATTCTATCCTGTAAGCGGAGAATATTCATTCCAATTCACCGAAAACGGATTCGCCATCAATTATTCTGATAAAGGAATACTTCAACTGACCACCTCCATCCATGGTACTCCTAGCAGTTGGGGGGCAGTTAATTTGATAAAGCACTTCTTACGCTATCCGTTTTTTACCCTGTGGGTTATTTTTTCAATTCACTTTCAAGCACTGCGCCTGCTCTTTAAAGGTGCTAAATACCATTCACACCCAACTAAATCAGACAATAGCATTACCCATGAATAGTCTTACTCTACCCGCATCTGCCACTCGTTCCAAGTTCAATAATTGGGTAGCGCTTTTCCTTCGCACACTTCAAGGAATTGAAATAGGGCAGATAGAAGTAACCACGCCAGAAGGAGAGAAAATGAAATTCAAAGGCTCTCGTGCTGGCATGAGCGTAAAATTGAAAATATATGATTGGCGTTTCTGCGAACGGATATTCCTAAAAAGTGATATCGGCCTGGGAGAATCCTACATCAGAAAAGAGTGGCATTCTGACAATGTCAATGGTTTAATTCAACTGGCCGTTGCTAACGAGAAGATATTGGGGCGTATTGTGCTCGGCTCAGCCTTGTCCATTCTTTACTACCGTTTCAAACACATGCTTAATAGAAACACTAAGAAAGGGAGTAAACGCAATATCCTGGCACATTATGATCTTGGAAATGAATTCTATAAGTTGTGGTTAGATGAATCAATGACTTATTCTAGCGCCCTTTTTGGTGATGCAGATATTGACTTGAAAGATGCGCAGGCACGGAAGTATCAGCACATTATCGACCAGCTTGAAGCAAAACCCGGAGATCATATACTTGAGATTGGATGTGGTTGGGGTGGTTTTGCCGAATATGCGGCTAAGCAAGGTTACAGAGTAACTGGAATTACGATTTCAGAAGAACAACATGAATATGCACGAATTCGGGTTCAAAGGTTCGGTTCATTGGTAGATATTCAGCTTAAAGATTACCGTGATCTTAATGGGAAGTTTGACCATGTTGTGTCCATTGAAATGTTCGAAGCCTTAGGTCAATCTTACTGGCCAACCTACTTTAGCGTGATAGATAAGGTTTTAAAACCGACTGGGAACGTCATTATACAGAGCATCACCATCAGGAATGAGTCTTTTGCGAGCTATGCTCGAGGTACTGATTTCATTCAACAGTACATTTTTCCGGGAGGTATGTTGCCAAGTCCCAAAAAATTTGTGCAAGTAGCGCAGAAACAAGGACTGAAACTGACTGCCACAACCGAATTCGGACTAGATTATGCCAAGACGCTTGCTGCCTGGGAGTTGAGCTTTACTGAAGTGGAGCAAAAGGTTCGAGACATGGGGTTTGACGATTCTTTTATTCGAATGTGGCGTTTTTATCTGAAGTACTGCCAAGGTGGTTTCGAAGCACAGAAGCTTGGAGTTTCGCAGTTCAGACTTTCAAGATAATTCCTCCTGTTTTATGGTTGAATACAGGAGTACCTCAGATAATATGCATCTTAGGTTCGGTTGCATTAACCTCTTCGGTTTTTCTTAAATCTAGGTATTACCAGTATTTGGGCCACCATGGAGCTGAAAGTTTCAAAATGAGTCGATTTCGAAGTTGTCATTTGACCCTTCTCCATCATGTTTACTACTCCGATTCCCACTCCTAGAACCATTTTTTTTTCATTGTTACAAGCTTAATATTTGATGCAAATGAAGAGCAAGATGAAAGCTCTCGTCCTGATGTGCATTTGATGAATAACTGATTTTAGTCACCTGAATACAAACTCCATTTTCATCTATAATTCAGCAGGGAATTATCCTAATTGAGACAACAAATAAGGACTATCTAGGTTACATTTGCACCTTCGAATTTTTCAGGGTTCAGGAATCACGTTTACAGGAAAAAAATTGAAAGTTTTTAAGGAGGTTGGAAATTGGTTGGGTTTTGTGGTGTTGTTGGTAGGGAGTTTTTCGTCTTTTGCGCAAGAGAAGTACACCATTAGCGGAACGATAACAGACGCTAGGAATGGCGAAACCATGATAGGAACCAACGTTTTTGTTGAGCCTATTATGAAAGGTGCAACAACCAACGTTTATGGATTTTATTCACTTACCGTTCCTGAAGGTGATTACACATTAAAGGTTTCTTTTCTTGGTTACGAAACATTCGCCAAGGAGATAAAACTGGACCAAAATCTCACGTTCAATTTAGAACTGGCTGAATCGGCTTTTACAAAAGATGAGGTAGTTGTAAAAGGTGAGAAGAAAGATGAGAACACCAAAAGTTCTAAGATGAGTACGGTTGAAATTTCTATTGCGCAAGTGAAGGAATTGCCAGCACTTGCAGGGGAAGTTGACATTATTAAGATAATTCAGTTACTACCTGGTGTACAGTCAGGTTCGGAAGGGAATGCTGGTTTATACGTGAGGGGTGGAGGACCGGATCAGAACTTAGTGCTGCTTGACGAAGCGGTCGTTTATAACGCATCTCATTTATTCGGTTTCCTGTCTGTTTTTAATGCAGATGCTATTAAAAACATTGAGCTTACTAAAGGTGCAATGCCTGCTAAATACGGTGGCCGTCTTGCTTCTGTTCTTGATATTAGCATGAAGGAAGGGAACAATAAGAAATTTGAGATGGAAGGAGGATTGGGGATAATCAATTCTAGACTGACTTTGCAAGGTCCGCTTGTTAAGGACAAGGGTTCGTTCATCTTTTCTGGAAGATTCGCCTATATCGGACTTCTTGGTGGGGCTATTGCAAATGCTGCTACTAGAGATGACGCTGAAGCAGGAGGTTTTTTTGCAGGAGCATCGTACTACTTTTTTGACCTGAACGGTAAGCTCAATTACACCTTAGGCGATAAAGACCGAATTTATGCGAGTGCTTACTGGGGAAGAGATGTTTTTAGCTTTTCTAGTCAGGATGATTTTACTGCTAATATTGGCTGGGGTAATGCAACTGCCTCTGTACGTTGGAATCACATCTTCAACCCAAAGTTGTTTATGAATACATCAGCTATTTTTAGCGATTACCAGTTTGAATTTGGCGCAGGACAGCAAGAATTTGATTTAAAACTTCAGTCTGGTATTCGAGATTATAACCTTAAAGTGGACCTTAACTGGTTACCAGACATCAGGCACAATATTCAGTTCGGTGGTAATTACATCTATCATACGTTTACGCCTAGCAGTGTTTCCGCTAGAACCGGAGATACAGAGCTAGACCTTGGTGGTGTAGTTAAATACCATGCGCATGAAGCAGCTATTTATATTCAAGATGATTGGGATATTTCGGATAGGTTTAGATTGAATGTGGGGGTTCGCGGGTCGATGTTCGCGCACACGGGGCCATTTGATAGGTATATTCAGAATGAAGTAGGCCAAGTGGTAGACACCACGCGATACAAGGCGTCTGATAATGTAAAAACCTATGGAATTGCTGAACCTCGCATATCGGGTAGAGCCATGCTGGGAAAGAAGAATTCAATCAAGGCATCTTATTCAATGAACTACCAATACATTCATTTGGCAAGTTTGGCTTCTATCAGCTTTCCAACGGATTTTTGGGTTCCTAGTACAGATGTGGTTAAACCGCAAATTGGTCATCAGTGGGCACTCGGATACTTCCATAATTTCTTTGATGATAAACTGGAAATAAGCGTTGAAGGTTATTATAAATTGATGAACAATTTGGTTGAATACCGAGATGGATTTAGTCCAGATCAGAACATCAATAATAACCCAGATAATAACTTCGTTTTTGGAAAAGGAGACTCCTATGGAGCTGAATTCTTCATTAGAAAAAACGGAGCAAAATTCAATGGTTGGATTGGCTATACCTTATCATGGACCAATCGTGTTTTTCCAGACTTAAATAACGGAGACCCGTTTCCTGCTCGATACGATAGAAGGCATGACTTATCTGTAGTTGGTTCTTATCGAATTTCAAAGCGATGGTCAGTTTCGGCAGTGTTCGTTTATGGCAGCGGAGGGGCAATGACGGTCCCTGCATCTAGGTACTTTATCAATGGGAATATCGTTACGGAGTACGGAGACCGAAATGCATTCAGAATGCCAGATTATCACAGATTAGATTTAGGGGCAACGCTTTATCCAAATCCGAAAAAGAAAAAACGGTTTAAATCAACATGGAATTTCGGAATCTATAACGTGTATAGCAGGCAGAACCCATACTTCGTGTATTTCGCTACAGTGGTGGATGAAACTAATCAAAGTGTAGAGATTGAAGCGCGTCAAGTCTCCGTTTTCCCAATTATACCAAGTGTAACCTGGAACTTCAAATTCTAATATTATGAAGAGCAAACTATACATACTTGTGCTTCTGTTGGCTGTTGGCCTTGGCGCCTGTGAGAAAGTTTTGGACATTGATTTGCCACCTGGCGTAGATGGAATCGTGTTTGAAGGATACATCGAGAACGGAACCTTCCCTTATGTGATTATAAGTCGCAGCGAGAATTATTTCGAACCAATAGAGACTGCTATCACTGCTATTTTGGACGCAATGGTTTTGGCTGATAGCGTATTTATTGAAGTGGATGGCGTGAGAGATACTTTGCATAAAACCTGTCTTTTAGATCTTGATCACGATGATCGAGAGCTAATCCTTGATCGTCTAGGGCTTGAATTTTTTCCTCCTGGGCTGGATCTTTGCACTTTTCTAAACATGAACATTAACGGAGAATTCGGTAAAACTTACAAAATGACTGCTTACGTTGAGGGTCAAGAGTATAATTCTGTCACCAGCATTGGCCAACCAGTTCAGTTAGACAGCTTATGGTACAAGGATGAGTTGCCAGAAGATAGTCTTGGCTCCATTTGGGTTAGATTGGCAGACCCTCCAGGAATTGGACAATTCTACTACATGTGGTCAGAAAATCTAACTCAGGGTAGAGCAATAGCCCCAATTGATGGAAGCCCCAGCTTTGGAGACCGACTTTTTGATGGACAGAGCATAGACTTTAATATTTACCAAGGTTCCAACCTAGTAAGTGATGACGGCTTGGGAGAAGAATACTTTTGGTTTAGAGAAGGAGATACGGTTATAGTAAAACTTGGAATAATAGATAGGGGAGTGTATGATTTTTGGGAATCCGTAGATGCGGCTTCCAATCTGAACCCTTTCAGTAGCCCAACCCCGGTGTACTCAAACTTTGATAATGGAGGTAGAGGAGTATGGGCCGGTTATGCAACTACTGTGGATACCATAATTTGTGTGAAATAGTGTAATGAATTGATTCTTCCTGCGACTAAAGGGATGAATGTTTAAATAAGATTAAAATGGCTGAAGAATTAGAAAGAAGAAGGTGTGTAATTATTGGTTCCGGTCCTGCTGGATATACAGCAGCTATATATGCTGCCAGAGCAGATATGGAGCCGTTGGTTTATACAGGAATGCAACCTGGTGGCCAGCTTACAATTACTACAGAGGTAGACAACTATCCTGGTTATCCAGATGGAGTTGATGGACCCCAAATGATGGAAGATTTGCGCAAGCAAGCTGAGCGTTTTGGTACAGAAGTACGTTACGAAATGGTAACTGCAGTAGATTTTACTGGCCCAGTTCATAAGGTGATTATTAACGATAAAGTCATTTTGGCTGATTCGGTAATTATTTCAACTGGAGCTTCAGCCAAATGGTTGGGTCTACCAGCCGAAGAAAGACTGAATGGATTTGGAGTTTCAGCCTGTGCCGTTTGTGACGGTTTCTTCTACAAAGGACAAGAAGTTGTAATTGTCGGTGCTGGCGATACTGCTGCTGAAGAAGCTTCTTACCTAGCTAAACTCTGTACTAAAGTGACCATGCTAATTAGAAGAGATGAAATGCGTGCTTCCAAAGCCATGCAACATCGCGTGGCAAACACAAAAAATATAGAGATGCTTTTTAACCACGACACCGTTGATATCCTTGGGGAAAAAGGTGTGGAAGGAGCGAAGGTTCTGAATAATAAAACCAATGAGGAATATGTAATTCCATGTACCGGGTTTTTTGTGGCAATTGGCCACAAACCAAATACCGACATCTTCAAAGATTGGTTGGATATGGACGACACAGGTTACTTAATTGTGACTCCTGGAACATCTAAGACAAAAATCCCCGGAGTTTTTGCTTCTGGCGATGCTGCAGATAAAGTGTACCGCCAAGCAGTAACAGCAGCCGGAACGGGTTGTATAGCAGCATTGGATGCTGAGCGTTATTTAACTGAGCAGGGTATTCATTAAAAACCTCTTAATAACTCACAGGAAAGGTGTTCTTAACAGGAACACCTTTTTTGTTTCTTCAAACTCTGATAAAAGAGAAAGATGAAGTTCAAATCAGAAGTAGAGATTGAGAAGCCGATAGACTATTTAATAGGGTTGATTCAAGATTCTGAGAACACATTAAAGTGGTTAGAAGGCTTGAGGTCTGTAGAACATATATCTGGAGAAATGCGCCAAGCTGGGGCCATTAGTAAGGTTGTTTTTGATACTCCTGCAGGGAGAATGCACATTACGGAAACCGTGGTTAGTAATGAGCTGCCCGATGAATACATTATGCGATACGAAGGTCAGGGCTATACTAGCTATTCCAACTATATTTTCGAGAAGCTTTCAGATAACTCAACACGTTTTACCATGCATCAGCAAGTAGAATTAAAAGGGCCTTTAAAACTGGCTGGTGGATTGTTGAAAGGAACGATGAGCAAACAGATTGAAAAAAGCGCGGAGAGTTTTAAGCGGTTTGCGGAAAGTAGGTAAGCAACTACCTCAGTACGCTACTTGTCGATATTAAGGAGGCTATAGATTCTATTGATTTTCATCTTTCGGGCAAACGTAAGCACGTCTCTGTTATCGAGCAGCTTTTTTAACTGACCATATACTGGGTTTGCGCCTTTCAAAAACTCAATCCAAATACAGGTGTCTACCAAAATCACTTCCGATTGGTTTTGCGGGCTTTGAATCGACCTCCTCATTCAGCTTTCTAATGCGTTGAATAGCAACCCAATCATTCAATGCCTTTATCAATGCATCGGTAATGTTCTTGCCGTTGGTAAGTTCTTTTACCTCCGATATAAGGTCTGCTGGTATTAAGGCGGTGACTTTCAACCTGAGTTCGATGTAAGAGAAGATTAGTCAGTTCGAGTGATTTTGCCTAGCAAAATTGTATCGAGAACGAGTGGTCAGTGGCCAAAAAGTTAGTTCTCGATACAAAATTTCTCTGAAATTTCACTCGAACTGACACTTTTTGGACTAGCCATCCTTAGGTCGAACTCAGGTTTTCATGTTCTAAAGACACGATGGGTTGTCGTATAATGAGAAAATCAACCTGATTTCTTGAAGCATATCGAGATTTTAGGAGCACAAAAAAGCCGCCAACTTTAACAAGTTGACGGCTTGGTTCATGCCTCCAAGTATCCTATTCATCATTCTTTCATCACTCTCAAAGAGTTGGCACTTCCATCCTTATCTACCAATTGAATGAGGTAATCATCTTTGGTGCTCACTAATTCTTAATCCAATAAATCACTTCTTTGCCATTAACCTCTCCATTGCTTCGGTCAAATGTTTCTACAATCGGAGCATACCATTTTACATCAATTGAAATTGCCATGTTCTCGTACAGATACACATCCTGAACAAATTCAATTGCCACAACTTGGTCATAAAACACCTCTTGACACTCTTCTTCAACCGTCATTTCCAAATCATAAGGCTCAACGGGGCTCTCTATATAAACAGTATCTGTAAAGCAGAGTTTGGGTTTTAGTTGTTCAGAGCTCAGGAGTGAGGCGTCATCAGGTGAAGAGTAAACTTTCAAGCTACCTTCCCACGCTTTTCTGAAAATGGGTTCGAACATTTTTAGGCGGGCAGATGCTTCTAGGTTTTCAACATGCCACATATAAACATCATCAGACCCTTCCCATGCGCTTCGTATCCGTTGCTGATACCGAACAGTTGCTATTTTCTTGGCCTTGCCCTTTAGCGTATCTGATGCCACATAAAAATAGGGCTCCAAACCTCTTACGGCTCCTGTGGTTCGGTCAATATTTGTGCAGACAGGAATGTACGCTAGCACCTCCCTTGATAGTTTAAGAGAATCATCCAACGTCCATTTTTCATATGGCCTAATAGAGATAAACTGATTGAAGTCTAGCGTGTCTTTAATAACCCTCATGACAATTTTGTGAGGTGGGTTAGGGCTTTCCACATATTGCGTGTCAACCCAGAAGATTTTTCGCTCAATTTCCGCTTTTGTCAACCACATCCTGTCATGGTCTAAAGGCATCAGTAAAGGGTCTTCTAATCTTATACTTCCTTCACGCCCTTTCTCAATCAGTGCTTCAAAAACATCACTTTTAATTTGCTCATAAGAACCATCAATATAAGTAACGGACTTGTCTCCTTTAAGAAATAACTGACTCATAAACATATCGGTCAAAGGAGCTTTAGGACATTTGGTAGTAGGTGTTGATTGCTGACAGGCATTCAATCCAATGATGGCGGGCATCAGAAACGCAAATACTTTTTTCATTTTATTATTGTGTTTGTTTGGCTTAAGCGGGTTGTTTTTATTGGCCTTTAACTTTTGGTTAAGAGCCCTCCAAGGTTTAAAAAACCTCGGAGGGCTTGGTTTTGCTTTACTGCTTTATCACCTTAAAACTACTTGCTTTTTCATTAGCAATTACGCGTAACTGCCGTTGTGGATTGAGCTCTTTGTGAATGCGAGCAGCAGAACAATGGGTATCAGTATGTTTTACATGATTGGCTTTAGCTTCATATCTTGTTTCTGGTATTCATTCCCACCACGTGATGTTCTGCCTCGTGCTGTGGGTATAGAATAGGTTAACCCTTTTGCGCTCATTGTGCTTTGATAATCACTGATGCCTCAATGCAACCATTCTTTACTGGGCGAACTCGTATCAAGATTGTACGTCTTTTGTTTATGAGACTCTTATCAACAGTCCTTCCTTGATTAGGCGCTTCGCGAAGACCACTTTTCCTTTCTCATCCATGCAATCGGGGAGTTCGTTCACTCGGAAAACCGAGTTTTTTTCGATGTGGTCGATGGCCGGGCGCGTGAAGTCTGGGAACTCGATGTTTTGACCAAAGTGATGGATGTGGCATTTGTCGGCTGAGTCGCTTCGTCTGAACCATGCTTCCGGTCTTCTTCTCACCATACATTGGGCTGTCAAGTTGCCGAGTTGGGAGATTTGATGGAACTGTCCGGGCAGGTTTGGTTGAAGTTCTGACTGTAGTTTTTCACTGAATCGGTTCAGGCTTTCATCCATGTGGTGCGTTTCGCTCAAACGGGACAGGATTTCATCGAATTTCTGCTTCATTTCTAACCTACCCGTTGGGTCAGTGCTACCATAGCCAATCGGCATGTACTTTCTGAGTTCTATGTCGGTTACGCCCATGTTCAGAATGGCTTCCACCATCAGGTCGGTCCAGGTGAGTCCTAAGAGCCCTGCGGTGATATGCATCGATAGCTCTCCTGTGGTTTCGGCATCATGCATCAGCCCTCGGGGAATGTAGAGCATGTCTCCAGCATGAAGCACGAATTCATCGGAAATTGGACCTGGAATTACCTTGTTCAATTCAAACGGTTGAGACTTTTGTGGCAGCTCGATGGGTGTATCGAATAGTCTCCAAAGCTTCGAACCGGCCACTTGCAGAATGAACACATCGTGGGTATCGTAGTGCGGATTGAATCCTTGCGCGTTGGGTGGGGTGAGGTAGATGTTGGTCTGAAAACTATGGTTGAAGAACTGGTTCATGTGATCGATGAACAGACCAAGATTACCGATGCGTTCTTGCAAGGAGGAGAACACCATGGTGCAACCCTCGGAATAATGCTTTAGGAATCGGCTAGGGTGAATGTCTGCTCCGTTGGTGGTGAAGCTGTCAGCCTTTGGCTGTTCGGCCAAGGCGGAGTTCACCAGCCTCACTTTCGGAAATCGTAGAGTTTGGGAACTAAGCAGACCATCAATAGTGTTCAGGGTGAGCAGATGGTGATAGAAGCTTGCGTCTTTCCGATGAATTCTACAGGGCTTCTTCTCATAATATTCTGAAAAGAACTCCTCGGGGCTGATGGGGTCTAGCATCCGGTCTATGGAGTAAGGCGGATGAATCTTGGCTTGGGTCATTGTTTCAGTGGGCATGGCTAATTGTTTGAGGTTTCATGAAAACATGGGTCGTCAACAGACGACCCATGTATTGTTTATATACCGCGATTAGTCATAATCGGTACAGCGGTCACCGTTTCCGATAGCGTCTCCATAGCCAGTTGTCTGACCATAATCAGTTGGATCTGCGTAGGTACCAGTGTTATAGGGCGCTTGCGAGCCTGTGTCACTGTCAGAACAGGTTTTATCATCGCTGCAAGACGGTAGCAATACTGTTCCAGTGGCAATTAGCGCCAGCGAAACAGTAAGGTTTTTGCCTGAGCGGATTACGCGTTGGGCGTTCGTTCTACTTACCGTGACGATGTCTTCATCGGCAAGGGATGGTAGTTCGCTAAGATTATCTCTCTTTTTCATGTTGATTGATTTTTTAGTTTGAATTTTGGTTAATTGTTTTTAAGTCTTCTAGGTCATGGGCGGGGGGGTGTTGGTTTGTGTTTTGTTTTTCGTGTCATGGCATCACAAAGCAGGTTTCGATGACGTTGGTTGTTTTTATTGTTTGCCTACTGTTTGGCCCGCTTTTCGGCTAGGGCGGGTTTTCTTTTACCATCACCATAGAGATGTGAT
>Ga0075108_10001279_pt1 | contig 12630 bp, 10 predicted proteins | sample AntAceMetag02UK1_FD_69797 | JGI IMG/M metagenome (GOLD analysis project Ga0075108, IMG submission 69797) | Saline lake microbial communities from Ace Lake, Antarctica - Antarctic Ace Lake Metagenome 02UK1 | ecosystem: Environmental > Aquatic > Non-marine Saline and Alkaline > Saline | place...
GAGATAGAGGTGTAAAACAGGCTGGTTTTCTTGTGCTGAGAAAAACCACTATGCCAAGCATTTTGGTGGAATTGGGTTTCCTCACAAATGCAGTTGAAGAGGATTTTCTCAATTCTGAAAACGGAAAATCGTACATGTCTTCGGCAATTTTTAGGGGGTTTAAAGAATACAAAGAGTTGGTAGAAGATCCAATTCCGGAAGGTGATGTTGAGCCGAAAGCTGAAACGGTGATGGACACACCGTTGAAAGCTGATGAAGAAAAAGCAAAGGAAGAAGCGCTTGCAATTCAAGCTAAAAAGGATTCTGAGAAAGCACGTGAAGATTCAATTAAGAAAGCCTTAGGTCAAGCTAAGCTAAAAGCCGTTGCCGATTCATTAGAACAGGTTAAGCAACAGTTACTCGATGAAAAGAAAAAGCGTGAAGAAGAATTAGCGCAAAAAGCCAAAGACGAGCAAAAAGCAAGTCTAAATGCTAAAATAGATTCTCTGGAAGCGTTGCGATTGGCAAAGATTGCAGCCTTTGCAGAAAAAGAGAATGAACTCGCGGAGCAAAAAGCTCAGGAATTAGCAGAACAAAAATCGAAGGAAGCAGTCGCTTTAAAAACACAAGAAGAGAAAGACCGTAAAGAGCTGGAAGCCAAGGAAAACGCTAAGGAATGGCTAGAAGATATTAAGGAGGTTAAAGAGCAAGAGCTTACTGAAGCAAAACAAAAGGCAGCTACTGATGCTGAAAAGGAGCGACTTCTTGCAATTAAAACAAAAAAAGAAGAGGAGCTTGCTGAAGCCAAACGCATGATTGGTGAAGATGTGCAGAGTGAACGCTCTGATTCTTTGGTAGTTCAAAAGTTAATTGCTGAACAAGCCAGAATTGATTCTTTGGCTAAGGCAAAATTAGCGCAGGAAAAAGCGAAAGAAGATTCTGATTCTCTTGCTGCGGCAAAAAAACAAGTAATCGCTGATTCATTATCTGTGGTGCTCTTGGCCCATCAAGCAACGCAAGGCGAGTTTGAAAAAGCAAAAGAGACTGAGATTAGAGAACAGCAATTGCAAGACTCTGTCAAATTGGTCAAGGTGAAACAGGTTCAGGATGAGAAAGATGCCTTTCGTCAAAAAGCTTCCGAAGAAGCAAAGCAACAAGCTAAGCTAAAAGCTACCCAAGATTCAATTTCAACTGTTAGAAAAGCAGCAACCGATTCTATTGCGCTTACTATTGATGACAAACAAGCAGGCTCTCCTGAAGAGGCGGAGTTGCTGTTTCTTCAACTAAGAAAGCGACAATTAGAACAACGAATTGCTAAGCTTAAGGGGCGAAATATTGAGGTTGTAACGGAAAATAAACTTGAAGAGCGCGCAGTTAGTAATCCAGTTTTAGTAAGTGAAGTTGACGCTACGGTTGTGGAAGGATTAAGATTAAAAGTTCAGGTGCTTACGTCCGAAAAACCATTAGAAAAGGATAGTCCAAATTTAAGAGGACAGAAAGTTTGGGAATACCAACAAGGAGGTCTTTATAAATATACAGTTGGAGACACTCAGGATTTTGAGGAAATCGCTAAACTGCAATCCGAATTAGGGGGACTTGGATTTAAAGGCGCGTTCGTGGTTGCTTTCAAAGATGGCGAGAGAATTACGGTGTCGGAAGCCCGAGAAATGTTAAATAAATGAGTATGAAATATTCGAGGGAGATACGTACTGGATTCATTGCAATTGCTACTATTTTCATTTTAGTTTGGGGATATAACTTCTTAAAGGGAAATGATATTTTTAGTAAGCAACGTGTGTTTTATACTGCGTACACAAATGTTGGTGGGCTTACGAAATCAAATGCCGTAACGGTAAATGGATTTAAGGTTGGATTGGTTAAGGACGTTTATTTTGAGCCAGTAAATAGGGAGTTTCTCATAGTGGAGTTTATGCTTACTGCAGATAGTTATGAGATTCCGAAAGGAACCAAAGCCGTACTTGTAGCCGATTTACTTGGTACCACCAGCATTAATCTGGTTACGGGTAATGAAGAAGGCTTCTATGTAGAGGGAGACACACTTACATCGGACATTGAAGAAGGTCTTATGGCTGGTATTACAGACTTATCTTCTAGTTTGATTAGTACTAAGGCGAAAGCCGATAGATTGTTCGAATCGCTCGATTCTTTAGTTGGAGATATTAGAGATGTTTTGGGGCCTGGAGATCGTGAATCAAGCGTTAACAGAGCCATTATCGATTTGGCTGTTACCATGGAAAATCTAAAACAAGCGTCAGGGAAAATTGATCGCATTTTGGATGAAGACGGCCAGTTAGGACGAATTTTGGCTGATGTTGAAGGTTTTACTGCAACGTTAGACGAAAACAAGGATGAGATTGACAATCTCCTAAATAATCTCTCAACGTTATCCGACTCGCTTGCTGCTGCCGAATTGGCTTCAACAATCAACAACGCCAACAAGGCTTTTGAGGAACTCGCTTTAGCCATGGAGAAAATCAACAATGGAGAGGGAACCATTGGTAAACTATTTAAGGATGATTCTGTTTATCATAATCTAGAGGCGGCTACTGCTGATTTAGACAGTTTATTTATAGATATTAAAGCCAACCCTAACCGCTATGTACACGTTTCGGTTTTCGGTAGAAAGGATAAAAAAGAAAAGAAAAAGAAGAAATAAATAAGCATGGAATACATTCCACAGATTTTGTTTTTGGTTATGCTGATTGTCGGCTTTGGCTTGTTTGGTAAAAGTGCCATGCGTATTCGCAGAAACATTTTACTTGGCCGTGATGTCGATAGAAGCGACAACAGTTCTAAGCGAATTAGTACAACACTTAAAGTTGCATTCGGCCAGTCCAAAATGGTTGTAAGGCCAATTGCCGGTTTGTTGCATATTGTAATCTACGTTGGTTTTTTACTAATCAATATTGAAGTGCTCGAAATTGTCATTGATGGAATTTTCGGTACTCATCGTGTATTCGCCCCAATGTTGGGAGGTCTTTACAGCGTTGCTATTAGCTTCTTTGAAATTTTAGCCGTTTTGGTTGTCATTGCTTGTATTGCATTCCTCTGGAGGAGAAATGTGATGAAGATTGGTCGTTTCCACAGCACTGAGATGAAAGGTTGGCCATTTAAGGATGCCAATTACATTCTCATCATCGAAATTATTTTGATGGGCGCTCTGTTGATTATGAACGCTACGGAAGCAAATTTCCCGGATGATCACCGAGTTGCTGGCCCCTTTCTGATAAGTGGATTAATTGCGCCAATTTTTTCAGGAATTAGCTATGAAACCCTTGTCATCATTGAGCGGGTTGCTTGGTGGGGACATATTATAGGGATTCTGTTTTTCCTGAATTATCTGCCATTCTCCAAGCACTTTCATATTATGTTGGCTTTTCCAAACGTCTATTATTCAAACCTGAAGCCGAAAGGTCAATTCGATAACCTAGAATCGGTTAAGAAAGAAGTTGAGTTGATGATGGATCCAAATGCAGATCCGTATGCTGCTCAACCAGAAGCAGACCCGAATGCAGTGCCACAGCGTTTTGGAGCAAAGGATGTTCAAGACTTAAGTTGGGTTCAGTTGATGAATGCATACAGCTGTACCGAGTGTGGTAGATGTACTTCTAGCTGTCCGGCTAGCATTACAGGCAAGAAGTTGTCTCCACGGAAAATCATGATGGATACACGTGATCGTCTGGAAGATGTTGGTGCCATTATCGATTTGAATAAAGGCACGTTTGTAGATGACGGAAAGTCGCTGCTTCACGACCATATTACGCCTGAAGAATTATGGGCGTGTACATCATGCAACGCATGTACAGAAGCTTGTCCTATAAATATTGATCCATTAAGTATCATCATCGATTTGAGAAGATATTTGGTAATGGAAGAATCGAGTATGCCAACAGAGCTTGCCACAGTCATGAGCAATATTGAGAACAACGGTGCGCCTTGGCAATTCGCACAGGCCGACAGAGCTAATTGGGTAACGGAAGAGTGATTGGTTTATGGAGTTGATTAAGTTGACAGAGTTTATGAAGCGATGAGTTTTGCAGGTCTGGATTCCTCCTGTACAAAGGAGGTGTCGAGGAACGAGACGGAGGATTTAAAAAAGAAAGGAGCATGAGCATACAGGTAAAAACAATGGCAGAATGGACGGCTGAAGGGAAAGAACCTGAGGTGTTGTTCTGGGTGGGTTCAGCAGGTAGTTTTGATGATCGAGCCAAAAAAATCACACGGGCATTCGTAAAAATCCTTAACCAGGCTGGTGTTCAATTCGGAATTCTCGGAACAGAGGAGTCGGCCAGTGGTGACGTTGCAAAGCGTGCGGGAAATGAATTTCTATTCATGATGCAAGCCATGACAAACATTCAGGTTCTGAATGCCTACAACGTGAAACGTATAGTGACCACCTGTCCACATGATTTCAACACACTTAAGAACGAGTATAAGGAACTAGGGGGTGTATATAAGGTGATGCATCATACCGAGTTTATCACTGAATTAATAGAACAGAACAAATTGGAGGTGTCGTCCTCCATGGTCGGGAAAAGGGTCACCTTTCATGACCCATGCTACTTAGGTCGAGGGAACGAAATTTTTGATGCTCCGAGGGAATTACTCAAGCTCACTGGTGTGGATTTGATTGAGATGAAGCGTTCGAAAAGAAACTCCCTGTGCTGTGGTGCAGGCGGTGCTCAGATGTTCAAAGAGGCTGAACCGGGGAAAAAGGAAATTAATATGGAAAGGACCGAGGAAGCATTGGCTTTGAAGCCTGATGTAATTGCTACAGGTTGTCCATTTTGTAATACTATGATGACGGATGGCGTGAAATACAACGACAAGCAGGAGGAAACACAAGTGCTTGACGTTGCAGAAATGATTGCTCAGGCTAACGGTCTTTAAAGTCAACTATTCGTGTCATTGCGAGTGAGGAACGAACGCGGCAGTCTTTTCTTATAGATTGCCTCACTGCGTTTCTAATATATGCTAAACGGAAACATGAAAACAGAACTTACAGATTTTCAATCTTTTGCAACCAACTCACGTACGTGGGTTTATCAAGCGTCCCGTAGTCTTACCGATGCAGAAGCTTCGGAAGTAAAACAACTGGCGAGTGGTTTTGCTGCTGATTGGCAAAGCCATGGAACACCCTTGAAAGCTGCCGCTGACGTACTTTACAATCGTTTCTTAGTAATGATGGTAGATGAATATGCTGGTTCTGCCAGTGGATGTTCTATTGATAGTTCGGTGCAGCAAATCAAGTCCATTGAGCAGAAACTGAACATTCATCTACTAGATAGAATGGATCTCGCTTATCTGAATTCAGATAGCGGATTGGAAACGGTTCATGCCAATAAAATTTCTGATGCACATGAGCATGGATCGTTGAATGAGGAAACAATCGTTTTCAATAATATGGTTGCTTCCAAAACGGAGTTAGAAACCAATTGGAGAATTCCATTGGTGAAGAGTTGGGCTGGGTCGCGCATTAAGCCTGGTGTTGGTATCTGAACACCAACAGTGAATAAGTCTGTTACTGATTACCTGTTTCTTAACAAACGCAGTATAGCTTACATACTGTCGATTATTACTGCCATTTGTTCTTTCTTGATTTCAAGTATTTCAATGGACTCTGCTATTGTTGGCGTGTCTTTTTATTTGGGACTAATAATGACATCGTGTGTAATTAGCGGTTTTATATTGAAGGTTTTTAGGATAAAATCAGATGCCAAAATAAACGTTTGGCTATCGGTTTTTGGAGTAATGTTTGCGATTCTTGCTGTTGAGGGTTTATTACGCATGTTTGGCACATTTTACACTCATTCAGAATTAAATAGCTACGGACGCTATTTTTCAACTCGGAAAAATGAAGTCAGAGATTCATGGCTTTGGCTGCACAAACCCAATGATTCGTTGGTAGCTCCTAAGCCAGAATTCGTTTTCGTTCGCTCCACAAATTCCTTTGGATTATCTGATGCTGAAATTGACACATCTGATAAAACCTCTTTAACGATTATCGGAATAGGCGATTCGTTTACAGAAGGAACAGGAGTATCTGCAGACTCAACGTGGTTGAAGAAGCTCGAATATGGTTTGAAAGCTAACATTAACAAAGACGTACGGGTAATTAATGCAGGTATTGGTGGGAGTGACCCAGTTTTCGAGTATGTTTTACTTGAGCAGAAGTTGATTCATTTTTCGCCAGACTTGGTTATTATGACAATCAATAGCTCTGATATTTGGGACATTGGTTTGCGGGGAGGTTTTGAACGATTTAAATCAGATGGCACAACAGGATTGCCTACTCCTGGTTGGGAATATTTCTACAAAGCAAGTCACGTGATAAGGTTGCTTGTTCACAATGTATTTGGCTATAATCATGACCTGCTCAAACAAAGAGATTTTGATGCTAATAAAGCTAGATTCAATGGTATTATACAGGAGGTGTTTGTGAAATTGAAAAAACTTTCTGCTGAGCATGATTTCAAAAGTATAGTTGTAATTCAGCCATTGGTGTATGATTTCCAATCTGACATATATGAAGATGACCAAATGAACGCTGCTTTGCATTATTTAGACAGCTCAGGTTTCAATTACCTAGATTTAAAAGATTGTATTTCAGAAGAAATGAATCTCAAGTCAAAAGAGGTTTCTAATTTGTACTGGCCAGTTGACGGACATTTTAATCAGGACGGCTATAACCTTTTTGCAGATTGTGTCCTGGAAACAGTTTTGACAGAAGTTACTGATTCCCTTGTTATTGGTAATTAGGATTTACCACTCAAAAATATCCTCAACCTTTTCAGGTCTATCCTCAATCCGCCAGTTGAAACCATCTAGCTTCATATCGCTGAGGTTTATAAGGTTTAACGGGTAAAGCGTAGCATCGGGCTGCGTGAGGAAAATGATTTCTTTCACTTTATTCTCCTCAATCCTGATTATAAGATTACTGGCCTTTGCCTTATTTACATTATCCGGTGTGGCACCGTCTTCTCCAGCATAATAGATGGTTTCTCCGTTGGCTTCTACATACACTCGGTTCAGTTTCTGTTCCTTGAAATACCCAGTCATGTAGCGGCCTTTTATTTGATTAAACATGCCGCTGTCTTCCTCTGATATAATCATAGAGTTCTCTTTCATATACAGCTTATCAATCCTGCTGTTTCTATTCTGAATCCACATGCTATCTGCGGTCAGTTGGTTTTCATCCGACCAAAGAATTGGATCGCGATACATTCGAATAGTTGAATCGGCATACGAATACACCAACGAATCACATTTACCGCGCATATCAGGCTTAAAGAACTTGGCGTGATGAAAAGCGAATAGAATTCTACGGTCAATAATCGTATCAATAATACTCAGCAAGGTATCGGAATGAAGGAATAGTGAATCCGCTCCCATGTCCTGAATCATCATCGCGCTATCGGTTAATAGTACCATGTTGCCAACCTCATAGTACTTGGCCTTTTTTCCTGTAAGAATAATATTCTGGGCTGTGTCTGAAACAACTACGTTTCCTAGAGCTAGTCCGTAGCCGTGTTTCTTGTTGTAATAAAGACTATCGCCCAATATGGATTGGTCAGAACTAAGAACCGTTGCTTTATTGCTGAACTGTGCAATATCCAGTTCGGTATCATACCATCCGTAATTGCATAGAATCGTATTCTCATCGCTAATAATCGTGGTTGGTCCGAGAAAGAATGCAACTTCTGTTTTTGCGTTGTATCGCAGTGTGTCACAGTAAAGCGTGTACTGCTCATTTACCAATTTTACGCTGTCCTTAAAGAACATCTCCTCCAACTCGCTGTAGTAATAACCAACCCTACTTGTAAGCGTATTCTCACTATCCACGATTTTCCCGCCCGTATTATACCAAGCCTGTTCGGTTGCCATATTATAGTCCAGCTTCTGGCTGGTTAACGTCATTTCTCTATCAATAAGCTTTACGTTGCGTTTGGCTTTCGCAAATTCTGTATTGCCATTGTAATTCAGCTCATCACACCACATTTTGATGCTATCCCCTTTAACGATGTAAACCTTTGAGAAAGCGTCCATGCTATTGTCTTCATAGAGATAAGCACTGTCGCAGTGCATTACCGCACCTTCATGCTCAAAAATCACATTGCCGAGAAGTCTGCGCGCCTTCTTTCCGAGGCTTTCGTCATACTCCAATACTTCGGCATTAAGCAGTTCTATACGCTTCTTCTTTCCTTCTTGCGAGAAGGAATTAAGTGAAATGAAAAAGAGTAAAAGTAGAAGGGGTAAACGGCAATACATCGTTACCAAAGTTAACTTCCTTGGTGTCTTTCAACAGTCGCTTTCCAAGAAAGGTACATGGCATTGAAATTAGCTAGACACTCTTTTAGAAATGGTTCGTCAACCAATTTGTGCACGTTTCCAAGATTCCCAATCTGGTCAATCGTTATTTTGTAAGACTGTTCCATTGGCCCAGCCTCCATTTTTAGCGTGTACTTTTCGTTGTATTCGAAAATGGTAATCGTAATACTTGGGTGCGGAATGCGGCCTACAACTCTCATTAAAACTTCATTACAATTCTGGCGTTTATTCTTCTAGCCGTTAGGAAGTTAGGAACTGCATACTGACGATTGGTGATGTCAGAAATCCACAAGTAACTCAATGTGTTGTTTGTTCCAAGAAGGTTGAATACCTCGAAGCTGATCCAAATTGACTTAAAGTATTTGAGTGGATTCTTTGGTCCAACAAATTTTTTCTTTTCACCCAAAAGCATGTAGGAGAATCCGATGTCAACTCTTCGGTACGGAGGAATGCGAAGTGTGTCTCTGTAACGCGTGTTGTCTGGCGGTCCGAATGGCATGCCAGAGCCAAATACCAAGTTCAAATGCATCTTTAATGATGGTAATCTCGGCACGTAATCTTGGAAGAAAAGTGCAAAGTTTACGCGCTGATCAGTTGGTCTTGGGATGAAACCTGGAGTCCTCTTTATGCTATCAGCCGGAGTTGAGTTTTCTGTAAGCCCAAACACGATTGTTTCACCATCCGAATTCAAGTAGTCGTAATAGAAATCGTCTATAATATCTTCCTGAACAGTCATTACCGACATACTTGCCCATGATTCAATTCCTTTCACAAACTCACCATTTACTTTAAGGTCAAGTCCGGTAGCGTATCCACGTGAATTATTCTGTGCGTAGTATCGAATTCGAACATTGTCAATCTCGTACGTAACGAGGTCGTTCAGGTACTTGTAATACACTTCAGCAACAAGTTTGAAAGGTCGTTTCCAAGCCTTGAAATTGTAATCCATTCCAACAACTGCGTGATAAGATTGCTGTGCGCGAACGTCTTTGTTCAAGTTGCCATCCAAATCTCGCAACTCGCGGTAGAAGGGAGGCTGGTAGTACAATCCACCAGAAGCACGGAAAATCATATCGGTCTTTTTCCATTTTGGGTCAAAGGAATAGTTGACACGCGGAGTGGCGATAAACTGCTTGTTCACATCCCAGTAATGGAAGCGCACACCAGCTGTTAACTTGTGCCTGCTCGTGTCTGAGAACATCCATGTATTCTGAATAAAACCACTTGTTCGATGGCTTTGAAGTTTAATAGTGGTTTTCAGAACATCAAAAACTTGAAGTTGATTAGGGTTGAGTGGCAATGAAAAACCAGAAGAATCAATCACATTCCACTCACTCAATCTGTCGGTGATATCTTCATATTGGTACTTAATTCCCCAATCGAGAATCCGATAGCCATCAAACCATTTTCCGATATGACGGAGCGAAAGCACATTGGCCGTTAAGTAATTTCTAGCATGGTCCAAGAATGTTCCAATACCACGATTAAACGCCACTTCGCCTAAATTGTCTGAACCAAAATTATTCTCCAATTGACCAAGGAAGTACTGGCCTTGCACATCAAACGTTTCTGTTTCGTTAGAACGGAAACCAGATGCAATCAGCTTCAGTTTTAGCTTTGGTTCAGGACGATATTCAACTGTTAAGGCGCCCAGCATTGTTTCGAATGTATTCACCTCTTGGCCATCAAAAAAGACGGTAAATCGGAGTGCTTCGCTAATAGTTCCGAAGTCTGTTTCTCGGTTTTCAGGAACAAAATTATATTTGTTTTGTGCATAATTTACCAGTGCACTAACGCTCCATTTATCGTTGATATCAAAGTTTAAAAGTCCTTGTGCATCCATGAATTGCGGACGATACGCACCATCGGTGTCTAGACTTCCTAAAATGTATTGGTTTGTACGGTAACGGAATCCTCCCAAATACGAGAATCGATAGTCTTTAGAAGAACCCTCAACATGAGCAGATCCACCAAGTAAACTCCCAGCAACTGTGGCGGCAAACTTCCTTGGGCGTTTGTATTTTACATCCAACACCGAAGACATCCTATCGCCATACTTAGCTTCAAACCCACCTGCGGAAAAGCTCAGACTTCCAACCAAATCAGGATTAATGAAACTCAAACCTTCTTGCTGTCCAGAACGCACCAAAAATGGTCGGTAGATTTCGATGTCGTTTACGTAAACCAAGTTCTCATCATAGTTTCCTCCACGCACGTTGTACTGCGAACTCAATTCGTTGTTGGAACTGACGCCAGGAAGTGTTTTTAGAACCGCTTCAATTCCACCACTAATCGTTGGGATTTCGAGGGTGATTTTTGGGTCAATACGCATCATTGTATTGTCCCGGTTGGCATCATCATTTACGACCGCTTCATTGATGATGTTTTCCTTGAATTTGAGAATGCGATTCAGCTTTTTGACTTCGCCAACTGCTAATTCCAGTTCGTAAACCTGCGTGTCATAGTTCAAGTGCGAGAACGAAACTTTTAGCTTAGTGTTAGCCAGAATGGAGAGTGTGTAATTCCCCAAACTGTCCGTTGTGGTGCCGCCTGTATATCCAATTGCTGCAACAGCCGCAAATGCAATTCCTTCGTTTTCTTCGGTGAGTAGTTTACCCGTAACGGTAGCTTTTTGCGCAAACAATTGACCGCAAATTGCAAGTGATAAAAGCGTTACAAACCAGGCTTTCGGTTTTATGGGTGAGAATCGTTTCAAACTTAGTATCTCTCTCTTTTCTTTCGCTTGAAATCTCCGTTTTTCCAAGCTTTAATAAACTTGACCCAAGCCAGTGGGTTCAATAGGTTGTTTGGAGGAAGCTGTCCAGCGTAATACAACTGCGCTCCGTGTTGCTGCATGGCATAGGTGAAGTTTTCGCTTCCATCCATACCCATGTATTCCATTCGTTCCTTCATTTCAGATCTTGCCAAATTGCGTTCTGCACGCTGCTTGTCGTCTTCAGGTAAACGGAGGTTTAGAAAAGCTTCTCGAAACTGCTCTTTGGTCGGCCACGGATAAATAACGGCTTCTTGCAGCGTAATCGTATCTCCGTCCATCATTTGAATCAAAGAATAGTTTTTTCGGTCTAACGAGTCTGGAATGGTGAAGAACGCATCTTTAAAACCGACATACGAAAACTGAATGGTGTCGCCACGTTCGGCCACAAACGAATAATACCCGAAGTAGTCAGACATTGTTCCACGGTTTGTTCCTTTAACAAGAACGCTAGCAAATGGAATAGAAATCAAGCTGTCTCGTGTAAGTAAAACTCCCGAAAACTGTAACAGACTATCGTTCTTTGTTTGCGCTTCTGCATTCGTTGAAACGAAGCACGAAATAATCGCAAGTGAGAAGAAGAGTTGTTTGATTATTCGGTACATACTATATGATAACGGCTCGTTAACGGTCAACTTGGGAAACTATTGCACAACAAATTTTTCCATTTCTTCGACAATGCTGAAAATCATCTCATCGTTCTCAGGTGTATCAGATTCTGATAAGAACGCCTTCAAACGAATTGTTTCGTTTTCTAAGGCTTCCTGATCTTCAACTGCTTCCCAATTCTCAACCACGGTCAAAACCTCCAAGCATTCCATGTAATTTCCAACCGTTGCAACTGTAATGAAATCAGGCAACCGATGACTCAAATCCATGCCAGATTGCCAACAGGCAGAAAGAATTAGAACTCGAATGTCTGCAAAAGCAGGATTGCTCAATTGATTCACCAATTCCTCAACGGCTTCCTTGTCTTTTAGGTCGAAAAGTAGTTGAGAGATGGCATTTTCAATACCGAGTTCGGTGGTGGCAGAAAGAGCCTCCAACACATCATTAATATAAGATGCGTCACCACCTTTCTTGATTTTTTCAATTGCCTTCAGAGCGAATGCTTCATCATTGCTCTTCAAATCCTTGATAATGGACGGTCTATTTGTCTTAGAAATCTTAGCCATAATTCGAAGCGCGAAAGTACTCAATTGAACACGTTTCCCGAATCGTACCTGATTAGAGTCTAGATAACCTCTAACTCCTCCATCACTTTTCCAATCTCCCTGCTTTCCGTAAAAAAGCTCAGTATTTTTTGAAGCACACGGTCAACGACAGCATCTGGGCAAGAAGCACCGCTGGTTAAGGCAATTTTGATTGGGCTTTTCGTTGTGGGTAAGAATTGTTCCGTGAACTCCAATTTGCTGTCATGGAAATTGAAATGCTCAACGTTTCCATCATCTTTTATGTCCTTATCAGAACTGATGAAATAGGTTGGAAATTTCTCTTCCAGTAATTCTACAATATGAGATGTATTGGAG
>Ga0075108_10001281_pt1 | contig 12612 bp, 9 predicted proteins | sample AntAceMetag02UK1_FD_69797 | JGI IMG/M metagenome (GOLD analysis project Ga0075108, IMG submission 69797) | Saline lake microbial communities from Ace Lake, Antarctica - Antarctic Ace Lake Metagenome 02UK1 | ecosystem: Environmental > Aquatic > Non-marine Saline and Alkaline > Saline | place...
GCAGGAATTCGTCTACGCCATCCCGACATCGAACCCCAACGGGTTCACTGACCTGGCAACTGCCTACATCGCCGTAGGTGATATCATCGGCAGCCGGTTTGTGCCTGGACCAGTCAGTGTCGACAATGCTGGTGCTATCCAGTTCTCCGTCAAGAATTTTGGTACCAAAACATCAAACACCTGGACATTTTCTATGGAATTGCCTAACGGTGGTACGTACAATTCCCCAACCCAGGTGGCCCTCAAACCGAACGAACGGGCAGTGCTTACCATCGGTTTCCCCGCTGGCGGTGATAACCGACACACGTTTGTGGTCAAAGTAGATGAATCATCCGACCGCAACAGTGGCAATGACTCATTCTCACAACGAGTATCGTTTGCTCGCTAACACCGACTGGCACAATCCAAAACCGCCACGACTCGTCGTGGCGGTTTTGTATTGTTGTTTAGATGTCTAGGTTGGCGGTCCTTGCATTATTTTGAATAAAGCTCTTCCTAGAAGGTACGTCCGTCCCCATCAGAATATCAAATACCTTGTCAGCAGCCATCCCGTCTTCGATAGTGACTTGTTTCAAGATCCGGTTGTTGATGTTCATCGTGGTTTCACCGAGCTCATCCGCGTTCATTTCTCCTAGCCCCTTGTATCGTTGCTGGTCGATTTTTACACCTTTTTTGGCTGCACTAGTGTCTTCTGACTCTTCCCTGTCTTCAGACTCTACATCAATGTCTACGTCGACCACATCCCCGCCCCAAGCGGTGATGATTTGGGCTTTTTCATCCTCAGTATAAGCGTACTTGACTTCTTTGCCTTTTTTCAATTTATACAGTGGTGGCATCGCGATGTACACATATCCTTCGTCAATCAATGGGCGGAAGTACCGGAAAAATAGGGTCAGCAGCAGCGTCCGGATGTGTGAACCATCGACGTCCGCATCAGTCGCAATGATAATCTTGTGGTAGCGCAGTTTAGAGATATCAAACACGTCCCCGATGGCGGTCCCCAGTGCTATCACGAGGTTTTTGATTTGTTCACTGGCGAGCATTTTGTCGATTCGGGCGCGCTCAACGTTGAGGATCTTGCCGCGCAGCGGCAAGATAGCCTGGGTTTTGCGGTCGCGGCCCATTTTGGCACTCCCTCCCGCTGAGTCGCCCTCTACGATAAATAATTCTGAGTCTTCGGCTCGTTTGCTCTGACAGTCAGCTAGTTTCCCTGGCAGTGACATGCCTTCGAGCGCACCTTTGCGCAACACTGAATCCTTGGCGGCTTTGGCTGCCTTGCGGGCTTTGACCGCGAGGATGACTTTGTTGATCATCGCTTTGGCGTCGTCGGGGTTTTCCTCAAGGTACGCAGCAAAGGCTTCTGAGAACACGCTCTCAACCGCGCCGCGCGCTTCAACTGATCCGAGTTTGGCTTTGGTTTGGCCCTCAAACTGGATTTCAGGCATTTTGACCGATACTACCACCGTGATTCCCTCGAGCACATCGTCACCAGTAAACCCAGCGTCTTTATCTTTGACTGAAAAGAAGTTTCCCTTCTTGGCATAATTATTGAGGGTACGAGTCAGGGCGGTTTTAAACCCAGTGATGTGGGTTCCGTGCTCTGGGTTGTAGATGTTGTTCGCAAAAGCAGTAATGCGAGGTGAAATATCGTCAACGTACTGCAGGGCTATTTCCACCACCATTACTTCCGGTGTCACATCATGCTTTTCTACGTAGAAAATATTTTTGTGAACTGGTTTTTGATACGAGTTGTTGAATGCCACCAGTGACCGTAGACCACCCTCAAAGTAAAAGGTTTCGTGTGGGACCGGTAAGTGCTCATCAGCCAAATATCGCTTCCCTGTCCATTGGTATTTCTTGCCAAGAATCTCGTCGATTTCTCGAGCGTCAATAACGGTAACGCGCATGGCTTTTACCAAGTACGCCTGCTGACGCAAGTGGTTGACGGTTTTCTTATAATCGTACCTTATCTCGGGGAAGATACTTGGATCAGCTTGGAAGGTAATTGCGGTGCCGGTATCCAAACTGGTGCCCACTTTTTTTACCTTGTATTTTGGTACCCCGATGTTGTACTCCTGGATGTATGACCCACCGTCCCGGTGGATTTCCGCTACCAGATGAGTCGATAGCGCATTTACTACTGACACCCCTACTCCGTGCAGTCCACCTGATACCTTATAGCCAGAGTCTTCACCACCAAACTTTCCACCAGCGTGCAAGATAGTGAGGATAGTTTCCAGAGCCGACAACCCACTTTGTTTGTGTTTATCAACCGGAATTCCTCGGCCGTTATCAACGACTCGAATGTAATTGTCAGGAAGTAGCGTGATTTCGACTCGGTCAGCATACCCACCCATCGCCTCATCACGAGAGTTGTCAAACACTTCCGTAATCAAGTGATGCAATCCATCAAGGCCTGTAGTCCCGATGTACATACCAGGACGCTTTCGCACTGGATCGAGTCCTTCAAGGACCGAAATAGACGATGCGTCGTAACTTTTTTCTTTCTTTAAGGGTTTTTTGTCAGCCATGCAGAGTGGTCAATAAGTTAAATAATGCATCTATTATAACACTAAAATCGACTTGTGCTGGGTGAAAAACTGTCACCTTATACCATTCAACCAGTACTCACTGTTGGACATCCGATGTCCAACAGTTTGTTGTTAGCGCACTACCCAACCCAGTTCTACCACTGCTGCATTCACTACTGTCATAACCGCATCAATCTCGGGATCAGTAAGAGTTTTTTCTTGCGACTGAAAAACCAGCCGGAACGCGAACGACGTTTGTCCGTTTTTTTCAAATGTATCAAACAGGTCGATGCGGACGCAAAGGTCACCGGCTGGCGCGCGGAGCGCTTTTATTACTTCGTCAGAACTAGTTCCCACACTCACCCACAGTGCGATGTCGCGGGCGACGCTTGGATACGGTGAGACGGGCGTGTACGTTGCAGTGGTGCGCTCAACCATGGCCGTGTATGACGCTGGCTCTGGCAGCACAGCAATCACCGCTGACAGGTCTGCCTCGGCCACTCCCTGCGTAATACTCCAATCGATTGGAGTATTGAGACTGGTTGCTACGGCGTCTAACGCTACTTGTAGTGGGGCGTTGTCTTTGGGGGTGTAGCCGTTTCCCTTCTGGCAGACACCGATGGCGAGCGATATGTGCTCACTTACGCCGTCTGCTGTCTTGTCAAACACTGTACCGATTTCGAAGACTTGTACGGAGCGAATCCCCAGCAAGTCGGTGTGGGAAAAGTTGGCGTCTAATACCTGATGGAGGTTTTGAGCTAGACTACTGCGCACGTAACTCTTGTCACTAGCGAGCGCATTGCGTAGCTGGATGTGGTCTTTCTTCTGAAAAGACGAGGTGATGACTTCGCTAAATCCAGCCGCTAGTAGTGTCTGGCGGATGTGTTCACTATAAAACTGCTTGGTGCTGACCGTGGCGACCGCTGACGTATCTGGCGTCACTGCAAAGATATTTGATAGGCCATACAAACGACCAACCTCTTCGACAAAATCCTCCTCAATCAGTAGGTCAGTCCGCTCGAAGGGGCCGATGCAGGTAAGGACGTCAGCCGCAGCTCGATCAGATACGGCAGCACCAGTGCGCACGATGATGTCGCGCACTTGTTCGAGCGATAACTCTAGTCCAAGCAAAGCGTTTACTTTGCTCAGCCGCACGTCTACTGGCGGATTATTTTTCTCCTGTGCATACACGTCGAGGGTTCCTTGATACTCACCACCAGCGATTTGTTTGATCAGCTTGATAATCTCAAACTGGGCGTACGGCGGCAGTTCACGAGAGCATTCGTTTTCAAACCGCTTACTCGCGTCGATCACAATCCCTAACCGCCGAGCAGTTTTGCGGGTGACAGTCGGATGGAAATGAGCCGCTTCGATGATGATGTTCTTGGTGCCGGCGTGTACTCCAGCGAACTGTCCACCTTTGACTCCAGCGAGCCCAATTGGTGTGTTACTCGAGTCATCCACGATTAATAGTTCAGTTCCGACACAGGTGACTTGACGGGGTTCGGTATTTTTCCCTTCGGGCAATATCTCGACTACCTCACCCGCTACACCGTAACGAACACCAAACTGCCACGTTCCATCTACTTGCGGAAATAGATCAGCGTCATACGCGTGTAGTGGCTGCCCGATGGCATACATGACGTAGTTAGTTGCATCGACGACGTTGTTGATTGAGCGCTGCCCGATTGAGGCGAGGCGGGTTTTGAGCCAGTCTGGTGATGCTTTGACTGCAATCCCTGTCATGAGTGACGCAGTGAACCGAGGGCAGGCGTTGGTGTCGGCGATGTTGACGGTGATTTTGTCTGTCTCAGTTAGTGCTGGTTGTGCCCGTAAGGGGTCATGAGCTAGCTCTATATCTAAAATGGTAGCCAGTTCTCTCGCAACCCCCCGATGACACAAACAGTCCGATGAACGGTTGGGTAACACATCGACGTCAAGAACAATCTCGCCCTCGACCGTCTCTACTCCATCTATTTCAAACGCGTGCTCGGTCAACAGTCGATCGACTTCGGCAGCATCAGGCAGCACATCTCCCACGTATTCTTTCAGCCAGTTGTAATTTACTTTCATATAATATAATTAGAACTGCTACTAAAATTGGTTGACGAACCGTAAGTCACCGGAATAATTATCGCGGACATCTTCCACGCCGTATTTCATCACCCCGAGTCGGTCGATTCCCATCCCAAACGCGTAGCCGGAGAACTCTTCTGGATCGACACCCCCCGCCTGGAGTACGTGTGGATGAACCATCCCAGCTCCCATTACTTCAATCCACTTCCCCGCTAGTTTACTATCACCTGCAAGTAACCGCATGTCGACCTCGACTCCTGGTTCAACAAACGGGAAGAAACTAGGGCGGAAGCGCACTTCAGTTTTGCCACTGAAAAAGTGTGAGAAGAAATACTCAAGGGTGCCTTTGAGATGCCCCAGGTGAATACCCTTGTCGACATGTAACCCTTCGAGTTGATAAAACTGCGCTTCGTGGGTGGCATCGGTGGTTTCGTTGCGGAACACTTTGCCGGGCACGATGATTTTGCACGGGGCGCCGTGCGCTTCCATCCATCTCGCTTGCACTGGGCTGGTGTGGGTGCGCAGGACGGTTGGTTCCGACACGTCGGCGTCTTTGAACCAAAACGTATCTTGCATGTCACGCGACGGATGATCTTTAGGGACGTTGAGCTGGTCAAAGTTGTAATGCTCGGTTTCCGCTTCAGGACCCTCGGCAAAGGTAAAACCAATTGCCGAAAAGATGTGGTTAATCTCGTCAATCATCTGCGTCAGTGGGTGTTGGTGTCCGGGTGTTGGTGGCATGAACGGTCAGTGTAGCACTATGGTTAGTTTGATTCAATTTCAGGAATGACCGCAAAGTACTGGGTGCCTTGTTGGATATAAATAACTTCGTTTTCGACGATAGTTCTAAAGTCGGTCCCGGGATACAGCAGCTGCGAGTTCTGCCAAGCGCGGTCGTCAATCTCAGTGACATACAAACCATCCTCTAGATGCACCAATACTAGATCAGACGAGCCGGGGAAAAAATCATATAGAAACACATCTTGCCGTAAGCGGTCGAGTTTAATCTCAGTGCGACACATCCGGTTATCGACGGCGACTAAGGTGGAGGTGGCTGTAGTAGTGCCTAGTTGCGCAAACACCGCCTCTGCTACGTGGACACCATAACGCTCGGTCGTACTAGCAATAGTCGTGCTGCTCACACAAAAGTAATACGGCACGTCTTGCGCTCGACCTTGCCACACAGCGTACAACTCGAGACCTTTGGTCGTTAGTCTGATGTTGTTGCGCTCAATAATCACTGGAGTGGTGGTAGAAGTTGTCGCTGATATTTCTCCAGGAGTTATAAACCGAAACCGGTCCATATCGCGGATAAAATCAGCAAAAACCGATGAGGTTGTCGCCGTACTAGTGCCAAACAAACTCACCACAAACTCGTACTCTTGGTTCTCGACGTAGCTGGACGTCGCACTGCTGGTAGCGACGGTAAATGCCTCAGTAGCAGTGGCGTTAGCGAATAACAGGGCCGGGGTTGAAGTAGAGAAAAACACCGCTGTTCCGGCGCCGGTTTGGAACTGAGTCACCGGGCGCAAGCGCGGCACGGTTGGTAGGTTGAACGCTGCGGCTTCGGTGACAATGTGCGAGTCTACCGACAGTTCCTTGACCCAGGTCTGAATTCCCTCTCCTTGCACCACTACCCGTCGTAATCCGGCGTCGATGTTTTGAATGTAGTAGGCTGAACGGAACAAGCGTGGTCGCTCAATCTGCTCCTCGTCGAGATACACTTCGACATCTGTGCTCTGGGTAGAGATGTACACACCACCAGTGGTCACCACCGAAGTCACGTCGTCTTCAAAACTCAGCCGATAGCCCGTGGTGTAGAAAATCATCGAAGGCAACACCAATAAAAAAATCAGTACTAAGCCCCAAAAAATCACCGTTCGGCGACGAGAAGACATTCCGGCGATTTGTGGTTCTTGTGGCATATGATTCTAATTATTTGACGCTTACTATTGTACCCTTTTTGGTGTGACCCAGAATCCCATGTACCGACCAAGCATCAGTCGAGTCTGCGCGTCGAGCCCTGGGATAGCGCTAAACACGATCATGGTAATCGGCACCATAATCCACTGCAGAGCCATCACGATGTAGCGGAACCGACTGTAGCCTTCGGGTCGGGGCGGTGTAAGCGATAATGAGATGATTGATGAGAACACCAGTCCGACCATCGCAACCGTGAGCAAGTTGCGGACCATAATCGGCAGCTCGTACGACAACACTGTCTCATGGAACTCTCGTGACCCCAGGAAAATCGGTGTCCACCCGAGGATAAACAACATGATGGGGTTAGTCACCAGTGACCAGTACCCTTCCCCTTGCTGCAACGCGATTGACCACCGGCGACGTAACGGGATGCCTTTGTGCTTGGTGAAGTGGTATACCAAGTAGCACCAGTTCTCGACGCCGTAGGTCCAGCGGCGGTGTTGTTTGTAAATGTTTTTGATTGTACCCCAGGTTGACGCTGCGGTCGTTGCATCCATTGCAATCGGGTACGAGAGTGACACGACGTCAAAGTAGCCGTCGTTGGCCAGTAGCAAGTTCCAGTAGATGCGCGAGTCTTCACTCACGACGTTGGCTTGGCCGTAGCCGATTTCGTAGAGCGCTTGGTAGCTAACAGAGTGAGAGGAAAACGTCGCAGCTTTGTCCGGTCGCTCTTGCATGATCATCTGCCAGAACGTGCTCGACATCGCCATCACGCGGGAAATGGCTGACGCTTCCCACAGGTTGTTGGTAAACAACGGCACCGGTTGGAACGCACTTTTGTAGGGATTCTTGGCAGTCATGAAATGCCAAATCAGACAGTTGAAATAGTCAGGGTAAATGACGGTATCAACGTCAAATATAGAAACGAGGATTTTTTTGTGGGAAATCTGCCGCGGTGCGATAACTGTTTCGTGGACCGTGCGCAGGGCGTAGTGCACGTTGGAACCTTTACCGGCGATTTCACCCACGACGTCTGGCGGGTGCACCGTCACTTGGAAGCTACCAAACTGCGCACCGTAGGCGGCCTCGGCTAGCTGCGCTTTCGCGAGGGCGTCGGCTCCAGCGCGACCTTCGGCGGCGAGCACCACGAGCAACTTTTTGGGGTCGTAGTTAGCGGCAATCAAACCTTTAAGGGCACCATCAATCACCTCCTGTGGTTCTTCGTAAAACGGAAAGATGACTAGATGATAATAGTCATCGTACGTAAATCTTGCAATCAGCCGCTCCCAGTCAAGCGCCATATGGTGGCGCAGGCGCTTCCAGTTGTACCGAACATGGTACGAGAGAAAAATAGTTTTGAGCACCCAGTAAATCGCAAACGCAATAATAAAGTAGGCCGCAAAGAAAGATGCGTAGATAGAGGCCCACACGATTCCAAGCAGTGTCCCCCAAGCGGCCAGGCCAGGGACTATTTCGAGGAAACGGTACAACCGCCGGTCGCGACCAGTGAGCTCGTTGGCCCGAGCGACTTTAAAGTCAGCGCGTTTAGCGTAGGGCAATAAATGTGAGTCTTCGCTCATGAGTATCGTCGAGTATAGCCTTGTTTAGAGAGAAAATAAAGCCCAAAACACACATATTCGGCCAAAGCGGTTGCAATAATCCTCATATTTGTCATAATGGCGCGTACCAGAAAAAGCCACCCTAGCTATGATGGTAGAGGTGAAAAAGTCCGGGGGACTTTTGAACCACCTGTAACAAGTGAGTTGTGGTAGAGGGCAAACAAAGATTGCAGTTGTAGTTAAAACTAAATAAGCCACCTTAGCTCAGATGGTAGAGCAACTCACTTGTAATGAGTAGGTCGTCAGTTCGAATCTGACAGGTGGCTCAGCGTAAAGGCTCCCGCAAGGGAGCCTTTAGTGTCTAAACTGCTTTAGACACGGGCGCTGAGCCAAGCCGGAGCGATGTGAGGAAGAATGACGAACAATGTGAGGCGATAGCCTCGAACACTTAGTAGATTTCGAGCGAATGCGAAAAAATATACTTAGTGATTCGTGACGTGAAGAAAAGTTACCAAATGTCAAATCGTCACTTCCAAGTGAGGCCACGGTGTATCGCAGATACAGGTGGCTCAAACTCTGCACTGCCACAACTAGTAGGCAGCTGATGCCCTAGGTTCGATGGCACACAATGTGATCAGTAATACGTGGGTCGAACCCCAGTATTACTCCTGAAGGAACCCACCAGCCTGGTGATTCCACAACCTTGCATACAAACCACCCGCCTCAGTAAGTGTCTCGTGGGTACCATCCTCAATAATCCGGCCGGCCTCAATCACGAGGATACGATCCATCTTCCTAAGGGTCGACAGCCGGTGCGCCACCGCAATCACCGTCTTGCCTTCCATCAGTTCTTCCAGCGCTTTTTGGATAGCGACCTCACTCTCACTGTCGAGCGCACTGGTTGCCTCGTCGAGCACGAGAATCGGTGATTCTTTCAACATCGCGCGGGCGATGGCTACCCGCTGCTTCTGTCCGCCTGATAGTTTGACTCCACGCTCACCGACCAGCGTGTCGTATTGCTCGGGCAAGGCTTCGATAAACCCACGGGCCTGTGCACGCTCAGCCGCCTGTACCAACTCCTCGTGGCTGGCAGTGGGCTTGCCGTACATGATGTTTTCGCGAATGCTGCGGTGGAACAACATTGGTTCTTGGGGTACTAGTGCGATATTGGCGCGCAGTGAGTCCTGGGTCACCTCAGCGATGTTTTGTCCGTCGATAGTTATCGCCCCCGATTGGATATCATGCTGGCGCAGTAGTAGCGACACCAACGTACTTCTCCCCGCCCCAGACGGCCCGACTAGGCCAATCCGTTGCCCTGGCTCGATGTTCAGGTTTAGGTTCTCAAATACGGCCTGTTCTTCGTAGGCAAAATTAACAGCACTAAAAGCGATAGTGCCTTGATTGGCTTGTAGCGTTATTGCATCAAGTTTGTCTACTATTTCATATGGAACGATGAGCTCTTTCAGCCCTTCTTGAAATTCTCCGTAAGTACGCGCAATACTTTGCAAAGATTGCCCTAAATATATCATCATACCGGTTATTTGAGACATCAAAGCCAGGACAAGGACCATATCTCCAGCACTGATAGCGCCATCCTGCCAAGCCTGCATCAATAAATACATCATGGCTGAAAAGCACACAAACAAGATAATGCCATTGATAAACAGCATTTTCTCAGTGTAAAACCAGTTCTTAAATTCTAACTTCTGCAATGTTACGGTCGAAATGTTGTGCTTATCTTGTTCGTACTCCCGACGGGCATATTGCCGAGCAGCGTCCATATTAGAAAATAGATCTGCCTGCACACCCGACAGAGCACTACGAGCTTCTGATGTCTGCTCAGCAATCTCACGTTTTCCGCGAACCATATAGGCGTTGATAGTAAAAATAAAAATCACTAACGCCAAGAATATGCTTCCCGCTTGCCAACTGACCGTAAATATTAAAATTGCTGTTACTAGCAGGCTAATAAATATGTCGATTACCGTCCAGACTACGATTGCAACAAATTGTTCTGCACCAGTAACCACATGCGACACCTTACTCACCAGTGAACCAGCAAACCGATTGTCAAAATATGTTTTACTGTGTTTGAGTAAATGTTTGACCAACAAATCATACTGTTCACGCATCATGCGAGACTGCACCACGGCCACCGTCACACCACTCACTCGATATAACGTTTGTACTATAAATATAATGACTGGATACGCAAGCCCCACCCACAGCGCTGTTTGGTAGTTATTAGCTTCAATTGCATCAACTATAATTTTAAATATATAGCTACTGCCCTGACTCAGAGCTGAACTTACAACCACAACTAAAGCGGCTACCACAAACAAACCCTTGTGGGGCTGGATAGCTGACCAAAAATACTTGCTAACTGTTTTAGGTATTTCTGTTTGCATGATTTACTTATGACGCTTCACCGTCTACAATCTTTCTTCTAGCTTTTGGTGGCGGAGTTTTTTCTTTTGGGCGTTGCTGAGCGCGGTGTCTGATTTGTGGTCGTGCATGGAGCTGAGGTGATTGTCGGTGTGCTCGAACTGAAGCCGCTCAGGTGGTTTTTGTCGGCGCCTCGGCTGGGGAGCGATGGCGCGAGCGAGACCCGCTCGGACCTGATGCACGAGGTACATCGCCGAAATCGCCACGATGTGCAGCGCTTGTCGGACCCAACGGGCGAAGCCTTCCAATCGCTGATCAATCCAACCCCGAACGGTAGTTAGGAACAGTCGGGCGCCTTTTTTCTGCTCGGCGCCAATCACGACCAAAGCAACGATCAGTGCGACCGTTGCTCCTGCCAAGATACTACCAGAGAGTAGCACCATGCGGTTATTTTACTGAGACGCGTGAAATCTGCTCAATCGAAACTTTTTCACCAAATTTCTGGATGGCACCTGAAATCATTTCTCCGATGGTGTGTTCAGGGTTCTTGATGAAATCTTGCTCAAGGAGGATTTGGTCTTTGAAGTATGACGCCAGCTTCCCTTCCATGATTTTGGCTTTCATGTCTTCTGGCTTGCCTTCTAGTTCAGGAGCGAACACCTCGGTCGCTTTTTCGGTAGCGTCAGCTGGTAGTTCTGACTTACTGATGAATTTGGGGTCTGAGGCTGCGACGTGCATGGCGATATCACGAGCTAGAGCGATGAACTCTTCGTTTTTAGACACAAAATCTGTCTCGCATGCCAAGAGGACGGTCGCTGCTACTTCGTTGGTGTTATGAACGTACACGCCAACTGCGCCAGCACCGAGGGCACGGTCAGCTTTCTTGTCAGCAGCTTCGGCACGTCGTTTCTTTAGAATGATTACGGCTTTGTCCATGTCACCCTTAGCTTCTTCGAGCGCTTGTTTACACTGCATCACTGAGATGCCAGTTTTGTCTCGAAGTTCTTTTAGTTGCGTTGAATTAATTTCCATACAAAATACAATTTAAGGTGTAAGTAAGATTGGTCGATTATACCAGAGTTAGTTAGGCTGCTCGACGTCGAGTGTTCCCAACTGGAGCCACTTCTTTGGGGACAAAAGCTGACTTGCCTTCGATGTACGCTGCGGTCAATTCTTCCATGATGAGTGACACACTGGTCTGCAAAGCGTCGTTGGCGACCACTGGGTATTTGATCAAACTAGCATCACCGTCGGTACTCATGATAGCCATGATTGGGATGCGTTTTTCAGTGGCTTCTGCCACGGCGATACTGTCATGCCTTGGGTCAACCACCAGTAGCAAGTCTGGCATCCGAGTCATTTTGGAAATACCAAAAAAGTTAAATTCTAGTTTGGTCGCTTCCCGTCCGATGACTCCTCGTTCTTTTTTAGTGTACTTGCGATCGAGTTCGCCGGTAGTTTTTTCGTTGGTCAGTTCTTCTAGTCGGTTGATTCGCTTTTTGATTTCGGTGAAGTTGGTCAACATCCCTCCAATCCAACGGTTAGTCACGTACAGTGTTTCGGCTTTTTCGGCGGCAGCTTTGACGATTTTAGCTGCTTCGTCTTTAGTACCGACAAACAGGACGGTCTTACCCATTGAGCCTGCTTCTTTGAGGGTTGCTTTGGCAGCAATCAACAGCTCACTAGTTTTAGCAAGATCGATCACGTCACTTCCTTCTTTGGTAGTATATAAAAATGGCGCAGCAGTTGGGTGACGACGAGCTTTTTTGAAGCCAAAGTGCGCTCCAGCTTCGAACAATCGACTAACAAGGTTTTTGTCTGACATAGGTTTTAGGGATTAGTGTACGTTTAATTAAGGGTACTTCACCAGAACGGTGAGTGATCATTCCCCCAAGCTGCCGGTTAAATAATAAATGCTACAGGAGTGTCGAGGTGACTGAGTGAACGATTAGACAATCGTCCCGCTCGGTGCCACACGAATCACAGGGACAGCAAGTGGTGCTTGGAGACTCTGCGATACATCTGTACCGCAAGGTGGCAGTACAGTACTACGAAAAACGTTACTCTGCAACTGCTTCGTCGCCGGCGGTGGCGGCCGCTTGCATCGCTTCTACAATCGGGCTGAGGGCACCTCCAAG
>Ga0075108_10001294_pt1 | contig 12494 bp, 11 predicted proteins | sample AntAceMetag02UK1_FD_69797 | JGI IMG/M metagenome (GOLD analysis project Ga0075108, IMG submission 69797) | Saline lake microbial communities from Ace Lake, Antarctica - Antarctic Ace Lake Metagenome 02UK1 | ecosystem: Environmental > Aquatic > Non-marine Saline and Alkaline > Saline | place...
CCAAACTTAGTAACAGATTTGGTGCGTACAACAGGAGTTTCAGGAAACTGGGGCTGGTGGTGTATGCTTTTAACGGGAATGCTGACTGTTTTTATATACGCAAAGTTGTGGCGTAAATCGAATGTAAGTACAGATTTAGAGTTTTATGAAATGCGTTATGGTGGCAAGCCCGCTAGTTTTCTAAGAAAATTTAGAGCGGTTTATCTGGGGGTAATTTTTAATGTGATTACCATGTCGGCAGTTAATTTGGCAGCGATAAAAATTGGAGGTATTATGTTAGGTTTAGAGCCGTGGCAAACCATTGTTGGCGCAGGCTTAATTACCGTTGTATTTAGTGCCCTAGGAGGGTTTAAAGGTGTAGTGTATACAGATTTTTTATTGTTTTTCGTTGCCATGGCAGGTGCTATTGGGGCTGCATATTATTTGGTAAATATTCCTGAAGTTGGTGGTTTAGAGGCTATGATGGCCAATGAATTGGTGACTTCAAAAATGAATATTTTACCCGATTTGAGCGATACCGAGATGGTAATTACAATACTCGTTATTCCTTTGGCGGTACAATGGTGGAGTTCTTGGTACCCTGGCGGTGAGCCTGGTGGCGGGGGTTATATAGCACAACGTATGCTAGCGGCAAAAGATGAAAACCATGCAATTGGAGCAACTTTCTTCTTTAACATTATGCACTACGCATTACGACCTTGGCCTTGGATTTTGGTAGCTTTGGCTTCTTTAGTAGTATATCCTGATGTTGCCAGTATTGCAAGTGCTTTCCCAAATGTGCCTGCTGATAAGTTGGGGCATGATTTAGCATATTCGGCCATGCTCACTAAATTGCCTAGCGGATTATTAGGGGTAGTTTTGGCGTCATTAGTTGCTGCGTATATGAGCACCATTTCTACACAATTAAATTGGGGATCTTCTTATTTGGTGTTTGACTTTTATAAATTACAGATAAATCCTAACGCTACAGAAAAACAAATGGTTGCCGTAGGTCGGTTATCTACTGTCCTGTTAATGGTTCTTAGTGCTTTTTTAGCCTTGGCAATGCAAAATGCAGAACAGATTTTTAAATTACTTATATTATTTGGAGCAGGTACCGGACTCATATTTATACTCCGATGGTTCTGGTGGCGCATCAATGCTTGGACGGAAATCTCAGCTATGTTTGCCTCTGGAATTCTATCCATTGTTTTAAAAACCACAGCTTTAGGGCCATTTTTGTTCGCTGCTGATACCGGTGTATTTCCAGAATGGGGAGAGATTCCCTTCGTGATGCTCGTAACTACTGCAATTTGGTTGATTGCTACTTATGTCACTAAACCGGAGTCGGATGAAGTGTTACGTTCTTTTTATAAAAGAATTCAACCTGGAGGCCCAGGTTGGGCTAAGGTAGTAAATGATGCCGATGCAGATAATGTTCAAATTGATACGGGTGAAAAGTGGAGCGTACCTACAGGTATTATGGCAATGCTTTTAGGGGTTCTTTTGGTCTATTCAATGATGTTCGCAACCGGGCATTGGATTTATGGAAAAACTTCTTCAGCGATGATATTTACATCGGTAGCTATAGCGTCGGGAATATTATTAACGATTGCTTGGAAGCGTATGAGAAAAGACATCCTTTAAGGAACTGGACTTAAAATAAAAAGTTCTATTTGCACTTAAATGCCTTAAGAGTCTGGACAGTAAAAGCACGGGAATCACAATACATGTTTCATTTATGAAAGACAGAATTCTATCCGTTGACATTTTTAGGGGAGCAACCATCATATTAATGGTCCTAGTAAATACCCCAGGAACTTGGTCTAATGTATATGCCCCATTTTTACACGCAGATTGGCATGGATATACGCCAACGGACTTAGTATTTCCTTTTTTCCTATTCATCGTAGGAACATCTATTGCATTCTCCTATCAAAACAAAAATATAGATGCAGCGGTATATAAAAAAATCTCCATTCGCAGCTTAAAGCTCATAGGTCTTGGACTTTTTCTTGGAGCTTTTACCATCAGTTTTCCCTTTTTTAAAGATTTCTCGGATATTCGTTTTCCAGGCGTATTGCAACGTATTGGTGTAGTATTCTTCTTTACCGCTATTTTATTTATCCATTTCAAATGGAGGACGCTAATCGCTGTAACGATATTCTTACTGGTCGGATATTGGATTTTGATGACACTAGTGCCTGTTAATGGAATTGAATCCACTTTGGATCGAGCCCCCAATAATTTAGCCAATTGGTTAGATGTACAAGTTTTTGGAACACACAATTATAAAGCAGATTATGATCCAGAAGGTTTACTGAGCACGGTTCCATCTATAGCGAGTGCTCTTTTAGGCGTATTCACAGGATTGATACTAACTTCCAAACAAACCAAAAAGGCAACCATTTTAATGGGTATCGGAGGCTGTCTTTTGATTATTGGTCATATATGGGACTTATTTTTCCCAATCAACAAAGCCTTATGGACTAGCAGTTTTGTTTTGGTCACTGCGGGATGGGCAAATTTAGTTTTAGCGCTTATCTACTATATCACCGACATTAAAAAGATGAACTTCGGAAGCATATTTAGATATGTAGGAGCTAATGCAATTATTGTGTATTTTTTATCAAGTTTCATATCTAAAATTATGGGTCAGATAAAAGTGGGAGACACCTCTCTACATGGTTGGCTTTTTCAAAACATTTATGTTCATGACTTTATCTCCATGCAGTTGTCTTCCTTGTTATATGCACTAACTGTGGCTGCGTTTTATAGCTTCTTGGCATATTTCTTGTACCAAAGAAAACTATTCTTTAAGGTATAGCTATGCATAATACTATGGATTTTTTTCTTGGGTTTTTTTTCTTTGCAATTTCAATTACCTCCTTCAGCGCTTATGCTCAAGATGATTTTCAAGAAGGATATATCGTTACCAATTCCAATGATACACTTTACGGAAAAATTAGGGATAGGGACGATAGAGGATTTAACTCAGGGCTTTATGAAAACATACGCTTCAAAGGAAAAGGATGGAAAAAACGTTTTTCACCGGAAGACATTAAATCATATAAAATTGGCGACAAGCAGTATAAAACCTTTTTTGACGAAAGAAAGAAGGTGTTCTACAGGGTTGAGTCCGAAGGGTACTTGAGCCATTATGTTTTAGAAATTCAAGAACAAGGTGAATCTCTTGTGCAAGATATAGATTATGTCCAAAAAGGAGAGAACACTCCATTTATCAGAGCTAATCAAGGTATTTTCGGAATCAAAAAAAAGAGACTTGCTAGTTTGTTGTTTGATTGCCCCGGTCTTTCTCAAAGAATCATAAATAAGGAGTTCAGGTATGTATTTCAAATTGTAGCTATTTACAATAGTTGTAATACCACCCAACAGTAACTAAAATCAAGACGACAATGATACTACTTTTCAATTCTACGGAATCACCTATCAAAAACGTACTAGGAACCGCTCTGCGGCCCTGCTGTTTTGAACCCAAAACAGGATTTTACAGGGACGGTTTCTGTAAAACGGGAGAAGAAGATTACGGCACTCATGTCGTTTGCGCCATCATGACAGAAGAATTCTTGGAATACACCAAGTCTAGAGGGAATGACCTATCAACGCCGATCCCACAATGGAGTTTCCCAGGATTAAAAGCCGGAGATAAATGGTGCTTGTGCATTATGCGCTGGCTGGAGGCGGTTAAAGCGGAAAAGGCTCCCAGGATTGTGTTGGAATCTACGCATGAAAAGGCTTTGGAATATACTAGTTTGGAAGTACTGAAGAAATACAGCGCAGTAGAATAACCATTTTAGTTGTTATTGGTTGAAAACGCCCACTTTAAAAACTCTGGAAAGGCACTGCCCCAAGTAGGCAAGTCGTGCTTACCGCCATCAACTTCTAGGTATGTAATATCGCCAGGATAGGAATATCCTTTTTTTTCCAGTTCTTTAATAACATCTTTGGTATCGTCAATGGCATCTATGATACCGTTGTTATTTCGGTCTGCTGTTTCATCGGCCGTGCCACATTGAAACCAAAATTTTTGCCTGGCTACATATGCCCTATTTTTAATGATATCTAAAATAATCCTGCTTCGGTCTAATTTATCTCCTTTTACATATGCTTTTTTTCGCCACCAGAACGAGCCGCTAAAAACACCCACTTTGTTAAAATGGTTTGGGTGGTTGTAAGCGATATCCAAGGCAGACAATCCACCAAGAGACATTCCGCAAAAAACCCAATCCTCTTGCTTTTTTGAGAGCTTGAATTCCGACTTTAAAAAAGGAATAAATTCTTCGATAATAAATTTGGAGTACTCCTTTGCTTTGTTACCACGGTTTTTAAAATCCGCGCTACTGCCAGTACCATATTCATTAATCCTATTTTCGTTACAAGGGATTCCTACGTAACAGAACGGAGTCATTTTCGTATCCTTATAAGCTTCGGTTAGCGTTTTTTCTAGTTGCATAGCCTGGTAATCTTGGCCATCGTTCATGAGCAGAACAGGAAAGGGCTTTTCACTTTTTCTGTAGTTGCCGGGAGCTACAAATCTGAAGGTTACTTTTCTATTCAGGTTTTTTGAAAAAAAAGAACCTTTTGCACTAATAAAATCTATCTGAAAATCCATATATTACAGTAAGCGAGTGCAAGTATAACGATAAGTCAAAAAATAAATTTCTCATGTTAAAAAATAAATTACTTTTGCGCCCCTAATTAATTGATTGTTAATCCTTTTGGATAAATTGAATACATGGCAAAAATTGAACATATTCCCTATTACTCCAATACCCTAGGACGTAATATTATGGTTGAAGTAACAGGACACTGGGGACACCCTATTTTAATGTTTCCATCCTCTGGAGGACAGTATACTCAAAACGCAGATTTTGGATTAAATGCATCTGTAATGCACTTGGTTGAAGAAGGCAAGGTGAAGCTCTATAACATAGAAACTATAGATATGTTATCTTTCTATGATGACCATATGGATTCGGAAACCAAGATTCATAACTATGAATTGTATATGCAGTTTCTAAAAGAGGAATTCATTCCTTATCTTCAAGGAGAATGTAATACGCATAGAATAGGTGTTGCAGGAGTTAGTTTTGGAGGTTTCCATGCTGCTAATGTAGCGTTTCGTTTCCCAGATGTGGTTTCTCATTTGATTGCTATGAGTGCTGCGTTCAGTATTCGTAATATGACACCAATGTCCGAAGACATGCGTATTTATTTCAATTGTCCGGCAGAGTTTATGGAAAACGAAGAAGGTTGGAAATACAATCACATGCAGATTGTTTTGGGTACTTCGGATTGGGATATCTGTTTAGACAAGAATAAGCATATGTCCGGTATTCTAAATAGGAAAGGGATAGCGCATTGGTACGATGAGAAAAAATGGCAGGATCATGATTGGCCATTATGGAAAATGATGTTCCCAGAGTATTTAGAAAAATACTTTTAAGACAATTAAATTAGGGAGGAGTACTACTCGTATCTCAAATTAGTAAATAAATCAATTTTAAAAAACAATAATTGATTCCTGCCTCCGCAGGAATGAAAGTAAATAATAAAATTATGGCAAAAAAAGTAGGTATATTATTTGGAATGGAAGACACTTTTCCATGGGCATTTATTGATAAGGTAAATGAAATGGGTAAAGGCGAGGTAATCGCAGAAGCCGTTCAAATAGATAAATTACAGCAAGGTATAGACTACGGGTATCATGTAATTATTGACCGTATTTCTCAAAGTGTTCCTTTTTATCGCGCGTATTTAAAGAATGCTTCTTTAATGGGAACTGCGGTAATCAACAATCCTTTTTGGTGGAGTGCAGATGAAAAGTTCTTTAATAATTGTTTGGCAATGGAACTGGGTGTTCCTGTTCCTAAGACGGTATTATTGCCATCAAAAGAGAGACCGGACGATACATCTGAGACTTCTTTTAGAAATTTAAAGGCACCGTTAGATTGGGAGTATATGTTCGATTATATTGGTTTTCCAGCATATATGAAACCGCATGATGGTGGTGGTTGGAAAAACGTATATAAAGTAGAAAGTGCAGACAATCTATTTGAGTGTTTAGAAGAAACAGGGCAATTGGTAATGATGCTTCAGGAAGAGATACAGTTTGAAGATTATTATAGAGTATACTGCTTAGGTCAAAAATATGTGCATATTATGCCTTATGAGCCTAGAAACGAGTTTCACGCGCGCTATGCAACCGAACCGAAAACAACAGGCGCAGAGCATACGAAACTAATGAAACTGATTACTGATTATACCTTAAGACTAAACAAGGCATTAGGGTACGATTTTAATACAGTAGAGTTCGCTATACGTAATGGTATTCCTTACGCGATAGATTTTTGTAACCCTGCGCCAGATGCGGACATTAATTCTGTAGGGCAAGAGAATTTTGACTGGATTGTTGAGCATTCTGCAAAATTAGCCATAGAAAAAGCAAAGGCACATAAGCCTAAGAAAAACGGAACTTCTTGGGGTTCTTATGTTACCAACGCATCTACACCTGTAAAACCTGCGGTAAAAAAAGTAACCTTAAAAACAGCTGCACAGGCAAAGAAGACTGTAGTTAAGAAAGCAATCGCTACCGATAAAAAGGTCACTGCTGCTAAGAAAACGGTTGCAAAACCTGCAGTAAAAAAGGCGCCAGCCAAAAAGACGGCAACAAAAACAAAGGCAGCCGTTAAAAAAGCTCCTGCGAAGGCCAAGCCTGCTTCCAAGAAAACAAAGTAAATTAGAGTCACCTGTAAAAGCAAAATAGATGCATAAGTTCACACTGGGAATAGAGGAGGAATTTCAAATTCTGGATAGCGATAGCTTAAAGCTTCATTCCCAGATGTCGAAAATTATTGATGGTGGAAAAGTCTTTTTAAAGGAGCGTATTAAGGAAGAGATGCATCAATCTATGGTGGAAATGGGCACTAATATTTGTGAAAATATTAGCCAAGCCAGAGATGAAGTTTCGTATCTGAGACAGCAGATTTTTGAGCTAGCGTCTAAAGAAGGATTGCAAGTAGCAGCATCTGGAACCCACCCATATTCTCATTGGAGTGAACAATTGATAACACCCAACCCAAGGTACGACCAATTAATAAATGAGATGAAAGATGTGGCGCGCTCCAACCTCATTTTTGGAATGCATGTGCATGTGGCCATTCCAAATAGAGAAGAAGGTTTGCAAATTATGAATGTTGCTCGTTATTTCTTACCGCATTTATATGCTTTGTCTACGAACTCTCCTTTTTGGGAAGGTAGGGATACAGGGTTTAAATCATTTAGATCTAAAATATTTGACAAGTTTCCAAGAACAGGAATACCTCCATATTTTGCTAGTGTTCCTGAATATGATGATTTTGTAAACTTATTGGTAAAGACCAATTGCATAGACAATGGAAAGAAAATCTGGTGGGACATTCGTTTACACCCTTTTTATCCAACGGTAGAGTTTAGGATTTGCGATATGATTATGACCGTAGATGAGGTTATGTGTATTGCATCCTTAATGCAGTGTATTATTGCTAAATTGAGCAAATTGCATCAAAAAAATCAAAGCTTTAGGTCGTACAGGCGTATTTTAATTAATGAAAATAAATGGCGTGCTGCGCGCTGGGGTGTCGATGCTAAACTTATAGATTTTGGTCGGCAAGAAGAAGTAGCCTTTCCTGTATTGATTAACGAACTTTTAGAGTTTATAGACGATGTAGTTGACGAACTTGGTTGCCGTACAGAAGTAAACTATGTATATCAAATGTTGGAGCAAGGCTCTGGAGCAGATAGGCAGTTAAAGGTCTATGAAGACACCAATGACCTTAAAAAAGTTATGGAATATGTAGTGGCTCAGACAAAAAAAGGATTATAATATTGACCTTATTTTAAACGTAAATCTGTTTTTTTACGTTAGTTAGAGAGATAAATTATAGATGAACACAAAATATAAGATTGCTGTTTTAGATATGAATGCCGGGCATGCTAATGAAGGTATGCGCTGTATTACTATGCTTGTAGAACAGTTTTTAGATCAGAGGGAAATTAAAGGGAGTTGCGCTATTTTTGATGTTCGTGTAAAAAATGAGATTCCAAACATTAAGGATTACGATATGTTTATATCTTCTGGAGGCCCAGGAACACCGTTGGTTGCAGGCGAACCTTGGGAGAATGCGTACTTTAATTTTCTAGATGCTATTTTGTTACATAACCTTTCCAAACCTAATAAAAAACATCTTTTTCTTATTTGTCATTCGTTTCAATTAGCATGTTTGCATTGGGATTTGGCCAAGGTAACAAAACGAAGATCTACCTCATTTGGAGTTTTGCCTATGCACAAGACTATAAGTGGCCAGCACGAGGTATTGTTCCAAGATTTGGACGATCCTTTTTATGCGGTAGATTCCAGAGACTATCAGGTTATTGGCCCTAAAGAATGGAAATTGGATTCTTTAGATGGAAAAGTGTTATGTATAGAAAAAAACAGACCAAACGTAGCTTTGGAACGCGCCGTTATGGCTATTCGTTTTTCCAATGAGATATTTGGCACTCAGTTTCACCCAGAGGCAGATGCGGAAGGGATGACCCGTTATTTTGAACGTGAGGATAAAAAGGCTGTTGTGATTAAGAAATATGGAAAACGGAAGTATAAGAACATGCTGGAACATTTGAATGATGACGATAAAATCATGAAAACAAATGCCGTTATTATCCCTAGGTTTTTAAAATTGGCAGCAGAAGCTATTGAGCAAGAAAAATTACAGTTGGCATGATATCGAAAATTAGGGATGAGTTCAACGCAGGGTTCAAAGAAGAATACTACGAAAACCTGAAAAAGGAAATTGTGGATACCTATGGAGAAGGAACCGCTTTCCGCCTCTCAGAAACCCCTATTTTTATAAGTAAGCAAGTAAAGAACGAAATTTTTGATGCCTGCGAGAGTATCATAGATCAGTTGTGGCAATTGGATTTTGAACAGATCAGGGAACAGTTTGTGCCCAAGAAGATACAATCCCCATCTAAAATCGGAAAGCCTCATTTTTTAGCTATTGATTTTGGACTCTGTGAGGATGGTAAAGGAGGCATTACACCGCAATTAATTGAATTGCAAGCATTCCCGACTTTGTTTTTTTATCAGCCTTTTTTAGGCAAAGCATTTTTGAATAATTATCCTGCTATGCCCCAAAGCGGATTCGATTATTTCTTTAGTGGGCTGGATGAGGCACATTATATTAAAGAGGTTCGTGATCTAATCATTGGCGAAGAAAAGCCTGAAAATGTTATTCTGATGGAAATCTATCCGGAAAAGCAAAAGACACGGATTGATTTTTGGGCCACAAAAAAGGCAATAGGAATCGAGGTAGTTTGTATGACCAAAATCACCAAAGAGGGCAAAAAGTTGTTTTACACAAAAGACGGCGTAAAGACCCAAATCAATAGAATATACAATCGGGTTATTTTTGATGAAATAGAGCGCACAAAAGATTTAAAGACTGAATTCAACTTGCATGACGACGTAGATGTGGAGTGGGTTACGCATCCGGATTGGTTCTTTATGATATCCAAATGTGTGATGCCTAAATTAAAACACGCCAATATCCCGAATTCGTTTTATTTGAATGATTTTCCTTCGGACATCAATCTAGAAAACTATGTGTTGAAACCCTTATTTTCATTTGCTGGTTTGGGAATTGACCTATATCCAACCAAAGAAAAAATAGATGTTATTACCGACAAGGAAAACTACATTCTTCAAGAGAAAGTAACCTATGCATCGGCCATAAAAACAAGGTCCGAGAAAAACTCCAAAGGAGAAATACGCATCCTTTACATCTGGGACGAAAAGAATAACCGCCTAAAACCGGTTACTAACCTAGGTCGTATGAGCAAAGGCGAACTCATCAATGTTTCGCATAATACCGAAGAAACTTGGATTGGCTCTTCTATTGGGTTTTTTGAGGAATAGTTTCCGTTTCCAAATTTTTTTTAAAGGAGAAAACAATTAGTATATCTAAGAATTTGGTTTAGTTTCAAACGGATTAAACCTAAATCGATATAAAGTTCACCTCCAACGCATCTCGACTGCGCTCGATATGACACACAGGCAAAAAAATCAACTTTTAAGGGGCTCAATTAAGCGGTAAAATGTATTTTCTCTAACCTCTAACCTCTAACCTCTAACATTCATCAACTTAGCCACATACTTCCCTATCACATCAAACTCCAGATTCACAACAGTTCCTTTTTTATAGGAATTGAATCTCGTATTCTCATAGGTATAGGGGATAATAGCCACTTGAAAGGTATTTATGCCTGAATTCACAACCGTAAGACTGGTGCCGTCAATCGTAATAGAGCCTTTTTCAATGGTGGGGTTCCCTTTTGAAGCATCATATTCAAAGGAAAAAAACCAGCTGCCATCTTTTTCGGTTACCTCTGTACATATGCCAGTTTGGTCTACGTGGCCTTGAACAATATGGCCATCTAGGCGAGAACCTAAAATCATAGCGCGTTCAAGATTTACGCGGTCACCAAGTTTTAAATCGTTTAAACTTGTTTTTTGTAGTGTTTCGTCAATGGCCGTTACGGTATATTTTTCTCCATTAACCGCTACCACGGTCAAACAAACACCATTGTGCGCCACACTCTGGTCAATTTTTAATTCTGAAGTGATGTTGGATTTTATGGTAATGTCAAGATTGGTAGCTTTGGTATCCAGACCAACAACTTCTCCTAAGGTTTCAATAATGCCAGTAAACATGTATCGTTTTTATTAAGTAGTTTTGTGAATTAATTTCTGATTGTAAAGGTAAAGATTATCATGGAGGAAAACAGGAAAATAAGGTTGGGGATATCTATTGGCGATTTGAATGGAATTGGTTGTGAAGTTGCCCTAAAAACATTTGAAGATAGCAGAATGTTAGATTTTTGCACCCCAATATTTTTTGCGTCGAACAAGACCATTTCCCACCAAATGAAGGTTTTGGACATGAGCATTGTCTTCAATGGTATCCCAGCGGCAGATAAGGCTATAGACGGCAAAGTGAATATTGTGAATGTTTGGAAAGAAATCCCCAACATTCAGTTTGGGGAAGCAACGGAGGAAGCGGGCCGTTTTGCGATACAATCATTAAAAGCTGCTGTTGCTGCATTAAAAGAAGGGGTGATAGACGTTTTGGTTACGGCGCCCATTAATAAAAATAATATTCAATCTGAAGAATTTAAGTTTCCTGGCCATACCGATTATTTAGCACAGGAGTTAGAGGGCGAAAGTTTAATGTTTATGGTAACAGACGACCTAAAAGTTGGCTTGCTAACGGACCATGTTGCGGTAAAAGATGTAGCTGCTGCTATTATTCCAAGACTTATTCGTGACAAGGTAAATACCATCGAAAAATCGCTTAAGATGGATTTTGGTATCCGTAGGCCAAGAATTGCGCTTTTAGGTATAAATCCACATAGTGGTGATAATGGCGTTATTGGCAAAGAGGATGATGAAGTGTTGAAGCCGATCATTAAAGAAATGGCCAATAATGGTCATTTGGTTTATGGCCCCTATTCTGCCGATAGTTTTTTTGGCTCGGACGGGTATAAGAAGTTTGATGCAATTTTAGCAGCGTACCATGACCAAGGCTTAATTCCTTTTAAGACCTTGTCTTTTGGTAAGGGCGTTAATTTTACCGCTGGTTTGGACAAGGTGCGAACGTCTCCAGACCATGGCACGGCTTATGAAATAGCGGGGCAAGGCAAAGCGGATTCTAGTTCTTTTAAAGAAGCGGTATTTACCGGCATACAAATTTTTAAGAGTAGAACCGAGTATCTCGGACTTACAGAAAACGTCCTTAAAAAGCAGCGAATGAACCGCTAATTGTACAGTTTTTAGCTATTAAAAGTTATAAAGATAAATAGTTGATAACTATTGGCTTTTATCAAAATAATACTATCTTTGCAACCGCCTTTAAGGTAAATATTTATAATTTAAGTTGTACACAATGAAGCAAAAGGAGTACATCATTCCTTTCTCTGGATTGAAACAAGGAAAGCACAACTTTAATTTTGAAATTGATAATACGTTCTTTGATTCTTTTGAATACGACGAGTTTAATGATAGTAAAATCAATGTAGCCGTGCTTTTAAACAAGACGTCTGTGATGATGGAACTTGATTTTGAGGCGTCTGGAACTGTAAATGTAAATTGTGACATTACCAGCGAATCTTACGATCAACCAATAGCTTCTGAGCTGAGGTTAATTGTTAAGTTTGGAGATGAATATAATGATGAGGACGATGAAATCCTTATCCTTCCGCACGGAGAGCATGAGCTTAATGTGGCACAATTTATTTATGAAATGTCAGTTTTGGCAGTGCCACAGAAAAGAGTACATCCGGGTATTGCGGATGGCACATTAAAGTCAGATGTATTGGAGAAGTTGCATGAACTTCAACCAAAAGGAAAAGAAGAAAATACAGATGAAAACGACCCGCGTTGGGACGAATTGAAAAAA
>Ga0075108_10001295_pt1 | contig 12492 bp, 15 predicted proteins | sample AntAceMetag02UK1_FD_69797 | JGI IMG/M metagenome (GOLD analysis project Ga0075108, IMG submission 69797) | Saline lake microbial communities from Ace Lake, Antarctica - Antarctic Ace Lake Metagenome 02UK1 | ecosystem: Environmental > Aquatic > Non-marine Saline and Alkaline > Saline | place...
AGATATCAGGGCCAAACCGTCTACCCGAGGTCATTCTGGGGGTTGAGTTCAAGGACGGGATCAAGCAACTTCAAAACGCCGCCTGATGAGGGCCGTCACCAACTTTTGGGCATATCTCGACGGATATTCCAGGCTCAGCGGCACGATCGAGCACGGGCTGGGGCGCGACCGACCTGAGAGAAATCTTGAGTAACTCAAGATGTTGGCCTTTTGGGCGGACATCGACTGGCATCGGTGCGTGAGCCAGGGCATGTCACTCGGTTGAGGCGCTTGAACGCGCGAAGGGTAGGCAATCGGTATAGACTACTCGAGAACCGTGTTGTCAGTACCTTCTGCGCCTGCGAAAATAACAAGCATTCGAACAATCTCGCTACCGCTGTTATGGCCCTGATGGCGAGACTTAAAGGCTTCGACAAAAGTGTCGCCTTTCGAAAACTGCCGCTTTCCATCTGGGCCGTAGTCGACTGTGATCTCACCTTCCAGGACGTGAGCAAAAAGCGGTGCATTGTGCAAATGCCATGGCGTACGCTCTCCCGGCTGCATTGTTACAATCGCAATCGTCACCTCAGCCGGGCCGTCTGGATAGGTAAAGGGCTGACCAATAGCTGTTGCGCCAGATTTGAGGAGCACATCGAGAGGCGGATAAGAATTCGCGGAAGGTTCTGAGCCGGAGTCTTGCGGTGCTGCAGTACGCTGTTCATCCGCCCAAGTCGGTTGGCTCGTCAAGAAGAGAGCGGCAAGTGCTAACGTTAAAGGAATAATTTTCATTTTTCTCAACTGATCCAAAACAGCGACGCTCGCTATGCCTTATTACCTGATAATTGTAAACTGCCATGCGCAGTCAACTCATTGCTGTAGGCTCGAGTTCGCGCGATGCGTGACCAAGCGCAGAGTCTGGCATCACCGTTACTGCCCACCCACCAAGTAGATTGCATACGCACCAGCTTCGCCGCATATGAGGAGCGCAGTGCACGAGCTTTTTCTCCAACATCAGAACTGCTCGTTACCGAGCCTATGTGGTGCCAGCGGATGAGCGGGAGGGTCACTATATCCGCCAGACCATCTACTATCGCGAATCGGTGGACTACTGGGAAGCAAAGCGCATCCTCAACGCGTTGTTCAGCAGTCGGTGGGAGAATTTGAGAGAGGCGTAGTTCGTGGGCGCTGGAACAGAGAAACTGTGTCGTAACACAGTGTCAGCGACAGAGTGATTATGGCCAAGGCGCCGCTTCACCGACGGGCCTTCTTCTGTGTAGATACGGAACGCCTTCTTGTGGTTTGCATAAAAGCCCTCCCGCTCCAGCAGGGTGCCCAGTCGGCGATAATCGAACCGGCGGCGTTTGCCAGCCAGAACTTTGAGTTCTTCTCGCAGCGCGTCATCATCGCCCGCCATTTTCTCATATTGGAACGTTGGGCGATCCAGCTTTGCCAGCATGCATGCCCGACGCTCGCGCAACGCGTGTACGTTTATCATGTGCTGCACGGCCTTGCGTTTGTCGTCGGGCGTCAGACGTTTTTTGAGGCAATATCCTTGAGCGCTGCAATGTCCAGCATCGCCTCGGCCAAAAGCCGCTTCAGCTTGCCGTTCTCGGACTCCAGCGTGCGAAGCCGCTGGGCGTCGGATACGGTCATTCCGCCAAACTTGGCTTAGTATTTGTAAAACGTCGCATCCGAGATGCCTAGCTTGCGGCACAGCTCCGATGTCTTCACGCCGGGCTCGTGCTCCCTAATCATCCCAATGATCTGTTCGTCTGAGCCGGAGGCAGGCCAAGCCAATATCTGCTCTTGCGCATGGGTCATCCTCTTTCTGCTCTGCCCCCAAGAAACGGGATCGTTTTGGGTTAGAGTTTCCGGGAATCTGGAACCTGGCTGGGCAGAGACGAGACGATGCGCGCATCGAAGTTCAGGGACGCGCAAAAGGCTTTCATTATCAAGCAGGGAGAGGCCGGGATTCCGGTGGTGGAGATCTGCCGCAAGGCGGGGATCAGCCAGGCAACTTACTTCAACCGGAAAAAACGCTATGGCGGTCTAATGCCGTCGGAGATGCGGCGCCTGAATGAGCTCGAAGACGAGAATGCGCGCCTGAAGCGGAATGTCGCCGACTTGTCCCTCGACAAGGAGATGCTGCAGGACGTCCTGAAATGAAAGACGTAAGGCCTGGTCGCAAGCGGGAGCTCGTCAAAGGTGAAGCGGATTAGAAATCGCATTGCGATTTCCCGCGAAACGTTCAGGAATGGGGCATGTCGATCCGGAGGGCCCGCAGCAACCTGCTGCTCGACACGTCCACATTCCACTACCGCTCTCTGCGACCCGATCAGGCCGCGTTGAAAGAGCGCATAAAGGATATCTGCGAGACACGCGTGCGCTACAGATACAGGCGCGTTCATGTCATGCTGAGACGGGAGGGATGGTTCGTGAACCAGAAGAAAGTGCGACGGCTTCACAACGAGTCAGGCCTGCAGCTGCGTAATAAGCACCCAAAACGGAAGATCCGAGCCAAGCTCATCCGAGATCGCAAGGAGGCCGTATCTCCATTGGAAGTCTGGGCAATGGACTTCGTGCATGATCAGTTGGCAACAGGGCGTAAATTCCGTATCGTGACAGTTGTCGACACATGGTCAGAATACGTTCCCGCCATCGACGCCCGCTACAGCTATCGCGGAGAAGATGTCGTCCAAACGATGGAGCGGATCTGCGCCCAGACAGGCTATCCGAAGATGATACGCGTCGACCATGGCTCGGAGTTCATCTCGCGCGACTTGGATCTGTGGGCGTACGCAAACGGTGTCACTCTCGACTTCTCACGACCGGGAAAGCCGACGGATAACGCCTTCATCGAGGCGTTCAATGGTCGACTACGCGCCGAATGCCTATCCGCAAAACGGTTCATGAGCCTGCCAGATGCTCGCGGCACAGCTGAGACACCGGCACACTACCCTCGGCCTGTCGCAGGATCGCAATGATTTGCGCTTCAGTGTATCTGCTTGTCTTCATTCGAATTCTCCTCGTTCGTCTTGCCGAGAAAATTCTACTTTTGCAGCCCCTTATTTTCAGAGGGGATTACCGGGTCACAAGTTCGAACCTTGTGCTGCCCACCATTCCAAACGCCTGCGTTCAGCACGCGCGAAGTAACCTGGAACTCAAACGGCTGCCTAATTGGGCATAACGTCTCCTTGTGGCCGACTTCCATTCGGTGCCGGGAGTTCAGGCCAATTGTTCCTCGAAGAATGCTAATGTACGCGACCAGGCAAGCTCTGCGGCAGCAGCGTCGTAACGGGGCGTGGTGTCATTGTGAAAGCCGTGGTTCGCGTCGTCGTAGGTAAAAGCCTGGTATTCGGCGTTATTCGCGATCAGCGCGGCTTCATAGTCGGGCCAGCCAGCGTTAACGCGTGTGTCCAGGCCCGCCAGATGGATCATCAGCCGTACCTTGATCCGGGCAGCGTCCTCTGCACTTGGCCAGCCGCCATAGAACGGAACGGAGGCAGACAACCATGGCTGGTTCACGGCCATCAGGTTTGTAATCGCCCCGCCAAAGCAAAAGCCGACGCAGCCCACCTTGCCGTTGCATTCGGGATGGTCGCGCAGCGTTTCGGCAGCAGCCATGAAATCGGCGAGCATTTCGTCGCGGTCGCGCGTCGCCTGTAGCGTGCGGCCGTGATCGTCGTTGCCGGGGTATCCGCCGAGCGGGTAGAGCGCATCCGGGGCCAGGGCGATATAGCCGGCAAGCGCCGTGCGGCGGGCAACGTCCTCGATATAGGGATTGAGGCCCCGGTTCTCGTGCACGACAATCACGCCTGGCCGTTTGGCCGGTCCCTTTTTCAGCCGGACCAGATCGCCAGCCATCTTGCCTGCGCCACTGGGAGAATCATAGAGCAGGGTTTCGATGTTGAGGTCCCGATCATCAGGACTTGTCTGCAGGGTGGTCGCGTAGTCGGGCATGACGCATGCTGCGATCATGGCGACGCTCATGCCTCCGACGGCATATTTGCTGAGGCTGGCGAAGAAATCCCGCCGCGACATCGCGCCATTGCAATAGGCATCATAAAGGTCGAGTACGCCTTGGGGCAGGGGGCTGGATTCGGGGAGTTGGGTCATCTTGCGATCCTGTCGTCGGTAAAGCTTTGCGATGATAGGCCGCAATTGGGATCAGGAAACCCCGCGCCGGAAATTGTGTTTCAGCTATCGTCATCCCACCAGGGGAAACCGTTCGGCATGTCACGGGATACTTTCCCTGGGAAAACAGGCGCGCGCTTTTCGAGGAAGGCGCCGACGCCTTCCTTGACATCATCGGAGGCCCCCAATGCGAGAGCGAAAGCGCCATCCTTTGCCAGCAGGTCGAACGGGGCACTTTCGGGGCCGTATCGCCAGAGCAGCTGACGGGTCAGGGCGACGGAAACGGGCGCAGTGTTGCGCGCAATTTCGTGGGCGATCTTCAGGGCTGTCGGCAGCAATTCATCGGACGCGACGACTTCACTGACGAGGCCGCCTTGCAGCGCTTCTGCCGCGTCGAACACGCGCCCCGTAAGGCACCATTTGAGCGCCTGCGGCAGGCTCACGATCTGGGGCAGGAACCAGGCGCTGCCCGCTTCAGGTGGCAGGCCGCGTTGTGTGAACACGAAGCCGAACTTTGCGGTCGAAGCTGCGATCTTGATGTCGGTTGGGAGGGCCAATGTTATCCCGACGCCGACAGCTGCGCCGTTGAAGGCGGCGATTGTCGGTTTCAGGGAATTATAGAGCGCGCCGACGAAGCCCGCCCCATCGCGTTTGCCGCCCTTGGTGCCGCCGAAATTCTTGGCGCCGGCGCCGCCCTCAGACGTATCGAAGCTGGCGGCACCAGCCGACATGTCGGCGCCGACACAGAAGTGCCGGCCTGCGCCGGTAAGAATGACGGCCCGGACACTGTCATCACCGTCGCAGCGCCCGATTGCAGCAGCCAGTTCCTGGCCCATCTGCGCGGTATAGGCATTGTAACTGTCCGGACGGTCCAGCGTGATGATCGCCGCCGGGCCGTCCCGCTCGAACCTTATCTGCTCATATTCCATAGTGAGTGTCGTCCCTCAGCGGGTCATGGCGGCCAGTCGGGAATCGATGATTTCGCTGGCTTCGGCGATTATCCGGTCGACCAGTTCCTTGACGGTGGGGATGTCGTCGATCAGGCCCTGCACCATGCCGGCCGACCAGATGCCGCCATCCGCATCGCCCTCGGCCATGGCTTTGCGCCCGCGCGCGCCCGCGACAAGGTGGACGACATCCTCGAACGCGGCGCCGCCCCTGCGTTCGATCTCGACGACCTCGTCACTCACGGCATTCTTCATCACCCGCGCAGTGTTGTGCAGCGTACGGAAGATAAGATTGGTCATGCGCTCGTCATTCGCGACCATCTGGCGCTTGAAGCTCTCATGGATCGGCGCTTCCTTGGTGACACAGAAGCGCGTGCCCATATTGACGCCGTCCGCACCAAGCGCCAGCGCGGCCGCCAGGCCGCGTCCGTCCGCGAATCCGCCCGAGGCCAGCATTGGGATCTTCACTTTGTTGGCGGCGGCTGGGATCAGGATCAGGCCCGGAATGTCGTCCTCACCCGGATGGCCGGCACACTCGAAGCCGTCGATGGAGATGGCATCGGCGCCCATCCGCTCGGCCGAGAGGGCGTGACGCACAGCCGTGCACTTGTGGATCACCTTGATGCCGTGCTGCTTGAAATGGTCGATATGCTCCTGCGGTTTGTACCCGGCCGTTTCGACAATCTTGATGCCGCCTTCGATGATGGCCTGACGGTATTCGGCATATGGCGGCGGCGTGATGGCCGGCAGGATGGTGAGGTTCACGCCGAACGGCTTGTCGGTCATGTCCCGTGTGCGCTGGATTTCCTTGGTCAGGTCTTCCGGCGTGGGCTGTGTCAGCGCCGTCAGGAAGCCAAGCGCGCCGGCCTCGGCGACCGGTGCGACCATCTCGGCATAGCCCACCCATTGCATGCCACCCTGGACGATCGGGTGCTCGATGCCGAACATTTCGGTGAAACGTGTCTTGATATGCATATCTCTTTCTCCCTTTCCGCCGTGGGCGGCTTGTTTTGAATGTCAGGTATCCCAGTGATCGGTAAAGCGTATGGTCTGCCTGGCGAGGCCGTCGGTCACGATGTCCATGCCGCCGGACTTGATCATCCATTCCAGCCTGTGGTCGCGGTACTGTCGTTTGAACAGGCCGGATTCGACCGCCGCGCTGACCTGTTCCATCCCGGTAATGGACGCGCGTGATTCCTGGTCGGTTTGTTTCACGCTGTCGCGTGCATTCACCCGTGCGATCCAGCCTGCGAGGCGCGAGTCAGCGGTTGGCTTGTAGCCGAAGGCGTCGGCCGCATTAAGATATGGAATCACGCCAAGGTCTGCGCGCCCAAATTCAAGGCCGTTGAAAAAATCGGAGTCACCCAATTCCGCGTCCAGCCACGCCATGAAACCGGCGATCTGCTGGCCTGCCTTCGCTTCGATCGCCTCGCGTAGCGGCTCATCGCCCCGTTTGAAGAAATGCAGCTCACCGAGCCCCCAGGTGATCGCCTCGAAATGCGTGTCCATCACGTCCTCGATCTGGCGAACGCGGGCGCGGGCTTCCGGCGCGTTGGGCATCAGAGAGGGTTCGGGCCATTTGTCGTCGATATATTCAAGGATGATGGTCGAATCGAAGATCGCTGTGTCACCGTCGATCAGGGCTGGCACTTCGCGGCGCGGGTTGGCGTCGGCGAACGCGCCCTTCGTATGCCCCGCGCCGATGCCTTCCGGCATGCGCACATCGAAGGCGATCCCCTTCTCGCGCAGGGCGATCTTCACCTTCTGGGCATAGGGCGAGAGCGGATGTTCATAGAGGACGAGCATGCAGGGATGGGCTCCGGTTTGTGATCAAAGACCCAGCTGGGCTTTCGCGAGGATGTTGCGCTGGATTTCGTTTGAGCCGGCATAGATCGAGCCCGCCCGGTCATTGAGATATTTGGCGGCCACGGTCACGGCGCTGTCTGGCCCGACCAGCGCGGCCGAATTCGACGGCGCGTTGACGACTTCGCCGCCGGGGCTCGTATGGTGCGGCTGGAAGGGTTCGACATAGGTCCCGGCGATCTCGATCGCGAGTTCGGTGAGCCGCTGGCTGAGCTCGGTGCCCTTGACCTTCATCATCGAGGCCTTGAGACCGGGCGTGCCGCCACCGGCCAGCTCTGACATCATCATCAGCTCTGCGGCTTCCAGCGCCGACGCGTCGGCCTCGGCCTGCGACAGCTTGATCGCCATGTCCGGTCCAAGATCCGCCTCGGCGGCATGCCTGCGCAGCGCACCAACGCGCGCCTTCAGGCGCGGGCCGTAGCTCGATCCGCCCCGCTCGAATTCCAGCAGGTATTTGGCGACCGTCCAGCCTTCATTGACCTTGCCGATCACGTTCGCCTGCGGCACACGCACATCATCGAAGAAGATCGCGTTCTGGATATGCTCGCCCGACAGCATGATGATAGGGTCGACGCGCACGCCGGGCGACGTCATGTCGATCAGCAGGAAGGTAATGCCCTGCTGCGGCTTGCCGCTTGCGTCGGTGCGCACCAGACAGAAGCACATGTTCGCTTCATGCGCGTGCGTCGTCCAGATCTTTGAACCGTTGCAGATGAACGCGTCGCCATCTTCCTTCGCCGACATGGAGAGCTGTGCAAGGTCAGATCCGGCATGCGGCTCGGAATAACCCTGGCACCAGAAATCCTCGCCCGACAGGATGCGCGGCAGGTAATGGTCCTTCTGCGCCTTCGTGCCGTGCCCGATCAGGGCCGGCCCGCACATCGCAATACCCATCGGCGACAGGGGCGGGGCGCCGGCCCGCGCCATTTCCACGTCGAAGATGTAGCGCTGCGCCACGCTCCAGTCGCAGCCGCCATACTCGACAGGCCAGCCGGGCGCCGCCCAGCCCTGTTTCACCAATATGGCCTGCCAGGCCAGCGCGGTGTCCTTGTCGCTGTAAACGCTGGTCATGCGCGCTGCATAGCGGCGCAGGTCAGGCGTCAGGTCGCGGTCAAGGAACGTGCGCACGTCCTCGCGGAAGCGCTCTTCGTCGGGTTGGAATGCGAGGTTCACTCTGCTGCTCCTGCGGGGATCAATGCGCCGGAGAAGCCGCCAGTCCCACTTGTGTTGTTTGAAGTATACTTGCCTGTTTCTCCGGGCTCTTCCACAGAAATGTCGCCGGAAGTCCCAGCCGGACGCAAGCTTGACCCGCGGGACTCGCCGCCACGGGGATACGTTCCGCAAGGGTACCCATGAAACGCACGACACGTTCGCCACGGGGGCTCAGGTCGTATTCCGGGCCGAGTTCCAGTCGCGTGCGCACTTCAGGCGGCAGGATCGCGACGGCGGCGTGAACGATTGCGCTCTGCAGGCCCTTCGGCACGCCTTTGGCGGCCCGGCCGGACTTCATGATGTCGAGGAATTCTGTATTGATCGGGTGCGGCTCGAAGCGCGGCAGCAGCCTGTCCAGCATGGCATCAAAGTCTGCCTCGCAGGTCAGCGGGTGCTGGACGCCATAGAGACGCGCGACCGCATCGCCTTCTGCGTAGAAGCGCGTCTTGTCGGCCTCCGATACCGGTTTGACGAACCGGTCATAGGCAGTCAGGAAGCCATAACTGGCCGTAGCGCTGACCCAGTCGAGCAGCTCCCCGTCGAGCGCGCGATAGGGCTCGCCCGTGGGTGTCTCGCCGCTGACTTTCGCATGCATGTTGGTGACGCCCTGAATCACGCGGCGTGCGGCGCTTTGCGGGCCATAGACGCCAACCATGGCGGCGATGCCGGTTCTGCGGGAGCGCCCGACAGGGTCTGTCCTGAATGTCGAATGGTCCCAGACGCCGGACCGGATGCGCGCGTCGGCAAATTCCAGCAGGACGGCGGCGATACCGCCGACGCCGAGGGCTATCGGGTTCTTGAAAACTCTCCATGAGACCGAATCGGGCCCTACAAACGCCGGCTCGCCTTCGGGATGCAGGAAATCGATTTTCCAGCCAAGATAGGATTTCATACCGAGCATCGTACGGGGTCCTTCCGGGGCCTGCACCTGTCCAAACTAACAGGGTGGGCGCAGGCAACCAAGCAGCGACGCTAGGGAAGGGCGGTCTCAAATCCGTTTGGTCGCCGATGACTCCGCCGCTAAGCTGTCAATTGCGACGCGTCTGGGAGAACGGATCATGGCGGATAGGGAGAACGGAAACCGGGCCCACGGCGTCGGTTCCCTCGCTGAGCGGCTCGCGGCCCTGCGCGCCTATGACAATAGCCGGATCATCGGCCTGACAGGATCGGTTGCTTCCGGAAAAACGACGCTCGCGCGCCAGGTGTCGGATAGGCTCGCCCCCAGCCTTTCTGTCGAGACGGTATCGACCGACGGTTTCCTCTACCCGAATGCCATCCTTCAGGAGCAAGGCCTGTTGATGCGCAAGGGCTTTCCGGAAACCTATGACCGCGCGGGCTTTGTCGATGCGCTGGTCGGCGTCCGGCGGGGCGCGGCGGACTTTCCCGCCCACAGCCACGAGATCTATGACATAGACCCGGCGCTGACGCGCACCATCCGCCTGCCTGACATCCTTATCCTCGAAGGGCTTGGCTTCCAGGTGCCGACGCGCCCCGACCGGCCCGCGGGCGAGCCAGACGTGCTTGTCTATCTCGATGCGGGGGAGGACGATCTCGAATTCTGGTATGTCGAGCGTTTTGTCGGCTTCTGGAATGCGGCGCGGACGGACCCCGAATCCTTCTATGTGCAATGGCTGCACATGAGCGAGCCGGAGCTCAGGGCCTTCGCCAAGACAGTCTGGGACGGGGTGAACCTGCCAAACCTGCGCGACCACATCCGCCCGCTGAAGGACCATGCCGACATCGTCGTCCGAAAGGACCGCGCCCACGCAGTCGAGATTATCGCAGACCGCATTTCCTGACGCAGCTGGCGCAGGCCCCTACCAGTGCGGCGGCGGCGACTCGTTGCCGGGTTCGGAATTCATGGACTGCGCCATGTTTGCGAATTGAGCGGTCAGGACTGCCACCTGTCGCGTCAGCCGGTCGATCTCCTTCCACTGGGCGGTCACCGTCTTGTTCAGGTCGTCGATCACATCGTCTTGGTGGACGATGCGGGTTTCAAGCGTGTCGAGGCGGGTTGTATCGGTCATGACCGGTTCTTAGCCTGTCGATAGCCGGGCCTGCAAACACATTGATGGCGGCAAAGACGCTGGACGCAGGCCTGTCGTCCGCTCTAGACGGGGCACATAATCGCCTACCGCTTTTCCGTGGCCCCGATGATGGATCGCACAAAAAATATTTATAAACAATGTGTTATGGTCCTTCGTATGCGCTCCGTGTGCAGTACCAAAGCATCAGTAGGCGGTAGCGTCCCATCAGGGAGTGTAATTTGTGGACGCCGTCTCAGCTGCGGTGATAGGTGAGCTGGTTCTGATTTCCTGCACAGTTTTTCGGCCTTGCCAAGGTATATGCTGGTTGTTGATCAGGCCGCTTTCTTGAATTCGTTTGTCGATCTATACGCCTCTTCGGGCGTGGCTTTGCCAGGGGCCGAGTGTGGTCGCTCCCGGTTGTAGAAATGCATCCACTCATCGATGATGCGCTGGGCTGAAAAACCGTCTGCGATGGCGCATGCTTCACAATTTTACAATTCGTAATGGCGACATGAAACTGTCGATGATCGAACGGGAAGCCGACAGAGTATTGCGGGCTTTTCTTTTCGATCTTGCCAAAGATCCGGGTGAAACAAGCAATCTTGCTGAGGCGCCTGGGTTTTCGCGTGATCGCCAGCAGATGCTGCAGTCGCAGCAGGCGCCAACCATGCCTCACGCCCAGAGTTGGCTGACCGGCATGGCGAACAGCCGATCTCCGATACGCTGAATTCGGTCGCCATCATGCAGGATGATTCCGCAGGCAAACGCCTTGCCCGCCGCTTCCTGCAGGCGTTTCAGGCCGCGCGTGTCCTGCGTCTTCACGGTGGCTGCTGCCTTGACCTCGATTCCAACAAGGCGCCGCCCGCGCTCGAGCACGAAATCAACCTCGACCTTGTCCTTGTCCCTATAGTGGCTGATCAGAGCCGGGTCGGACGAAAGCGCTGACTGCTTCTCAAGCTCTGAATAGACGAAGCCTTCCAGCAGAGTTCCGAGCCTGTTTCGGTCAGACTGAATGTCGCCCTTTCCGACCCGTCGCAGCGCCGCAAGAAGACCCGTGTCGAGGAAGTGGAGCTTAGGCGTTTTGACAAGGCGCTTGAGGTCATTGCGGTGCCATGCGCGCACACGTCGAAGAATGAACATCTGTTCCAGCAAGGTCAGCCAGCGATCAATCGTCTTGCTGTCAACGCCGAGGGGCGAGGCCAGAGCCGATAGATTGAGCAGTCCTCCCGAAGACAGAGCGGCATGATCGAGCAGCCTTGAAAATTCGTCCGTCTTTGACACCGATGAAATCTCCGAGACATCGCGTGTTGTGAGGGCGCGGGCATAGGCGCGCAGCCAGGTCTGGCGGCGCTGCGGGTCGGTCCGCGCCAGAGCTTCCGGATAACCGCCCGCGAGAATGCGCAGGACGAGGTCGGGCGTGCGCCCGGTTTCCATAAGGGCGGGGAAATCTGCCTCGAAGGCCTTGTCGAGAAAGGCCGAGGGATTCTGCAGCGCAATCTCTGACTGGCTCAAGGGAAGGAGTTCGATTGTCTCCACACGGCCAGCAAGGGAATCCGGCGAGATGGTGCCCTTGAAGAGATCGACCGGGCCCGTGATCAGGAAGCGACCTGGACGAGGGTCTTCATCGACAGATCGCTTGAGTGCCAGAATAAGCCCGGGCGCGCGCTGCACTTCATCAATCACGGCATGGTCGAGGCCGCGCATGAAACCGCCCGGATCATCATTCGCAAACTGCCGGAATTGTTCGTCATCAAGCGTTACGAAACTCATCTTCCTGTCGGCGGCGATTTTGCGCGCCAGCGTTGTCTTGCCCGACTGGTGCGGGCCCACCAGTGCAACGATGCGCGTATCGCTGAGGGCGCCCAGCACGCACGGCTCGGCATGGCGCGCCTTGGCTTGTGACTTTTCTTGCATGGCATGCCGTCCAATTCGGAGCGCAGCTCCGTCTGATTCGGAATGCAAGTCACTCTGTGCCGAACTTCGATAGCGAACGGGCCGGCTGATATCACAGACTGTGATTTCCAGACCGTGACAAACTCACCGGGCGCAGCTCACGGTTTAGCATGCTGGCTCGATCAATCCGGAGGCGACACGCCGGCCTGGGCTACGAATTTGCAGGCGCTCGCAAGGATAGTGAGATCTAGATCTAAGCTGGGCGAGCGCCTCGCGCACAAGCGAGCAGTCAGGAGGCTTGCCAAAACGAAGGTGCTCCGGAACGTGTCAACGACTTTGAGACAGTGGCATTTGGACTTTAAGCTTGATTTCCTTCGTTTGGCTTTGGTGGGTTGATCCAGACGGCGGTCTGGATTTTCGGTGGTTGCGGCGGTTTG
>Ga0075108_10001303_pt1 | contig 12379 bp, 9 predicted proteins | sample AntAceMetag02UK1_FD_69797 | JGI IMG/M metagenome (GOLD analysis project Ga0075108, IMG submission 69797) | Saline lake microbial communities from Ace Lake, Antarctica - Antarctic Ace Lake Metagenome 02UK1 | ecosystem: Environmental > Aquatic > Non-marine Saline and Alkaline > Saline | place...
CAGATGTCGACGCGCTCCTCATGGGCACGACGTTGCTCCTGCCAGTCGGCGGAAGGGAGCAAGGGATAGGGAGACGATGAGATCACCAAGTCAGGCAACGCGCTGTTGGTGGGGGCGGTCAATCTGTTCTCTGGGCGTTGGGGATGAATTTGACCGGGTATCGGGGAGGGGGGGGGCCGTCTGCTCCCGGAAATTCTCGCCGGTTCCGTCGGGGAGAAAAAACTCGCTCATGGGGTGCTTGCGGTGGAGGCCGCGGCGGCGCGCGGGGTGATCATCGGGTAGGCGCGAAGCGGGCGTGCAGTTTCGCTTAAAAGACGACGCTGGATATTAAAGAAAGCCGCCAAGCGAACGAAGGTTGCGGCTGGTTTTTAGCATCTTTTCGTTCACCTGTCCTATGAGTCCACCTCAGCAGGGCTGAATCTCACCAACGGTTTAGATTAGATAGTTTTGTGCCCTCCCGGTCCGCCGAGACCCCGGCAAAGGGGGCTGTGTTTTCTGCTCTTAAACTGCCGTTATGAGGTTCAGGTGCGCTGGAGTAGGCGTTGCACGCCCACGATGGGTGCATCGGTGACCGGCACCAAAGGGAGCGGCGAGTGGGGCGTGAGCGCGTTGATCACTTCGGGGTGAGTGAGAATCGGGCCGCTGAGTCCGGTGGCGAGGCGATCGAGTGGCGTCGCGGGAAAGAGCTTTGTCGCGACTTGTTTGGCCAGCTCCAATAGCGGTTTAGCCGAATCCAGCACCAGTTTTCGGGCGGTGACATCGCCCTCGGAGGCGAGGTGCAGAATCGCGGGAGCCAGCGCGGCGATCACGCGATTGGGCTGTTCGGCTTGGTAGAAATATCGGGTGATGGCTTTGACGTCAGCGTCGGGTATCCCGGCGTGGTGGTGCACCAGAGGGCCGAGTCGGGTGGCGGGAGCCCAGCCTTGGAGTTCAATAAGCGCGCGGGCGATGGCGCGTTGCCCGAGATCGAAGCCGCTCCCGGCGTCTCCGAAACGCCACCCCAAGCCCCCCGCGTAGTGAATCGAATCATCCGGTGCGCGGGCGGCGACAAACGAACCCGTGCCGCCGTGCAGGACCAGGCCGGGTTGACCGCGAGTGGCCAATTCGAGCACGGGGAGGGAATCGTCGTGCGTCGTGACGAGACCGAAGTCGGTCAGTGAAGTTGCGATCTCGCTCCACACATCCGGGGAGCCGCTCATGTAGAGATGGATGGCAGCGATTTCGGGCCGATGAATTTGTGCGAGCGCATCAATCAAGACCGCCCGGGCTTGGGCCGGGCCGACGATGTTGGGATTGCAACCGGGGGCGAGGTGGCGCTCCACGATTTCTCCCGCGGCATCGACCAAGATCAACTCCGTCTTAGTCCCGCCTCCGTCGACGCCGATTTTGAAGGGGGAGTGAGGGTTCGCAGCTGACACAGCCCAAGAGGAAGCGAGAAAGAGAGCGTGAGCCCACAAAAATCGAAATTTGTGACCAAGGCTGAGGGTGGGGGAAAAATGAAAAACTGCGCACTCGCGGTCTCGGGGTGGTTGCTTGATGAATTTGCGCCATGCTTACCGGTGAACTGCGCAGCAAGATAGACCAGATTTGGAATGCCTTTTGGACCGGCGGCATTTCCAACCCGCTCGAAGTCATTGCGAGCAACTGACCTACTTGCTCTTCCTGCGTCGGCTCGACGACCTCCAGACGTTGGCGGAAAACAAGGCGCGCCGTTTGGGTCAGCCCATCGAGCGTCAGGTTTTCCCCGAGGGTAACGACGAGCGGGGTCGCGCCTACTCCGACTACCGCTGGTCGCGCTTCAAGAATTTTGCTCCCTCCGAAATGCTCACGGTGGTGGCCGATCATGTTTTTCCCTTTCTGCGCACGCTGGGCGGGGACGAGTCGACCTACGCGCGGCACATGAAGGATGCGCGCTTCACCATTCCCACGCCCGCGCTGCTGGCCAAGGTGGTCGATCTCGTGGCTCAGGTGCCGATGGAAGACCGCGACACCAAGGGCGACCTTTACGAATACATGCTGGGGAAAATCGCCAGCGCCGGGCAGAACGGCCAGTTCCGCACCCCACGTCACATCATCCAGCTCATGGTTGAGCTGACCCAGCCTCGGCCCGGCGATGTGATCTGCGACCCCGCCTGCGGCACGGCGGGATTTTTGGTCGCGGCGGGCGAATACCTGCGCGAACGCCATCCGGAGATTCTGCGCGACGACAAATTGCGGAAGCACTTTCATGAGGAGGCGTTTCACGGTTACGACTTCGACAGCACCATGCTGCGCATCGGCAGTATGAATCTGCTCCTGCACGGGGTGGAAAACACCGACGTGCGCTACCGCGATGCCTTGGCCGAAGACCACGCCACCGATGCCGATGCTTACAGTCTCATCCTGGCCAATCCGCCCTTTGCCGGATCACTCGACTATGAGACCACGGCCAAGGACCTGCTCGGGATAGTAAAAACGAAGAAGACCGAACTGCTCTTTCTTGCGCTGTTCCTGCGTCTGCTCAAACCGGGTGGACGCGCGGCAGTGATTGTGCCCGACGGCGTGCTCTTCGGCTCATCCAAGGCCCACAAACGCCTGCGCGAAATGCTGGTCGAGGAACACAAACTCGATGCGGTCATCAAACTACCCGGAGGAGTATTCAAACCTTACGCGGGGGTATCCACCGCGATCCTCCTCTTCACCAAGACCAACAGCGGTGGCACGGATAACGTGTGGTTCTACGACGTAACCGCCGACGGCATGTCGCTCGACGACAAACGCACACCCTTGCTCTTCTCAGAAAAACTCGGCCCCGTGCCGACGGAAAAACTCAGCGCCGCCGACCATGCCAAAAACAACCTGCCGGACATCCTGACCCGCTGGACCGGCCGCGACACGACCGAAATAGACCGCCCTAAAACCGCTCAGTCCTTTGTCGTGCCGAAGGCCGACATCGTCTCGCAGGCCTACGACCTGAGTCTCAACCGCTATAAAGAAGTCGTGCACGAAGAAATCGAGCACCGCCCACCGGCTGACATCCTCGCCGACCTCGCGAAGCTGGAAGCGGTAATCCAGCGAGACATGGTAGAGCTGAAAGGGATGATTAAGTGAGCCAGTGGAAAACTAGACCACTCGGCGAATTTGCTGATTCGGTCGACTACGGAGTTACGGCCTCGGCAACGAAGCGTGCAATTGGTCCGAAGTTTTTACGTATCACTGACATTCAGGATGGTGTGGTGAGATGGGAGAGCGTGCCGTGGTGTGAATGCGATTCACGATCAGCTAACGCATCGCGCTTGAAATCCGGTGACATTGTTTTCGCGCGAACTGGGGCGACCACCGGTAAGAGTTTTCTTGTTCGTGAGTGCCCGAGTGATTCAGTTTTCGCATCTTACCTGATTCGGGTGCGATTGGGTGATACTGCCGAGCCGCGTTTCGTAAGTCATTTTTTCGAGACGCCGGATTATTGGGCGCAAGTTTCGAACGGGGCAAGAGGGGCGGCTCAGCCAGGCGTCAACGCAACGACCTTAAGGAGACTTAAAATTCCCCTCCCGCCGCTGGCGGAGCAGCGGCGGATAGCGGAGGTGCTGGACCGGGCGGAGGCGTTGCGGGCCAAGCGCCGCGCCGCGCTCGCCCAACTCGACACCCTCACCCAATCCCTCTTCCTCGACCTCTTCGGCGACCCGGTGACGAATCCGAAGGGGTGGCCTCGAGTGCGATTTGATGAACTTCTAGAAAATATAGACAGTGGTTGGAGTCCGAAGTGTTTGGCCAGACCCGCAATGGATGACGAGTGGGGTGTTTTGAAGCTCGGGGCGGTGACACGTTGTGAGTATGATGAAACTCAGACCAAAGCGCTTCCGCCCACCGAGTCGCCTCGTCCCAATGTCGAAGTAAAATCAGGCGACCTATTGTTTTCACGAAAGAACACCCACCAACTCGTCGCTGCGTGCGCCCTTGTTCGGACGACTCGACCGAAGTTGCTTCTCCCGGATTTAATTTTTCGATTCAGGCTAAAGCCTATTTCAAAAATTGAGCCCGTTTTTCTTCAAAAACTACTCACTATTCAGTCGAAACGGAAAAGCATCCAACGACTTGCTGGTGGGGCAGCAGGGTCTATGCCCAACATTTCAAAGGCTAGACTTCGAGACGTTCAAATCGAGCTCCCTCCCCTCGACCTCCAACGCGAATTCGCGCGCCAAGTAGCGGCGGTGGAAAAGCTGAAGGCCGCGCACCGTGCGTCGTTGGCCGAACTCGACGCCCTCTTCGCCTCCCTCCAACACCGCGCCTTCTGCGGCGAACTCTGAGCCCATTTCGTCATGTATTTGATGTATGTCGATGAGAGCGGTGACCCCGGTATGAGTAATTCTCCAACGCGGTATTTCACCCTCACGGGGCTGGTGATTCACGAACTGCGTTGGTCTTCCTATTTAGATGAGTTGGTGGACTTTAGGAGGGAGATGAAGCAGCGATTTGGTTTGCGTCTGCGCGAAGAAATCCACGCGGGCCATATGATCACGAAACCGGGTGACCTTGCCAGAATTCCAAAGCACCAACGTTTGGAAATTCTCCGATGTTTTGCCGATCAACTTGCGGGGATGTCGGATTTCTCGGTGATCAATGTGGTGGTCGACAAACAAGGGAAGGCCTCGAACTTTGATGTTTTTGTCCGTGCTTGGCAGGCGCTCATTCAACGTTTCGAAAATACGCTTTCGCATCACAATTTTCCCGGACCGCGGCAGAATGATGAGCGGGGCATGTTGTTCCCGGATCGAACCGATGAGAAGAAACTCCGACAATTGATGCGTCGCATGCGCACCTATAACCCTGTCTCCAACCAGGCCGAATTCGGCCAAGGCTATCGCAATCTCCAACTGCGTTACGTGATCGAAGACGCCAATCATCGGGATTCGGACACTTCATACCTCATCCAGTCGGCCGACTTGTGTGCTTACCTGCTCTACCAGCACTTGGCCCCCAGCGCATACATGCGCAAAAAATCAGGCCAGAATTACTTTGAGCGCCTGAACCCCATCCTTTGCCGACAGGCTTCGAGTAAAGATCCCGCCGGAATCGTCAGGCTCTGACAAAAGTAAGGGGACCCCTTCGGGCCCCCGGTTGAATCCTAATACCCAGACGAGCCGGTGTTCAGATTCGTCTAAACAGTGCAGGCCACGGTGTGACAGTGCAAGGCTGATAGAGTGTCGTCAGGTCACACGAGGTTAGGTGGTGGTCGTTGAGCCGTGGATGAGGCTCATCGCATGTCGACGATGGGTTTGCCGTTGATTGTCGGAGAGAGCGTTGGCTTGGGCGCGATACCTGGCTGATACCTCGGTGCCACGGCTGACGTTCTTCCTTGGGGATTTATCACTCGGTTGGGGCATGCTCATCTCGAACGTGATGTCGTTTAGCTTGTATGGGTCAATTGGATCTCCTCCGACGAGGGAGGATTGGCCGGTGCGGCCATCTCAGCAGTCCACGGATTTTGCTCAATTCGCGCCGTGAAGGCGAGGGAGGAACCGCCGGCCGCGAGGCACGGGCGGCACGCCTAGTGGTCAGATTAGTCGTATTGGGTTTGGCTGAAGTATTTGGGCCGGTTAGTTTTTCGCGATGAAGATGAAACTGAGAATCGCCGATGACCTTGGGGCGCATCTGGCGGACGGGGAGGCGGCGGCCAAGTTTCGGACGACGCGCATCGAGCCTTACGTATCGATTTGCGAGGAGCTTACACTCGATTTCACTAGAGTGCGTAACGCGAACAGTTCGTTCATGAATGCACTGGTGGCGGGGGTGGTGGAGCAACACGGGAAATCGTCCTGCAGAAACTGGTTTTTAAGGGCTGCAATCCGTTGATTCGGGTGTTGGTCGAGGGCGCGATTGATTTGGGTGCGGAGAAAATCCGCGGTCGAGTCGACGCGTAGTGGTTTTCTGCAGGAGACTTTATAGATCATCGATAAAGTCTGATCGGCAAAACCTGGTTCCTGAGAGTAGGAGCTCATTCTTCGTTTTGCTCCTGCCTCGGCCTTTCGCAACTGAATGGAGGGCCTGCTGTATCGTGTTTCAAAGGATAGATTGAGGTTGAGAAGTGCTCAACGGAATATATGGAATTTTTTGGCCTGGAATAATGTGCGCATCATTAGATTATTTTTGTCAGAAAAACACCCCTTTAATTCTTACGGAATATCAATAAATATATTCTGTAACTTGTTTGATTTAATTATAATACGATTAAATCACTTAAATTCATGAGGTTTTTTAACTAAAAAGCATGTCACTTTTAAAGTTGCGAAAAATAGGCAGTTTTTATTTCATTTTTATGTCAGATAAAAAACATACTTTTTCTGACAAAAATTAAATCAAAATAAATGAGATCAGTAGAAGACAGACTTTTGCGCAGTTTGCGCGCCCAAGGGCGAGGTGCCGTGGTGACGCCGCGTGATTTTCTCCAATGGGGCACCCGGGCGGCCGTAGACAAAGCCCTGTCCCGGTTGGTGGAGCGGGGCGCGCTACGGCGCGTAGGCCGAGGCGTCTACGACTTACCGCGAACTAATCCACTGGTGGGGCCACTTTCGCCCGATCCGGAGCAGGTCGCTCAAGCCTTGGCTCGCAACGGGGCTCAGCGTTTGCTGCCTAATAAGGCGCTGGCAGCGAATCAATTGGGGCTTACTGAGCAGGTGCCAGCCAAGATGGAGTTCCTCACTGATGGTCCGACGCGCACGCGTTGGGTGGAAAACCTGCCAGTGGTGTTGAAGCGAACGACCCCACGCAACGTGGCTACGGCCGGTCGCGTCACGGGCACGGTGATGCAGGCGCTGCGGTTTTTTGGGCCCAAGAAGATTGATGAAATCGTGGTGCAGCGACTGCGCGATCGCTTGAGTCCCGCCGATAAGCAGCAACTATTGCGCGATATTCGGCTGGTCCCGGCCTGGATCGGGGAGGTTTTTCGCAAGATCTCTGCAGAACCAGGCAGCGCCCGCAAAACGACATGAATGCGGTGGCTCAGCTTCCCGAGAGCCAGCGCCGTGAAGTCTTTAGGCAGGCGGCAGTGCGAATGGGAGTGCCGCCGTTTCACGTCGAAAAGGATTTCTGGGTGTGCTGGGTGCTGGCGGCACTGTTTAATGATCCTGAACTAGGAGGGTCCCTCACGTTTCGGGGAGGCACTTCGCTTTCCAAGGCTTGGGGAGTGATTCGGCGGTTTTCGGAAGATGTGGATTTGGCGCTGGGTCGCAGCGAGCTCGACAACGCGGACGATCCGGCTGAAGCGGGAGTCACGGAAAATCAGCGTCGTCGCCGATTGAGCGCACTCCGCGCTAGCTGCCGGGCCGTGATCAACGATCAATTGGTGCCGGGCTTGCAGCGCGCACTGCGGGAGGCGGGGATTGACGGGCGAGTAGAAATCGAATCGTTGGCGCAAGCCCGGGATCCGTTTTGCGTGTATGTTTATTATCCGCAGACCGGGCTCGCAGCTCCGTTGGACTACATCCAGTCTCGGGTGAAAGTGGAGCTCAGTGGGCGGGCCGACGATTGGCCAAGAGAAGCCCGGACTATTTCTCCTTATGTCACCACTGTTTTGCAGGATGTGGATGTGGCTCGGCGAATGGAACTGACTCTCGATTGTGTGCGACCGGAACGCACTTTCTGGGAGAAAGCGGCTTTGCTGAATGAGCATCATGCGAGACCCACCGAGCGAGAACTGCCGCGAGCGCAGGCGCGACACCTCTACGACGTAGTGCGACTTTGGGAGGCTCAGGTCCAAGAGACGGAAGGGTTTCGGGCTCTGTTTGACGGAGTCAAAGCCCACCGCGAAGCCTTTTTTTGACTACACTTGGATCAATTATGATGAATTGAGTCCGGCGCATCTCCGGTTGTGTCCGTCGGACAAAGACCTACGCGAATGGAGACTCGATTATGAAAACATGCGTGCCATGTTTCACGAATCCCCGCCGACTTTTGATGAGTTAATACAAAAGCTTCGGACCATTGAAAACGCACTCTCCCGGCTGTGAGTTCTAATTTCTCTTTTCTTAAATTTGAATGGCCCGAGCTGTTAGACTCGGTCGTCAAGGTTGAGGTGTCGGTGCATTCGGATGCGCGCACGGCGGGGATCCATGCGCGGCGCACGTTGGAGTTGTTCATGCATTGGCTCTACACGCACGACGCGTCGTTGGTGCTACCGTATGACGACACGCTCGATGCGTTGATTCGAGCACCGGGATTTCGTAAACTGGTGGGTAATGTGCTCGTCGCGAAGGCGGATCTAGTGCGGCGGTTTGGCAATCAGGCGGTGCATAGCCAGAAACCGTTTCGCGCTTATGACGCGCTGACGATGGCGCAGGAATTGTTTCATCTACTGTTCTGGTTGGCCCGCACGTATGCGACTGGTGCGAAGCCGGATGACACCCAGCGATTCGACCCCGGGTTGTTGTCGCTGGAGGCACCGATTCCGCCGCGCACGCTGGAGCAGATCCAACGCCTCGACGCCGGACTGCGTGGGCGCGATGCGCGGCTTAAGGAAGTCCTCGGCGAGAAGCTGGAGTTGGATGCCGAGTTGCAGCGGGTGCGGGCGCAGGTCACCGCCGCCAAGGCGGCGAACTCGGGCCGAGATGACACCCACGATTATTCTGAGGCAGAGAAGCGCGATAAATTCATCGATGTGATGTTACGCGAGGCGGGTTGGGCGCTCGACCAGAAGCGAGACCGTGAGTTCGAGGTTGCGGGGATGCCCAACGAAAAGGGCATCGGCTTCGTCGACTACGTGTTGTGGGGCGACGACGGCCAGCCGCTGGCGGTGGTCGAAGCCAAGCGCACCAAACGTTATCCGCAGGTCGGGCGACGGCAGGCCGAGCTTTACGCGGATTGCCTCGAAAAACAGTTCGGGCGGCGTCCGGTGATTTTCTACACCAACGGCTACGAACATTGGCTGTGGGATGACACAAGCTACCCACCGCGGGCGGTGCAGGGGTTTTATAAGAAAGACGAGTTGGAGTTGCTTATCCAACGTCGGGCCACCCGCAAGTCACTGGCCACGGAACCGATCAACGAAGCGATTGCTGGGCGCTACTATCAAACACGGGCGATCCGTCGTATCGGCGAGGCGTTTGAAACCGATCATGAGCGCAAGGCACTCGTGGTCATGGCGACGGGAGCGGGCAAGACGCGAACGGTCATCGCGCTGAGTGATTTGCTCATGCGCTGTAACTGGGCGAAACGCGTGCTGTTCTTGGCGGATCGCGTGGCACTGGTGAAGCAAGCGGTCGGGCAGTTTAAGCAGCACCTGCCGGATGCGGCACCGGTGAATCTCGTCACGGAAAAACACACCGAAAGCCGAGTCTATGTTTCGACCTACCCGACGATGATGGGACTCATCGGCGACACGGGCGAGTCCGGCGAAAAGCGGTTTGGGTCGGGACACTTTGACCTCATCATCATCGATGAAGCACACCGTTCGGTTTACCAAAAATACCGCGCGATCTTTAGCTACTTTGACAGTTTTCTGGTGGGGCTCACTGCGACGCCGAAAGATGATGTTGATCACAACACCTACAGTTTGTTCGAGTTGGAGGACGGTGTGCCGACCGATGCTTACGACATTGCCGACGCGGTGAAGGACAAGTTTCTCGTGCCGCCCAAAGCGGTGTCGGTGCCGCTAAAGTTCCAGCGCGAAGGGATCGTCTATGCCGAACGTTCCGAGGAAGAGAAAGAACGCTGGGATGAGCTCGCATGGGATGAAGAATCCGACGAGAAACCTGATCGCGTGGAGGCTCAGGCGGTCAACAAGTGGCTCTTCAACGAAGACACGGTCGACAAGGTGCTCGCGCATCTCATGACGAAAGGCGTCAAAGTCGCGGGTGGCGATCGGATGGGCAAAACCATCATCTTCGCCAAGAACAACGACCATGCGCAGTTCATCCAACGTCGCTTCGATGCCAATTACCCGAAAATGGTGGGTGAATTCGCCCGGGTAATCACGTTCAAAACGGAATATGCGCAGTCGCTGATCGATACGTTTTACCTGAAGGAGAGTGCGCCGCATATCGCGATCTCAGTCGATATGCTCGACACCGGTATCGATGTGCCGGAAGCCGTGAACCTCGTCTTTTTCAAATTGGTGCGGTCGAAAACAAAGTTCTGGCAGATGATGGGACGCGGCACGCGGTTGTGTCCGAATCTATTCGGCCCGGGCGAGCACAAGGCGTATTTCCAAGTCTTCGACTACTGCCAGAATTTGGAGTTTTTTAGCGAAGACCCGGATACGACTGACGGACCGTCTGGGGAACCGTTGGGCAAGCGCCTGTTTAAGGCGCGGCTCGAATTGATCGGCGAACTGGATGCGATAGACGAAAACCTTATCGCCGGGAGAGCAGACGAAGAAATGGTCGACCAATCTGGCGAACTGCGCCGGGGGCTGGCAACGCGCCTGCATGAAGAAGTGGAGGCCATGAACTTGGATAACTTTATCGTGCGTCCACAGCGGCGCTTGGTGGAAAAATATCGGGAGGCTGGCGCTTGGGAAAAGTTGCGCTTCGAGGAACGCGCCGAGCTCGCCGGTGAGGTGGCGGGGCTGCCGCACGAACTCGATCCCGAGGACGAACAGGCGAAGCGTTTTGATCTGTTACTGCTCAATCTGCAACTCGCAGTGCTTAAGAAGGAGCCGTCGTTCGCGCGATTGCGGAAGCAAGTCGTGACCATTGCCGGGCTGTTGGAGGAGCGGTCGGCGATCCCGATGGTGCAAAAGCAGCTGGTGATCATCCAGGAACTTCAAACCGACGAATGGTGGGAGCATGCGACGCTGACTATGCTCGAGACGGTGCGACGGCGATTGCGAGACTTGGTGAGCTTGATTGAGATGAAGGCGCGCAAGCCGGTGTTCACGGATTTTGAGGACGAACTGGGGGAATCGACCGAAGTGCAGTTCTTGGAATTTATCAGCGCGGACGAGTTTGAGCGTTTCCGCGCCAAAGCACGGCACTTTCTGTCCGCACATTTAGACCATATGGTTGTGCACAAGCTGCGCATGAACGAGCCGCTCACGGCGGTGGATCTGGCCGAGTTGGAGCGTCTGTTGGGCGAGAGTGGCGTGGGGTCGGAAATCGAAATCAAACAAGCCCGGGAGCAGAGTGAAGGTCTTGGATTGTTCGTGCGTTCGTTGGTCGGCCTCGATCGCGAAGCTGCGAAAAAGGCGTTGGGACGATTCCTCGACGGCGGCACGGCGACGGCTAGCCAGATTGAATTTCTCGACCTCATCGTCGATCACTTGACCGAATACGGAGCCTTGTCGCCGGCGCGGCTCTACGAGTCTCCGTTTATTGATGTGGCGGCGGGAGGCCCGGAATCGTGTTTTGTCGCGAATGATGTCGAAGAGTTGTGCTCGATCCTTGGGGCGATCCGAGATGCCGCAGCAGGGTGAGCTTTTCCCCGTTACTCGTCGCCGCGTTGGAGCACCGCGACAAGGTGGTCGCGCTGGTTGCTTCGGTGGGTGCGCCACTCCGCTGCTCCACGCTTTCGCCTCGGGCTCAAGCGCGGCTACGTCGGATTCACGGTGCCGGGTCGGCGGGTGTTGAACTTTCCCGAGATTCGGGTCGGTCACTCGATTACTTAAATTCCTCACCCGATGAGTTTGCTGAGGCGGGTGCGGTAGCGTTGGGAGAGGGCGATGTTGGCTTCCATGCCGCCGGGGAGGTTTTGACTGCGCACGACGGGGAGTTCATGGCCATTATCGCGCAGCCAAGTCATGGCCTCGAGGGCGAGCAGGTTGAGGAGGGTGGTGCCAATCAAGGTGGAAGTCGGGCCGGCCATTTGGGTCTCGGTGATGTGCACGAGGGCGTCACCCGAGACGCCGTGGTTATCGAGCACGTGGTCGGCGATGGCGTGGAGATTTTGGCCGCCGGGGTGCACGGTGGTCGCCGTGGTGCTCATGGCGACCGAGGTCAGTGCAATCACGGTGAGCCCCTTCTTTTTGGCGTGGAGCGCGACTTCGATGGGGGAGGCGTTTTTGCCAGAATTGGAGATAACAATGATCACCTCGCCGGCCCGAAGTTGGTGGAGATTGTCATAGCGCTCGGCGAGCCGGGTGCCGTAGCCGACGATGTTTTCGGAGAAACCTGCGCCGGGGTCGAAGATGCCCGAGACGGGCATGAGCCCACCGGCTCGGCCGATGATTTCCCGGCCGATGATTTCACTGTGACCGCTGCCGAAAGTGTGCAGGACCCCGCCGTTGGCGATGGATTGGCCGATGAGGGCCCCGGCGGTGCGAAGTGTCTCGGCATTGGTCTCACGGGCCTGAAGGAGGAGTTCGGTCGCGGCGGCAAGATAAGTATCGGCAGGCGTAGTCATAAATTATTGGGGAAGAAACGAATAAGAAAGTTTTTCACCGATGAAGTGACAAAAAGTTTCGGTGGAT
>Ga0075108_10001308_pt1 | contig 12370 bp, 8 predicted proteins | sample AntAceMetag02UK1_FD_69797 | JGI IMG/M metagenome (GOLD analysis project Ga0075108, IMG submission 69797) | Saline lake microbial communities from Ace Lake, Antarctica - Antarctic Ace Lake Metagenome 02UK1 | ecosystem: Environmental > Aquatic > Non-marine Saline and Alkaline > Saline | place...
ATGCCTTCATCGCTTCATACAACGAGGGAGCAGCTCCGTTCTTGTGGACAAAAACCAAGGTCCGCCAACGGAAGTTCAAAAACCGACGTATCAGTCAGTTGTGATTCCGGGTACTAGTCACCTAGACGGCATTGTGAATTCTACACGGATCTGATTTCGTTCGCGAAGTATTCGATCGTCGGCTTCAGTCCATCGGTCAGTTTGATGGTCGGCTCCCAGCCAAGAATCTCCCTCGCGCGCGAGATATCCGGCTGGCGCTGGCGTGGGTCGTCTGACGGCAGCGGCTTGTTGATGATCTTGGATTTCGATCCGACCATTTCCAGCACCGTCTCGGCGAGCTGGCGAATGGTGAACTCACCTGGATTGCCGATATTGATAGGGCCGGTCACAGCATCGTCGGAATTCATCAGCCGGACCAAGCCGTCCACCAGATCAGAGACATAACAGAAGCTGCGCGTCTGCTGACCGTCGCCATAGAGCGTGATGTCTTCACCTCGAAGCGCCTGAACGATGAAATTGGACACGACACGCCCGTCATTTGGATGCATGCGCGGGCCATAAGTGTTGAAGATCCGGGCGACTTTGATCTTCACATTGTGCTGACGGTGATAGTCAAAGAACAGCGTCTCGGCGCAGCGCTTTCCCTCATCATAGCAAGAGCGGATGCCAATCGGGTTCACATTGCCCCAGTATTCCTCGCGCTGTGGATGGATTTCAGGATCGCCATAGACCTCGGAGGTCGAGGCCTGAAGGATTTTCGCGCGCGTCCGCTTGGCTAGGCCCAGCATATTGATCGCCCCGTGGACGCTGGTCTTCGTGGTTTGCACAGGATCGAACTGGTAGTGAACCGGGCTGGCCGGGCACGCCAGATTGTAGATCTGATCGATCTCCACAAAAAGCGGGACGGTCACGTCATGACGCATGATCTCGAACTTCGGATTGTCCAGCAAGTGGGCAACATTGGACCGTCGGCCTGTAAAGAAATTGTCGACACACAAGACTTCGGCCCCGGTTTCGAGCAGGCGCTCACACAGGAATGATCCGATAAACCCGGCGCCGCCGGTCACGAGAATGCGGGGAACGTAATGCATTAAAGCGAGGTGCGGGCTTTTTCCAGAACGGTCAAGAGGGCTCAGCGGTGGTCCCTAGACGCCTGCCTTACGCTTGTGGAAATAGTCCAGCGTGCCGCGGGTCATAACCTTGTCGCCTGGGCTGATCTCATGGGCCTCAATATCAGGGGCGCCTTTGACATCACCATACACACTGCCAAAGTCCTTATAGCAGGCTTCCAGCAGAGCCTCGAAACTGTCGATTACAAAATAGGTCTGCTGGAAATCATCAATAATGTATTTTGTGCGCATGACGCGGGCGAGATCGAAATCGATCCGGTTCGGGCTGTCATCCTCAAGGGCGAAGACTGTCTCGTTGGGGCTCGACAGAATGCCTGCGCCATAGATTCGTATATCGCCAGCTTCCCGGATCAGGCCGAATTCGACAGTATACCAGTATAGCCGCGCCAGATTGTGCAACTGACCGAGTTGCATCGCGCGCTGACCACCCTTGCCATAGGCCTCCATGAAATCAGCGAACACAGGGTCGGCCAGCATCGGCACATGGCCGAAGATGTCGTGGAAGATATCCGGCTCCTGCAAATAGTCGAACTCTGCCTCAGGGCGAATGAAGGCACCTGCCGGAAAACGCCGATTGGCCAAATGATCAAAGAATATCTCGTCGGGAACAAGCTCGGCCACCGGCACGACGCGCCAGCCCGTAATCGGCTCGAGCCGGTCGGACAGTTTCGCCATGTCAGGGATACCTAAAGCCGAGAGTTCAAGCCTCGCCATTGCATCCAGCGCCGTCTGGCTGGCCCGGCCGCGGGTGACATCTTTTTGCCGGCGAAACAGCCTGTCCCACCTGTCATGTTCTGCTGCCGTATATGAGGCCCAGTCCTGGTCGATCGTATAATCTGCGGCGCGCGGCGCATCATGATAGCGGTTTTTGTCCAGAAACACTGAGGATCTATTCATACTGCAGCTCTTTCTCTCATCCGGTAATCTTAGCGCCCAAGACCTTTTCGCAAGAATGCTGCCTGTGCCTCCAGCCAAAAAGTTTCAAATGTAACTATATCATCACTCGGTTCGAAGGAAAGCCTCGCTGTACTCACCGGCTTTGTCCTATTGACGTAACCGCCTCAGCCAGCCGAGAGATGTGATCTTCGCCGCCGAAGGAGATTCACCTGACTCATCTCAGTCCTGAATTCACGATCATCATCGTCAATTATAATGGCGGCGACATGATCCAAGACGCCGTAAACTCCTTGGCGAAGCAAACCATTCAGGACTTCGAGCTGATCGTGGTCGACAATGCATCAACCGACGGTTCGGCGGCCAAACTCGACCTGAGCCAGCTGCCATCGGCGAGCCTGCATGTCATGGATGACAATCTCGGCTTTGCTGCGGGGAATAATTGGGCGGCTCAACGCGCCACGGGCAAGTGGTTGCTTTTGCTGAACCCAGATACAATCGCCGAGCCGGACTGGCTGGAACAGCTCTGTCTCGCGAGCTTCCGATATCCAGACGTGAAAGTATTTGCCTCATCCCAGATCAGTCTGGACGATCCGGATACACTGGACGGCGTGGGCGATGCCTACCTGGTCTTTGGCTTCCCGTGGCGAGGCGGATTCGGGCATCCCATGTCTGCCATGCCAGGCGAAGGTGAATGCTTCAGCCCATGCGGCGCATCAGCGATGTATGACCGCAGCACCTTCCTCGCCCATGAGGGATTCGATGAGCGCTTCTTCTGTTATTGCGAAGATGTCGATCTGGGCTACCGAATGCAGCTGGCCGGAGAACGCTGTGTGCTAGTGCCATCAGCAGTTATCCGGCATGCTGGCAGCGCCATTTCAGGGCGCCATTCCGAATTTTCGATCTATTACGGCACCCGGAACCGGCTTTGGACCTATGCCAAGAATACCCCCTTGCCCTTGCTGGTCCTGACCTTGCCCGGCCATCTTGCCCTGACACTCTATATCCTCATGCGCAGCCCGGTCATTGACCGTTTTGATGCCACATTCCGGGGCCTGCGGGACGGTATCGAGGGGGCAGGTCGCCTTCGCCGCGCGCGGACGTGGAAAGTTCGGCAGCGCCGCGTCAGCCTCTGGCGCCTTGCAAGAACCATGGCATGGAACCCGTGGCGGATGAGTTCGCGGGGTCCCTGCGTTCGCCCGATTTCCAGCCCACCCCCTCTGGTTGACAGCCGTGTCAAATAGTATCCATTGCGCATAGTTCATTCATGGCTCGTCACGCCCCGATGGTTCACCTCATGCCGGTTGCCACATGCCTGATAAGGCATACGAAAAGGAGATTTTCATGCGTGTCGCAATGATCATCCCAGGATGGGGCCAATACTGCGCATCAGATTTTGACAGTCTGGCCACTGCGCCAGTCATGCATGTTATGCCACAAAGACGTAATGATCATTTCGCCAAGAACATTCTCAACCTCCGCGCCACCGGCATACCTGCCGGACAGGCATAGGCCCGGATCAAAGCTGCATCCATGAGTATCCTGGTCGTTACAGATAAATACCCGCCTTCGCCCGTGGGTGGCGCGGAAATCAGCCTGCACCTGCTGCTGAAGCGGCTTTGCCGCAATGGTCTTGAGATTCAGGTCGCGGTCCTCGACGGCCATGCCAATGCTGATGCCAGCGTTCCCGAGATGTATGAAGGGGTCCCGGTATTCGGGTTGCCTGCGCTGCCAACATGGCCTCCGACCCAGCTCGAAACCTGGCGCGCCAAGACCACATCTCCGAACAGGTTGAGCAGACGGCTCGCCTGGCCCGAATCAGCAATACGCTACCTTGCAAAAACATCAGTTCATACGTTTTCCCAACGCCTGGACCGCCTGATGCTTTACCGCAGCCTATCGAAGGCCAGGGCCACATCCTGGGTGCCGATGATGGATGACGATCTGGTCAATCTCGGGCCGGCAACCCTCGCCCTCAAAAAGCTGATCGATTCGCAGAAACCTAAACTCATCCACGCAGACAATTACCGCAGCATCCTCGTTTCTGCTGCCGTCGCGCAGGATCACATCCCTTTTGTAGCCATGGTTCGAGACAATCGTTTCTTCTGCACCAGGCGCGATCAGAACATGACCATAGGCCGGGATATCTGCAGCGATTGCGCGCTCGGTTGTGTAGCAGAAGCGCCACTGAAATCGCAGCAGATACGCGATATGATGCGAACGATACAAACTTACCGGACTGAACAGCTCTCCAAGGCGCGGACCATTGTCACGACCAGCCAGTATATCGCCAACAAGCTCGCTACACTGCTGCCGGAGGCGCGCATTTCCGCTATCGGGAATCCGAGTGGAGCCGCCGGCATAGTCGATGCCTTTCAGGAGAATATCAAACAGGCGACGCCTCCCGAGATCCTTGTTGTCGGCATGCTAAACCAGAACAAGGGCAGCGATCGCGCCGTCGAGTGGATATTGAAGCTCAGGCAGCATCTGCCTGATTTTCGCCTCGTCATGGCCGGCGCGGGCCAAATGGGCGAGACACTCAAGCGTAAGGCCGTCGCTGCGGGTGTTGCGGATCACCTGCATCTTACCGGGTTCCTCGACCGTCCATCGGTTTTTCGTGCTTATCGCCGTGCAAGCGTCGTATTGGCACCGAACACCTGGCCAGAACCCTTCGGACGCGTGCCACTTGAAGCGGGTCTCTCTCGCCGCCCTGTGGTGGCCTATGATGTGGGCGGCGTCGGCGAATCGATCGTCGATGGTCAGACGGGCTTTCTAGTGCCGCCAGGAAAGGAAGATGAACTCATTGCCAGGGTCGTTGAGTGCATCACGAAACCAGGCTTGGCCGACATGCTCGGCGAGGCAGCCCATACGCACATCCTGAAGCGATACAATGCAGACAAGGTCGCTTCCGCGCTCTCCGCCATTTGGGCTGAACACCTGACAGAGGCATCCCCGAACCAGCCATGACCAATCTGCTGATCGCCTCAATCGATATGCTTCCACAGATTGGCGGCATATCGACCGCCACGCATCATTTGGCGAACGCATTTGCCGGACTGAACCTTAACGTCACCGTACTGGGACCGGATGGCGCGTATATCCCGCAAGACTGGACCGCAAATTACAGCCTGGTCGCCGACACGGAGGCTAAACCCAAATTGAGGGAGGGGCCGGTCTGGCGCAACGAGGAATTGCCTCGGACGACATCTTTCATTCGGTCACTCTGGCAGGAACGTGAAATTGACCGCGCCATCGCCATGCATCCGTTCTATTTCGGCCTGCCCTTGGCGGCCGTCGGGCGTGAAGTCGCAGCGCCTGTGTCAGTGATGTTTCATGGCTTTGAATTACGCAGCCAGCTCCACCTCCAGGCGCGTCTGAGAGCCTGGCGCATGCGCCGCAGCGAACATGGCCCCAGTCTCAGCGATGAAGCGATCCGGCTTGCCCGAACCGCTGACGAAATTCTGACCAACAGCAATTTCACTGCAAACATCGTCCGTCGCACCGGCAGGAAAACTCCCGCTCATGTTATCGGTTGCGGGTTGGACCTGGCCGAGACCCGCGCCCAGATCGACCTTGCCCCGGAGGACGCCCTCAAGCTTCGCGAAGAAGTGCGCCTTTCGCTGGGATTTTCCCATAGTGACTTCGTCATAGGCACACTTGGCAGACTCGTGAGCACTAAGAATGTCGAATCAATACTGAAAGCGGCGGTCCATATTCCACAGGCCAAAGTTCTGGTTCTGGGCGATGGGCCTGAGCGGGGCAACCTTGAAGCGCTTTCCTCCGAGCTTGGCCTCGCTGGACGCATCGTTTTCCAGGGAAATGTGACCGAGGACGAAAAGTGGCCGCTACTGCGAACTTTGGATGCTTTTTGCCTGATGTCGAAACTCGGTCGGCAGGGGCATGTCGAGGGATTCGGCATCGTCATGCTGGAGGCTGCGGCGGCTGGCGTACCGGTAATAGCAGCCTCAACCGGGGGCATGCCAGAGGTGATAAGAGACGGTAAAACGGGTTTGATCGTGCACCCCACACATACGCGGCAACTGGTTGAGGCATTACAGAATATAAGGATGGATCCAAGCGCGGGACGGGAACGGACCCACGCTTTGCGCACTGATATCCTTGACCGGTTCAATTGGAACGCTATCGCTGATCATCTCGTCTCACATTGGACGGACACACCACATAAAACATTATATTAAAAGGATTCAAGAATGACGACATCCGCCCAACAGATTTCGGCCGCGCTAAGGCGCAATGACCAATTGCGCGAAACTTTCTTCTGGGCGCAAGGCAGCTCGGAAGACTCTCGCACATGGGTTGTGTTCTCGCACGTGAACACACCACCGCACAAATTTTCCCAATCGCGCGTCATCAGCATGCTGGACGGGGCAAGCCTGTTCGTAAATTGCATGGACAATAACTGGTATAAGCAGGGCGTGCCCGGAGCCGCGTCTTCCCCCGCCCAGCTTGTCGATTGGCTCAAAACCTGCCTTGAGGATCGCATCGCCTCCGATGTCACGTTCGTGGGCCATTCCATGGGCGCCTATGCTGCGCTGGCGGTGATGCCGGAGTTTCCGGATGCCGGCTTTGTGGTGACTAGTCCCGAGCTTGATCTGAACAGGGTCGGAAGCCGTAGTCAGGATAACGGGGTTGGGACGACAGACGCATGGGGCAGCCTGTACGACCGGGTGCCGCAAGTCGAACGTTCATCGACAGGTCTTGTTCTGTTTGGCGCTTGGGACCCAATCGATGCTCATTTTCTTGGAGACGACAAGACCTATGATGGACGGTTCGGACAAGTATATGTGGTCGCCCATCATCACGGCGTGACCGAGTATCTCACAGCCAACCGATATTACCTCCCAATCCTGCTCAACCGCCGCGCTTATACTGACGCGCTTCTGAAACGAGGCAGCCTGCTAGAAATTCCAGATGCTGACCGGCGCGCGGCGTACCGTGACTTCGCTGCACTCAATAATGCTGTCCGGTTAGGCAATACGCAACTGATGCAGGCGCTGGTGCCGCTTCATCCAGATTGGGCCAATCCTGGATGGCATGCCTTGGTTTCTCGCGCCCTGTCCAAGCTCGGTCGCCCGGGCCCAGCACTCGCGTCTGCCCGCCGCGCGGCTCATCTTGCACCAACCGTTGCAGAGTATCCGCTGCAGTATGCAAGGATGGCGCGGGATTTGTCTGAGGCGAAAAGTATCGCCGAAGCGGAAAATATCATGGTGCGCATGGATAATCCCCACCGCGCAGTGCAGAAGTATCTCGCAACTTTTCACAAATCGACTGAGAGTTGAATTGCGCGCTAAGGTTGCCATTGTGAGATAGGTGATAGAAATAGCGCCTAAAACCCAAACACATGACCGTCCTCCAGGGGGAAAAATGCTTAACTTCGTCATTAGCCACGATCCGACACGGGTGTCGCTTCGTCTACAGGACGCGGTGAAACAAAAAATCTCCAATGTAGCGTTTCTCCGGCAAATCTTTCTGGCTGCCCCTTCCCGTCCCAACGAGATAATCGGGATCTTACCGAAGAAGTTTAACGCGGCAATCGCCTTGCTATCGCAAGATCGAGTGTTTCTCGATGGACTCCTCCCTGCCCTCTTGCGCGGCGATGCGAGCGCCTATGAAAAGCTGGGCCCGCTGCCTAGCCTTGAACTGCGCGAGTGGGCCGCTGCGCGCCTGGTTCCTGATGACCTGCGCCTCCACCTGATCAATTCCGATAGCTGGCAGGGCTTTCTGCTCGTGCTCTTCACACTTCCAGGCAGCGCACTCGCCGAACACATGCCTGCCGGCCTCAAGGACGAACTCGGCCAGGCCATGAAGGCGTTTCAGACATCGCACCCTGAGACGACACGCCCGATCAAACTCAAGCAGCCCAGTGGCGGAGATGTTGGCGCCCTGTTCAAACTGCTTCTTGGCCGGGCGCCATATCGCACGGATGATCTTACCGGTCGCGCCCGTCTTGGATATCCGAATCTGATCGCCTCCTTGCTTTGTTCACTTGAATTCGAGAATGCCTTCCTAAAGTGGCTCGAAGGCTCGAAGCTGACGCATAGTGACGGGTTTGAGATCAAAATTGAGCGCTGCAAAGCAACCCTCAGTGACATTCTGGAATTATCCGGTGCCGAGACAGAGCTTGTGGCCTCAGCCAATGACTGGCGCGCTTTGCTGGATGCCATCTGGTGCACGCCATCCCTGCGCGAACAGTTTGTCGGACTTATACCCAAAGGACGGCCCGCACCGGATTTCGCCCGTGCGCTTATCAACCAGGCGGTAAAACCTGCCCTTGCCGCGGCTGGCCCTAAACTGGTCCTCGCGGTCCGCCAACCCGGTCGTATCGCATGCTACTTCGATACGGATAAAGCCGGCGCCGAACAAACAGTCTCATTGGGCATCGTCAAAGGTGACAGATTGCTTGGCTCGCAGGTGGAACTGGCTGACCTGCCGCAAGGGCGTTCACAGCGCAGTATCGATCTCACGCCCGAAATCGCGGGACACCTGCGATCGGGGAACCTCTCGGCACGCATTGTTTTTGACGGAGATGTACGTCAGGTTCCTATCCTGATCCGTCCGATGAATGTGCCGGAACCCGAACTCATTGAAAAGCTTGGCTGGCTGTGGATGCGTGGCAACTGGGAGCGCTCCCTGATTGTCCTTCAAGACCTCGACCTGATTGCAGCTGATGGGCTGACGCACTTTCTTGCCGGTGAACTCGCCCGCTTGTCTGGCGAACCGCAACTGGCTGGGCTTGTTACCGGTCGCTCAGATGAATGGAAGACATTTGACACGATCATCGCACAACGTTTGTCTGGCGAAAGTGTGACCGACGCGCTGCCGGAGTCTGTCGAAACCTGGATTGAAAGCACGCCAACCTTCCGCCCGATCAGGGCCTGGCTCAAAGGTTTGCCTCTTGAGACGGATATTGATCACGTATTGGCAAATGTGTCTGACGCCGACGAGCCCACACACGCTTTTCGCGACGCCTCGCTGAAATTGTCGGAACCAAGTGATATTTTGAGTGCGTGTGTCTGTCTGGCCATGATCACATCGTCTGACGCCCACCTTGCCGCAATCGTCACCCGGCTTGAAAATCTGGATGACCGCCGTTTCAGTGCAGCGCTTGAATCAATCGCGGGCCGTCTCGCAACAGGTGCCATCATCCGCGCTGGTTCCATGCTGGCGCCTGAACTCCTCGCACGTCATGGCTTTGCGATCGGCGCGTCGAAATATGCTGAACAAGCCGGACATTACGGACAAGCGCTGACAATCATAACCAACAATATTCATGGCTCGAAAGCCCAACGGCTCGAAGCGTTGCAGCAAGCCGGAATGCTAGCCAGCAAGTATGGCAATCCGGTCGAGGCGGCTGACTACCTGCGGCGCGCCTATGAAATGAATCCGGACAATACGGCCCTCCACAAACGCTATTTGTATGCTGAGCGTGGCCTGATCATAACGGATCCCCTGCGCTGGACCCGCGAATATGACGAACGTGTCAGCGAGTACCGGGAAAAGCGCGTGCGACACTTGGCCAGCAGGCCCGGCTCACCTGACCTGCGCGAGAAGCTGGCCGATGCCCTGGTCATCGAGGGGGATGAGAGAGCGGCTCTCGATATCCTGCTCAGTGTCAACGCAGCCAACGAACTCTCGGAGGCGGGCAAAAAACGTCTTATCGATCTCTGCGTCAAAATGAATGCAAATGCCGAGGCCCTCGAAATTTGCGACAGCCTTGATGAGCATGAGCGTAGCGAGTGGGTTCTGATCAACGAGGCGCGGGCACTGAGAGCTCTTGCGAGAGCCGAGGAAGCCGGCCAGCGGCTGGATGCCGCCGCAGAAGCAAATCCGACCTATGCGAATGTTGCCCGCGAAGCCATCCGTAATCTGTTCTTTCTGGCAGACTTCGATGGGGCAGCCGAACGGGGCGCGGTTGCCGCCGAGCAACGGCCTGAAGACGCAGAACTCCTGTTGATAAATGCGGCTGCAAATCTGGAGCTGAATAGACTTCCGACTGCCGAATCCTATCTGGATATGACGCGAAAATTGCCCTCCGCCACAAAATTCAAGGAAGAGATCGCTCTGTTCGAATACGCAATCGCACGCAGACATGACGATGCGAACGCCATCAAGGCGCTTGACGATATGTTCCAGGACCTCGGTTGCGCGGCCCTGCGAATACAGGACGGAACGCGAGGCACTTTCGACGATTTCGTTTCAGGTCCCGCAGCGCAAGAAAATTCCGATGTCGCCTACCCACCCATTCGGTCTGGCCCGTTGGTAAGCGTCGTAATGACAAGCTACAACTCCACAGAATATATCGACACCGCCATTCAATCGATACTGTCCCAATCTTATGAGAACCTGGAACTGATCGTCTCGGATGATTGCTCTACTGATGGCACTCAGGACGTCCTGCGGGGATGGCAGGCGCGTGATCCGCGTGTCCGAGTCATTCTGAACACTGAGAACCGCGGTACGTATGTCGCCAAGAATACCGGCATATTGGAAGCGGGTGGCACCTACATCGCCCTGCAGGACTCGGACGACTGGTCACATCCTGATCGCATCGCAAAATCGGTCGCTGCGCTTGAAGCGCGGCCGGAATTGATGGGCCTGACAACAGACTGGTTGCGAATGACGAGTGCTGGCGATCTGATGGTCAAGGCAGGCGGTCAGATCTCTCACGTGTGCTGTATTTCGCTTGTATTCCGTCGCGCGCCCGTCATCGACGCCATCGGCTTTTTTGACTCTGTAAGGATCGAAGCCGATATGGAATATATCAGGCGGATTCAGCTGAAGTTCGGGCGTCGGGCGTTGGCCCGTTTACGCTGGCCTCTCCTCTTTGGCCGCGTGCGTAGCGACTCTCTCACGGGCAACGAAGAGTACGGCATTTCCCGAACGGGCTTCTCTCAGCCCCGCATTGAATACCAGGCTGCCCAGGCAGAGTGGCACAAGGCAATACGCGCCAATGCTGATCCCTTCATGCCTTTCCCCCTGGAGACACGTCGGTTCGTCGCGCCCGACATCATTCTTCCCATCAAGAAAGAGGCTGGCAAATCGTGATCGTTACCAATGCGACTGTCTTCGACGGAAACCCGTATCACAAGCTGATCTATAGCGCTCTCAACGGGCGATATGAGGCCGTGAAGGGCAGCGTGCAGGACGCACGTGTCCGGCTGCAGCGGTCTGAAGGACGCATCCTTCACATTCATTGGGAAGAAAGTCCGCTTCGCAAGTGTGCTTCGGATTCAGAGGCAAGACTGATCGCAGAACAATTTGCCAAGTCGCTGTTCGGCTTCAAGGCAGCAGGTGGCAAAGTTGTCTGGACCCTCCATAATGAATGGCCGCACGAAATGGAGTTCGTCGACCATCTGAAGGTTCTCAGACAGGATATAGCGGAAGCAGCAGATTGTATTCTGATACATAATCTGGCCGCGGCAACCGCGCTTCAAAAACAGGTCCACGTCAAAGCGTCAAAACTGATGCGCCTGCCACACCCCTCTTATGCAGGAATGTATCCAGGCGAGCATGCGCCGCGCAATGCGAACAAGGGCGAGATCCTATTCTTCGGCCTGCTGCGTGCTTACAAAGGCCTCGACTTTCTGATTGATGCAATTCCCGAAGACGAAAAGATAGCTCCGAATTTCAAGATCAAGGTGCGTGGCGATGTCATCGCCTCCGATCCATATGCACAGACCGTAGAGGTCTATGGGTCACGCCAGGATGTCGACTTGGTTATCGACCGTGTGTCAGACGAGGAGGTCGCCCCGATGTTCAAGACGGCAGGCGCGGTTATTCTGCCTTATCAGCGCTTCCTGACATCTGGCGTGGCCTTGCTGGCGCTGACATTTGGTGTGCCGGTCATCGCACCTGATACACCTCAAATGCGTGAACTTCTACCAGCCGAAAACCACCCACTCCTGTTCAAGCAGGACGATCCGGATGCATTGAAAGCAGCCGTCAAACTGGCAGCAAAGCTTACCAAGAAACAGCAAGAGGAAATCATGCAGGCGAGCCTGCTTCGTGCTGCTGATGTCCATCCTGACCGTATCAGCAAACGTCTCGGTGATATTTACGAGATGGTATTGAGTAAGTAGGCGACCAGCCCTCAGTCGGTCAGCGGACAGCACGCTCCAGCTGTTCTTCGTCGCAAATCACTTCGCCAACCTTTTCATTCAGCGACTTGGGCTGCGCTGCAGTATTTTCGGTCGCGGCAGACTTCCGCGGCGGAACGTGTCAACGACTTTGAGACAGTGGCATTTGGACTTTAAGCTTGATTTCCTTCGTTTGGCTTTGGTGGGTTGATCCAGACGGCGGTCTGGATTTTCGGTGGTTGCGGCGGT
>Ga0075108_10001318_pt1 | contig 12272 bp, 9 predicted proteins | sample AntAceMetag02UK1_FD_69797 | JGI IMG/M metagenome (GOLD analysis project Ga0075108, IMG submission 69797) | Saline lake microbial communities from Ace Lake, Antarctica - Antarctic Ace Lake Metagenome 02UK1 | ecosystem: Environmental > Aquatic > Non-marine Saline and Alkaline > Saline | place...
TACTGCGACCTGGATGAAGACGCGCACGCCAACCAGACCACGTACGACGTGCAGGATCGCGCGGGGGGCTTCCACGTCGTGAGCGGCGAGGAGGAAGAAAACGGTACGGGCGGAGAGAAGCCGCGGCGGCGGCCATCACCAGGAGCGGGTCTGCTGGCGCGCATGCACCGGTTGTCTCCCGCGGCTCTGGACAAGGACGGCGAGGCACAGCTCACGGATCCCGAGGCAGGGCGGGCGGCGCACACGGAGACACCGACACTCAAGGGAAAAGTGTTCCTTCGTAATGAGTTTGGTTTGCAACTCTGTTCTACAAGCTGCAACGAAGTATCCATATCGATGTGACACAATCACATACAAGTACTGTACGTATCATGCTGGTTCTTTGGTAACAGAATCATCATCATATTCGTCGGGAATTTTGGCCTGAGAGGAGGTTGCATTGTGTTGACAACATTTGTTTGGCTCGCTATGCTCTTATCAAAAGTTTCTACAGCCCCAGACGTTTCTACCCCCTCCTACCCCGAGGCGTTCCAGGAGCACCACTTGGTGATTGACGCGATGCACTTGCTGCCGTACTACCTTACCCAGGCGCGGCAGTTTGGGGCCCTGTGCGCGCTGCTGCGCGATTTTTCGTTCCTGCAGGCCAAGTTGGAGCTCGGCGAGGTGGCGTCGCTGCTGGAGGACTTCGACCGCGTGTTGCGCGCCCCGCGCCCGGCGTGGGTGGAGGAATGGGACGGGGGCGACTACACGCGCGGCACAGCGGAGTACTTCCAGTGCAAGCACTCCGTCCAACAGGCGCTGCAGGAAGGGTGTGTGGGCTACCACGCCGAGGCGTTCCAATCGTGGATGGGTGACCGCTTCGGCGACCCCGAGTCGACCTTTGGTGACATGGTGGCGTACCGCGACCTGCTGTGGCGCAACATGGCGGCGCTCCACCGCCGGCCGCACCTCGTGCTGCAGATGGCGATGAACACGCCGGGCGATGCCGAGCCGGGTGCGGCGGCAGAGGATAAGGTGCGAGAGCTGTCGCCACCCCCGCGCGGCGCCGGTGCTAAGACCCCCGGTGCGCACTGCTTCGCCGACGCGACGCCCGGCGAGGAGTACCTGCTACTGTGGTGGGCTTGGGGACCACGGCGAGACGACCCCAAACCAGCTGAAAGCGAAGCAGGTGTTTCCGAATGTTAGCACGTTGAGTTGACGCACCCAAACGTGATGAGACGAAATCGCTGTAACATCCTGTGGCCTTTCCAAGCTCAACGTCACGCGCCCTTACACCTCGGGGCAACCGGCCTGAAGAGGCGCCGGTGATGGATCTGTGCGAGAGGGAGGTGCATGGGGGGGCAGTGATGAGCGTGGCGTGGCTGGACGGCGGCGGGTTCGCCACCGGGGGCGAGGAGGGCATGGTGGGCATGTGGTCTTCGGTCACGGGGGAGTGCGCGGCGCGCCTCACGGGTCACACGCACGCTGTGACGTGCCTGCTGCACGTGGAGACGGCGCAACAGGGACGACGCGTCGTGTCTGGCTCGAGGGACCGGAGCGTGCGGGTGTGGAAGATCGAGGGCAACATGGGCCGGACCAGCCAGACGCTGAGTGGGCACACTGATCACGTCACCGCGCTGGCGTTCGCCACCTCCTCTGGTAAGGATCTAGAATCTTCCGTTGGCTCACCTGTGTCCACCCCGTAAATATTGCTCTCTCCGAGTTGACCCCGCCAGGTTGACCTCCCGCCAATTTAAATCCCCCAGGCTCACCCTTCCAGGTTGGTTCTCAAGTGAAGAGCCTCGGTGAAGCTCTGTCCGGGACCTCGAGCCTATGGCTTCTGTGTTTCATCCAACGGTGTTGCGCCGCTATTCTCCGGTGAGCTCATCTCTGCGGGGTGCGACAGCCGCTTCATCGTGTGGGATATGACCCAGCCGACAGTCAAGCTGGTGCACAGGGTGGATACTACTCACCTCGGACCCATCACCAGCCTCGCGATTTCTCCCGAGGGGGTCTCTTTCGTCACGGGCTCGACCGACAAGACGGTGCAGGTGTGGGCCATGATCCCCGCCCGGAAGAAATCGACAGCTGTGCAACAACGAGCAGCGGCTGCTGCTGCCGCCGCCGCCGCTGCCCGCGATCCCAAGGCTTTGGCGGTGGAGGACACCGTGGGGGAGCCCGAGCTGGCGCTCAAGCTGCAGGGGCACCTGTCGGACGTGACGTGCTGCGCCTTTGGGCAGACTGGCGCCTCTCTCGCCTCTGGATCTCTGGATCACTCCATCATGCTTTGGAACCCAGTGGCTGGCGCGCACGTGGGCATCCTGGTGGGGCACACAGCCGCGGTCACGGACATTAGCTACAGCGCAGACGGCCGGCTTCTACTCTCCACATCTCGCGACCATCACCTCCGGATCTGGCACCCGCGCTCGGGCCAGACGGTGCTGGTGTTAAAGCAGGGCTGCGGGCTTCACTCCGCCCGGTTTTCGCCGGATGCCAGCCAGCTGGTGGTGGCGGGGGACGACGGCGCCGTGCGCTTGTGGTCCTGGGTCGGGCGCGAAGGGTCTACGTCCATGGGACAGATGCCACGGAAGCCCAACCTCTTCTCCCGCGGATACACGCTCAATGACGACCACGGCAACGGCAATGACAACGGCGGCTGCTCTTCCGAGACTGCCCCTCATTCGGAAGGATCAATGCGAACGACGATGGCGTTTAGAAAAGAGGGTTCGAATCCGCTCTCGTTCGAGGGCCAGGCTCACAAGGGGGCGATGACTGCCGTGGCTGGTTTCAGCAGCGAGTTCGAATATGAGACAGAGGCCGTGACAAGGCAGGCTGTCGCACCACGCCGCTCGTCTCACGCCAGGGCTCGGGGGGGTGACGCCTCGAAAGGAGGGGTCCTCGAAACCACGGGACCGGTGCTGTCCGGGGGCGAGGATGGCTTTGTGCGGAAAATAGCAGCGGGGAGAGGCGCGGGTAAGGTGACGATGACGTTCAAGGGACACTCCAAGGTAGGGTGGAGCTGCGCTAATCGAGTCGTGAATCATCAAGTTGATTACAGATCATTGAATACCTACCAACCCACAACTGTCACAATTGTGTGTACCTGTACACAACTGTCACAATCGTGTGTACCTGTACACAACTGTCACAATTGTGTGTACCTGTATGGACTGATCGAACGGACGACCAAGAAAATGCTCCTCCGACACCCGTTTGGGTTCGAAAACAGATGTATCAATACTGCGAATTTATTTCCTTTAGCTTCTGATATCCACCTCCAGCGTCAACTCGCATGTGACGAGCTGTCCGTGGCTGAGTTGGGCTACCTGTTTCCTACCCCGAGGCCATCCGAGCCATCGCCGCGTCGCAGGACATGCAGACAGCTGTCAGCGCGTCAGACGACGGCAATCTGATGTTGTGGGACACCGTCACTGGACAAGACTCGGGGATCCTCACGGGGCACAAGGGTGCAGTACTGGCGTGCTGCTTCGTGTCCGGGGGCGAACGCGTTCTATCCGGGGGGAAGGACCAGGCCGTGAGGGTATGGGACGTCGGCGGGGGCGGCGGCGGAGGCGTGCTTATCGCGGAGACTGCATTGCAGGCAGGGACGTACACCACGCACTTGTCCCACTTGTGAATGAAGTAGTCCTCAGCTTATCACTTGATATGGTCGCACGTGAAGTGAAGTAGTCCTCAGCTTATCACTTGATATGGTCGCACGTGAAGTGAAGTAGTCCTCAGCTTATCACTGGATATGGTCGCACGTGAAGTAGTCCTCAGCTTATCACTTGATATGGTCGCACGTGAAGTAGTCCTCAGCTTATCACTTGATATGGTCGCACGTGAAGTGAAGTAGTCCTCAGGGTATCACTTGATATGGTCGCACGTGAAGTGAAGTAGTCCTCAGCTTATCACTGGATATGGTCGCACGTGAAGTGAAGTAGTCCTCAGCTTATCACTTGATATGGTCGCACGTGAAGTGAAGTAGTCCTCAGCTACCAGCACTAAGGGACAGCCGCGTCCGCGTCAGCACCCCACGCGTGCACGACTTGTGCTAATCCGATGAGGTGGACTAGCGGCCAGTCCCTCGGTCGGAGGGTCACACTGGGCGAATCACGGGCCTGGCGTCCATTGGCCGGAGCAGCTTCGCGTCGTGCTCTGCGGACCGCACGGCGCGGGTGTGGGACCTCGACGCGGGGGAGATGGTACGCTCGATGACCGGACACAGCGGTGGAGTTACCTCGTTGACCGTCACGTCCAACGCCGCCCTGGTGGTGACCACGTCCCTGGACCACAGCGTCCGGGTGTGGGATGTACGCGATCCCCACGGCGGCGGCGGGGGCGGGGGGGAGGTGCGTCAGTTCTCGCTCCCGGACGTCCCGGTGGGGTGCGCCGCGTGCATCAAGCAGGATGCGTGGTTCGGTGTGGTGGCGGGGGACGGCCTGTACGTGTACGACACCCGGGTGTGGAGGGAGATCGCGTACTTTCAAGGCTTGGCCAACCTCACCTGCGTGGCGTTTCATGGCACCGGGCGCGTGTTTTGCGGCGACGTCGCCGGGCGGCTGTACGCGCTCGACGTGTGGAAAGCGCCGCCGCACACCTGGGGGTGAAGAAGTCGACGATGCGATAGAGTGTGACGCGCGGCGGTTGTACTGAGAGCTTCGACGAGTTTAGCTTGCATGTTTAGTGGTAGCTTATACCTGTGGAGATGTTTATATTTGATACTGTAGTTAAATGAGTAAGATTATATGGAAGTGTCACATAAAAACGGACGGTTTGATACCTTTGCAGATTGAAGGGTAACCTCAGCCCAGTGTTTGACACAGCCCAATAGTTTTGCGTCGCCATGTCAGTGTCGCGGTAATGAGCGCGTAGAGATCATTGGACACGTGTTGGTGGAGTTGAGGGCCGATACGCAGCACCCACGCTGCAGATGTACGTCGCCCTGCCGGTGGCGCAATCAGAGCAAGCTACTGGAGCGCCAAGGACGCCCGGCTGAGCGGCTACGTGGCACAATCAGAGCAAGGTACTGGAGCGCCAAGGACGCCCGGCTGAGCGGCTACGTTCACATTGTATGAATTGCGGACGCTCTCCCAAGTGAAGGTTGTGTGTCATGCTCGTAGAAATAAGAGTGATTTGTAGGTGAATGTGCATAGTTGACTTCACCACAGTCAAAGCAGCACACCCCTGGGGGTTCGAGACAGTCTGAACAACTGGCAGAAGTCTACTGTACTGTACTTCTTGCTCCTCGTGCTATAAGCTAGTTGAATAGTTGAGCTCCCGGACAACGCCGGTATCGATACCGATACCGGGCCGCGGATAACACAGTTAATTCCTTATCTGCGGCCCGTTGCACTGGTATCGGCCGTCCCGACACGCGGCGCGCGCCATATGAAAGAGTCGTTGCCAGCTGTCCTGCCTTTCAGACATGGTTACGTTTAACACCCGTTATGTCCACACGAGCAGCGCGCCCTCTCCCAACCCCTCTTTGCTCCCGGGGGACGACGACGATGGTGCTGTAGGCGCCCCCAGCTGCTCGCCTTGTCTCGTGTTAAGCTTCCCGCCACAAGGTGGAGTGGACCGTGCCTATGCACAGAGCGCTCCTCCCGACCGCGCCACGCTTTGCACTAACACACCGGGCGATTCATCGTCGCGAGCGAGGCGGTCACCCGTGGTCGGGGGCGGGGCGACAGCGTAGTCGGAGTACGTTTGTTGCTGGCCGCGCGCGCGGCGCGCGCAACCCCTCAGAGGACGTCTCTTTCTCTCCTCAGAACTTAGGCAAAGCGTAACTTCTTTTGTGCGGACTGGCGGCGAGAAGGAGTAAAAAGTTGTATATCCTGAATATCGCCTTCCCTTCGTACACCGGCGCGCGGCGTGATCGGGACCTATTCGTCCTCGAGTAGAGTTCAAAGAGTCGTGCTCGTGCCGGGTGTCTTCCTCTCTCCCTCCGCCTCCTCTCTATTTTTGCCGCGCTTTTAGCCCGTGCTGCACTTCCCACCATCCGTGCGAGCCAGCAATGAAGAGCACGTGGCGGAGCGGGTTGTTCGACTGCGGCAACACCGAGCCCGACGCGGCCGAAGTGTGCCTGTGCGGCCTGTGCTGTCAAAGTTGCTTGTTCGGCAAAATTGTGGCGGGCATCGAAGAAGACACGGTGCGTCCCCCCCATCAACAGGGTTGTGTTGGGGGGCGGAAGTGTGAAGTCAAAAGTGTGCGACGACGCTTCCACCCCTTGCGCCTCTGTTTCCACCCTGTCGTCTCACCCTCTCCTACCTCACCCCGTGGTTGTTTCGTTTCCTCTCGTCTCCTCCGCTCTATGGACGCACTGTCCCCCCACCCCCCCCTTCACCCTTGTAAAATATAGAACTTACTCGCCCCCTCCTTGCTTCCTTTTGCACTAAACCCCTAACCCTGAACCCTGAACTCTAAACTCTTCCTCCGCTCACCACACAGCTGCCGCCGCTGTGTTCGTGTGAGTTCGCGCAAAAACAGTGCACCACTTTCTGCCTCCTCGACTACTTCACCTTCGGCCTCGTGTCTCCTTGCTATTCGTGCAAGTTCCGCACCAAGCTCCGCTACCGTTACAAGTTAGACGCAGTATGCTGCAGTGACTGCTGCAGGGGGGGGCTGGTTTGACACACGCACTCATGCTCTCTTTTCTTTCATCTCCGAAGCGGCTCACAGATAACACACCCACTCCCGTCACTGCCCGTACACGGACGCGAGTAAGTTTCGGGCTCATGTTTCCGACGACCTGGTTGGGTGCGTTGGCCGCTTGGTGACCCTCACTGCCGGCGCGCACTTCTTCTGCAACCGGTGCGCCCTCGTGCAGGACTACGTGCAGCTGCGGGCAGAGCTGCGGACCAAGAGGCACGACGAGCTCTTCGCCCATGGCAGGGTGGGTCACACCGCGGGTGCAGCCCAGAGCTGATAGGTCGCGTCTATTGGTCTGCCAGTCTAGCCTTGGACCCGACCATCGTGACTTCCCCCTAATCTGCTCCTCTGCTCGCCGGACATGATCAAGAAACCGACGGCGCCGCGCTCCGGTGTGTTGGAGAGTCCGCGCATACAGTACTTGGCTCGTAAGCTGGAACAAATGCGAGCTGACGACGATCTGTGACAATCACGAGTCATTGCACAGGAGAGCGAGCGAGTAAAAATAGCGGGTGATTGAACTCATGCGTTAGGGTTTTGGGTCTAGGGTGCACTGGTGGCTCGGGCACGCTACGCCGCGGCGCACAGCTGGCGGAGGGGCGCGGCGGGCTGCAGAACGGCGCGGTGGCGGCTCTAGGTGCGCTGCCGCCGGACCCGTATTACGTCAAGCCCGTGTACCCCGCCAAGGGAGTGCCCGTGGTCGCCGCCGTGGACGCGCCCAAGAAGCAGAGCGGGATGACCAAGTGAGGAGGAGATGGCGTCAACGAACGAGCAGGACGGAGGAGTGAGCGAGTAACGTCACGAATGAATGTGCAGAATTTTGAACACCTGCGTGAATGAACAAGTCTGATTAGTAAATGACTTGGCAGAGCTCTCACGACTTCTAGAAACGTTGCTACGAGTATTGTACGGTGGGATAGTGCTATGATGAGTACGGAAAGCGCCGGCCCTTGTTCGCATATGCGACAAGCTTGTCGAATATCTGCGTTGGATGCCGGCGATGACGCTGCTATAGGAGAATAATCAAAAAAGAAGAAGATCCTCCTTCGCCTCTCATCTCCTTGGCGGCCGCCTCCTCGACAACCCGCCAGCCTCGGCAGGAGGCGGCGGCGGCGGCTGCGGTACCGGCGGCATGCCTCTAGCTCCCGCGGTGACCAAGTGTGACTGTTCTCCCTCCAACCCTCCTCCTCCCGCTCTCCCTTTGCCGCCGCCAGCTTCTCCTGCTGGTACAACTCTGGGCAGTTTCCCTCCTGCCATCAAACGCTGCTGCCCCCGCCGCGGTCGCCCCAACCCCACCATTCCGGCCCGAACCGGCGGTAAAGGCACGTCACCTGCCCGCGCCATGCTCACGTTCAACTTAACCCTCCCGTGCGACGACAATGAAGGTCCTCTCAGCCCTACCCCTTCCCCACTTTCCGTCAGCCGCTGCATCTGTTGGCCTTGTGTGCTACCTCCAGCGCTGGAGCCGAGCACGGGTCCACCGGCGCCGGCGCCGCCACCCTTCACGCTGTGATTGCGTCCCCGTCCTCGGCTAGCTGATGCACCCACCCCCCCGCCTCCACTCCCGCCTACTTGTCCACCCCGCGCCGTCGTAAGCATGAGATTCCCTGTGTGCGGTTTCTTCCTGCTACCTTCCAGCAGCCGCACGACCTGTGCGCGCTGGCACGGCGTCGATGGGCTTCTGCAATCCTGCGGGATCTCGCGCGAGTCATGCAGGCGCTGCGTGCGGATGAGCGCTTTGGGAACGGACATGTTGAACATGCGCCCCAGCATAACGGCGACCACTGTACCCGTGCGGCCGTGCCCGCCCCAGCAATGGATGTACATGCACCGGCCGGCATGGACGCGGGCGATGAGGTCGTCGCAGAACGAGTCAACCAAGGCGTCGGCGGTGACGAGGCCGTCGTGGATGGGGAGGTGCAGAAAGTCAATATTGGCGTTCGGCATCTCGGCGTGATGCTTGGCGAGGATGCGGCGGACGTCGCGCATGTACGGCCGCGGCGCACGCCCCGCGCGCCACGCAAACTCCGAGGCGTTTGGGTTCACCTGGGCTCCCAAGGGCGACGTGCGTGCGCACGCGCAGGGGTTGTTTGTCGATGCGTGTTAGGTTCAGGGTTTTAGGGTTTAGGATCGATTATTTAGGGTTTGGAGCTTAAGACTCCGGATTCTAGTGTTTGGGGTTTTAGGGTTGTAGGGTTTTAGGGTGGAGGGTTTAGGGTTTGGGGTTTAGGGTTTAGGGTTTAGGGTTTAAGGTTTAGGGTTTAGGGTTTAGGGTCTCAGGGTTTATTTATAGTTTGGGGTTTAGGTTTTGTAGGTTTAGGGTCTAGGGTTTAAGGTCCCGGATATGAGATTCAGGGTTATGGGTTGAGGGGTTAGGGGTTAGGGTTTAAGGTTCAGGGTTGTGAGTTGAGGGTGAGGGCTTGAAGGGGTTCAGAAGGTTTGACAGTCACGTTACAAGCTTCCCTGGGTTGGTTTGAATCGGCGCTCTCACCTCCGACTGCAGGCACACGAACGTGTCGATGCCCACGTCTCTCATCAACATCAATAGCAGCTGGTCGTTGTCATGGTCACCCAGGGAAGCCGGGTAGCCCCCCGCCATCACCCGCCCCTTTAGCACCCAGTTGCACCACGGCGTCGGTCCCGCGTAGCTCGACAGGTCCTGGTCATCCACCCCGAAGTAATCCATCGTGCAGCGCGACCGGTCAACGCTCGCCCTTGCACCAGGACTGCCAAGAGCAAGGTGCGGTACTCTCGATACGAGGGGGGCGGTGCCGCGCCTTCTCCCTCCTCGCCTCCCTCACTCCCTCTCTTCACCGTGTCATGCTGCTGGCCTGGCAGGCTTGAAGGCTGAGGGGGGCGGGGGACGGTCTGGCGTGGGGTGCTTAAACCCGGTCTCGGAAGCCCCGCCCCGTCAAGGCACCCCCTGCTCTCGCCCAATAAGAAATGAGAATTTACTCACGCTGCGGACTGTTTTTTTTTTTGAATTTTGGCTTTGGCGGAAGCGGAAATTAAAGGGACGGGAAGAGACACGGAGAGCGGCTATAAGTAGGGGCCACTCCAGTGGCCACCACCTAGGGCCTGAAGTTTGGACGACGAGCACCACCGAGACGCCGCCCCATCCAAGGGCGAAATATCATACCGCACGCATAGGCTCTTGCCTGCCTAGGGGCAGGCGGGGTAACCTTACGGCTGGCAGCTCCGCGAGAGAGGAGAGACGTAGACGGTAGATTTCAACGGGTGGACTTGGCACCCACTCCTTGTCTTCCGCCCCTTTGCTCAAACCGCTGCGTGCGCATTGTGTGGGGTGAGGGCGCCCGCACCTGCGCGCCTTGCTCCCTCCCCCACCGCATCGACACGCGGGTGTGAGGCGCGAGTACCATGGACCGCAAGAGCAGAGATCTCGAGAGTGGGAAGAAGAAGGTGCGAGCTCCTCCCACACGAACATCCCATCCGCGTTACATATAACCTTCATTGCAACGACTTTTTTTTCTCCGACCCGTGTTGTTACACCCGTTGCGCGCGACCACTCCCGAGCGATCGCACACTCGAGTGGCGGGCAACATTACGGCTCGCACGATAGGCGCTCCCGCGCTGATACGCTGTCGTGGCTGAAAGCAACTGACGCCTCAACGCACCACCCCGTCCCCCAACAACATCCCTCCGCGCGAAAAAACAAACCCTCGGCTCGACACAGCTCGAGGAGTTCAAGCGGAGGAAGCAAGCCAAAGGTGCGGCACTGCGGTCGCAGTTCCTCGAAGGAGGTGAAAGAGACCCGTCGTCAGCAGCTACATCCGTCGCCGGCGGGCACGACCGCGCCTCAGACCGCGACCCGCCCTCGCCCACCGCGTCGGACTACTCCACCGTCTCGGAGGCGAGCCGCAACAAGTACCAGAACCGCCTGGAAGCGCGGCTGCAGTCGGTGCTTGGGGGGGGAGGCCGGGGCAGCGGGGGCGGGGTCGTGGACGTCAGGGATGAGGCAGATTACGTGGAGGAACGCAGGGAAAAAGCGGCGACCGCGGGCGCGCAGCTGTCGACGGAGCTGGCGGCTGCGCGAGCGGACATCGCCGCGGCAAAGGACCTCGCCGCCGGCGCGATGCCCACAACGCCCGGCCCGCCACCCGCCCTCGCCCCGCCCACGCCACCGCCGTCGACGTCGTCGACACCCGCACGCGCCAAGAGTGCCGCGCAGAGGGAGAGGATGGCGCGCTATGGCAGCGAGCACTCCCTGCCCCTGAACGCCAGCGCCGTGGAGAGCAAACCCGAACACCTGCACGAGCTGCGCGACCGCCTGCGCGTGGAGCACACCGAACTGGCGCGGCTGCGCGGGGAGCTGGCGACGCTGCGCACCAAGGAAACCATCCGCGACGTCGAGATTGAAAAGTACAAGCTCTCCGAGATGGCAGCCCGCGATGAGCTCGGTGCCTTTCGCTCTAAGGCTGACTCTGCTGTGCAGGCCAGGGATGCACTCCTCGGCGTAAATGCAGCCCTGCAAGAGAAGTTGGCGACGATGGAGGCATTTTCCCCGCGAAGAGACGGGGGCGTAGCCGCCGCCGCCGGCGAGAGAGCCCGCCAGGCTCTAGAAGCCTCGCTTAGTAAATTGAGAGCGGATGCGGCGGTGGCCAAGACTAGGGCGGCGGCTGAGCTGGCGGCGGCTGAGGCGGAGGCGCGTCGCTGGGAGAGTAAGCTTGGGGCCGCCAAGGAGGCTGCAGAGGGTGAGCTTGCATCCACCAGGGAGAAACTGAAGCAGGCGGTCAAGAAGGGAAAGCAGATCGAGGAGGAGAGAGAGGCCGCACAGCTGGCGGTGGAGGAGAAAGTGGCGGAGATCGCGCGCCTCACCTCTGAGGTGGAGTGCCTTAAGGAGAGCACCGAGGCTTCACGTCTCGAGGCCTCACGTCTCCCGTCAGAAGATGCCGAGGCCGCCGCGGGGGAAATACAGGCCCTTCGGGCTGCGCTTGAAGCTGAATCCGCCGCTGCGTTTGACACTGCGAAGCGCGGAGAAATGCTCTCGCAGGAAAACGACCGTGCGCAAAAGTTCGTCAACGGGTTCAAGAAGACCCTTGAAACGGCCAACAACAAGGCCCTGTCGTCGGACGAGGAGCTTGAGTTTCGCACTGCGCAGTTTGCCGCCGACAAGAAGGCGCTGGAGGTGCAGCTGGCGGAGCGCTTCGCCGAGTCGGCGGACACGCACAATCAGATCACGCGCCTCACTGCTGACGTGGAGGAGGCTTTCGAGGCTGACGTATCGGCGCTCAGGCAGGCAGGGGAGGCGGCGGCGGCGGCCAGCGCCAAGGTCATCTTGCGCCTCACGTCGGAAGTCAGCCACATGCGTGGGAGCAGCGGCAGGGAGGCCGTCGCTCTGGTTGACACGCTGGAGGGCGAAGTCGAAAATGGGAAACGGCTGGAAGGCTTAATCAGCGATCACATCGCCGCCAAGGCTGCTGCCGAGGAGGAGGTGAAATCGTACAAGGAAAAATTAAGAAAGGCCATCGACATGGGCAAGGGGTTCAAGGCGGACAAGACCGGAAACGCAGAGACGGCAGCCCGGCTTGAAGCCGAGCTTGTGGCACTCAAGGAGAAGCACGCAGAGAGCGCGGCCGCAAAGGATGTCGAGTTCGCCGCCCTACGTGAGAGAGTGGGCGCGA
>Ga0075108_10001327_pt1 | contig 12207 bp, 25 predicted proteins | sample AntAceMetag02UK1_FD_69797 | JGI IMG/M metagenome (GOLD analysis project Ga0075108, IMG submission 69797) | Saline lake microbial communities from Ace Lake, Antarctica - Antarctic Ace Lake Metagenome 02UK1 | ecosystem: Environmental > Aquatic > Non-marine Saline and Alkaline > Saline | place...
GATACCATTTTATTATTGTGTTCTTTTATCATCTCTTCAATCTTAGATACAATACGTGACTTACCAGAACCTGCCCTACCTACTATAAATATAAATAGGTTAGGCCATGTGACGCAGGATGTCTCCCCTACAGCACCACCTAGGTGCATTCTACGTTCCATAAGGGCTGACACCATTCCTAGCGCGGCAAACTTATGCCATACTATAGGCCCAGGTTCAAGTGCTGCATAATCCAGAAAGTCAGTAATAAATGTATTTGGTTTTAATTCGTTGTCCACGTTAAACCTACTCCTTTTCTTGATAAGCGAGGAAAAAAGGGATGCCATGTTGTACCACACCGAAACCTAATGATACACCCATTGGGTTTGGTTGTGCATACCTTGCAGCCTTACTATCGATGTCCATAATACAACCCATCTCTGCCCCGAAAAAATGTCCGGTTAAATTCTGGGTATACGTGATACTTACCTTATGTGTATGCCCCTGTATAATAGACATACCTAGCTTACGGGATTTAGCTGCTACACTACCCCCCATTTCATCACCATGCATAAACAGGATAGGGCCACGTTCAGTTTGTACAATCAATCTCTCATTACGTCTGTACCATTTCCAACCCTTAAAAGCAAAGACATCATCTATATCTTTAAACATCTGTGAAGGGATACCGGCTTCAATAGCCTTACTTAATACTCTAGTATCATGGTTACCCCGAAGAATTTCCATCTCAGGAAACATATTATTTAGTTTCTTCATGTCAGCTAAAGCCATTTCGTATTCTTCGTGAGGAGAATGGTCATCAGGATCCCCTTGCCATCTACTCCATATCTTTTGATCAGTGATGTCACCTAAGTTAATAACTAAATCTGGCTTATGTCTCTTGTACCATTTATGGCATTCATTCATAGCGTCCCAATTAATCCATGGACTATGTGCATCTGGTATTACTAATATCTTCTTGTATATTTTATTTGGTTTAAACTTCATATCTTATACTCCTTAACTTCTCCGTAATTTGGACCGACTTCCATACTAATAGGAATTGTATATTTGGTCCACCCTGCATCCAATTCAATATCGAAACACTCTTGCATTATAGCATGAATTTCTTTTTCGTGTCCAGGCTTATATTGGACAGTCAAACTATCATGGACCTCAAGAAGAAAATTAAACAACTCTCCTTTAGTCTCTACTTCTTTTTGACAAAGCCGAATCTGTGCAAGCTTAGTAATGTCAGCTACTGTAGACTGGTTAACCCAAGCTCTAGCATTCTTCTCTAGCTTTGCATTTCTAACAAGTTGTCCCCTTCTTTCTTCCCATCGTCTAGCAAAGAAAGGTTTACATCGGCCAGTTAAGTTAGTTAGGAATATACCTTCCTCCAACTTCTTGAATGTAGACTCCCACCATGCTGGAATTTCGGGCCACACTTCAAAGCGGGCATCCATTATACGTTGACACTCTTCTTCAGGTAAGTCAAGGCCAACAGATTTAATAATGGATTGCTGTAGTATCCAAGAATTACCCCCGTAATTAGTTAAGTAGTTTACAACCTTACTTGCATTTCTTTGTTGCTTAGTCACCTTATCTGGTGTAGTATTGAATGCAATACATGCTACCTTATTATGTAGGTCCTCACCATTGCTTAACATATCTAACATAGATGGGCACTCACATATAAGGGCAAGTGTGAGCATCTCTGCCGAAACCAAATCCACATTACATATTTTCCAGCCGGGTTTGTCAGGCACTATGATATTCTTATAATTAATTTTCATCTTCGTCTCCCAGTTCTGTGTAGAAGGAAGGTATAGTCTGTACATTAAAGCCCGTTCCCCACATAGTTTTTCTGGCTGCGCTACGGCCTGTGTCATTGGCTTCAAGGTTAAAACTAGACCTGAGTCTTCCATCCATATCTAACTTAACGTTACAGTAAGTGGTTAAGAATTTGGAAGCCTTGCGAAAAATTTTAAGCGACTCACAGAAATCACGGGCTATGGCTAAGGTATTCTTCTTAACTAATAGAGTTTCTATTGATGTAGCATTGGTACTATTCTGTGGTAACTTCTGTCCCATAGACTTGAAGACTTCTATTAGTTGTACACCAGAGTTAGGGTTAAGTGTTTGCTTTTGCAAGTCTAACATCCTAGCCTTAGTATATAGGCTGCCCATCTCATAGCGAGGGTTCTTCTTAAGGTGTTGTTTCTTAGCTACAAAGTACTTACTGGCAGCCGACTTAGTTGTAACTATACCTTTATCAAGTAGTAGCTTATCTAATTCTTTACGTCCTAGTGCAGTTAGATCTACGGGAAAGTTCCATTCACTTTTAATTTCAACTCTTCGATCAGACAAGTAATCTCTTGCTCCATCTTGTTCCTTCATAGGGACATAGTCCTTATACTTTGTATGTAGATCAGATCTAATTGCTTTGCAATCTATCTCTGTCTGTTCAGCCAATTTTTTTAATAGGGTTCTATTAATTTTTAGCCCAAGGATCTGACGTTGTACTGTAGGTGCACCAAGAGGCAATCTATACTTCTCATAGTAACCTTCCATACCACGTTCAACAAACTCGGCTTTTTGTTTGTGCCAAATCCTAAATGTCTGAACTACATCAAGAGCACAGTATTGTCTAAGGGTAATACCCCTCTTAGTATATGAATCATCCTTATGTATGTCACTTAATAGATATAGTCTGATCTGTTCTAGTAATGCTTTAGAGAATCCTTTAACATTATTCTTTTCATTTGGATACAGTATATTAAACATGTGCATAGTATCCCAAATATTTCCTTTGGGTAACCACTTACTGTCATGTACTATAAGGTTATCTTTACCTCTAGCCGCCCTAGATATCTGCCAAAAATATAGCACTTGTGCATCAAACATAACATAGTTCTGTCCGATCTTCTCAATGTTTGGATTAGCATTAATACGAGCTACTCTTTCAATGAGGGTATTGAATACTAGGTCAGGTAGATTTTCACGAGAGAAACAGAGGGCTTCATCTTTATCTACACTTATACCTACGGCAGTAATACAATCTTTCCATGAGCCAGTAATAGGACTAAGTTTATCTAAGAATATAGTCTCGAGATCTATACACACTAACTTAGCTGCTTCACATTTCTTTAGGTAGGTATCAATCATGGTAACATCATTAGAGATAAGAAGTTTAGGTTCGGTTTCTTTATCCCCATCTAAATAACGTTTAGCATTCTTAAATGCTGTAGATATAAACAGGAAACGGGAAGGATCAATGTTACCTTGTTGTGGATGGTAGCATGGTATAACAGGACAAGAAGTACGAGAAGTTTTCTCTAATACATAGCAGTTGGTATTTCTTATGGACCATTGATCAGCTACAAGCTTAAGTGCTTCATCATCTAATGGCATGATCAAACTATATGTTTGGAAAGCTGTGTAGTCCTGTGATAGAACGTACCGGATCTTCTTAGTGTTTAAACCAGCTTTGTACTGGTAGGATACAAGTTTCTTCTTAGCCCATTCGGTTAATGGCTTGGTGTGAAGTATTGCAATCACGGATTAGTAATCCCAATTCGTAGTAGAAACAATCTCCGTTTGAAGTTTATATATCAGGTTCTTCTGATTCTTAATAACTTCTTTAAGTCTACCAACCTCACTTAATACACGCTGTTGTGCTTCGTCTGTAATGTAAGGTTGTGTTGAGTCAGAACAAATACGATGGCAAACTTCATGGATGCGCTGTGCTTGTTCAACTAAATATAAAGTCTTTTTAGATTCGGGGGATTGATCTTCAACCTTTTGAAGAGTCTCTATTAGAATATTTTGGGCTCTTGTGAAATAAGAAAGTGCGGTTGATAGTGTCATTAGTTCCTCCTAATAAAATGAAAAGGGAACCTTTTTAGGGGCTCCCTCTCCGGTGGGCAAGTGTTTAAGAAAGGTTAAAGGTGGCCTTTGTTCCGTACTGACCGCTCTTGATTGTTGCTTTAAACTCAGTTGAGAATAGGTGTTCATTAACTGCTTCACCATTTCTGGTAAGAACAACTTCGGCTCCAGGTACTTTCCAGTTGTCTGGACCAGCTGCTTGAAGTGCATCAAGATCTATTGGTTGACCTGTAGCTGCATCCGCAATTGCAGGTGCTCCGCTAACTAAGCCTGTCGCTTTGAACAAAGCAGAAACCGAACTACTATTTGAACCAAGGTCAATCTTATACTCTTTACCTGAATCGTTACCAATACCCTCTACGATACCTACAAGACCAGCCTTAATATATACACCATTGTACTTAGCCGAAAGGTTAGCATCTGAAGGAAATAAATACATTCCTACTTCAGCAATTTTACCGCCGCGAGCATTTGATTGCTCTCTTACAAAAGCTTTGAAAGGGCTAGTGCCGTCTTCTTTAGCTTTCAATTTAAATGCATATGTACCATCCGGTAAATCACTACGTGATATTGCTGCATCTTCTACTTTAGTTTCACCTAACATGTCGTTTAAATTCATACTTTTCTCCTCAAGTTTCCTAGTAAAGTTCCCTTTACTTTTTATTGTTTATAGTAAACTATTGTTTACTACTCTATATTACTCTTTGTCTTGACTTGTGTCAAGTACGTGAGCAAACTTTTTAAATATCTCTAGGCCACCATCTTCGAAATTCAGTCCTTTAATTTTATCCTTTAATAAACTCTTTACGATAGTGAGCTTACCACTACCTTTACCTTGAACGGTATGTTTGTTCGATGGCTTTTGTATAAATAGGTAGTGGCATTCATCTACAAATTCGGGAAGCATTTGACTGGCGGAACCAGAGCCACCGGCAGTGAAAGCTAGCTCACCTACTGCATTTTCTTTCTCTGCTAGATGTGCATTAATAATAATGTTACATGGCAAGGAGAATAATTCTTTTAGAAACTTAGCATTAATATTTTTAAGCTCGCCCCAGTCTTGTATCTGCATTTTCTTCTTAGATACTTCAGTAATCTCAGAGATGAGTATCTCGTTCCATCGACTAAATGTATCTAGTACAATAGTGGCATGGGGTAACTTATCTCCCATCGATTTAAACTCACGAAGTTTAGCCATAACCTGAGCAGAATTTTTTACATAATCAAATTCAATTAATGATAATTGATTATCAGTTAGTAGCCCACTGTTAGCATAATTCTCTAGCTTACCATCACAATCAAATATATACATTGGACCGAAGTCTGTAGCTGTTAATGCCCGGTGTGTCTTACCACTACCCGACTCTCCTAACTGTACTAACTTTAATCGTTTAGCTTTATTCTGTTTCCTGACTTGCAATAAATTCATTTGTTCTCCTTAATGTATAACGTCTTGTTTAAGTGGGCCTACTGTATCCTTATCAAAAGGTACTAAGGTATATTTATCTAATGTTTTATACACAATAGAATAGTACTCCTCTTGCCCATCAATGTCAACCATCCTACAATGGTCAGGGTAAATATAATCAAACTCTTTTTCAAACTGTCTCTTACTCACAGTTATTGTAATGAAATGATTACTCATATTCTACCTTAAATGATTGGGGGGATGATATAGCATAAGGCTGTTCAGCATCTCCGGGGTTCATACATGATTTGAGATAGGGGCAAGGCTTATTGAAAGCGCTGCAATTATCTCCCATGTTCCTAGGGAAGGTTTCGTTTTCAATACAGTCCTTTATAAGTTTACAGTAATAGGTTGTTTCAGCTAACCAAGATGCAATACGCGCATCACTACGTGTAGTGCTTAACCTATCGTAATGATTTTTAACTGAGTGATGTTGTGAAGTAGATACTAAATCAATTACACAGCCATCAGGTTTAAGTCCGGCTTGCATCATTAAGTAGGTATAATGGGTAAGCTGTGGAGTAAGGTGCGCCTTGCGGTTCATATTCTGAGTCCAAAAGCTAGCGGCTGAAGTTGTCTTAGTGTCAAACAAATAAATTTGTCCTGATTCAGTCTCCGAAATTCTATCTATGGTACCATTGATCCAAATATTTTCTTTCTCATCTATACAAGTCTCTAAGTATTTCTCAACTAAGATCTCACCATCTGGTGCTATAGCTGCCGGGTACATTAGATCTTTCCCATCTTCTTTGATGTAACGTCTAACATAACCACGACAGATACCCGCGAAATGTGGGAAGTCCCCTTTATCATAAGGGGGTAGGTCCCAGTTCTTATGTATCCTTCTAAGCATCTCACTATATTCTTGGAAAGGATTAAGTGTTACCTCTTCTATAAATTCATGCACAGCTGAGCCCAACCGCATAGCTAGGGTATCCTCTGGTACTTGTTGTCCTAATACAATTTTCTTAAAGAATTTCCTAGGACATGCCTTAAATAATTCAAGAGAACTGTTATTGATAACTATTTTTTTAATCTTCTTTTTCATAATGACCTCTCGATAATAGCTTCCAAATACTCTCATAATATTCTTTCTTTAGGCTTTTAGTTTTACTGTGGTACCTAGCGAACCACATCTTATCATTATGACGAAATTTATAGTGGGTGTCAAGTAACTTGCACGCTTCTTTCACAGAAAAATTTATATCTAACCTTTCAGCAAATGTATGGCCATGTATGGCATTAATCTGAAGTATGCCAACATCAGAAGTAATGTTACTGACTCCAGACCTAAAACTAGATTCTTTAAAGGCTATGGTCATAACTAAGGTATGAAACTCTGGCCTACAATTTTTTATAGTACTCTCAGCTAATTGACGCACTGCAGGAGTAGTAGCCTGACCCGACAAGAAGAATGCATGAGCTAATAAGATTATAAGTTGCACTTGACAATTCCTTTAAGGCATGCTATTGTAAAAGAACCAACAACGAGGAAGGCCAGTACAAGTAATTGTCTGGTCTTTTTCATTTTTCGCTAATCGATTCTTGATAACTATCAAATGAAGTTTCTTTACATTGTATACCTTTTAAGAAGGCCTCGAATATTTTTTCATCCCTGAGTTCTTCAGCCTTACTCTTGTAACAAACCCCGACTTCCCAAGCGAATAACTCTATTGTTAAGATCTTATCATGCTTGGACCAATTTACCCCAATGCTACGATAATCCAATTTATTAAATAGTAATGTCATGCTGCTCTTCCTTTTTTACCTTTATTTGCTAACTCCATACGAAGCGATCTGTTCTGCCTTTCAAGATCCTCAATAGTCTGCTCATACTGTAAACATACCTGCTCCTCGACCTCTATAATAGCACTGTCTACAGTCCGCTGAACTAGTTTCAGCAACTGCAATTGCTCTGCTCTATCTAATGGGGGTACGTCTCCCTGCAAAATCTGCATCTCCTTCTCGAACAAGTGTTCTGTTAGGTTTGTAAGTGGTTTTGTTAAATCATATATTGATGGCATTATATTTGTCCTCCGTTTTCATATAAGAAATTGATACATGCCTCTTCCATTTCCTCGATACTCGGGTATTCAAGGTCGCCCTCTTCCATAGTATACGTAGCATCTATTAAGTTATATTCTGCCATATGCTCATACACACGTACAATTTCATCTTCACTATAACCTGAAACTATATTACAACAAGCATACCATAAGCTATCTACTTCAGGCTCTCTTCCATATTCTCCGATTCCCATATTTACCTCCATGTATTTATTAACTAACATACCTATATTATAACAGGCCGGTTGGGTAATGCAAGCATTAAATTATTATTATTGTTGTTGCTCCATAAACAATTACAATAGTATTGTTACTGGACCTCGTACTGTATTGTATGCCCGATCTTTTACTGCACAGTTATATAGTTCAGTGGCTCCCGCCCTAGCTGATTCTCCGCCCTGTTCGTGGATATGCCCGAACACATGATACTTAGGTTGTTTTAACAACATCTCCTCTAGTATATGTTGGCTACCGCACGCTATTCCCTCCCTATTAGAATCTAATATATATCGTGGGGGGGCATGAGTGACTAACATATCTAGGCCACGGGGCATAGAAGACACTTGCTCTGGCTCAGGACTATTAAGTGTGATACCGGCCTTACTCACTTGGGGTACAAAGTTACAGCCCCAAAAAGTTTTGCCTTCTATCTCCACAAGATTATTAGATAGGTCCACTAAACCTAAGTTATTAGTTAACTGGACTAACTCATCACTCTTCTTATATCTCTTGTCATGGTTACCTGGCACAAACAATTTATATTTTGCCGGCTGTTTAACGAACCAATAGAAAAAATCGTAGGCCTCAGTGAAGTTACCTTTGGTTCCAAAATCACCACAATGTATTAGTACATCACAAGATAGTTCTTCTGACTTTATTTGGTGTGCATCGTTATGTGTATCACTTACGATTTTAATTTCCATTATATTATACCTTTCAATAGGTCCTTACTGATAGTCATTTTCTTGAGTCCATATCGGCCTTCTGGCTCTTTGCAAAAGACTTCCACATTTCCTGACTGGAGGATTTTGTATCTGTAGATACTCGGTATCCGTAGGAGTTCTCGTAATTCCTGGATTCGCTTCGCTCTTTCTGTTCTAGTAATTCTTTTAGGTCTAAATTTTTCATTACTCATTGTCCTGCTCTCTTAATGCTGTTGGTCTGTCATCATAAGTATCTACTAAGGCCTCGTTTAACATGTAAGTATATGCAAATAATAAATTACATGCGGCGTGACTTATATGTGGTAGCTTAGATTCTACATCTACAATTTCCCCTCTTGCATGGGTCATTGTATGCCTCCGAAAAGATTTCATTACCCGACTAAAATTCATGCCACCTGCATAGTTAAGGGAATCATATTTTATTGCACCAAACTCAAGTACGGATGAAGCCCTAGTAATAGTTTCCCTTAGGTAGTAGTCCGGCGTAATGACGGAGATATCTTCTCCGTAATAATACCAGCTATTCATCAATGTGTTTGCACTCACTAAGAATCCACAGTCCCCCCCTTCGATTGCCTTTGCCCATACATCTGGATGTATACAGGTGTAGTCTGGCTTACCCTCATCATGCCTAATTGCTGTCTTCATTGTCTGCCTCCTCTAACTTTGCTAATGCTTTCCTATTCAATATATAGAGGGCTTGCATAACACAGGCCATAACAATATACCCCGCTCCCATCAATAAATTATTTAAAACTACTATGTTGAATATAGCTATCCCGAAATCTAAGGGAACACATACCCTTGCTAAATTCATTGCTAATCGTACTATCTCTTTACTCATTTGTTAAACCTTTCTATTAGATCCCCGCAGTCAGTACAGTAGTACCACTGTTGAAATTTTTTTTCTGCTACTGACATTGGTACCTCTGACTGAATACACTCATGCTCATTAGGTGAGTTTGGTATTTCTATATCTTCCAATAAATCTAATGACAATCTATTTAGTTCATCAAGCCATAAGGCATCCCTGGCCGAATACATTTCATCTTTAGAGAATTTCAGTGTAGCCCCGTCTTCATTAACTACTACCACATTGTTGAGATGGTCATAGTATTGAAAGATAAACTCTTCTTTACCTTGGAAGTTATGGCATATCCTTTCCCCTTTAGTGAACATCATGAGTAACCATTGCTTTCTGAATACCCCTTTATACCAAAACCACCTTGGGATTCTCCGTTGGTATAGGGAACTCTTTTACATGGTTCCCCGGTCTTTGGGTGCTCTGTTAGGTGATCATCCAACATAGATTGCTCAACTTCAAATTCTTCCCCGGACTCTGTACGATATTTGTAGGTGCTCATTATTCCTTTCCTTTCTTATAGGTGTGGCTCTTTCCCTTCATGTGTATACCCCCAGCCTCATAAGTATTCACTGTTAATAAATTTAATATGGGGCCAAGAACTAAGTCATCATCGGGGAAAGAAAATATATATATAGGTTCGTCTGCATCTTTGAGGGGTCCCTCTTCTTTCAGGTAGAATGTAGGCCCTTCCAGTGGCGGCACGAAAGTATTCCCCAACTCAAAGCCCCTGTCTGCGAAACCCTCTAAGATGGTTAGGTTGTCAATTTTTTCTGTTAGTTTAAAGTAGGATTGCTTATTTATATAAGGCTTGTTAGCCCAAATTGATTTACCGTCCATCATTAACCTCTTTCAGTTTAGCTTGTAGTTCTTTAATCTTTTTATTCTGTGTAGTGATGTGAGTCTTTGCATCTACAAGCTCTGCCCTAGTCTGAAGATATATAATCTCGAAGGACTGTGTATCTACTACCTCGCCATCATAGTTATCTATAATATTATAGTAGCAGGGTTTACAGAGATGCTTGTCCCCTTCAAAACCTAGGTTATCCGTCTCATGGATAATCCCTTTCAAGCATACAGAACACTCTACCGGTTCTATATAGGTGCCTCCATTATTCTTAGCTGCCATTTTATAACTCTACTCTCACGGTAATTTTAAATTTGTCGTTGTCTGTTACGTTTACATAATAGTTTACAGTTTCTTTCTGTAGTTTAATCATCTGTACATACGCATCTAGTTCTCTTCCGGTATCAAATTCTACTGTGTATGCTGGTATTAAGTCTTTCATAGTAACCTTCCGTGTTATTTAGTTTGTCTATACCTATAGTATATTAGTAATCTGTAGAATAAGCAAGCACTTTTTTATCATTGTACAAAATAATATCATGTAAGAAGTTTAAATTCTTGGATGCAAGTAAATGCTTTCTTAGTGGCATACTTAGGCTGAATGTCTTGATCTCACCTCTAAGATTAGACTTTACCGCACTATAACTTAATAGTGTGAAATATTCTATATGCCCCTTCCATATTAATACATACTTATCACTAGATTCAAATATCTTTAATACTTCCCCGGTCGGCCTGTAATTATCGTATATTACTTCAGTTTCTTTTCTGCTTACTGTGTTTAAATAAGTTAGGACAGGCTTGAAATTCTTTTTTATATGGGCCCTTCTCAAGTCTAAATACTGTGATGTCAGTTGGTCTATCTCTATACTAACACAATCTAAGTCTGCCTCATACCCTCTTTTATCTTTTTCTAGGTTGCTGAGTATGGCTTTATAAATATTAGTTCTCATCTCTGTTTTCTCCTTTTATGGTATTTTTGGCTTGTCGTTCTAGTAATTTCTTTTCTAGTAGGTCATATATTTCCTGCTCATCTAAACCTAGGGCATTGATGTAGCCAAACAAATAGTACATCACATCCCCTAGCTCTAATTTTAAGCGCTTCATTGCTTTATCCTTACCATAGTCACCCCTCATAAAACGTTGGTGTACACCGGCAATTTCTCCTACCTCACTTATTAAACCGTATAACATATGTGACTTATTAATTTCTTTTAGTTCTCTGGATGTTACATTTGTTTTCTTAATTAGTTTAATTAGTTTCTCTGTTCTCATAGTTCACCCTTCCTAATTGTTTTAACCTGGTCCTCTGTCATTAGTAGCCACTCATCATTGTGAAAGAATAATCTTAGGCCCGCTAAGACTTCGTCTTCACTCAAGAGCTGCTCTCTTGGTGGTTGGTTAAGCATTCCCCTCCCTAATAGTCTTTCGTCTACTGGTGATGTGTCCACGTCCCTCTCAGTGATGGCCTCGGCTAGGCTCTGTACATTTAGGCATTCCCCTAATATTCCTGGTGTCTGTGAAGTTCTGATCATGATTGAAATGTGGCTCCGTTCATTGCTGTTTCTAGTTTTGTGTTACATCTATTACAAATATAACACACAAAGATCTCGTGTCCAGCATAATCTTTTGCTGAAAAATATATTCGATCTGTGAATAACATTTTTCTTGGTTGTATATTATGCCTAATCAATTCACCACTACATTTTCTACAATTCGTTTTCTTACTTATTAACATGATTCTTTCCTTTACTCATCTCTTAATTCACGGGCTCTGTTCCATGCAATATGTGAACAATACTCAAAAGATGAGCTTTCTTTAAAACTCCCCTCTTCTTCATGCAAAGAAATTACAATTTCAATTTCTTTAACAATCTCATCACACTGAATGGCCATTACTTCTTTTATTTTTTTATCGATGTCTGAAACATCGCCTAGTGTGTTTAGGCTATCAATTATTTCCAAAGATATATTTCTAATCTGCTTGTCAGTCATGATTTAAATATCTCCTGTTCTTCTTCTGTTAACATACGCCAGGCTTTTAATGCACTTAGTTCCGCCTTGAACAAAGGGGACAGGCCAGTGTTATTTTCGGTGGAAGCTGTAAAAATGTAGTCATCCTCTCTGTTATATTTTAGGCTATATTTCCATTC
>Ga0075108_10001329_pt1 | contig 12200 bp, 9 predicted proteins | sample AntAceMetag02UK1_FD_69797 | JGI IMG/M metagenome (GOLD analysis project Ga0075108, IMG submission 69797) | Saline lake microbial communities from Ace Lake, Antarctica - Antarctic Ace Lake Metagenome 02UK1 | ecosystem: Environmental > Aquatic > Non-marine Saline and Alkaline > Saline | place...
GACAAAAATTCAACACACGTAAAGAAGCTGAAATGGCAATCTTCCAGTACATAGAGACATGGTACAATACCCGAAGAAGGCACGCAACTTTAAATTACATGACACCGATGAAATACTCACAATTATTACAAACCCTAAAAATTGCGGCCTAACCTAATCTACTGTCCGCTTTTTTGTTGCAAGTCCAGGTCAACCTTCACACCTCTTATTTTGAGTAGTTCTTCAACATATCGATAACTCAAAGGGAACCTTAGCTTGCAATAAACTGCCTGAAGAATAATGAGTTTTTGAAAATCTGTGGTGCGTACACATCGTGATGGCTGTTGGTTTCAGCTAAATCTAAATCATTACCTGTTGAAACAAGTTAACGCGACAGAACCACCATCAGCGTGCTTTCTGAACTTGGTTCCCATTACAAGAAGGCGGATTCGGACAGAAAGCTACACTTGTTGCGTTCGATATTCCCAGAAATGATAGAATTTGACGGAATCAAATGTCGAACCCCGAAAATAAACGAAGCCGTTTTGCTGTGTCTCAGTATTGACGGGGTTTGAGCGAAAAAAGAAAGGGGACACTTCACAATAAATTGGAAGTATCCCCTTTGGTGACCCTGCAGGGATTCGAACCCCGAACCTCCTCATCCGTAGTGAGGTACTCTATCCAGTTAAGCTACAGGGCCGTCCCGCTTTTTGCGGTCGCAAATATAAGCAGATCATTCCTCAAACGAACGCACAAAATTTCTTCTTTGTATTGCGGTAGAAAGCACGTAAGTAATCTTTGGTTTTCCGCCTTCGGCCTTCTTTGTTCGCTTGTCGTCTTTTGTGTCGCGAATTTGCGCGTTAAAATCATCGTGAGACGATACTGCGCCCAGCATTCCACGCTTGTAATTGAAGAAGAACCAACTGTCATCGCTTGGCTCAAAATAAACCGAAAGCTCATCGCCATTCCGCTTCTTTGTAAGCTCAACCAATCCATACATCATCTTGTTTACTTGATACTTGTCTATCGAAGAAACCCCAAGGAATCCTTTGTAGCGATACGATCCAGTTTCGGCATTCCAAATAAGCTCAACATCTGTTAGGAATAGTGTTTTCTGCAACTCCTTAGGAAGCTTTTTAAAGGTTCCGTACAAGTTAAGGTCTTGAATAAGCTTCGTTGTTTGTTCCTTCCCAACTACTTCTATCAGCGCCTTCTCATATTCGGTTCCGTAGAAAACAGCATCTAACGGTGGGAAATGGTTTGAAAGTTTATCCGCAGCTATTCTCAAACACTCATCATTAAAGAAGAAATCGAGTCCTAAAAACAGCTTAAACTTGGTTGAATCGTTATTCATATTATGCTCAACTGTACCCAGTGGAGTAAGCTCCACCTGCCCGAAGTCCATTCCCATATTGAGCAATCCCTGACCACGGGCAATACACTCGTTACTCAAACTCACATAGTTACCTCCAACAACTGCTCCTTGCAGTTTTTCTTTATTCGAAATTCGATATTCTTGGCTTTCGTTATCGAAGTGTAAATAGCCAGAAGCAGCAACAATATCAATATCGTTTGCCTTTACCTTTTTAGAAAGGAAGGTTGGATAAACAACTGTAGAATCCTTGCTGATAACTACACCAGATGACATCGGTTTGCCTGTTGCATCCTTTGGGTCTTCAGGTATCGGGATATAAATGCTATTTGGGTCAATATCGGCATCAAATGCTAGCCAATCGCGGGTAATTCCAGGACAATCATGCTTAATTCGTGTGCTACCATCGTATGTCAGAAACTCCTTACTGGCAAATAACTTGGCCTTGCCTTTATAATCGAAATTCGGACTGAGCGTAAATGCTGCCTCTTCTGTTATTGTACCCGTAGCAAATGTTTGCTGAGCAGAATCGACTCCGATAGTGCCGAAATCGATAAGCTGCTTAGCCCCAGTTACATCTGTGTAATCATACTTTCCGTTGGCATTGTAATTCCATCTTCCAAGCACGTTAGCAGTAGTCTCATAAAACGTATGGAACTTTGTAATTCTGTTGGCAACAATCTTTGAGTTTTCCAATGGATCCATAGCGGCCTGTGGACGAATAGTCACGTTACCACTATCAGGATAAATGATGGCGTCCGCCACATCTATGTGGTCAACTTTTTTGGCAGAGATAATAAAATTGTCAAGGTCGAATTTGGTCAATGGAGACTTGAATTCGAGTGAATCTTGGTTGGGATGTGTTGACACATATCGAGAGCCCTCGCCATCGGAAACAACATCGATATCTTTCTGATCAATGTTCCATTTAAACTCATCTATGTAGCAGATGTATTGATTGACAGGAAAATCAACGAAATCTCCGCCTGTGTTCGATTTGAAATCGCCTAGACGTTTATCCAAATCAATATCCATCTGAACGTTACTAGTTTTAAAAGCATAAGACGTTTCTGAAGCTCCTTTCAGCTTAAAGCCAGCTGTATCGGCATGAAACTTCCTAAATGCGAAATTGAACTTATTGGAATTCATATAGCTGTCTGCAAAGTCGAGGTTTCCGAATCCATCCAGTCCTTTCGGAGACAGGTCTAACCCACCATGATGCGCCACCTCGCCCTCATACATATCAAACGGATTATCAAGCTTATAAGAGTAGAAATGGTCGAGTTTTGGTTCCCAATGTACCTTTACATCAACACCTTTTACCGGTGGATATGCCACTGGACTTTCCTGCTTAGCAATGACGTAATCTTGAGCAATTCCGTTTACAGAATCAGGGTAAAAAATAAAGTCGTCAGATTTAGCTACAGACGTGAGGTATTCAATATTTCCATCACCTCTCAACCCGTCATGGCTCAGTTTTATAGTCGCCTTGTAATTACCTTTTCCACCGAACATTGCAAGTCCTTCGGGCGGTGTTTCCCGCACAAAACCAAGCGAAAAATCAGGCTGAAGTGTGAGCGTTTCATCAAAATCGGGGAAAATACCTGCTGAAACAAAATTCCCGTCAAAGGCCAAGCCTTCCTTGGTGAAGTTTTCGAGACTGTCAATACTAAAGGGCACAAGGTGCATGTAGAATTCTTCCTTATTATACGCTCCATCCTGTATAGATCGCTTATCGTAGTAAACAAACGAATCGTCCGTGCTATTGAATAACGGATAGCGAGTATGATTCACCAAACCCGATTTGTTATCGGGCCTATCCACCAATAATTCACCTTTCAAATCGCGAAGCACCGTCTTAACCGCTCGAATTCTCTGACGTCCTTGTTCATCTGGCTCCCCATCAGGCACCTTCAGTCTAAGCGAATCAATTTTATTCAAACTGATTTTAAAATCATCATAACTGAAGTAAAAATCAGAGCCAAAGAAATCCAACCTTCCCCCTTTCACTTTTCCATTGAAGAGGAAATCACGGTTCTTTTTCAGCGTCAGTTCTTGTTCATAAGGGAATACAACCACGTCCTGAGAATCAGAAAGAAAAACTCTTCCAACTCCATTTAAATCCATATCCCAATTCAGCAAATTGAGTTTTGCATTGGGCATTCCTTCAATTGTAGATTCAAATTGAAGAATATCGTAATCGGTTTTCTTTGATCGCGATAGCACATAATGCTCCAATCTGGACTTCAATTTCACCAATTGCTTGTCGTAATCATAAGTCATAAAACCAGAATTAGCTAGATTAATCATAAACACCTTGGTCTCGCTTATGTCCGCTTTAAACAACTGCGCCACCTGCTCAACAGTAAGCTCATCTGTGTCTAACTCCTTTGCATATTTTCTGATTTTCCATAGCGGATGAATGTCTGCAGTTCCGCGAATACGATCATACCGATACTCGTCATAATAACTCTCCGACTCAAACAGCACGCTACTTTCTGCACCACCCGAAGTGTTGGTCAAATCCATCCAATCTTCGGCCATATTCCAGGTAATTTCATCCACATGCATGTCCACTTGGTGATACGTATCGAAAAATGGACTTCTACCTGAACCCTCCCGCTCTTTTGTAAATACAACTTCATGTTTCTCTACACTGTAATTCAATTTTACTCCAGGGTGATAAATGGAGTCTTCTTCATAAAAGAAAACAACCTCAGCACTTTTAGAAAGAATCTTTTCTGGTCGAATAACAAACGACTTTGAACGTGCCTCAGCAAAGTTTTCGTTCTTCTTTGTAATGTGATTCATCTTCTTAAAGATGAGAGTTGCATCCTTTTCAGAATCTCCCGAACCGATGAATTTGATGCCATGCTGCGAAAATCCACCAGAGTAGTCGATATCTTTATACAGGTTCTCGATAATAATAAGCTTGTTGTAAGAGTCGAATCTTGGGTAAGAAGCAGATTCCTCATCTACATCAGCAAGAATTTTTTCTGTCAGAACTCCCAAATGAGGTTCATCCAAATAATCAGGATGATGGAACGTAACTGAATCAATTGTGTATTGCGATTTGGTTGCATCTATTTCATAATTTCCAATTTGGGCATAGGTCTTATTTGAATCAAAACCTGCCCGACTCCAATCAATCCTTCCTCCTTTTCCAACCCACGTGGTGGTGGTTGGGTAATAAACACCTTCTGTTCCATAAATAACAGAACTATCACGCTTTGAGTATGCTTTCAAATCAAGTTTCCCAAACACAATCTTAGGAAGCGAATCGAATTCAATCTTGTAGGCATCAAATTTGGCTACCCACTTTACCGCTTGCGATTCAAACAGAATATAATCTGCAAAAAGCCCCTTACAAACTTCTAAATAGTCTGTAAACTGTCTTCTTGAAAGCTTGACAATTGTCTTTTCCATTCCATCGTGGAAAGCATCGAAATCTGAGGCAGGTTTCATGCTCTGCGCGAAGCTCATCAAGGTGAAGAGGTAATTTTCAAAATCGACCGCTTTCTTGCGATTTTCAAGCATGAGGTCAGATACAGTGTATACGCGCTCCTTTTGCTGTGGGCTATAATGGCCACTGTTCCAAACCGGCAGGAAAGTTTCCTCTATAAGCTTCTTAGCTGCTTTGGGGTCTCCCATGGCAAAGAAGCCTTCAAGCTCCTCGATATACTTCTCGTTTTCGTGCGTGAACGACTTTAATTGTTGCGCCCTTGTAAGCTGAGCAAACACGAATATGAATGCTGCTAATAGAAAGAAAAATTGCTTCATATTATTCTTTGATGAACCGAACCGAGACCCAATTGTCTTTTGTAAGATTTCCGTTAAAGTTAAAGCCAGAACGTGTTGCCACGTCCTTTATGCGGTCTAAGTCTTCAACATAAAATCCACTTACAAAAAGCTGTCCATTTTGATAAAGAGCGTCAGCGTATTTAGGAATATCCTCAAGCAATACGTTACGATTAATATTGGCCAAAACCGTGTTGAATTTCTTGGTTCCAAGAAGACTTGCGTCTCCCTGAAGAATCTTAATATCGTTGATTCCATTAAGTGCGCAATTGTCTGGTGCGTTCTCAAATGCCCATTCATCAATATCAATTGCGGTTACATCCTCAACTCCAAGTTTTCTTGCCAGAATTGCTAAAACAGCAGTTCCTGAACCCATATCCAAAAGTGGCCCTTCAACCTTTACAGTCATCAAGTTTTCCACCATCATAGAAGTAGTTGCGTGATGTCCTGTTCCAAAACTCATCTTTGGCATGATGATGACTTCTTGTTTGAAACCATCCTTATATTGATGAAATGGGGCTCGAATTCGGCATAAATCTTTGATTTCTACTGAGTCGAAATTCTTCTCCCATTCTTCATTCCAATTCGTCTCTTCTGCTACAGTACTAGCAAAAGTAATCTCAAAATCTGCTTCGCGAAGTTTTGCAAAAACCAACTCAACTTTCTTCATATCAAGTTCAGATTCTTCAATGTAAGCCTCCACCCCATCTTCGGTTTCAAGGAAGCCTTCAAAGTCGATATCGGAGAAGTCAGAAATCAAAATTTCACGCCCTGGTTCTATTGGACGAATTGTGATTGCAAGCACCGCGTGAGCCATATTAAAAAGAGTCTATAATTGCTAAAAAGTCTGTTGCGTTGAGTGATGCTCCGCCTATTAATCCACCATCAATATCTTTTTGAGAAAACAACTCGTTGGCGTTGTTTGGCTTTACACTTCCGCCATAAAGTATGGATACACGTTCAGCATCCTCTCCCATTACTTGGGCCAATTTCTCACGAATAAAAGCATGCATTTCTTGTGCTTGTTCTGGACTTGCCGTTTTACCGGTTCCAATAGCCCAAACAGGTTCATAGGCAACCACTAAGTTGAGTAACTCCTCCTTCTTAAATCCCTGAAGCGCACTTTGAATTTGCGTCTCAACTACCTCGAAATGCTTGCCTGACTCTCGCTCTTCAAGCAATTCTCCACAGCAGTAAATAGGCTTAACCCCATACTTGAGCAACAACTCAATTTTATGATTGATGTAGCGATCCGTTTCTCCGAAATACTGGCGTCTTTCAGAATGTCCAACTATGCAGTAATCACAGCCAAAGGATTTCAACATTGAAGTGGCAACTTCTCCAGTGTAAGCACCCGATTCTTCTTGATGACAGTTCTGAGCAGAAAGCTTCACTTGATTAGATGAATCGATTACACCAAGAAAAGGGTATGGCGGTGCAACAATCACTTTTACATCGGCCTTAGTTTCTCTCTGAAGTCCTTTTTGAATTTCCGAAACGAGGGACAATCCGTCCTCCCGATTCATATTCATTTTCCAATTGCCAGCTACTATTTTCTCTCTCATTATTGCATGCTTACTCGGGGGTCAAATATACCATAGAGCACATCAACCAACATGTTGATTACAACGAATATCACGGCCACCAAAATGATGCATCCCATTACAACAGGCAAATCGTAGGTATTGAGTGCGTTGAGCATAATCAAACCAAGCCCTTTCCAGCCAAAAACGATTTCTACAAATACGGCTCCAGCTAATAGTGATGCCAACCAACCTGAAATAGCCGTAATTACTGGATTAAGAGCATTTCGCAAAGCGTGCTTCATCACAACTGTTCTAAAGGATAAACCTTTAGCAGTTGCCGTTCTAACGTAATCCATTGATAATACTTCTAGCATTGAATTTCTCGTCAACTGCATAAACACGGCAAGTGGTCGTACACCAAGTGTAATGGCAGGAAGAATCAGATTCTTGAGAACGAGTTGTCTGCCTTCAAACTCATCGATTTCATAAAGGCTTCCTGTCACTTCCAATCCAGTGAAATCTCCCAGTAAATAGGCAAAAACCCACATCATTAGAATGGCGGCTACAAATGAGGGTAAACTCATTCCGAAAATGGAGAATACCATCAGCAACTTATCTGGCCATTGGCCTTTGTATAACGCTCCAAATATTCCGAAGAGAATACCAAGAACTGTTGCGATTAGAATAGCTGTTACGGCCAAGACTGCTGTTCCTGGTAATGCTTCGGATACAATTGCTACAACGGTTTGTTGAGACTGATAAGAACGTTTCAAATAAGGTGCTTTCAGCACAAAATTTGAATTTTCACCCTGCGAAAGAACGAGTGAGCTTTGGTGCTCATCAAGTTCAAAAAAGTAAGGGCTATTCTCATCTACATGATTATAAAAAGATAGCGGAGAAAGGTCATTCAGGTAAACGAAGTACTGTGTAGAAAGAGGAAAATCGAGTCCTAAATCTTTGCGAATCATTTCCACCTCAGACTGGTCGGCACGTTGACCTAACATCAATCTGGCAGGATCGCCCGGAAGAGCTGTAAAAAGAAGAAATACAACGGTCACAATACCGAACAGCACCGAAATACTATAGAGTATTTTTTTTGTGACGTAGGGAATCACCTAGTCTTTACTCAGGTAATCAAGCTCCAAAACCTGAAGCTCTGGAATATCGTTGTAATGCCATTTTCCGTAAACGTTGCCATCCTTAATAAGCATAAGGCCAGGATTAGAACGGATGATGGTTTTAAGCACAATCTGGTCACAATACAGATAATTGAACGGAGAACCGTTTGCAATTACAAACTGCTGAGCTTGGTCTGGCACTGAGGCCGTTAAACCAGTAAATCGATAGCCTTTCTCCATTAAAGCAGAAGCTAAATCATTGATGCGTTGCTGCGGTTGTAATACTGCTAAATTTAAATCGTAAGACACTAACAGGAATGTAAAATTCTCGCTCATTAAGAAGTCTTCGGTAAGATCTTCCCCCTCGGCAGTAATCACAGAGAAATCCATGATTTTAGGTTCTATTCCTTTCTCAATTACTTCGGTTCTAGAGTCAACATACTCGTACTTCTCCTGGTAATTCTCTGGGAATTTCTCGAACTCCTTTTCGTCTCCTGTTTCCTTGTCTTTAAGTATGTAGAAATACTTCAATTTATCTGGTACACCTTCCATTTGTTCCGAGATACTTTTTCCTGGAGCATAAGCTCGGAAATCCTTCACTGGCAGATAACTATATGTATAAAACGAGAAGAAACTCATGGCAACAGTTGCCAAAGCTGTAACGAGCAGTGGTGCTTTTCTGTGCTCAACCAAACGGGTAAGGAAGAACGCTGTAAATGTGATTGCTATGAACCAAAACGGGAAGAACCATTCCAAATCATACGATAGTTTAAGCATAACCAAGGATCCAACACCCGCAAGAACAAAATCATTTATGCCCGTTTCTGTAATACTGATTTGCTTCTGACGAACAAAAATGATGAGGATGAAAACGGACAAAATCACATCCTTATAAAAGCTTTCCCAAGCGGTAAGTGGAATCGCATCTCCGAAACACCCACAGGTTTTCACAATTCCAAAGTAGGCCGAAGCAAACGTGAGTGCCGTAAAAAACGCTATGAGTATTAGTAAGAGTGTGGCGGTCAACCTAGTCTTAAATCGGACTATAATGGCAACGCCCAGAATCACTTCCAGAATCACAATAAAAATCGCCTGTAGCAAAGCATATTCGTGACAAAAATTAAAGAATGGTTCAAGAAAACCAATGTATTCGCCAAGCTTGGCAAACTCCTCAAAATACTCTTCCAGTTTGTAGCTGAATCCGAGGGGATCGTTTGCTTTTACGATACCCGAAAAGATAAAAAGTACCCCTACAAAATACCGTGCTATATCAGTTATCAATTTCATTTTTAGTGGGTTTGGGAAACAAATTTAAACTTCGACCGAAACTGACAACGTCAATCAGTTGTCTTTGTCTCGCCTAATTTAATCAACGCAAAAATCGAGTAATTGATCATATCGTATAGATTAGCATCAATTCCTTCGGAAAGTTCGCTCTGTCCTTGGTTGTCTTCCATCTCTTTGATGCGAAGAATTTTAACAAGAATTAGATCTGTAAGCGACTTTACACGCATGTCACGCCAAGCCTCTCCGTAATCATGATTCTTGCGCTCCATCAACGATTTGGCTTCTGCAGCATACTTGTCGTACCAATCAGTTGCACGGTCAAGATTCAAATCAGGTTCATCTGCATGGCCGTTTTCCAACTGAATAATTTCCATGATGGAATAGTTCACCAAACCATTGTATTCTGGGTAGATACCCTCTCCTACTTTGCTAATTCCCTTCTCTTCCAAACTGCGAATTCTGTTCGCTTTAATAAAGAGTTGATCTGTGATAGAAGATGGACGGAAAATGCGCCACGAAGCACCGTAATCCTGCATCTTTCCTACAAAGATGGCGCGGCACTCGGCCATCGCTTTATCATATTGTTTGTTGGTATCTTCCATCGGTTTGAACCATTAACTTCGGCTCCAAGATGAATGGCAAAAATAACTTTTTAGTGACGCACAAAAGACATTCGTCATGTCGAGCGAGGCACGAGCCGAGACATCTATCACCAGAGACTTCTCCACTCAGTAAACTCCGGTCGAAATGACGGGGATTTTGCAGAAGAATAAAACCCTCAATTGTAGAGGAAGATTAGTGGTTATTGACCGACCGTTGGTGATGGGCATCCTGAACCTCACACCAGACAGTTTTTTTGATGGTGGCAAGTTCAATTCGGTGGATGCTGCTTTGCAACACGCAGAGTCTATGCTGAATGATGGTGCTGACATTCTTGATTTGGGTGCTTATTCCAGTCGGCCAGGAGCTGAAGATATTTCTGAAGAAGAAGAACTAAATCGATTGATTCCTTCGCTGGAAGCAATCTTCAACCATTTTCCTAATGCATTGATTTCTGTTGACACATTTCGTTCTGGCGTTGCCGAAAAAGTATTAGCAATTGGTGCGCATATCATCAACGATATTTCTGGCGGAAACCTAGATTCCAATTTACCGGAAGTTGCTGCGAAGTTCAATGCACCGTACATCTGCATGCATATGAAAGGCACTCCGCAAACCATGCAGAAGGGCCTTGCCGTAGAGACGCGATTTATCGCGTCTGAAAAACATTCTGATGCACATTCTGAGACGCGATTTATCGCGTCTCTACTGGGATTCTTCGCACATCGCGTTCCTGATTTGATGCAGAAAGGAGTGAAAGATGTAATCGTTGATCCTGGTTTTGGATTTGGAAAAACCTTGGAACAGAACTACGAAATGGTTGACCAAATTTCCGATTTCGTCATTCTTGGCAAACCGATTCTAGTTGGTGTTTCTCGAAAAAGTATGATTCGATTGAAATATGGAGAAGCTGCCGAGCAAACCTTAAAAGGAACCATTGAAGTGAACCGAGAACTCTTGAAAAACGGAGCCGATATTCTGAGGGTTCATGATGTGAAAGAGGCTGTTGAATTGGTGCATTGAACAAAAATAAATCACTAATGAATAAAGACCCATTTTCACTTTCAGTTGTTCAGACTCTTGACGCCTTAATTCTTGGCGAATTGAACCAAATGATTTATTCGAATGAGCAAGTAAAAAGCTTGGAAATCCCTCAGCCTTCTCCATTCATTAAATTTCTACCAATTGCTGTTTGTATTGAATTTATTGGTGCTTGTTATGACGAACACCCGTTTAATAGCACAGGCAAGCAAGTCAAGGATATAAACGAAAAGAGATTCAATAAGGCTTTGAAGGAGCTGTTTCCGAAATCATACTTACAGTTTTCCAAAGCAAATTCCCCACACTACCTGTATAAACATTTTCGTTGTGGCATGGCACATCAACTTCGGCCATCAGGAAAAATTGTGTTCACCACAAGACGGGAGGCGATGGAAGCTGGAAGAAGTCACCTTGAGCAGGATTCTTTGGGTTTGTTACTTCTTGTGCTAGAAAACCTTTATGATGATTTAGCAAAAGCTTCGGAAAAGCTAAAAGCAAAATTCGAGAATGGTCAAATCACGAATCAGAAAGGAAGTCAAGGTTATATTGGAATTATCCCAATGAGCCAAAACTACCAATCAACAAACTGAGATACTTGGAACCATCGCGTTTCAGCACATTTAGCTTCCTTATATTTCTAAGAAGAATTCCCGACCTTTATTTGCATGAAAGCAATCAACATACTCAAAACTAGTCTTATCGATAAGATTCTGGCAATTCAGAACAAAGAATTTCTTGAAGCGTTGGAAACAATTGTTAATTCATCTTCTTCTGAGAAGCCTGTATCTCTGACAGATTCACAAATGCAAATGCTTTTAATGAGCGAAGAAGACATGAAATACGGTCGACTTACATCTCAGGAAGATTTGGATGCAGAAGATATAGCATGGCTCAGCGAACAGTAGTTTGGACTGATACCGCCAAACGCCAACGAAGGACAATATTCATTTATTGGAATGCCCGCAACCATTCTAAAACCTACTCCGAAAGACTACGAAAGCATATTCAACTGAGGACAAATCAGCTCGTGCGCCATCCGTATTCGGGAAAAGAATCTAAATTTCCAGACACCAGAATTACTTCCTTAGGGCATTTCAGTATAGTTTATCGTCTCACCCAAGAACAAATTATTGTTTTTGGTTTTTGGGACACGCGACAAGACCCAGATAAATTGTTGCGGAGCCTCAAATGAAAGATTATCAATCCATCAACCGAGATACTTGGAACAAGCGGGTTTCAGCCACAATTACCTTTTTTATTTTCTCATTTTTAGTCTTTTCCACTTTTGCTCAGAATGTTATTCCCGGTCACGCACACAACGATTATCTGAACAAACCTGCGCTGTTTGAAGCACTGGATGCTCGGTTCATTTCAGTGGAAGCAGATGTACATTTTATGAAAGGTGCTTTGTATGTGGCACATGTTCGTCCACTTTGGAGAAACAAGAAGCGCTCTCTAGAAAACCTTTATCTCAAACCG
>Ga0075108_10001337_pt1 | contig 12154 bp, 10 predicted proteins | sample AntAceMetag02UK1_FD_69797 | JGI IMG/M metagenome (GOLD analysis project Ga0075108, IMG submission 69797) | Saline lake microbial communities from Ace Lake, Antarctica - Antarctic Ace Lake Metagenome 02UK1 | ecosystem: Environmental > Aquatic > Non-marine Saline and Alkaline > Saline | place...
AACGGGAAAGGCAGACCCTTCGACTCCGCTCAGGGTAAACTAGCTTGTAGCAAACAGATTGTCACGCTGCGCTTGCAATGACGGTGAAATCAGGTATTGGAGACGAAAGCATTGCATTTGTACTGGAGATAGGACGTATTTCCATACGCCCCAATGGTTGATTCACACTTTTTAACACTCTCCCAAACAATAAAAGAAATACACCTGAGTTTTAAAGGGGCATGGAGATACTCGACCTAACTTTAAAATTCAGAAATCATGAGTGCCTTAAGAAGCAGCCGGCCACAGCCGGTGTATCCATGCGGGATGCAAGATCTTTATACGATTGTTAAAACAGGTTGGGAGAGCTACGCGGAGTATCTGGCGCAGTTCAGTAATCACAGTACACTTTATACAGCGGTAAGAGGAGCGGATCAACTGCTGGCGGTTGAGGCGGCCAGAGCCATGCCCGATGAGGAGCAGCGAACGGAGGTTCATGCTACGTTGCGGGTGCAGATGATTCCGCTTGCGGAGGAGTGTTTGATCGTATGGTCTAATATGAGCACGTATATCCGTGACGGATTTCCGAAGGATGAGTATGATAACAAGCGGTTGGCTGCAGGCTATGCCTACTACGCTGGTGCGGAGCATCGCGATTGGGATGATGTGAAGGGCCTGATGCAGAACGGATTGACCTTTGCTACTGCGAACGCAGCGGAATTGGGTACAGGAGGGATGCCTATCACTTTTATGCCAAGCTTTATTGCTGCCAAAGATGCATTTGAGCTTAAGCATAATGCGTTTCTTCAGGCAGAAGAGCAGGCCAAGGTGTTGGGAGATGCGAAGGTGGTGGCGAACAATACCTTGTATATAGACCTGACGAAGATGTTTGAAGACGGGAAGAAGATTTTCCGTGAAGAAGCTGCTATACGGGAGCAGTTCACGTTTGACAGGGTTTGGAATTTGGTAGGAAATCCGGGTAGTGGAACGGGTGTTGCTGCTACGGTGGTGGAGATTGGGGTGTATTTTTTTGATGATGATACGGAGTTACCACTTGAAGGTGCGCAGTTTACGTTTGTGAATGCCCCGGGTGGAGTTTCTGTGAGTGCGGTTTCGGATGCGAATGGCGTTGCAGTTTTACGGGTTTCTGGTTTTTCATCTCGCCAAACGGTGCTCATGCAAGGAGAGGTTTCTGCAACTGATTATGAATCTGACAGTGGAGAAATGGAGGTTACGGCAGGGAATTTCTATTCGGTGGAGGTTCCTATGAGGAGGATTGTTTAGGATTGACGAATTATGATTGACGATTTCCGAATGGCTGGATTCTTCGATGGGACTCGTGATAGAACACGGATATGTTCGCTATACTTCGACAAGCTCAGCACAGGCTGCTCACTGAATTAGTTCACGCAAAGACGCAGAGACGCAAAGGTTCGCTACGCTCAGGATAATGGCACGCGGATGACGCGGATTTGACGGATAAACATGGATATGTTCGCTGCGCTCACAAGGTTTCTTGCACAGAGGGGAAGGGAGAAAGAGGAGTTGCACAGAGATTCGTTACGCTCACTGAATTAGTTCACGCAAAGACGCGGAGACGCAAAGGTTCGCTACGCTCAGGATAATGGCACGCGGATAACACGGAAAGCGCGGATTGTTGCGGATGTGTTTGAGAATGAGAAGAGTATTCTGAATTTTATGATTTTAAAGGCAGGGTGGCGCACGCCCTGCCTTTTTTACTTTTGCACTCGCCTGAAAATGGCTTTTGTCTGCCAATTTGTCCCAAGTTGGGCTAAGGCAGATTATTTGATAGTGTCGGAAGGTTGATGGAAACGTCATAAATTGGAAATCTGTAATACGAAAAACGAAATGGGAAGTAAGAAGGATGAAGAGTTGAATGCTCAGTGGCCGACAGACGAGGTTGAAAACGAGGGTACGGAGAATCAGGATGGAACTGAAGGACCGATAGAAAATGCCGACCCGCTCGAAGTGTTGCAGGAAGATTACAAAGCACTGAATGATAAATATCTGAGACTCTATTCTGATTTTGAGAATTTTAGAAAGAGAAACATGAAAGAACGCGTTGAGCTTATCAAGAATGGTGGCGAAGATGTGTTTAAACTCTTGTTGCCGATTGTTGATGATTTTGAGCGTGCTCGAACCAACATGGAAACGGCTGATGATGTGCCGAGCGTAAAAGAAGGAATTGAACTCATTTATCATAAACTGGTTAATGAACTAGGCAACAAAGGTTTGAAGCCAATGGAGACTAAAGGCGAAGTTTTCGATTCGGAGGTTCATGAGGCGATTACTCAGATTCCAGCCCCGTCAGCTGATATGAAAGGGAAGATTGTGGATGAATTGGAGAAAGGATATTTCCTTAATGATAAAGTTATTCGGTTTGCGAAAGTTGTCGTAGGAGCGTAAGAACAGTAAAAATGGCAAAACGAGATTATTACGAAGTATTAGGTATTAGCAAAGGCGCTGTCGAAGTTGAGATTAAGAAGGCTTATCGGAAGATGGCCGTGAAGTTTCACCCAGATAAGAATCCTGACGATGCTTCTGCTGAGGAGAAATTTAAGGAGGCCGCTGAAGCGTATGAAGTACTAAGCAACGCTGACAAAAAAGCGAGATACGATCAATACGGTCACGCTGGAATGAGCGGTGCTGGTGGTTTTGGTGGAGGCGGAGGCGGCATGAACATGGACGATATTTTCAGTCAATTCGGAGATATTTTCGGAGGTAGCAGAGGCGGAGGTGGCTTTGGTGGTGGTTTCGGTGGAGGAGGAAGACGGGTCAACAAAGGCTCGAACCTTCGTGTTCGTGTTAAGTTGAACTTGGAGGAAGTAGCCAACGGAGTAACCAAAAAGCTGAAGGTTAACAAATACGTTAGCTGCGAAAAGTGTACGGGGACGGGTGCTGAAGACGGAAAAATGGACACCTGCCACACATGTGGTGGTCGTGGGCAAGTTAATCGTGTGATGAACACGCCTTTAGGTCAAATGCAGACTTCATCTACCTGTCCTTCGTGTAGCGGACAAGGTCAGACTATTGCCCATAAGTGTACTAAGTGCTACGGTGACGGTATTGTGAAAGGCGAAGAAGTGATTGAAGTGAAAATTCCTGCGGGAGTTGGAAACGACATGCAACTTTCTGTTCGTGGTAAAGGAAATGCTGGCGCGAAGGGTGGAATTCCGGGCGATTTGATTGTCCTTGTAGAAGAAGAGGAACATGCGTTGCTAAAACGCGATGGCACAGACCTTCACTATGAGCTCTATGTGAGCTTTATTGACGCTGCTTTAGGAACGTCAGTTGAAGTGCCAACCATCGAAGGAAAAGCTCGAATCAAGATTGATGCTGGAACTCAGAGTGGAAAGCTTTTGCGCTTGCGCGGAAAAGGACTTCCTGACCTAGACTACGGAAGAAAAGGAGACATCTTGGTTCATACCAATGTTTGGATTCCGAAGAAACTAAGCAAAGACGAAATGAAAACGTTGGAGCAACTACAGGATTCGGAGAACTTCAAACCCGATCCAGGAAAGGGAGAGAAGAGTTTCTTCGATAAGATGAAAGACCACTTCCATTAGAAAGACCAACACACGTTGAACCTAGAACATTAAACTTTGAGCCAACCAATTTTTCGTGCGGAGAATGTGAGCAAGGCCTATGCAGGTCATGTTGCTATTGAAGATATCAGTATCTCCGTTCCTGAAGGTACCATTTTCGGTCTTTTGGGGCCAAATGGTGCTGGTAAAACAACTTTCATTCGCATCATTAATCAAATTACCGGGCCAGATACTGGTAAACTGTGGTTCAATGGCGAGCGTTTGGAAGAAAAGCATCTTGGCTTGATAGGTTATCTGCCCGAAGAGCGTGGACTTTACAAGAAAATGAAGGTTGGCGAGCAGGCGTTGTACTTGTGCCAGTTGAAGGGGCTTTCAAAGAAAGACGCATTAAGAAAACTGAAATATTGGTTCGAGAAATTCGGGATTGAAGCCTGGTGGAACAAGAAGGTAGAAGAGCTTTCGAAGGGAATGGCGCAAAAGGTTCAGTTCATTGTAACAGTATTGCACGAACCTAAATTGTTGATTCTAGATGAACCGTTTAGTGGTTTTGACCCAATTAATACCAATCTTATTAAGTCGGAAATTCTTGAATTGAAAAAGAAAGGAACGACCATCATTTTCTCCACCCACAACATGGGTTCAGTAGAGGAATTATGCGACCACATTGCGCTCATCAACAACACAAGAGTAATCTTGGAAGGTGAGGTAAAAGAGGTAAGAAGCCGATTCCGCACACAGACCTACAACATTGATTTCAATGGTTCGGTAATGCAATTGAGTGCTTCTCTAGGAACCTACGGAGAACTGATTGAGCACGGGCCAGAAGGCGACCACATGGATGCAACTGTTCGCTTAGTAAATGGCGCAACAACCAATCAATTGCTAGGAAATATCATGCGAACGGTAGAAGTGACTGGTTTTAAGGAGATAATCCCGAGCATGAACGATATTTTCATTCAGGCGGTAGAGAAGTATAATCAAGATAAGGTATCGGTATGAAGAAGATTAGTCTCATAATTCAGCGAGAATACCTGACGCGCGTTCGGAAAAAGTCGTTCATCGTGATGACCATTCTTGGTCCTGTGCTGATGGCTGCTCTGTTTATTGTACCTGTTTGGATGGCGATGAATGATGAGGACGAATCCAATATTCTAGTCATTGACGACAGCTTCCTTTTCAACGAAAGGATGACTGATACAGACAAGATTCATTTTCACTTTCCACAGATTGGAACAAGCTTGGATAGTGCCAAAAGTCAGATGGTGGAAAGTGAGAACTTTGACGCGGTGCTTTTCATTCACGAGAAGATTATGTCAACCCCAACTGGAATTCAGCTGATCTATGACAAACAGCCGAGTATCAATGTGATTCGATACATCGAGAATACCATTGAGAACGATATTGAAAAGTTCAAATTAGCGAAATCTGGTATTGATCAAGCCACTATTGAAGCGGCAAAGACCAATATTAGGCTCGTTACAACCAAGCTAGATGAAGTAGGAGAGGAAAGCAAAAGCAACACCGAGTTGAGCATGATTATAGGGATGTTCAGCGGCATTCTCATCTACATGTTCATCTTCCTTTATGGCGTGCAGGTTATGCGCGGTGTAATTGAGGAAAAAACCAGCCGAATTATCGAAGTCATCATTTCGTCCGTCAAACCATTTGAGCTGATGATGGGAAAAATTCTCGGAATTGCCTTGGTTGGACTCACGCAGTTCTTGCTTTGGACGGTGCTTTCAACCACACTTATTTCAGGAGGTAAGATGTTGGTTGAACAGCATTTTGCCGGTAAGGAAACAGCTGTAAGTATTGAAGAAGCGATGACTTCTAGTCAAATGCAAATGCCAGCAGAAGCAGAAAAAGAAGTCTCGGCTGAATTGAATCAAGCGGCAATTGACAAGGTTTTTGAGAGTATTGAGATGATTAATTTCCCGTTGATAGTGGGTAGCTTTTTGTTCTATTTCTTGGGCGGATATTTAATTTATAGTGCGCTGTTTGCAGCGGTTGGTTCTGCGGTGGATAACGAAGCAGATTCGCAGCAGTTTATGCTACCGATAACCGCTCCAATCATCTTTTCATTTGTGATGGCACAAGTTGTCATCAACAACCCAGAAAGTTCGATGTCGTTCTGGCTTTCTATGATTCCGTTCACTTCTCCCATTATTATGATGGTACGTATTCCGTTCGGAGTTCCAGCTTGGGAATTGGCTTTGTCCATGTTCCTTTTGGTCGTTGGTTTTATTGGCACAACGTGGTTGGCTGGGCGTATTTACCGAACTGGAATTCTTATGTACGGAAAGAAGGTTAGCTACAAGGAACTGTGGAAGTGGCTGCGGTATCATTAAAGCCCCTCTTCCCTACGGGCATCTCCCCAAAGGGGAGAATTGGGATGCGGATTTCCGTTGAGTGTGCTGAAAATGTCTTGCAGCAGTATCTGATTTCGTTTTTCAAATACGAACTTCCTCTCCTTTGGGGAGGTCAGGAGGGGCTCATATGAGAGTAGCCGTCATCGACCTCGGAACGAACACGTTCAACCTTCTTATTGTAGATGTGTTGCCTTCGGGCGAGTATCATGCTGTGTTTAACACGAAGATTGCCACCAAGATTGGTGAAGGAGCCATGATTGCTGGAAAGCTACTTCCAATACCCATGCAACGTGCTAAAGATGCGTTGGCGGAATATCTCGAAATAATCGCAGAACATAAGTGTGAGAAAACATTAGCATTTGCAACTTCTGGAATTAGAAGTACATCTAACGGAGCCGATTTTGTAGCTGAAGTGAAATCAGAATTAGGCTTAGAAATCAATATAATTGATGGACTTGAGGAAGCAACGCTGATCTACGAAGGTGTTAATCTTGCTATTCCGTTCGGAGATGAGCCAATGGTTATAATGGACATTGGTGGCGGAAGTACCGAGTTCATTATTGCTGATAAAACGGGCGTGCTTTGGATGAAAAGCTACCAGCTTGGAATTTCGCGTGTGATGCAAATGATAGAGACGAATGACCCTGTTTCGGATGCGGACATCCAGAATTTGAATAACCTGTTTGAAGAACAGTTATGGGAATTAATTGAGAAGTGCAGCGAGTTTGGAGTGAAAACGCTGATCGGTTCGTCAGGGAGTTTCGATAGTTTTATTGAGATGATTTGGATAGCAAAAGGTCAGTCAAAATTGGCCAGCTCGGTTAAACAAGAGGAGTTCAATTTAGATGAAGTGAAATTGCTACACAAGCGATTGATTGAAAACGGTTACGATAGTCGAAAGACGATTCCTGGATTAGTGGAAATGCGCGTAGACACGATTCATTTGGCATCACACATGGTTCAATGGGTTCTGAACCATTGTGATTTGGAAAGGTTATTGCTTTCTAGTTATGCGTTGAAAGAAGGGGTTCTCCATCGGTTGATTGACAATCGAATTTGATCAAAAGTCTAAAGACGAAACCCTAAATTCGAAATCTGTTGAAATGGTAATTGGTTTTCGCTAAAACCTTATACCTAAAACCTATCTAAATGGCTAAGATTCTGATAATTGATGACGAGAGAAGTATTCGCAACGCAATTCGCGAAATACTAGAGTACGAGAAGTTTCAGGTTGATGAAGCAGAAGATGGACTTTCGGGTGTTGTGAAAGTGAAAGGCGGCAAGTATGACGTCATTCTGTGCGACATCAAAATGCCCAAAATGGATGGTACAGAAGTACTAGAGCGTATAGTGCTTTTAGCTCCCGACACACCCGTTGTGATGATTTCTGGTCATGGTGATATTGAAACCGCTGTTGATTTACTAAAGAATGGTGCGTACGATTACATTCCTAAGCCGCTTGATTTAAATCGTTTGTTAGTGTCTGTTAGAAATGCACTTGACAGAACCGAGATTGTTGCCGAGACTAAGAAACTCCGCAAGAAGGTTAGCAAGAGCTACGAGATGATTGGAGAGTCTGACGGCATCAATAAGGTGCTTGATATGATTGAGAAAGTCGCTCCAACTGATGCACGCGTTCTTATTACTGGCCCAAATGGAACAGGAAAGGAATTAGTAGCACGAGCCATTCATGAAAAGAGCCAGCGCTCGGACAATGCATTGATTGAAGTAAACTGCGCTGCCATTCCATCAGAATTGATTGAAAGTGAATTGTTTGGGCACGAAAAAGGGGCATTTACATCAGCCATTAAGCAGAAGAAAGGAAACTTTGAAACAGCCACAGGCGGAACACTTTTCCTAGATGAGATTGGGGATATGAGCCTTTCCGCGCAAGCGAAAGTTTTACGCGCGCTGCAGGAAAGCAAGATTACTAGAGTAGGAGGAGAGAAGGAGATTGTGGTGGATGTACGGGTAATCGCGGCTACCAATAAAAACCTGAGAAAGGAAATTGAGGCAGGAAACTTCAGAGAAGACCTTTATCACCGCCTTGGTGTAATTCTTATTCATGTTCCAGCGCTCAACGAAAGAAGAGATGATATTCCATTGCTGGTTAATCATTTTCTTCAAATGATTTGTGATGATCAGGGAGTAGCGAAGAAAGAAATTGATTCTGCCGCCCTTAAAGAACTGAAGGATTACAACTGGACAGGTAACATTCGCGAACTCCGCAACGTGGTGGAACGATTGGTCATTCTATCAGGAAAGTCCATCACAAAAAAGGATGTAGAACAGTTTGTGAAACTGTAGATTTTAGAACAACTTCCAGGTTTTAGTTGCTTGATTACTGCTTAGTCGAAGCAATTTTACTCCGACAAAACTTGGCTTTTCAATGGTAACCAGTTCGTGAGCAGAAAGAGAAGAAATTGATTCGCTGCTAATCAGTTTACCTGATGCATCAAACCATTCTAGCGTTACGCTATCAAGTTGGTCTCGGCTACTGATTTGAATTTCATTTCCCCAAGTAGATAGGTTTATTTCGCGTTCAATAATACCAGTTATCTGCACAACAATTTCATTAGAAAGAGTAGGGCAGTTACCTAAAATGGTTGTACCCACTTGATAGGTTCCCGATTGTGTGTAAGTATGAGTTTGTTGATCTGCATTCGCGATTTCATCTCCATTCAAATACCATTGATAATTCGATTGCATATCGCTTTCTAACGTTCCGTTGTTGTCTGTAATTGCTGGAGCATCGTTTACACAATCAGAATTGATTGTACCTAAATCAGTTTCAGTACTGAGGGCAGTTTGAAAATCATCCCAAGCATCACAATCATCTTTCAAAAAGTAGTCGAACCAAGGATGGCAGACCGCATAACTAACTTCTTGTTGATCTGCGGCTGAAAGGCTTCCTGGAATTATTTCCCCTAATACGCAGGTGGTGGTATTTGATGCGAAATGGCAATGCGAACCGTTCTCAATGTTCACGAAATACTTGCATGCTGAACCAACCTCATCATAAATAAGAATATGGTGGTCTGCTGGAGGAGTAACTCCATCCGATGTTCCGGAAAGAACTAGAACAGGCGCAGTAATTCCAACAGCGGCACTTGCTGCTGAAGGATTGGTTTCGGCTGGCGCAAGACCAACAACGCAATCAACACCAGCAAAGCCAGAAGCACCTATAAAAGTGGCTCCACCACCCATGCTATGCCCCATCATTCCAGCCCGATCAGAAACGTGGCTAAAGAAAGGTGAGCTGTTGTCATTTCCTGCAGCTTGCATTTCAGTAACTAAGAACCTCAAATCCAGACCAAATTCTCCATGATTAGGGCTGAAAAAACTGCCTTCTGTAGTTGGGAAAACCATAATGTATCCGTCAGGAACGAGTTCTTCCCACCAGTTTGGGTAGGCCCCAACTTGCATGGCAAATCCATGTCCGAATACAATTATGGGAAACTCGCCTGTGGCAACATCAACGTTTGAACCTGAGCTTACTCCAGGATAATAAATCTCGGATTCAATTGCGCGATTGCTCCTAGCTGGGTCGTTGTATGTAATGGTTCTATTGCCAATCGGAAATTGCGCAAAGCAATTTGATGCAAAAAAGAAGGAGAGAATGAGTAAAAGGTTTTTCATGGTGTTTAGTTGATGCTCTAACTTATATATTATAAACGATCTTAGGCGCATGAAGAGAATCGGGCTTTATCTAATTGTCTTATTAGTATCGAATACCAGTTTTGGACAAAAGCCAATAGAACGCATTGCATTTGGTTCTTGCGGACATCAAATAGGAGAGCAATTTATTTGGAATTCAGTCATTGCAATGGGTCCAGAATTATGGATTTGGCTGGGCGATAATATCTATGGAGATACCCAAGACATGGAGGTGCTTCGCAGAAAGTATCAGCAGCTTGGTGATAACTACAACTATCAGCTGCTAAAGGAGAAGTGCCCCATTATTGCCACTTGGGACGATCATGACTATGGTGTAAACGATGGAGGAAAAGAGTATCCTAAACGAGCCGAAAGCCAACAGGTTTTTCTAGAGTTTTTTGAAGAGCCAAGTGGAAGTCCTCGTTGGACACAAGAAGGAATCTACACAAGTTATGAATATGGAACAGAGGAGCAAAAGGTGAAAGTAATTCTGTTAGATCAGCGCTACCATAGAGAAGAACCAGATACTGATGGTGACGTTCTTGGAGAAGCACAATGGAAATGGCTAGATAGTGAATTTAGAAACTCCACAGCTAAGGTTGTGTTGGTGGGAGCCAGCTTTCAGTTTATATCAGATCAACATCCATTTGAAACATGGGGCCACTTTCCTACAGCTAGAGAGCGAATGCTGAAATTGATAAAAGACACGGGCGTTAAAGGCGTGATTTTCCTTTCAGGAGACCGGCACTTTGCGGAATTATCAAAGCTCGAAAGAGAAGATTTAGCTTATCCAATCTATGATTACATGTGTAGCGGCTTAACACATTCCAACAACATGATGATTGAGAAGAATCCGCATCGGATGAAACGAAAGACTTACTACCACCGAAATTTCGGTCTCATCTTATTCGATTGGGAAAATGGAAGCGTAACTCTTCAGAACAGAAAGGTAAACCAGAAGGTGAGTTTTGAGCACACTATTCCGTTTTCGGAGCTGGGTTGGTAGTCTGGTTTTATCAGCATTACAATTTAACAGAACCGTATGCAATTGGCTACCTTTGTGGTAGTTCTTTGAATTATGGGGCCGACCGGTTTTGACAGCGATAAGGTTGGTGTGGTAAGCATGTCGGGTGTTGGAATGATCATCCGTAATCAAGTGTTCCAAATTTTACTAGGCGAATCAAACTTCGCGCTAGCAGCTTAAGTTAGACTTAAGCAGCAGCTGTCTCGGTTGCAACAGCATCTTACAGTGCAACTAATGAGGCATCATCAGGTAAGAATAAGCTAAGGGTTTTCTCGGCCCACGGACGAAAATTTCAGAGGATAAGAATCAGTTAGGTCGTCTCTTGCCGGACTGGTTTCGAAAACTAATATGAGAATACACATGTAGAAAGCTCATCGGACTATTGTTTGGACGAGGGTTCGAATCCCTCCGGCTCCACTATGAACTCTGTTTTCAAACCCCATAGTTAACTGATAATCAGTTGATTGTGGGGTTTTGTCGTTTTTGGTGTAAAACATTTGAGTGAAACATTTTTCATTTTATTTTCAATTGATATTTCGGTGCTCATATAAGTGATAGTTATAGCCACGTTGGTCAGGAAAGTTTATTCATAAGGAGATTTGAAGAGGTTTCTATAAAAAATCCATGTTTCTATTCTGATGGATATTTCTGGAATATATAGAAACATGGACTACAAGAAGATTCAGAATTATCGAGAAAAAATAAAGCGTAATAGACAGAAATTGACGGAAGAGAAAGACGAGAAACGAAAGAAGCGGCTTACATATATAATTGGCATAGATGAATTTAAAATTGAATTAGAAAAACTTAAAGATTAACGGATTGACGGCAATGACGTGGAGGTTTTTATCAGGGTAGCAGTTCGTTAGTGAATCTATGTTCTCGTGTTGTTGAGTAGAGACGTAACCCATACAGAGACCCGGTTCCTGCATCCGTAAAATGTTCTCATCAACCAAATTCTGTGCAACGACTATCCGTGTAGGCGTATTGGTTGTGTTGAATCAAAAAATGAAGTACCATGAATGGAAAAACGTATATACAAATCCTATACATATAAAGACAAGGTATATGAGCTTAACCAGTATCAGTTAGACTATTTTAAACGAGCAAGGTCGTTGCCGAAAAAGAACCTCCACTACATCGTCTGTCAGCAATCGATTCACGAAGACAATCTGACCATAAAACAGATGAAATCGTCAATTAGACGAGGTGTAAGACGATATGTTTGTGATTTGATACATGGACACAACCCAGCCTTTGAAAGCTTCTTGTTACCGTACCTATGTGTGTTCGAAACAGGCAAGGAATTTCATCTGAACCAGCGTAGGTCAAATCTTCACACAGAAGACTTTGACCTAGGTCTTCATTTTCATTTATTCATTACAAGCCCTGATGAGCATGAGATTTGTTTTAAGACACTCAGCAACAGAATAGAATTTGAGTTGCGTGCCATCAAGAAGAAAAGAGAATGTATCTCGAAGTATGATTGTCGGAAAGTGGATAAATTGAACAAGCCGTTTATCTGTTATCATACCAAGCAACTTTATCGAACGCCATCA
>Ga0075108_10001347_pt1 | contig 12089 bp, 7 predicted proteins | sample AntAceMetag02UK1_FD_69797 | JGI IMG/M metagenome (GOLD analysis project Ga0075108, IMG submission 69797) | Saline lake microbial communities from Ace Lake, Antarctica - Antarctic Ace Lake Metagenome 02UK1 | ecosystem: Environmental > Aquatic > Non-marine Saline and Alkaline > Saline | place...
AGCACGGCAGAAAGGCCAAATCGATATTCAGATATGGCCTAGACTATATATCGAACTGTATGCTTAACGCAATCAAGCCAATGGAAATCGATATCTATAAATTTTTGTCATGTACTTAGCTCAATGTTATAGGAAACAATCCCGGACTATTTTTTGAATGTTTTCTTACATCTAAAATCAATCTCGCCCTCGCCATACTTTTATTTCTATACTTAAGGTACTCAAAAATGTGCTTAGTTTGTGCTAGTTTTATTTGGTTCGTTTTGGTATCAAATAAAACCAAATTACCGTATCTATCGTGTCGTCGATTAATTAGAATTTAAATAAGTTCTCTTTTCGCTATTTAGATTCTGAAAAAGTCGCCTTCTAAGCAGGCGGTCCTAGGTTCGAATCCTAGTACCATCACTTCACTCGAGAAACCACGCCCTTTTGGGCGTGGTTCTTTGTTTTAGGGAAAGATTGAACTCGGTTTCACAACCAAATTCTTTCAAGTTATAACTAGACTGCCCACTTTTAATTTCTTTCAAAAAACGTAGGTAGTACTGTTCATGGTATTTATCGTAATGGCAACTTCCACACGTATAACTGGGTACAAATTGTTTGATCTAAGCAGCAGCACCTGTTCCTTCAAAATATCGGTGCCATGATGGTCCTTCTTCATATAATCCAGCCCAACTGACCCATCGATAATAGTTTCCTTAGGCCAATCCTTTCCGAATTGAACATGGCCAATATTGAACAGTATCAATTTTAGGAGGGGTTAAATTTTCTGGGTGGAATATAATTTAACGAAAATCGCTAATTTTTCATTAATTTGTATGCAACACAAAACAGGGCAAGACTATCAAAATGCCAAAAATTTGTAAAGTAAAGTCAGTTTCATTCTCTTTTTTATAGACAACAAAACATAATTTTGACCAAACAAGCGTTTATAGCTTATGACAAATCCCCTAAGAATAGCTTCCCTTCTTTTTATTGCAATTTCCTTTTCGTGCAACAGCATCGATTTGCCGGAAGATGTTGCCATGGCCTACGAAGATCTGCCGGAACAAATTGATTTTAATCAGCATGTAAAACCCATACTTTCAGACAAGTGTTACCTATGCCATGGCCCCGATAAGGCCAAAATTTTTGCGGGCTTACAATTGCACGCTCCAGAAACGGCATTTGCACCCTTGACCGATTCTTCAGGTAAGTACGCCATTGTTCCTGGCAATTTGTCCAAAAGTGAAGTTGTTACCCGTATTTTATCTGACGACCCCGATGTGGTAATGCCATCGCCTGAATCACATTTATCGCTTACGGCCCGCGAAAAGGCAATGCTTGTAAAATGGATAGAGAAAGGGGCCGAGTACAAAGACCATTGGGCCTTTCTACTGCCCGAAGAAACACTTCCCCCAGAGGTTGTGGCCCAAGAGAGAATAGGGAATCCCATAGACAATTTCATACTAAAAAGACTAGAAGAACAAGGGTTGCAACCCAATTCAAAAGCCGACAAAGAAACGCTTTTAAGAAGACTGTCGTTCGACTTGACAGGGCTGCCGCCCACGGTACAGGAAATAGATGGGTTCCTGAAAGATGATTCCCCAAATACTTATGAAAAACAGGTAGACCGCCTGTTGGAATCGCCCCATTACGCAGAGCAAATGACTCTCCGTTGGATGGATTTGGCACGTTTTGCGGACACCCATGGCTATAGCGTTGACAGGTATAGGGACATGTCGCCTTGGCGGGATTGGGTTATTAAGGCCTTCGATAAAAACATGCCCTACAACGAATTTGTGACCTGGCAATTGGCAGGGGATTTAATGGAAAATCCTACAACAGAAATGAAACTGGCCACGGCCTTTAACCGTATTCATCCCCAAAACATGGAAGGCGGTATCGTAAGTGAGGAATTTCTGGTAGAATATGCCGTAGACAGAACAAGCACGTTCAGCGAGGCATTCGTTGGCCTAACGGTAGCCTGTGCCAGATGCCATGACCATAAGTACGATCCCATATCCCAAAAGAATTTCTATGAGCTGACCAGTTTTTTCAATAACATAAACGAGTCAGGCCAGATCTCCTTTAACGACGCCATGCCGGTACCCACCATGCTCTTGACCAGCACCGAAGAAGATAAGATGATGGAGTACATCAATAGCCTTATCGATGATACCAAAGGCAAAATTGAAACCATTGAAAAGGATGCGGTTATTACGGACTTCGCCACTTGGTTAAAAACGGGTAAGCAAAAAATGATACCGGCTTCCGATCCAAATGATGGCCTTGTTGCGCACTATACCTTGGATGATGAAAATCTGGGCAACGCCCTTAATCCGATGCAAAAGGGAACTATGAAAAGGGATAACCCCGAGCCACAAAAAACGGTGTCCGTAAAAGGAAAAAAGGGAGATGCGATAGCATTGGACGGGGATACCTGGTTGGACCTGGGGCAAACAGGGGTTTTTGGCCGTAGTGATGCTTTTAGTATTGGCCTTTGGGTCAAAATTCCATCGGAAACTACAGACGGAAATATTTTTCACAAGGGAGAAGGCGCCATATTATACAATTGGCGGGGGTACCATTTGCGGATGGTCGAGAACAAACTGGAACTGATGATGGCGCATACGGCACCTGATAATGCGATTATCGAAATGTCCAAAAAACCGATGCCTAAAGATGAATGGGTGCACTTGGCGGTTACCTACGACGGTTTTAGTGCCGCGGAGGGATATAGACTATTTGTAAATGGAGAGGAATGGGAGACCGAGGTTAAAGTCGATAATCTATATAAGGACATTCTGTTTGGAAGAACAAACGAACCAGGGCTGCAATTTGGCGCCAGGCTTCGCGGAAGAGGTATAAAAGGAGGCCATATTGACGAACTAAAAGTGTACAACAAAGCAGTGTCAGCGCTAGAAGTCATGCAGATGTCGGAACACGAGGGCTTAGCTCCTATTTTGAAGAAAGATAAGACGCAATTAACAGCTTCTGAAACAACACTTTTACAACAATACTATCTAAGTGCCGTTGCCAATACTGCCGATAAGGAATATAAAAAGTTGGCGCTATTGCGCAAGACCTTTGTAGATAGCGCCGAACAGCTCCAAGAAGTAATGGTAATGAAAGAACGATCAGAACCTGTACAGGCCTATATCTTAGATCGCGGGATTTATGATGCACGAACAGATTCGGTTTTTCCCAATACACCAGAGGCCGTTCTGCCCATGCCCGAAAATTTTGAAAAGAATAGACTGGGGCTGGCCAAATGGTTGTTCGACGACGAAAACCCCTTAACGGCACGTGTAGCCGTTAACCGCTTTTGGCAGTTCTACTTTGGTACAGGTTTGGTAAAGACTTCGGAAGATTTCGGGAATCAGGGCGAAATGCCCAGTCACCCCGAACTCTTGGATTGGCTGGCGCTAGAATTCATAAAAACAGGGTGGAACATCAAAGCCCTGCAGAAGACCATTGTGATGTCCAATACCTATCAACAGTCTTCCATAGCCACAACGGAACATTTGGAGGTAGACAAAGCGAACCGGTTATTGGCCAGAGGCCCTTCCAAAAGATTGACGGGTGAAATGTTACGTGACAATGCCCTATCCGCCTCCGGTCTTTTGAATACCAATATTGGCGGAAAAAGCGTAAAACCCTACCAACCCGAAGGATTGTGGAAAGTAAATGGCATGGCATATCAGGAGGATAGTGGAGAAAAGTTGTACAGGCGCAGCATGTATACCGTTTGGAAACGCTCCGTGCCACATCCCACCTTAGCGACTTTTGATGCTCCGGACAGGGCAATATGTACCAGCAGAAGACAGGAAACCAACACACCGCTGCAAGCTTTAGTGCTGCTAAACGACCCCACTTATATTGAAGCTGCAAGGGTATTGGGCAAGGAAATGGCAGCTGTAGGAAGTATAAAAACAGGAATAGAAAATACCTTTAAAAAGCTTACAGGAAGAAATCCAAAATCCGATGAACTAAACATATTGATGCAGTTACAGGCAGACGAATACCAAAACTTTACAGAAAACCTGTCCAAAACCAAGGGCTGGCTAAATTCGGGCGAGTTCAGGATTTCTGATGGGGACAAACCTGCATTGATTGCGGCCAACGCGGTGGTGGCCAGCGCCATTATGAACTCCGATGCGACAATAACCAAAAGATAAAACAATGTGCCAACACGAACATAAAATATTGAAATCTACCAATAGCGACTTGCAAGAGGTAGAAAGAATGATGGACAGACGAAACTTCCTGACCAAAAGTTCTTTGGGCATAGGTGCACTGGCAATGGGGTCCCTTCTAAATGCAGATAGTGCATGGGGAGCTATGGGCAAAGAGATCAACGCAGAAAACGGTGCGGACATCTTGGCGCAATACAACACGAACAGATTGGGATTACCCCATCACTTGCCAAAGGCCAAGCGTATTGTGTATCTATTTCAAAGTGGCGGACCTTCGCAATTGGACATGTGGGACTACAAACCAAAGTTATCGAACATGTTCGGCCAAGATCTGCCCCCATCTGTAAGGCAGGGGCAGCGGCTTACGGGAATGAGTGCCGACCAAACGGTTTTTCCTATTGCGCCCTCTATTATGAATTTTAAGCAGTATGGAGAGTCAAGGACTTGGGTAAGCGAATTAATGCCGCACACGGCGGAAATGGTAGATGATCTTTGTTTCATTAAATCCATGCAGACCGACGCCATCAACCACGATCCGGCCATTACTTTTTTACAGACAGGAAATCAACTACCCGGAAGACCCTCCATCGGATCGTGGTTGAGCTATGGGTTAGGTTCGGACAATGACAATCTGCCTACCTTCATCACCCTGGTTACCAAAAACATGTCGGGCCAGCCACTATACTCACGTTTATGGGGCAACGGCTTTTTACCTACGGAACATCAGGGCGTCCAGTTTCGTTCGGGCAAAGACCCTGTTCTCTTTCTGGGCAATCCAGAAAATTACGATGGGCATGACAGAAGAAACATGCTGGATTATTTAGGCAAGTTGAACAAGGTGCAACAGGATGCCTATGGGGATCCGGAGATAAGTGCCCGTATGGCCCAGTATGAAATGGCATTTCGGATGCAAACGTCCGTTCCCGAGGTAACCGACATGAGCGACGAACCCGATTATATTTTTGATATGTACGGTGAAGACAGCCGTGACCCAGGCACCTATGCGGCGAATTGCCTAATGGCAAGAAAATTATTGGAAAAGGATGTGAAATTCGTGCAATTGTACCATCAAGGCTGGGACCAGCATGGTAACTGTCCATCCGGTGTCAGGAGTCAGTGTAAATTAACAGATCAGGCAAATGCAGCACTGTTAAAAGACTTAAAGCAAAGGGGCATGCTAGAGGATACTTTGGTAATCTGGGGAGGTGAATTTGGCCGCACGGTCTATTCACAGGGACAACTGACCCCCGATAATTACGGTCGCGACCACCATCCAAAAGCCTTTACCATGTGGATGGCCGGTGCCGGGGTAAAACCAGGTCTTACCTATGGAGAGACCGATGATTTCAGCTACAATGTAATTAGGGATCCGGTACATGTGCATGATTTTCACGCAACACTTTTGCACTTGTTAGGCATAGACCATGAAAGATTAACCTTTAAGCACCAAGGCAGACGTTATAGACTGACCGATGTACACGGTCATGTGGTGAAGGATCTACTTACCTAAATGTATTGAAATGAACAAAAGACAACATTTTCTAAAGAAACCCATGGTGGTATTTAGGCCATAGCGGCCACTAAAAGTTTTTTCGATTTCAAAAAAAGAAAAAACCTGAACCAAAATAAGAAATCACAAACAGCGCCTACCAATACCAGTTACCTATCAACTGGGCAAGAATTGGCTTCGAACACGGTATAGATTGAAATGACATTGTTGTCAAAATTAGGTAGTCTTACCCTTGGATTTTATGAAGGAATTAAAAAATAGCACGGAATGATATTTGCTTTGGAATTTTCAACCTTCATTGGGCGTTTTCACCCCTTGCTCGTGCACCTTCCCATTGGCTTTATAATCTTGGCCATTCTTTTAGAATGGTGGGAGCGCTTCACCAAAAAAGGTAAAAGCAACTTAATTCCGATCGCTTGGTTCCTTGGTGGCCTCAGCGCAGTTGCAGCCGCCGTCTGTGGTTGGTTTTTAGGAGAGACCGGACTCTATGAAGAAGATCGCCTGTTCCTACATAAATGGCTGGGTATAGCCTTGGTGCCCATTTCCTTTTTGGGCTGGTGGATAAAAAAAGGAGGCAGCAGATATTCGCCCCTGCTGCAGAACGGATTTAATGTCCTTTTTATAATTTTACTTTCCACTGTTGGGCATCAGGGCGCAAATCTTACCCATGGCGAAGTGTTTTTAACGGAATTTGCACCAAGCCCTATTAAAAAACTATTGGGGCAGAACGAAGAAATTGCGCTGAAAGCAATTTCTAACAATCCGGATTCCGTAGTGGTCTACAAGGAATTGATCGCTCCCATTTTTGAGGCCAAGTGCGTAGCATGCCATAATAACGAAATAAAAAGGGGGAATCTGAACATGGGCCATCCAGACTCCCTTTTGGCAGGGGGCAATGGCGGTACTGTGCTCATGCCCGGCAATTTGCTGGAAAGTGAACTCTTTAGACGTATAACCCTACCGCCGTCAAACGTGAAATTTATGCCGCCTACCTCAAATGTACTTACCTACGATGAGATCAAAACTTTGGAATGGTGGATCAAAAAAGGGGCTGGATTCACAGAAACAGTTATTGACCTAGGAACCACTGACGATATGGCCTCCGTGCTAAAAAGGCGATTTGGATTGGACGCCACCATAAGGCCTTGGTACGAGCGGGTACAAATACCTCCCCTGGACAGTCTCAAAATTGCCGAATTAAGGCAACTGGGATTTAACATCAGGGCACTCGGAACATCGAATCCACTTTTGGATGTGAGCTATCTTGGTAGAGACTTGACGGACGAAAAAATTACCGCATTGCAAAGCGCCGGTTTACATATTACTTGGTTGTCTTTAGGGGATACCAATATTGAAAACGATTGGTTGAGGAACATTTCCGGTTTTAGCAATCTTACCAGACTGGAACTGGATCAGACCAGCGTTTCCGATGCCGGTATTTCACACCTGACAGCGCTGGTTAATTTGGAGGCGCTCAACCTATATGGCACCGCGGTAACCGATGCTGTTTTTCCCATGCTCAAGGAATTGCCCCAACTCAAACGGGTATATCTTTCCGGTACCAAGGTAAGCTCCGAAAAAGCGGAAATTATGGACAAGGAGGCCACGGACCTACATATTATCATAGCTAAAAACGATAAGGAATGAACTACCTCGATACAAGAACACGAGGCATCCCCCGAAATTTCGGGGTCAAAAGAAACTAAAATTCCTTCCAAATTATTGGTACCAAAATATAGTACAAACGCTTTAAGAATTTATTAAACACAAGAGTAGCAGGTGAGAGACTCGAACAATCACACCTTGCGGCACTAGATCATCTGTTTTAATTAGATACTTTTTCAAAATTTCAATCATTTCAATGCTTAAAAAATATAAGGGACTGGTCAATCCACACCCTATATCTCCAATCGTTCTTGATAGTCATCTATAAAATGTGTAGGTGGGTTTTTGATATAGATTTCAGTTGTTTGAAGTTTGCTATGACCTAGCAATTTGCTTAGTGCATTTATCGGCACATCGTCCAGTATTAAATTTGTTGCCATTGAATGTTGGCTTACCGTTTTTGGATATCACATAGAGTGATGATCTCCCATAAGCGTTTGTTTATAACTAAACCAGAAGTTGCTATTTTTATGTCCCAATGAACCACTGGAAATACTCCCGTTGTCAAAAAATTCAAGTGCCAGTTAAAAAAATTATTCATACAATAATACGAATAGGTTAATATGGAATCAAATGAGTTTGTATTTTTAGATACAACCTATCAAAATAATAAATCATGACTGAACTACAAGAAAAATTTAACGGCCGGCTTTTATCCCTGGATTTTTATAGGGGTTTAACTATGTTTTTACTTATTGCCGAGTTTTCTCATCTATTCACTTTTTTCGTATTGCCACAATTTGAAGGAACCTTTATTCATGCCATTGGATCCCAGTTTCACCATGTTCGCTGGGAAGGGCTTAATTTCTGGGATTTAATCCAACCATTCTTTATGTTTATTGTTGGAGTGGCAATGCCATTATCTTTTTCAAAAAGGATGGCGAAAGGAGATTCATATAAGCAATTGACCAATCATGCTTTTAAAAGGGCATTTTTAATGTTATTCTTGGGTTGGGGGTTATATTGTATTGATCCCGGAGAAATTGTTTTCAGGTTTCAAAATGTATTGGCACAATTAGGAGTTGCCTATATCTTGGCTTTTTTGGTAATCCGTAAATCCGTAGTAATTCAAATTGGTTTTTCTGTATTGTTGCTTTTAATTACCGAAGGCTTATATCGATTCTTTCCTGTTGAAGGATTTAATAATGCCTTTGTTAATGGAGAAAATTTTCCGGCTTGGTTCAATATTCTTATTTCAGGGGAAGAAGATGGAAGCGGTTGGGCCATGTTTAATGCTATCCCAACTGCGGCACATACAATTTGGGGCGTTCTGGCAGGTCAATTGTTGATAGGTAATTATTCAGCAAAGAAAAAACTACAAATTTTAATTGGTGCAGGAGTTATTGGTTTATTTATAGGTTATGGTTTGAGTCCGTTTACCCCAATAATAAAAAAAATAGCAACCAGTACGTTTGTTTTTGCCAGCGGCGGATGGTCGTTACTTGCTCTTGCCCTATGTTATTGGCTAATAGATATCAAGAAATATCAAAAAGGCGTGTTGTTTTTCGCCGTAGTAGGCATGAATCCGCTATTTATTTATCTCTTTGCCCATGTTGGGGGAGCAGATCTTATCAAGAAAATATTTCTTCCGTTTTCAAATGCGCTGTTTGGTTGGACAGGCGAATTAGGCGCACAAATTATTTTAAGTTGTTTTGTACTTTTTATGCTTTGGTACATTTGTTACTGGATGTACAAAAAGAAAATATTCATAAGAATTTAAAATGGTTGCACTAACCATAATTTGGTCAAATTAATGTAGAGGATACTTTTGGCAGCAATAATGTATCATTACTTGTATGATTTTTATGGTTTCTTAAAGATATTCATGTGTTCGCTTCGGTGGCGACAGCTGCAGTAATTAAAATCGATATATGAGATGACTAGACGAGAATTCACTGGAAAATCTGCACTACTAGGTGTCGGACTTACAGCTTCAAATTTTCTTGTATGTAAAGGACGTAGGTCCGTACGTAATGATGAATTGATTGTGACAATTCCCATGCCAATTCAGATCGTTATTGATGACGTTGGCTGGTGGTCGGGTGAAGACGGTAATGAGCATCAGCAGCCCTACCGAACAGGTATCGGTCGTAATCATGTTCCAGCAGATTATCGGGCGATCGTAGATTTGGGTTTAAAATTGGGCGTACGACCGCAGGCTGCGACTATTCTTTGTGAGTGGGACAGGAAGAATATTTTGCGGGATGTCCCAACAATTACATGGATGCGCGAGAAGTGGGATAATAGTAAATGGGTAGGCCCTTGGTTGGATGAGGCGGCAGATATTATAAGAAACAATCAAAAGCACTATGAGCTCACAATACATGGCGTAGGACATGAATATTGGCAAGATGAAAACATGACCAGGGCAGAATGGGCAGACAGTTCTGGGCAAATGCGCCCTCTGGACCAGGTTGAACTTCACCTTGACTATTTTGAAAAATTATTAGATCAAAATCAATTAGGTGCTTTTCCAACTTCTTTTGTGCCCACCGCTTTTTTACATGGTTTTGGTTTGACAGGCGAGCACAAAATCAGTATGGCGGGGGTACTAAAGAAACGTGGGGTTGCTTATATCAATACCTCGTTTAGCAATATGTATAATGCCGAGTGTGCTCAGTTCAGATCATTTGGTATTGATTCTGGAGTAATGACCGTTGACCGGGGAGAAGATTTGCTCGATTGGGATGTTTTTGGCGGAAAACCAAGTGGAGTAGTGACCGGCCCCACTTGCGGTTTACATTGGCCAAACCTACTACATGCAGACCCAAGTCGCAATTCAGAAATCGTTGATGACTGGGTGAAACTTCTGAAGCCCTATAATGACAAACCTGAAACACTATTGGCCAAGAATTCCTCGGTATTTAGAAATCAGCTGGTACACCATGTTTGTACAAAAGTGCAGATTCGTGAAGATAAAATCGACATTGATTTCCTCGAAACAAATAAACTCAATGAGCAACTCGGCGATAATCAGCTAACCATCAAAATCGAATCCGAAAGAAAGTTGACCTTCCATTCGGATGATTTAAAGATAGCTGACTCAAAAATGGCCCGAGCGAACGATAAGTATCTGTACACTTTGATAGTCGATAGAAGAAAGAATCTCGAAAAAGCTGTGGTGGAATTTAAGGTGTCCTAATATTAGTTTTTTTGAAATGAAGAGACAATATATGGCAATAAAATCTTTAAGATAATGTGGAATCTAAGCAAGAATAAAAATTAAAATGACAGAATGACGAAGCATTATTTTAACGTAATTTTTTTAGTTGCTGTTTCTCTATTTTTTGTTAGTTGCGGCAATAGAACGAGAGGTATAGTCGGCGGCGACAAATTGACATCCATTCCGTTAAAGCGTCAAATTACCAGGGTACAGCCCATGACAGGAATCGTTTTGTGGGAAGCGCTTGATAATAAGGATACAGATGCCATACAGATGGAATATTCGTACCTGCGGTATAATGATATTGTTAAGGAAAAAGGAGTATATGACTGGTCAGCTGTTGAAACAAAATTAAATTCATCTGCCAGCCGTTCTCACCAGATGATTCTGCGCTTTTGGGACACCTATCCCGGTAACGAATCATCCATTCCCGATTATATCAAGGCATTACCCGATTATATAAATATCGTAGCTAAAAGTGAAGGGCGTGATACCGGTTTCCCAGATTGGTCACATCCTGAAGTGAAACGCTTTTATCTGGAGTTTTTTCAAGAATTTGCCAAGAAATACGATACGGATCCGCGTTTGGCTTTCCTTCAGGTAGGTTTTGGTTTATGGTCTGAATACCATATTTATGATCCTGAAGAAATTCTTGGAACAAATTTTCCCAGTCTCTATTTTCAGGAAACCTACGTCCGTCATCTTGATACCATCTTTCAGGAAACCCACTGGATGATTTCGCAAGATGCCCAACTTGCCAACAGATCTCCTTTTGCAAAAAAGCCTGACTTACTTGATATTTATTTTGGAATTTTCGATGATTCCTTTCATCTTGCCTGGGAGCCTGGCTATAATTATGAAGGATGGCAATTTTTTGGTCTCAAAAGATTTGAGGCATCGCCAGCGGGCGGGGAAATTTTGTTCCCTGAAAAAAAACAGTCCGACTTTGTAGACGCTGCCTGGGCGCAAAAGTCTCGGCAGTTTGGCATTTCCTTTATGATCTGTGAACAATGGCTGAACTGGATAAGCCCGGAGCGCATGCGTCAACACAGTATGGATTGCGGGTATAAGTTTAAAGTCTGTGAATTTAAATCAAGTGAGCGCAATTCTGTGGTCTCCGTTACCAATACTGGAGTTGCCCCAATATATTACGATGCCTATATTACCGTAAATGGTATTCGGTCATCGGAATCATTGAAATATCTTCAGGCAGGGGACACCCTGCAATACCAAATTCAGTCAGGTGGCACAAATCCGATACTTACTATTGAGAGCGACCGTTTGGTTCCCGGGCAAAAAATCGGGTTTGAAGCGGATTTAAAAAAAGAATTAAAAAATGTAACTATTCAGCCTACATTCAAAAAAGTATATTTATTAACAGTTGTAGTTTTGTTTTTCAGAAAAAACAGTCCTTTATTAACGTTTGTTGGTTACTCGCCAATAACTATTTGCCTGGTTTTTGGTACTTTTAATTTGTGTCCACTTACTTTGTATCAAACAGATAGAAATTGAACTCCGATAAAAAACGTATTGCCGAGCTGGAGTCCAAAGTTATCCGATTGGAGTCAATAAT
>Ga0075108_10001369_pt1 | contig 11952 bp, 4 predicted proteins | sample AntAceMetag02UK1_FD_69797 | JGI IMG/M metagenome (GOLD analysis project Ga0075108, IMG submission 69797) | Saline lake microbial communities from Ace Lake, Antarctica - Antarctic Ace Lake Metagenome 02UK1 | ecosystem: Environmental > Aquatic > Non-marine Saline and Alkaline > Saline | place...
GTTCTTTAGTTCTGGAGCTATGGCCCCAGTAATATTGGTGAAATTACCATCACCGTCATTGTTAAGGATATACCCATTTTGAGGAACACCTACCTCGCCAGATTTTATACGGATGCCTACAAAAAGGTCTAAATCTCCATCCTCGTCAATATCAGAACTAATAATTGTTGAGGAACTCTCCGGAATGCCTCCCGGTAACAGCTGACCTGATTTAGTGAAATTGCCGAAGGAATCATTAATATATAGTCGATCTACCAAAGCAAAAGCTCCTGACGAAAACTCATTTCCACCGCTGGTCACATATAAATCCTGGTCACCATCACCATCAGCATCTAAAAACAAACATTGCAAATCTTCACTTTCCTTATCCTTTTCGAACAGACTTTCATTAGTGCTTTTAAATTTACCTCCCTGTGTTTGAAAAAAAAGTGCTCCAGGACTATCTTTTGCACCTCCTATATAAAAATCGTCCAAACCATCACCATTTACATCAGCAATGCTCATTTTTGGTCCTTCTGTAGATTTCATATGATACAGGAGCCTATCCCGATCGAAATCACTGTATACATTTTCTTTATGAGCGTACCCAATACCCCGTAATTGAGATATTTCATTGAAAATCCTATTTATTGTTGTCGTATTTTTTTTACCTCTGTTGTATGCGGTGGTGGCTTCATTTTCGCGAAGTACCAGAGTCTGATTGGTTGCTATATCGGTAAGAATAGTCTGCTTACCGTAATACCAGTCAACAATTAAACTGTCTATCTTCTCCGAACTCCCCAATCCAAAATTAAGTCTGTTGTCTACTGATGATTGAAATCCCCGGTTGGGACTTTGTTCCTGATAAAAGGTCTTATCTCCTATTTTAAGGGTAACTTTTGAACCAATCGCCGCAGTATTTCCTCCAATTCCCTCAAAAACCACTTTTAAATAATTATTATTCCTACTTGAGGTATCGGTTTGATTCCGGTAAATAAAAAGAGGCATATTGACGTTATTTACTACCAAATCAAGGTCACCATCGTTATCAAGATCGCCGTATGCAGCTCCATTAGAATGACTCGGAGTGTCAAGACCCCATTCCCTAGTCTTATCGGTAAAGATTAAATTAGGAGTCCCCGAGTACACATAATTTGGAATTCTATTCGTGGGGATGATATCAATTAATTGCTTAAAATCTACTCCTTTGTCACTTACGACTGCACGCACAACTTCTTCATTGGCCACATAATTCAGATAGTCTTGATTTAAAATATCTTGGGCAATTCCATTCGTAATATATATATCCTTAAATCCATCGTTGTCCAGATCGGCTATTAAGGAACCCCAACTCCAATCGGTAGCCTCTACCCCCGCTAACCTGCCTACCTCACTGAAAGTAACCCCCCTCTCGGGAATAAGGCCATTGTTAATGTGAAGCATATTGCGGGTAAACTGATGATAATACCCGTTCTCTAAATTGTATTGGTATTTGTCCCAATTCTCAAAAGTCATTGTGGTTTTGAACCGTTCGTCACCTTTCGGAAGCATTTCTGTTACAAACACGTCCGGATAGCCATCACCTGTAATATCGGCAATGTCTGATCCCATGGAAGCTACACTTATCGAACGCATCTGCTTTTCCAATTCCTCACGAAAAGTACCATCACCGTTATTCATATAAATATAATCACGTTCAAAAAAATCATTGGATATATACAAATCCATCCATCCATCCATATCCAAATCGCTCACAGAAACACCAAGTCCAAAACCAATAACGCTACCATAAATACCTGCCTGTTCACTTACATCAATGAACCGGCCTTCATCATTACGTAATAATTTGTCTCCACCAAACTTATCCCTAATCGGTCGTTCATTTTTTCTTAAGTTAAAACTACCTATTGATTGATAGGAGTTATTTAAGAGATACACATCCAAATCACCATCTTTGTCATAATCAAAAAAGGCTGCATGCGTAGAAAACCCGCGATCAGCAAGTCCCATTTCTTCTGCCTTTTCGGTAAAAGTACCATCACCATTATTGATAAAAAATTCATTTTGTTTATTGTCTCCTTTAACATCGCCTGAGTTACACACATAAATATCCAACCATCCATCCCCATTGATATCTACCATAGACACTCCGGTAGACCAAGCCCCCTTTCCTGCAATTTGTGCCTTATCCGTGATATCTTCAAAAGCAAAATCACCCTTATTAAGATAGAGCTTGTTCGGCACCATATTGCCCGTTAGATATATATCTAAAAGGCCGTCATTGTTAATGTCTCCCAAACCAACCCCCCCACCGTTATAAAAATTTCGGTATTTATAGATGTTGAACTCGTTTGTGGATGTTAAAGTATTCTTAAAATCAATGTGGGTCTGGTCTGCTCCCAAAGCAACAAACAAATGTTCCTTTTTATTTTTTTTGGAATTCGTACATGAGAGTATTATGAAGAAAGCCAAAGTCAACAATACTAATATTTGACATTTCAAATACGCAATGTTACAACTCCTATTTTCTTTAAATTCTATCATTCTTCTATATTAAAAAATATCATTCCCTTATACTATCCGGCCCATTACTTAAGTCTTCAAATTCTATTTCCAATACTTGCCCTTCAAAAGTTGGCTTAAGAAGTATTTTTCGATTACCGTCAATTTTTACATACATGAACTTTAACAATTTATTTTCATGTGGAATACTAAAAAATCCGTTGCCACCGTATCCCTCTTCAAAATATTGAATAGCTTTATTAACTAGATTTTCCATTTTATACTTTTCATCGTAATAGGAAAAATTTTTGTATTTCATAGATGCATTTACCTTTCTTATCGGGCTATTGCCTATTAAAACCGGAAAGAAGTCAAAATATAAAGGGGTATCGAATACATTCGAAATCTCCAATCTGACAGTTGTACCAGTTGGACTTGGCATAAATATTTTTTTTTGGTTCATTCCTGTACAATATTTTGCAAATTCTTCGCCCGTCATACCAAAATGGACACCATAAATTAAACTATCCTGCCGGATGTTCCTTTCCAATTCTTTCGTGACATACTCATCCATCGTAACTTTTCTGGAGCAGGAAGCGGTAAATACTATTGTTAATAGTATACCTAAAAACAAAAAACTTCCGTAAGTTTTAATCAGTTTTGACTTCATATAATCTCAATTTATCATTATTCAATGCTATTAAAAGATACTTCTTTCCCTCAATAGCTATTGATTTAATATCCCTGATCTGTCCTTGAATACTAATTCCTGATTCCAAGCTGTTTAATGTTACAAATTCCCTATTTCCAATGGACTTTAAAACAGTTCCAAAATTTGCTGCATAGATACCTGTCTGAGGCTTAGCATTGAACTGATTGCCTCCGAGTAATAAATCTACAAGTCCGTCATTATCAAAATCATCGGCATAAATAGCATAAACCGGTGACAACTGAGCTGCTAACGGTAATGGTTTGATACTAAAAACTCCTTTGTCATTCCAAAGCACCACGGTTCGGCTTTCATAAACATGGTAATGAAGGGCATTCTGTAATTCTTCCTGAGTAAATATATTGTTGATTGATTGCTCCTTATAATCTTCATTTTTTAAATACTTTTTTAACAGAGATGGCATTTGCGAAGTTATTTCCTTTTTCATGGCAAAAGGGTACGCCTTATCCTCTACAAAGCGCGTTATGACCTGCTCAATACTTCCATTTTTATCGAAATCATTCACATACATCTGCACAGGCCGAGAGAGTGACGATTTAAAAAATGTATTTTCTCCCAAATTTCCGATAATAAGATCATCCCACCCATCTCCATCCAAATCCTTTTTTTGTATGGTATTCCAAAAACCATTGGTGTTGCTCAAACCTACTTCTTCCGTAATTTCGGTGAATTTGCCATCATCATTTCTAAAGACGCGTATAGGCATATAATCTCCGACTAGGACCAAATCTTCGTCCTTATCCTTATCATAGTCAATCCAGACAGCATCCGTCACCATTCCTATTTCCAATAACTCCTTTGCATACTTTTCCGTAACGTCACGAAAAAACCCACTGCCCTCATTCCTCATCAATTTACTGGAAACCGGTAACCCGTAATTCAAAGGGACAACTCTACCCCCAAAAAACAAATCCTGATATCCATCCGCATCAAAATCGCTATTTATAATCACTGAGGTACTCGAAGGCCCTCCACTGAAAAAGGTTTGAGGTGAACGGGTAAAATTTCCTGAACCGTCATTGATATATAATCTATCAGTAAGTGCATAAGCACTTCTAGAAAATTCGTATCCTCCGCTACTTACAAGCAAATCAACATCATTATCATTATCTACATCCACAAATATGCTTCTAATATCTTCCGCTGTTTTATCTTGTTCAAAAAGAGTCTTATTAGCGGTTTTGAACCCTTGATTAGTTTGCACATACAAGGTTCCAGATTTATCTTTTGATCCCCCTATATAAAAATCATCTTTTCCATCACCATTACTATCCCCAACTGCTATTTTGGGACCTTCATTAGAAATCATTTGATAGAGCAGTTTTTCTCTGTCAAAATCTACAAAATCGTTTTCCTTATGCACATGATGCATATCGAATACATCTGTGGTTTCGGTAAAAAGGGTTTTATGTGCTTTAAAATTAACATCAAGTGGGGGGGTATGGACTTCCCTTTGCCTGAAAGTTAAAAAGGTATCTATAGGGATATTTCTTTCCAGCAAGCGACTTCCATCGGGCCATATCAATTCTAAAGAGTCTATTTTGGTATTCTTCCCCAAACCAAAATTAATACGTTCATCAACCGCCGACATTACACCTCTCATAGGGAAGAGCTCCTGATAATAATGGTTACCATTAACACTAATGGTAGCTTTAGTACCTATCGCGGTAGTTCCTTGCTTACTCTTTAAGTTAAGGGAAACAAAGTGATTGTTTTTCTTTTTTACGGTATTTTTATAAATAAATGGAGCCCCATCGATATTACTTACCACCAGATCAAGATCCCCGTCATTATCAATATCTCCATAGGCTGCGCCACTTGAAAAACCTGTCTGATCTATACCCCATTGGGAAGCAACATTGTTAAAGATTAAATTTTGATCCTGCTTAAACATAAAATTAGCGATGGGTTCTGATGGTATTTTATCTATTAATTCTTTAATAACAACCCCTTTTTCTTTAAAAATACTGGCAATTCTTGACGGATCTGCATAAAAGTCGATATAATCCTGATCCAATAAATCCTTAACAATACCATTAGTGACAAATATCTCTTTGGAACCGTCCAAGTCAAAATCCACCATTTGAACTCCCCAGCTCCAATCCGTTGCGGCTACTCCTGAATATCTCGAGATTTCGCTGAACGAAATATTCCCATGTTCATCTACAGGACCCCTATTGAGATGTAGCGCATTTCTAGGAAATTGCCTGTGATAACCATTATTGACTTTTAAGGAGTATTTATCCCATGTGTCGAACAGGGTCTTGGTCTTTAACCTTGACTCATTGGCCGGAAGCATTTCAGTAACAAATATCTCCGGATAACCATCATTGTTCAAATCGGCGATGTCTACGCCCATAGATCCCAAACTGAGTTCAGAAGTTAAATTATCTATAGATTCTGTGAACGTCCCATCCTGATTATTCATATAGAGATAATCCTTCTCAAAAAAATCGTTGGCTACATAGATATCTGGCCAACCATCAAGATTTACGTCCCCAACGGCAATACCCAAACCAAACCCTATTGCACTACTGTGTATTCCGGTTTCATCAGAAACATCAATAAAAAAATTATCATCATTCCTAAACAATTTATCACCTCCCCCGGGATCTTTTAAATTACGAATTCCATTTTTCGCATCCATTATCAAATCGGTAGGGTTAATTGAATTATTAGATATATACATATCCAAGTCGCCGTCCTTATCATAATCAAAAAAAACAGCGTGAACGGAAAAACCAAGAACATCAATTCCATAGGCCGCAGCAGATTCCTTAAATAAAGGTACCCCATTAGCATCGGTTCCCATATTAATGAAAAGTTCGTTTCGCCTATTTAAATCATTTGGATTTCCGCTTTTACAGATGTAAATGTCCAACCAACCATCCTGATTTATGTCTACTATGCTTACTCCGGTAGACCAGGCATTTGGACTTCCCACACCTGCTATTTGAGTAACATCTTTAAAATTAAAAGCACCGTCACCTAGATACAGAACGTTGTCTGTCATATTGCCACAAAAAAATAAATCCAGAAAACCGTCGTTGTTTAAATCGGCCAATGCCGTTCCGGCACCGTTATAAAAACTTCTATATAGATAGACATTGAATTCTTCCGTATATACAAGGTTATTTTCAAAACCAACCCCTAAAGACTTAGCATCTAATTTAACGAATAATGGTCCGGGTGCTATATTATAGTTATCCTTACAAGAAAAAGCCAAAAGTAGGACACAGCAAAGAAAACTATATTTCATATCAATCATAAACTCGTTCCTACAACATTAAATTTAAAGTATATTCTAGTCTTCACCTCAAATCATTCTCTTCAATAGTAAGTGTCTATTCCAAATAGAAATCTCACGTCCATAATTAAGAAAAAAGAGGGAGGATAAAATGAAATACTTAAATAGTTCACTTAAATCCTCCCAACTAAACTAACTCAACAAACTAATATCCAGGGTTCTGCTGCAAATTAGGATTGGACTGAAGCTGGGGTTGAGGTATAGGGTAAATTCTCCTAAACTCTTCCTTATTTCCATCCCTAAGAAACCAATCATCTTCCCAATGACCAAATCTTATGGTAATTTCTCTTGCATGGTTTTCCATTGCCAATTCTTTTTTAGTTTCCCAATAAATATCATCTTCTAAAAGTGCATCTAACGAATCTACATCGGCCCTCTCCCTTACAAGATTTACGAGCATCAATGCTTCAGCACTACCGTTATCAAGACGCCAAAGAGCCTCTGCCCTCATCAGCATTACACCAGCATATCTATAAATTGGGAAATCTGTACTGATGTCAAATGCCTCCCCTATCTGATATTCATACTTACCATATCTGGCACCATTTCGGTATAAATAACGTCCTCCTACTTCCTGATAATCTGGGGTTATTAATATATTACAGCCTTCTTCAAGCTGTGCTTGTAAAGAAGGATCAGTTCCGTAATTATCCCAGTCTTCTATACAATTAGTTAATTTAAATTCATCACTTGGATTAGTATAGAAAAATCCTAGTTCATCGGAATACGAGGGTCCTGCAGCTAACGTATACTGCTGTCCAATAATGAACATTCCTTTTCGCTTATCATTTTCTTCGAATGAATTGTAAAAATCCTCCTGTATGCTGAATCCACCCCAAGGTGTTGGAGAAAAATCAAATGTTCCAGAAGCCGACTGATGTAATGCAGACATTTTCAACCCAAAACCTCCTGCAATATTCCTTTCGTAAGGAACCACAAATATATTTTCTCTGGAACCTTCGTTAGCCGTTTTAAAATTTGCAAAATACCCAGATTCCAAATCATATGCACCGCTATTGATGACAACATTTGCTGCATCGGCTGCTTCCTGCCAATGGGCTATACCGGTCATACGTTCAGCATTTAAATATAATTGTGTTAAAATGGTATATCCGACCCACTTATTTACTTTGGCATACGTACTGCTTTTATCTTCACTCAACTGATTAATTGAAGCCAAAAGTTCAGCTTCTATAAAATCAAAAGCAACTTGAGGTGCGACCTGTGATGGTGAGGGATTAGCGTCTGCAAAACTGGTTTCAATTGGAATATTACCAAAATTGCTAAGTAAAATATAAAAATAAAAGGCTCTGAGTGCTCTTAACTCGTATGTAACGGGAGCATCTGCGCCAATACTTTGCGTGAAAATTTCAATCAAACGGTTACAGGCGCTTATGCCACCTGATGACAAATTCCATGGAGTATTTACAAAGTCATTCTGGTTAAAATCATGCCTTACCAATCTTGGCCATAGTCCTCCATCATCCCAACCGTTATTTGAACGAACCGGTACCGTAGATTGATCTGATGGCAATTCGGACAAATCGTGAAGTCCCCAATATCCATATAGAGGAGTATATGCCGCGGATGCAGCGGACGCTATTTGTAGATCATTTTGAAAAAATTCATCTGGTGTTATTTCAGAAAATACCTCAGCCTCTACATCGCAGGATTGGTTCAGTGAAAAACCCAGTAGAATAAAAGTCCATACAAAAATTCTATTATTTTTTTTCATTACAATAAGTTTATAGTTTAAAATTTATACCTAAAAGAATCGTACTTGTGGGAAAATAAGTTACCCTTCGATCAATGCCGGGAACTAAAATATCCCCTCCAAAGGCTGCACCAGTATTTCCTTCAGTAATGGGGCCAGGATCGGAAAATCTTACCTCAGGATCAGATCCCGTGTACTGCGTAATGGTAAACAAGTTGTTTCCCGATATATAAAACCTAATATCTTTAAGTACATTGTCGTCCGGCATTTTCAAATTATAACCAAGGGTCGCATTATCCAATCGCAGAAAATCACCCTTTTCAACATAACCGGAATGATATGCATCCTGCTCCAAATCATTTGGATTGAAATTTTCCGTTATTACAATATTCTGTCTTCCGGCCACCTGTGGATGCTCCCAATAGGCTCGGGGAATATTAACCAGAGAATGCCCAAATGCACCGCGTAACAGGAAATTTAAATCAAAATTCTTATACCGAAAACTATTATTTATGCCCATAGTAAAGTCCGGCAATCCATTCCCTGCAATGACACCATCCCTATCCAAGTTTCTTTCAGTGGTAGGGTTTCCATCTACATCTAGCACTAACGTGCGACCCTCATCATCATAGCCAACAAAAGTAGCTGCGCGAATCTGACCAATGGGTTCTCCTTCTGCAACTCTCACTACTAAGGTATTGTTTAACCCCGGAGCTCCTAAGTTACCTCTAAATTGCACTGCATCCTCCGTATTGTTTAATTTTACTAAAACAGTTTCGAATGTAGAAATATTTCCGCCAAAATCCCATTGGAAATTTTCATTTTTCACAACTGCGTAATTGATTTGAGCTTCGAACCCTTTCGTTTCCAATTCTCCTAGATTCAGCAAAGTCTGGTTAAAAAGGTTAGGTGGACTTGGAACAGGAACAACATTTAACAAATCCGAAGTATTCCTAATAAAATAATCCAGAGAACCAGAAAGTCGAGAGTTGAAAAAAGCAAAATCGAGACCAACATTTAATTCTGCTTTTTGTTCCCACTTTAAATCAGGATTCGGGTTTGAAACAGGGCCAATGGCAGGAAGAAATTCTCCGTTCACAAAACCGGACCCTCTACTTCCCAATCGTTCGAGAAAAGAATATCGTTCACCTGGTTCATTTCCTGTAACTCCATATCCAGCTCGGAATTTTAACTGATCTACTCCCGGCAATTCAAGCATGGATGCCAAATTAAATCCACCACTAACCGCCCAAAACGTACCCCATCTATTATTAGCCCCAAATCTGGAGGAAGCTTCTCTACGTATGCTAGTGGACAGAAATATATTATTGTCGAAATTTAGGTTAAGTCTACCAAAATAAGCACCTAAATTGGCTTCCTCCCTAAATGAAGAAAGTCCTGCTTGGTTGTTAATAATCCCCAAACCGAGTCCTAAATTATCAAAACCTACGCCATTTGTAATAAAATCGGTATTAAATGCAGAAAAACCTTCAAAATTAAAAGACTGAAATGAGTACCCTCCTAGTAAATTATATTTGATATCATTCCATTCCCCATCATAGGTAGTTGTAAATTCAAAGAGCTCATTACTATTCGCAGCATTGGAACGACTGGCACGTCCACCTAAACCAATACCTCCCAATAGGGCATCATTAGCAAGAAACGTCCCACTATTGGTGTTATTTACCTGAGAAGAATAATTCATTCCCAATTTCAAACCTTTGAGCATTTCCCATTCAGCACCGAAATTAGCTAGGAAATCATAATTTCTAGAAAGGTTTGAATTTTGAGCATTTGTGGCCACAGGATTAAAAACATCCTGAACACCTGTTTCAAAGTAGCCACCATATAAATCTGGACTCCTTCCTAATTCTACCGCCGATCTATTCTCAAAAACAGGAGCCGTGGGATTAAAAGTAAGTGCGTAGCGTAACGATTGCGCAAAACCAATATTGGAATCTCGGTTCGTAATGGAAGCAATACCAGTAAGTTTTAATTTATCATTTAGCAAGCGTTGGGTAACATTTATTCTTGCGTTCGTTTGTTTGAATCCAGTACCGTCAATAACTCCATCAACATCCCTGTAATTCACAGAAGCTCTGTAACTGAGACCTCCGGGAGCAGAATTGGTAAATGCAAAATTATGAACAGTACTTATAGCATCCCGTGACACTTCGTCCAACCAATTAGTATTGGCACCATAGTCTATACCTCCAAACTGCAAAAACTGATCGCGAGAAGCCATATTGATAGTGTTAGAAATGCTTTCGACCGCAGCGAACCCAGAATATTCGAAAGATGGAATACTTACACCAGTTCCGGACTTTGTGGTTACAATAATTACCCCAGTGCTACCTCTAGTGCCATAAATAGCCCCCGCGGCAGCATCCTTGAGCACGTCTATACTTTGGATATCGTTGGGGTCAATATTGGCAAGAGATCCTCCTATAACTCCATCTATAATTACCAAAGGTTCTGAATTTGCTCCGAAAGTAGAAAGCCCTCGTAACCTTATTGTAAAAGGTTGATTCGGATTTCCCCCGGCCTTAGCAATGTTTAAACCGGCAACCTTACCCTGTAAGAGCTGTGTAGGGTCATTTATGAAGCCCTTGTTAAAATCCTTTTCGGATACGCGAGTAATAGAACTTGTAATTTCCTCTTTGGATTGGGTACCGTAACCTACTACGACAACTTCATCCAATTTAGATACATCCTCCTCCAAAGTAACATTAATTGTTCTCTGTGCTCCTATTGTCACTTCCTTTGCAAAAAAGCCAATATAGGAAAATACCAAAACGTTTGAGGGAGAGGCGTTGACCGAGTAGTTACCATCAAAATCTGTAGCAACCCCGATCGTGGTACCTTTCAGTACAACACTAGCACCGGGTATTGGGGAACCATTCGTGTCAGTAACCGTACCAGAAATTACACTCTGTTGACCAAAAACACTTACACAGCCAAACGCTAGTATGGCCATAAAAAAAACCGCCTTTAGATTAGGCATAAAAGATAACTTTAAATAATTCTCCATTTAGTTGATTTTTGATTAGTAACTCAGTTATTCGTTTTTAAAAATAATATTGAAATAGATTGAAATATTTTGGCATCTTTTTAATTTTTATCAATTCGTATATAATAATTTTTGCCAAAATGATTCAAAAATTAATTACCCTTTAGACTTCTACAGTTAACATTGTCCCTAATTAATAAATGTATATAACACATTTATTTACGAATATAGGAATTTTAATAAAACATGCCAAAAAAATCATAATTTTTTTAGATAAAAAAAAATTAAAAAATAAAATGGCAGAGAAAATGCTCACCCAGAAATATTAATAAAACTGAAAATGACTTATTTTTGGGACTTAAAACGACCCCTACCGAATTATCTGTGATATTAAGATGATGCGTCCTGACTCATTAGCAGGTTTGCCAATTAATTATTAATATCCACAACTACAGTTATAATAATGGCTGAAGGATAATTCATACCTTAACATTGATAGGTAAATTAGGTTTAAAAAGCGCTAGCAGTGAACATCCTAATCTGAGATAAATAAAAAATAATTTTGGAGGTGGTGGTGTGGGTAACAATAATTAGGTATAGGCGCTTAAGTCTCTACCGTAAAGCTTGTGTTTTTCTTATAATTTACCATCCTTTTTAGCAACAAGTTGAAGATTGTCCCCATATTCGATCTTCTGTTGTGTCTAAAGTGA
>Ga0075108_10001373_pt1 | contig 11935 bp, 7 predicted proteins | sample AntAceMetag02UK1_FD_69797 | JGI IMG/M metagenome (GOLD analysis project Ga0075108, IMG submission 69797) | Saline lake microbial communities from Ace Lake, Antarctica - Antarctic Ace Lake Metagenome 02UK1 | ecosystem: Environmental > Aquatic > Non-marine Saline and Alkaline > Saline | place...
GTTTGCGGAGTCCGGATTCGGGCGGGCCTTCCTTCCACACACCGTTCTGGTCGCGATGAGCCTGAATCTTAGCGGAGCCATCCGTAAATGGCGCCACGTCGCACAGGAAGTCATTTGACCCATGGGCTTTGGATGTTATTTCGCCAACACGCACCCCACCAGCTAGACTATGCGGAAGGTTTGAGAAAGTTCCTGCTGGAAACTTCAGGGTCAACGCTGAAACGTTATGCGGTCTTACTTGCACTCGTGGGTTTGTGAACGGCTGCTCATCGAAGGACAACGAGGCCTCAACGTACGCACGTTTCCAATGTTGCTCAAGGCCATCGACGGTCAGCCAATGCAAACGGTTGTATTTCAGAGTCGATGTCTCAAAGTTCAATTGCTTCATCGGTATGCCTCGTCCATTTCCAGCGAGTGACCGCATCTCATTCTCGATGACTTGCTTTGAAGCGTCATCAATTTTGTGCCCCATTTCGGCACCGATGATATGCCGGAGTCGCATTCCACGGCGTTTTAATGCCGCCTCCATCACATCCGCCGCCTGCTTTTGAATATCCTTCTCACCGCTGTACGCGATCGTCGGGCAGTGACTCAGATTGAGCGCGTACTTATCGCAGTCGTACATGTTCCACAGTGACTTTTCCCATGGTGTTGGATTCAGCGTCTCCTGCTGAAACGACTTCAGAAACTGGGGCGTCTCAGAAAATCCGGCTCCCGGATTCGCCGCGAACCAGCGATCAGGGTAATGCACGGCGAACTGCCAGCACGCTGCGCCGCCCATCGAAAAGCCGCGCACACTGATGCGGTCTTCGTCGATGCGGTAACGTCGCTGAACATCTTCCAGAGCTTCTAAAACATCGACTTCACCTGCAAACTTAAACGCATTCGAATACCGACCATAGGGATGCAGCACGAGGGTGTGATCTGGCGTGTACTGCCCAACATTCTTGAGGCGGTCCCAGATAAAGTTCACCTCGCTTAACGTTTCGCCGCGACCATGAAACCACAAGTCGCACCGCGTTGGCACGCTGTGATTGAAGGCGTACGTTTCGGGAACCACCAGACCATACGGCTGAACCGTGTGATCGATGCGACTCACGTAACCACGCACAACCAACCCGCTTTGCATCGGCCACTCAGGTTTACCAGCCAACAATTGATCCGCGCGAGTGATCCCTGCGACCAGCAACTGATCGGCTTTGTCGATATCCTTCGGTGAAAAGAATTCGTTGTCGTCCAAGGCGACACGAACAGCGCGTTCGAAGATCAACACATCCGGTAGCAGGGATTTCGTGGTGGCAGCCTTGGATTGCAGCTGCGCGATTTTTTCCTGCAGGATCGTCAGTGACTCTCGCAACTTTGCCTCTCGATCCGCAGGAACGTCGACACCGTCTTTGGGCACACGGCGAACGTTGGTGGGATCATTGTCGCCCTTACCGTCCGCAAAGGCTGAGCCAACACAGCACAGCGTGGCGAAGAAGATTGCTGATCGAAAACGCATTGAGAAGATCTCCTGCAAACAAAGGGCGTTAAGTTGGGCAGTGTTATAGAATCCAGCGACGAAGCAATCGATGCCGGTTTGCACCCGGAACTTACTCAGCATCATCCGGAAACATCCGTGATGCTTCCAGCAGTGCTTCGATGTCCGATTGCAGCGACTTCGACAGACTCAGAATCAACGCAAACCCGGCGGCTCCAACGATACTCAGCACCGTCAGCGCGAACGAGCTGTTCGCCGTGGTTGTCTGTTGCGTCATCAACAAAATCATCATTCCCACGGCCGGAACGCCGCCCGCCAAGTACAGCGACCACGTGGATTGTTCGGACAATCTCTGTAGCTGAACCACGTCGGCAGCGCGCAGTCGATCGCTGTGCAATAGTGCTGGCAGAAAAGATTTAATCGTCAGTGTCGCCGTCATGAAGAACGGATAGGCCGCAGCCACCAGTCCGCAGATCAACAGAGAGCCTACGAAATGAAAATACCATTTCGGGTGCAGCAGTCCCTTGGTCAAAATATTTAGCGCGATGGGATACACCATGCCAGCGATCAGCCACTCTGTGATTCCCAGCACTGTCACGAAACGGCTCAACTGAAACCCGCGCAGCCGAGCCGACGCGATGTCGTCTGTTGTCAGCGTGTCAGCGGCCTGACGCAATCGAGTGACCACAGGTTTGCTGTACCAAATGCAAAACAGAAAACCGATCGGAAACGCGATCCCGTTGACGACGAGAGCTGTCATCGTAAATTCGTTTTTGATCGCCTGAAGAATCGGATCCTGCTGAATTTCGACATCGTTGTACTGAAAGTTAAACGCCGCCGCCAACACATGCGGACCGATCGCGGCCAGCAGAAACGCGGCCAATGGCCACAACACTGCCTGCCTGCGCCAACCGCGTTGGCTGTTGTGCATCAATCGCGCCACGCGCGGCTGCAAACAGAGTCCCAGTTGTCGCGCCAGTTCGTTCGCCGTTTGAAAGCGGTCGGCGGGATTCGGTGCCAGACAGCGTTTTAAGATCGACAGCAATTGTTCTTCCATCGCGTGATGCGTGTGCGGTGTCGACGGTGGAGTTCCCACGCCCGCCCGACGCAACGCCACCATCGCAGTCAGCGTTTCGCTCCAGCCGCCCATCGCCGATTCGTCGTCGTAGGGACGTTTCCCGTACATCAGTTCCCACAATAAAATGCCCAGTGCGAACACGTCGCTGCGGGCGTCGAGGTCCGTGGGCTGAGTCGCGTGTGCTGGATGACAGGCTTCCAGTTGTTCGGGCGACATATAAGCCAAGCTGCCACCGAAGGACGCTTCGGGACTGTCGCCTTCGACTTCAGAACTAAAGCTGATGTTGAAGTCGGCCAGCTTGGCGGTGCCGTTGGCGGCCAGCAACACATTGGCCGGCTTGACATCGCGATGCAGAATATTTTGCTGATGCGCGTAATGCAGTGCCTGAGCCAGTTCCATCCCTAACTGACACGTGACTTCCGGCCACGACTTATCGGCCAATCCGCCTTTCAGCGAAATGTTTTCCGCTGACAACACGCCCGTGTGATTCAAGGCTTCCTGAATACACTGTTCGATGATGCGACCATCTTTGTTGCCAGCCGTCCGCGATGCTCGAACGACAGCCTGCAACGTTCCGCCGGCTGCGAACTGCATGTACAGCAGTCGCAGGTCTTGTTCTGGCAGCCGCACTTGATCATACACGCGGACAATGTTGGGATGATCCAGCTGAGCCAACGTCTGCGCTTCGGTGCCTTTGTCGCTCGACACTTTCAACGCCACCATGCGCTGCATGGATTCCTGCCGCGCCAAAAACACACTGCCGAAGGCTCCAGTGCCCAGCGCCGACATCAAATAGAAATCACCGATGTGGTCGCCGGCACTGTAGGCGTCACTCAGGTCTGCTCCCGTGCGAGACGCGGTGTCGGGATCTTCCAGCTGAAGCAGTTGACGGACTTCCTGAGCCTGTTCGGGAAATCGTTGTAACCAGTCTTTGACAATGAAGGTTTCACCGCTGGCCTGACGAACATGGTATTCTTCGTAGATCAAATCCACTGGCATGCCCGCCGGTGTGTTCAGCTCCGGAATTTCCGCCAGGTAGTCTTCCAATCGCAGCAGCGGCCCATCTGAGCTGTAGCGCTGTTCCATGTCGACTTTGATCAATTCGATCAACACCATGCGTCGCAGACCAGTGGGCTCGACGGGAAGATGGTCGATGATTCGGGGTCCGAATCCGTTGGTTTCCCAGTCCTTCAGAAACCGTTCGATATGTTCGGCCAGAATTTCCCAGTCCACGTCGGCGGTTTCGACGTGCCGCGAAGACTGAGTGTCTTCCAGAGATTTCGACGTATCTTTGGCCGGATTCATACGACAGACGTTGATTTAGGAGGCTGTGCGAATAGCTGCTGCATGGTACCATAGCGACACGCCGGTACACGAATTCAAAGGGCCAATTTATGAGCGATTACGAAGACGACCCAGAACTACTCAAGGGAATCAGCGAAGGCAGTGTTGATTCGCTGGCCAGTTTTTTGGATATGAATCGCAGACAACTGATGGCTTTTATCAGCCGCAGATTGGGCGAAGGCCTGCGGCGGAAGGTGGAGGTGGAGGACATCTTTCAGGATGTCAGTGCTGAGGCCATTCGTTCGATTACACCTGAATTTCCGGGTGAGCGGGAACCTTTTTCGTGGTTGTGCCACGTCGCAGAACGCAAAATTGTGGATGCTCATCGACACCACTTCGACGCCCAGAAACGGGACGCCGGCAAAGAGCGTGCGCTGGATGCTCGGTCATCTGGTGGTGGCGAAGTCGGACTGGTCAACATGCTGGTCAAAAGCATGACGACGCCCAGTGCCGCGTTTTCACGAAATGCCAAAGAAGGGCGAATGATGGAAGCGATCTCAAGCCTCAGCCAAGATCAGCAAACTGCGATTCGACTGAAGTACATCGAAAACAAGCCGTCGAAGGAAATCGCGGAAGCCATCGGCAAGTCCGACGCCGCTGTGCGAGTCATGCTGACACGCACCATGAAACAGCTGCACGAATTACTGGCGGAAGACTGATTGCACAGCGCCGGTTGATCAGATTTGTTCCTGTGCAATGACATCACCCAAGGCGGGTGACTCTTCTCCACCGAATTGATTTCGGTGGGAAAAAGTCTATGCACCAACGTACTTTTTGCTGATGTCTGGCGGCGTGGTCAGCGGCCCGCGTCACGGTTCGTCTGGTGATAGATAGGCTGCAACACGATGCTGCCGCTGTCCGTTTCTATTTCTCACGTGAATTTTGCCGACCTATATCATGTTGACCGCCATCTGGAATATCTGGCTGGAACTGGCTCCTTGGTTAATCGTCGGGGCAGCTTCAGCCGGACTAATGCATGTGCTAGTGCCAGCTTCATGGATGAAACGGCATCTCTCCGGACGCATGGGTGTGCTGAAAGCCGTGTTAATCGGTGTGCCATTGCCGTTGTGTTCGTGCGGCGTGATTCCTGTCGGTCTTGGGCTACGAAGAAGCGGAGCCGGCAACGGGGCGGCCGTTGGATTTCTGATCAGCACGCCGCAAACCGGGGTGGATTCCGTACTCGTGAGCGCATCATTTTTGGGCTGGCCGTTCGCCATCCTCAAAGTCGTCACCGCATTGATCACCGGATTGATTGGCGGCACGCTGGCGGATTCAACAGACACGATTGCTCTGGAAGTCATCAGCGACGAAGAAACTCACGCTCATCCCGCTCGCGGAAAATTCCGCGAGTTCACCGCGCAGAGTATTGAGCTGATCCGATCCATCTGGGGCTGGCTGGTGATCGGCGTTTTAATTTCTGCGGGCATCACCTGGATGGTTCCCGAACAATCGCTGTCCAACATCCCAGCCTTGACCGGAATTTGGGCTCTGTTAATCACGCTGGTGATTTCGTTGCCGTTGTACGTTTGTGCGACCGCTTCCGTTCCGATCGCTGCTGCACTGGTGGCCAGCGGTTTGCCCGCCGGAGCCGCGTTGGTGTTTCTGATGGCCGGTCCCGCAACGAACATCGCCACGCTGGGAGCCGTCTATCGAACGCTCGGCCGCCGCTCGATGCTGATCTACCTGACAACGATTGTTGCCGGAAGCTTGGTGGCGGGGTTGGCCTTCAACCATCTGATCACCGTCAACGTCACGGATCTGCATACCCACGATCACACGTCCGACTGGTGGCGAACCGCCAGCGCAATCGCGTTGGCCGGATTGGTGGCTTGGTTCGCGATCGAAGACGCGCGGCGTTGGTTGCGTAAACGACTGACGACCGACAATACAGACACACCGTCGGTAACAGTCAACGTCAGTGGCATGACGTGCAATGGATGTGCGGCTAGTCTGGAACGAGCACTCGAAAGCCGCAGTGAAGTTGATTCCGCAGACGTTTCGTTCGATCAAGGAACGGCGGTTGTTTATGGAACGGCGACTCTGGAACAAATCGGCGAAACAGTGGCGGGCGCTGGATTCGCGGTCGTCCGCAGGTCACAGCCGTGATGCATACTCTGGCCGATCCGCTACACTGAACCGTGTTTCTCCATTCTTGTGTACTGGATCAAGCCTGATGCTGCGAACACTACTGTCCATTGTCGTTGCCGTTTCCACCGTCACCACGTTCGCCGCCGAACAGCCGAACGTGCTCATTATTATGGCGGACGACTGCACTCACAACGACCTGCCGCTGTATGGCGGACAGAATGCCAAGACACCGAACATCGATGCGCTGGCGGCTCAGGGCCTGACGTTCAACAAAGCATACCTGTGTTCCGCGATGTGCCAGCCCTGCCGCGCGGAATTGTTTACCGGACAGTATCCGATGAATAACGGCTGTGCGTGGAATCATTCCGCCAGTCGTCCCAACGTAAAAAGCATGCCACAGCATTTGCAGCAGGTGGGATACCGAGTCGGCATTGCCGGCAAGGTGCATGTCAAGCCGGACGCCGTGTTTCCGTTTCAGAAGGTGGCGGGGTATGACGCCAGCTGCGTCAGAAACCCAACGAAGACGAATGACACAACTGGCGTTCGCGAATTTATGTCAGACCAAAAACCATTCTGCTTGGTGGTGGCTTTGGTTGAACCACATGTGCCGTGGGTGATGGGTGACGCTGCTGCCTATCCTCCCATAAAGATCAAACTGCCACCGAATATCGCCGACACACCGCGGACGCGTGAAGACTTCGGTCGCTACTTAGCTGAAATCACTTACATGGACGGACAGGTCGGCGAACTGTTGGCAACGCTGGAAGAAACCGGCAAAGCACAAGACACTCTGGTGCTGTTCACGTCCGAACAAGGTTCACAGTTTCCGGGTTGCAAGTGGACGAACTGGGATACCGGTGTCCACACGGCTTTGATCGCGCGCTGGCCCGAAAAAGTTGCGGCAGGAAAACGGACGGACGCCCTAGTTCAATACTGTGACGTTCTGCCCACAATCATGGATCTGGCGGGTGCGGAAACAGCCGACCACAACTTCGACGGCGTCAGCTTTCGGCCTGTCTTGGAAGGCGCAACAACAGGACAGCGCAAGTTCGCGTACTTCATGCACAACAACCTGCCGGAAGGTCCGCCGTATCCCGTTCGTTCGATTACAGATGGCAGCTACCGATACATTCAGAACCTGACTCCCGACGAGCTGTACATCGAAAAACATGTGATGGGAACACGCGGTACTGGCGATTTGAATAATCCGTACTGGGACACGTGGATTTGGGACACGGAACAGCAAACTGCGACATACAACCTCGTCAAACGCTACATGCTGCGACCGCCAGAACAGCTGTACCACACGGCAGAAGATGGTTACGAATTGAACAACCTGGCTGCGGACTCCACGGTTGCAGATCGCAAGCAACTGCTAAAAGCCGAGCTGACCAACTGGATGACACAGCAGGGTGACCCCGGCATTCCGCAGGACAGCATGGATGCACTGAAAGCGGCGCGCCAGCAACAACATCTGTACTACCCAACGTCGCCGCCTGTGACGCAATGACGAACGGTAGCTTTAGTCGATGGTCAAATTCTGCATCACCAATGCCAAATGAGCTGGCAGCCAATTGGTTGTTGTGGCCACACCGTGACCAAACAACGCTTGTTCGATGGGAAAGCCCAATGGTGTCTTGCGGCCGGACGGTTCGTAGTCCAGCAACAGATTCCGGCCCGTTGCATGACAGCGCGTGCCTGTTTTCCAGCGGGCACATAAATCGCGAACGCGAGCGGGTGCCAAGAACTTGGTATCCAGCCCGTGCTCGGGTGTTTCGAGCCCCCCTTCCAATACCTCCCCAATTCGCTGATTAACGGCAGAAGATGTCGGAAACGCAACGTCTGTGCCCGCGATTCCAAAGGCCTGCACCCAATCGCCAAATTCCGCTGTTGCCATGGCGCTGAGGCTACAGGGAGGAAACATCGGTCGGGTGGTGATTGCGTCTTCCGGCTGTTGGCCACGATGATGCAGCACATGCACGAGGTCTCGACAACCGCTGGCATCCCAACCATAGCGCACTGGTGTACCAAACGCAGTCATTCGAACACAGCGTGCCAAGGGATGCGGTGCTGGAGCATGTTTCAAAATCTTTTCCGCCTGTTGCCAATGTGGCTGATCCTGATCGGCAGCACCGAAGAAAGCCGCCACCGACGTTGGGTCGTTGGCCAGCAGGTTTGTCAGAATGGCGAAACCATTACCGGCGTGTGAGTGCCCCCACAGCAACACGTTTTCATCCACTGTCGGCTGCAATTGATCCAAATAGCACAGCAACCGCACCGCCAAATCCGCTCGCGCAAAATGATGATTTTGCCCTGTCCATGTGGGCTGCATCAGCTCCACGACCGGGTCGTCGCCGACCAGCTGCTGAAACAGATTGCGAAAGTCAGCGCCGTAGTTTCCGACATCGCCCGTGACTTCATCGGTCAGCGGTTTGAATTTCTCTTTCAGCGTGGCCGCTAGCGACTCCAGCGGCTTCAGCAGTAGAGAAGAACTCGCGCCAATTGCATTCAGCGTTTCTGAAATTGCAAACGGATCATTGCCCATGAATGTCCCGTGAACAAGCACAACATGATTGACACCAAATTCGTCATGCAGACGAGTAAAGTCCGTTTGATCACCGTTCGCCACCGCCAGCTTACGAAACGAGGGCGCGGACAGCGGTACCGGAGGATAGGCTTGGTGGCGAAACTGATTCTTGTCGGACATCTCTGAATTCTACAGCCCAAAGTCTGTTAGGCGAGCGGCAGAAGAGACTTTCTAGGCCTCACGTCGGCGAGGAAGTCGTCCGACTCGTAAAAGACATCGCTGCCACCATTACCCCGATAGAGTACGTGAATCAACGAAACCGCCTTGCGAAGCTCGTGCTGTTCGTGTCAGCAAAATAACGTCGCAAATCACTCAGTCAAATGAAAGTGGAATGTCCCTTGGTACGGTTTCCCTTATTGCGTTTTCTAAATGCAGCCGATCAAAGCGGTAACATCAGAGTCGCCACGAAGGATCAAATGTCAACTCGGGATGGCCCCGGCGGTTTTTCTGTAAGAAACCGATTTGATGACTGCTTTTGGTCCGCGTTGATCAAATTATCCAATGATTCGTGCGCCGAGAGCGTCGGCTAGTGTTGCGCGTTTCGAAATAATTCCCACGGATTCTTCGCTACGTGATCGGTTGGAACCGCCTGTTCTTGTTGGGGCCCAGCTGGTTTCATTGTTTTGTAAGTGTCTTCGAGACGCAGGTTGTGGTCCGCTATGAGCTCGTCGCGGGACTGAGTCATCTCTGTTTTCCACAGCAGGTCTGGAATTTCGAGGTCCACATCACTGAGTGTATGAGCCGTCGGATCTGAATTGCCGCTCGCTTCCAATCGTTTGCTGGAGCGGTCTGAATCTGTGTCTTCCGCCAACAACTCTTTCGATTGGAATTTCGCAAGGCCCGTGTTGTGATCGGGTTGATGCACTGTCGGATTCCTGTGGTCAACGGCAGCAACGGGCGCACTGTAGGATAACTGGCTGTCGTTCTGGCTGGCAGAACCCAACAGGAATTCAAGCTGTTGTCGTTGGTCAGCTGCCACAACGGAGCCCGCTGATACCGTTTGGGAGCAGCGCTGAAAACGGACCTTCTCAAGGCCATGGTTCTTCTCTGCAACTACCGGATCACTTGTCCGCAACAGAGAGAATTCTTTCGTCAACAGATTTGATGCGTTTCGCGGCAGTGATTGTTGATCGGGGCGTTCCTCAGAGGAACCACGCATGGATGCTTTGGTCCTGGCGACCTGCTTGATGGCGAGCTGATTCGGATCATGATCCCGAACGTCTGAATTCCCCACAAAATTCACGTTCCGTACCCGACCGCAACCTGCCACTAAGATTACCAAAATGAGCGAGAAGGCTCGCAACATCTTTGACTTCAACATCTCACCCAGCCCTCATTGCGATAACTTCTCTCTCAATTCTGGAAGGAGTCCGTCACGATGTAGTTCTTTGGATCGGCTTGGGGCCTTGCGTGAAAACACTCATTCTACGCAGTCCTGTTCGTTTGCTGGCAACAACTGCACGACTCAGCCCAATCGCATCGTCCATAGTGAACACTTGATCACTAGAAATCACACACCTCCACCTCGACAGACGCTGCTACGTGGGGAAAACTTGACTGCTGCTCCGGAGAACTGAATGTTTATGTGCTGCCAGCTTGTGCGGTTGTCAGCACTTGGTCAACTTCGCCCAAGACTTTCTGTTGATGTTTGGCCCACCAAGTGGCGGCTTTGTGAGCATCCCATTCGTCGTCGAGTTCAATTTTTGCAGTCGGCTGAGCACGTCGTGGATTGTCTGCGGGCGTTCTGTCACCACGCGCGAGTGACAATCGTGAATCAGTCGATCCAGCTTCGAAGGAATCGGTAAACGGGCGAGTTCGGAAGGCCGCCGCGCCGCACGGTTAATCGTTTGCGCTAACGCATCCATCGACCCCTGCGCTTCAAACGGTTCACGCCCTGTGAGCAGAAAGAAACCCGGGATTCCCAGCGAATAGATGTCTGAACGGGGACCCATGCAGGTCGGATCGACGATTCGTTCTGACGCGATGTACAGGGGTGTTCCGATCAACAACTTGATCAGTGGCCCCATAATCGTAGATGTTGATCGTGTTCGGATGATTCAAACCGCTGGCCAGCTGCACTTCGCGTTCAAACCGCGACAAGTTCTTGGCGTTGATCTGTTCAGGTTTCAGAATCTTGATCGCCGTAGGGCGCTTCAACAGAGCGTGCGTTGCGAGGTCGAACGCTTCTGCAGCGGCCGAGTCTGTTCTTGCGATTTGATTCAGATCGGCAACGGCATCGACAACATCGGGAACTCTGGCCCAAGATGCGATCAGTTCTTCTTCGGTCGCCAGCCAGTTTTCGAGGGCCCGCACTTGATGGTCCAGCATTTCGCGCATCACAACTTCGAGCGAATACGCCAGCGAGTTCTGGATGGCAGTGTGCAACCACCAGCCCAGCAGAATCAGAATTTCTAAAGCTAAGCCACTACCACCCAGCAGCCAGCGACGTTGTCTGCTGAGTCTGGGGATTGTGAGCGATTGACGACGCCGCAGACCGACGGCCGAAGCTGCGGGCTCTTCGGCAACCGTCTTGCCAAATCGTCTTGTGCGATTGCGATCAACGACATTCCCTTCCAGTTCCGCCGTCGCCGCACGACGTTCTTCTTGCTTCGCAGCGTCTTTCTCAGACTCCAGCAGCAACCTTTCCGGGCGATGATGTTTCAGTAGTCGCTCCACGGCCACCTGCAGATCCAGATCGTCCCGGCACGCGCTGCAGAAAGGCGACCCTGTTTTCTGGCGACAGATGGACAACCTGATGAAACACTTCGCGAACGCGATCATGATCGGGAGTTGCCATTTATTCTTCGCTCAGCTCAGCTCAGCACGCAACCAAGCCCGAATCATGGTCCATTCGGCTTCCACCCAGCGTTTGGATTTTCCCATTTCGTCAGCGACTTCAGACACGGTCATCCTGCCAAAGAAACGCATCTCAACAATTTGAGCTTGCGGGGGGCTGATTTCTTCCAGCCTCAGCAACGCATCTTCAACAGCTAGCACGTGAGAATCGTCTTCGCGCGTCAGCAGGCCTTCTTCCAGAGACAGCGTCAGGGCTCCGCCACCGCGTTTGGCCGTGTTATTGTGACGAGAGTCACCGGTTGATGTTTTTCCTGATTTGTGAGTCCCGGCAGGACGACAGACGTTGTCAGTGAATGACCTTCTGTCGTCTCGACCGCGACTGAATCGCGCGCAGCGAGATTCATTCCCGACACACAGTCGATGACTGACACTCACATTATCTACGGTCAACGGAAACCGTATCTTGATCAAAGACTCGCAACGACACACGCAAACGACCGTCTTCGCACTGAATTCGGTGGAGCCGAAACAGGGGCATTTTGGGATGCAGATTCTGTAGGTC
>Ga0075108_10001374_pt1 | contig 11918 bp, 12 predicted proteins | sample AntAceMetag02UK1_FD_69797 | JGI IMG/M metagenome (GOLD analysis project Ga0075108, IMG submission 69797) | Saline lake microbial communities from Ace Lake, Antarctica - Antarctic Ace Lake Metagenome 02UK1 | ecosystem: Environmental > Aquatic > Non-marine Saline and Alkaline > Saline | place...
GGGTTTAGAGTTTAGAGTTTAGGGTTTAGGGTTTAGGGTTTAGGATTTAGGGTTTAGGGTTTAGGGTTTAGGGTTTAGGGTCTAGGGTTTAGGGTTCAGTGTTGGGGGTTTAGGGTTGGGGGTTTTTTGTTATGGGTTTTGGGTTTCGGGTCCGGAAGTTAAGGTTTAGGACTCAAGGTTAAACCTTACTGGTTTGCGGGTTAAGGTTTGGTTTAGGGTTCAGGTTTACAATTGAGGATTTATGGGCTGTTTGGAGGATAGGCGCTAGTCAGGTTTCAGGACGTTTTTGGGTCTAGGGATTAGGGTCTAATTAGGGTTTAAGGTTGAGGGTTTAGTAGAGTCTAGTGTGAGGGCTTAGGTTTTATCATTTAGAGTTTAAGGTTTATGGTTTCGTAATTAGAGCTTAGGGTTCAGGCTTCAGGCTTCAGGTTGTAGAGTTAGGAACCCGGACCTACAAAACGGGATTAAGGGTCAAATTTTTTAGGTTAAAGGTTAAAGGTTTAGGTAAATAGTAAAGGATAAAGGTTTATAAGGGTAAAGCGTGAATGGTTGAGGAGTGGAAATCAACGCGTTGGATGATTTCAAGTATAAGGGTTCATAGTTTAATAATTTAGGGTTCACGGTGTAGGGTTTAGACTTTAGGGCCTTGCGTTGGCCTACTGGTTACTACATTGATATACACGGCGTAAAAATGGTGTGAATTGGCGTGATGGGTTGAAAATAATAGGTTATGGGTTTATGTAATTTTATGACCCTTTAAGCACTTTGTTAGATACCTCAGTACCCACAGCTTGGCAGCTTGGCACGCAAACGCGCACAACGTAAGCAGATCCATACCGCTCGCTCACTCGCACCCCCTGTCTAACGTGATGGTGATCCTCCCCTCTCACACAATCTCTTCCACTCCTCCCTCCTCCCTCCTCCCTTCTCCTTTCTCCCTCTTCCCCCCTCTCTCCTCCCTTCTCCTGCCGACGACGTGTGACGTGTGACCTCCAACAGGCCTCACATGAATCGGGTGTGGCAGTTTTTCGAGCCCGCAGGCTCCCCGAAGCTCATCTTCCTGCACCAGGTGCTCGAGGTGGAGAACGCCGCGGGCGACCTACAGTCCGAGGATGACACCCCACAGCTGATACTGACCAATGGGGAGGTGGATCGCGTTCACGGTGGGATGCCTTTCACACGCAGCTCGGATCCTAACAAAACAAAACTTTGTAACGTCGTGATTGGTTATTCTCGATTCATATACTTTTGAACTTTGCGCTGTTGAGACAAAGTTTGTGTGTGCCAGTATATACCGTCACCGCGAGTGGACTCCAACAGATGCTCCGACTGGCGACGATAAGGAACAGCGCATGGGGTGACGCGACTCCTTGCTCGTTGAGCTCGTTCGGACCTTTTGAACGCATAGCTCGGTGACCCTTCCTTGAAGCCCTCTTCTGCCTGCGAACTAATGTTGATTTATTTCAAGCCAGAGAGTGACGTGTGTCAAAACTCGAAGACATATTTGTTTATTGTCTGTTGGTGAATGATCCTACGCCGAGGTGCCGCGCTGTATTTTCTTCGCATTAACCCAAAGGCGTGGAGGGCTGAACGCTGGTTGAATCCGAGTGAAGAGCGTTCTTGAAACCAAAATGCTTTGAAATTACGACGCGTCAAATGTTAGCACCCCTGCCAGTCCGACTAGTCTCACCAGTGTTGGTATAATAAAACACACGACGCAGATGATGTCAACGAGCATGCAATCATCGATGGTACCCAGGGTGCTTTAAATCCCGGCCATGTACATTGTTTTGATCTACAGCACCCTCCTCAGGTTCTGAGAAACAGCAAGAGTCTCAAGACTTTCAAATGGGCGAAGTCAACGTTTGGAAAACGGTAACCTTTGCAAACATGTATAATAGTCGCCGGGACAGTTCAGCCGTGCACTTCGACTCCCTTATCATTGCTGACTCTGCATGACACAATATGTTGCTCTGCCACCTTACTCTGAGGGTGTATCAGAGCGATTGGAGCAGGACGTGGCGGTTGGGGTGGTGACAGGCACCGCACTCGACACCTTCCGCACGCTCGTCACCCAGCTGTACCACCCAGTGCTTCGCAGCCAATCTGACTGGGGGAAACTGAGCGGGCCGGAGCACGCGAAAAACACCGAGGCGTTTCTGATGGACGTCGGGCGGTTCGGCGCGGTGCTCACCGAGGCAGTGACATCTCTCGCCGCTAGAGTAGAGCTCCCCAAGCCAGACGCGCGGTGGATCAGCACGGTGGGTTTGAAACCGCAGGAGTTCTCACGGGCGGCTGCGGACTCCGAGTGTAGCGATCACATGGATGCGATCTTGGAGCTGTGGGTTGCGGTGACGGGGGCCGTGCTCGGAGAGTGTCAGAGCGGTGAGTCCTCTGCTGACGACAGCTACCATACCGGCAGCGCAGGAAAGAGTTTCGGCCGACAAAGCAGCAGTGGCGACGGCAGCGGCGCGTCTGCCGTGGCTCTTGCAAAGACGGATAGTCTCGTGAAGCAGGAGAGCGATGATGCGGGGCCAGACACGGAGCTGGGGTATTGGCGCCTCCGCATGAGCCGCCTCAACTCAATTATCGAGCAACTCAAGTCCAAGGCGTGTCGGTTGGTGTTGGGCGTCACCCTGGCGGCTCGAAGTAAATCGAACCGTGCGTGGAGACAAATCGACACGCGTCTGTCGGATGCTGTCAACGAAGCGGCGGATAATGTCAAGTATCTCGCCACATTGGAGGTTTCGCTGGCACCCATGTACGTCGGAACCCCGGCACAGGTGATCGACGGCCTACCCGTAGGGTTCCGGATCAAGACTGTTTAGTGCATAGGGGTTTGGGTTGAATGATGCCAAGTATACGAATTCGGGTTTGAGGTTTAGGGTGATGGGTTTGGGGTATAGGGCTAAGGCGTTCGGTTTTAGGCTGGAGGCTCTACGTACGGTTTGATCTCAGGAGTCTGCGATATAGGGTTTACGGCTTACGATAGACAATTTATGATATTAGATTCAGGTTTTGCCACCACTCACAATTTCCAATTTACCCGTCCGATTTTCTGCTTCTTGTTTGCTAGGGAATATGGCGTCATCAGCTCAGCTTTATTATTTTATATACCATCCTCCGTGTATTCCGTGCCTTACCTATTACAGATAATATCTGTTGTTCACCAAGGGGCGAGGACAAACAAGACGTCCAGGCCCTCTTGTTTAAACCTAATGTCGATACATTCATGATGACACAACGGAATGCTTACCCAACGTTTTCAGAGGCAGCTTAGGGTTTGCGAAGCGGTAGTTACCTGGCCGGACAGCATGAGAACTAATATACTGTGGTGTAACACAGAGGTAAAAAGACTCTGCCCATCAGGCGCTCCTCAACAACGTCAAGATGATGTATGCCATCGCGCGGTACTACAACACTCCCACAAGAATGACCCGCCTCTTCTACAAAATTACGAATCAGATGCTGACGTGCTGCATTAAGAACATCACCAAGCCCGGGGCTGTGCTGTGGCTACAGGACAAGACTGTTTTGATCGCAAACCTGCGCTCCACCGTCGCGCTGTATAAGTCATACAGGGACCAGTACGGGGCAGATCGGGAGAGTCTGGCAAAGCAGAGTCCACGGTCAAAACAGTTTGACTTTGACCCCGAGCGCATCTTTGGAAAGTTTGTGTTGTTCGTGAAGCGGTGCACGAAGCTGATTGACATGTTTAGTACGTTGCTGCAGTTCGAGACACTGGCGAAGCACACGCACATCGACGGCATGGGAGAGCTCATCGCAAACTTTTTCAGCATCATCGATCCGTTTAAGCGCAAATCGTACGATCTGCTCGATTTCCGCAACAATCAATACGACCGCGACCTCCTCGGTTTCAACACCCACATCCACGACCTTGATATCGCCCTTCAGGGGTTCATTAGCAACTCGTTCGAAACCATTAGCAACACCGAGACGGCACTACGACTGCTGGCGCAGTTCGAAGCTGTCCTGCACCGCGACGCCCTCAAGCAAGACCTGGATGATAAGGCCACTATCATTTTCCAGAACTACGGCTTAGAGCTCGAAGCGGTGCAGAAGCTTTACGAAAAGCAGAAGCACATTCCACCGCTATCCCGCAACGCCCCCCCCGTGGCCGGGGCTATTCTGTGGTCTCGGCAGCTGCTGCGCCGGATAGAGGAGCCGATGCACCACTATGCCAAGAATGAAGCCATCATGAAGAATCGCGAGTCCAAGCGAATCATCCGCACGTACAACCAGGTGGCCGCAGCTCTCGTCGTAGGGCAGCGGCACGAGCAAGACAGTTGCGATGCCCGTGCTCGTAAAGCTGAATCCGTGAGTCAATGCGATTTGTTCATGATGCCCCTGATAAAATCTATGCGATTTTACCCAGTTTTCTTGGAAAAAGTGAATGTATTTAAGTGTGTGGTTTGCACCTGCGTCACCCGAGTCTCTACATCGTGGCGTACGAGGCGCTGTGGCACCAGGCGTGGATACAGGGTGTGAAGCAAGCAAAGCAGGGACTGCGAGCCACACTGATAGTGAAGGATCCGAAGACGCACGCGCTGCTAGTGAATTTTGATAAAGATATCATGCAGCTGATTCGGGAGGCCAAGTACATGATTCGTCTGAACCTCGTCGTACCCCAGTCGGCGCTCATGGTGGGTTCCAGAGTGTCGACTTCCATCGTCCGTCGACCTCGTCTGTCTTAGATCCGCATGATTTCAAAAAAACAAATTTATTACAAATTTGAATATTATGCTGCACTTTGAAGCCTTGCAATTCCACACACGAATATATCCGAACGCATCGTGGCATTACGCTGCGGTGTTGGAACAGGAGGACAAGTTCAAAATGTATTACAACGAGCTTACATTCGCCATCAAGGAACACCACCGAGTCATAGGGTCGATCGCGCCCATTTCTCTGGCGCTGCTCGCGCCTCACCTCATCGACCTCGAGGGAGCTATGGGGCCGGGCATGACAGACCTAACCTGGACGAGTATGAATATCGATTGGTACCTCACGCGAATTCACAGTAAGCTGCGCGCATTCGAGGCGCTGGTGCAGAAGACCAACGACATGCTACACAATCGCATCGACGCCAACGTCAAGGAGGCGTCGCGCGTCGTCATGGTGTTACTTCCTTCGGACCAAAGCACGACACTTGAGGATTTCGTTGCCGGGCAAAATAAACTCATCAAGGACAAAGGCTCCATTCTTGCGGTAGGGTTATGTACATCGCATGTTCACTCTCAAATATGGTTTACGAGCTCATTTGAATGAGATAGTGAGTTGGTGACCCGACCCTTGAACCACAAACTTTGCAACGCTACGGGGTGGTCGTGTACCTATTACAATTAGCCCCGAATCATATTCGAACTCTCAGCGCAATCCATGTATTCGATGCGAAAGTGAACATTATCTCCAGGTGAAGAGCGATGAGGTGCGCCGGGCGTGCGACGATCTAGTTGAGATGATCGCGGTTTTCCCTCGAGACAACACTCAAGAGATGCGGGTAAAAGTGGACGCTGTCGCCAACTTCAAGGCGCACTACGCCCGACTAACGTACAGCGCTGTGCTTCATGCAACGCGCCAAACCATTGCGGTGCTGAAGGCACGGCTAGGTAGTCGAACATCAGGCGGGTTTCTGTTTCTCGAGAGACCCTTCTTCGACGTCAACGTGGAGCTCTCAGTGCCTTACGTGATGCTTAACCCACCTTTGGAAGACGTCCAGCGTGCTGTGAACGGCGTCGCCAAAAAGGTGCTCAAGGCGTCTTTAGAAATTACCCGCTGGGGCAACACGGACCTCAACGGCGACGAGGAGAATGTTCCAGGGGTAGACTACGATATGATCGGCACTGCTAGCTTTTACGACGAGATTGCGAGCGACATCGAGATCGTGAAGCTCGTGCTACTTCTCACGGTAAGGGGGCTCAGCCCAAGTGCACATCTATGGCGCACCACCCTAATGAGTCATACCCTAGGAGTATCTAGAAGTACTCAAAAGAGTAAGTGCGTGTTTGAGGCCAGCTAATCTACAAAGACTGAGCCCTAATCAAACGTAACCAAGGATACATCCAAGTGAGCCAAAATGTCTGGCATTCACCCCCATAGAGCTAAGTAAGCTGACGTCAAACCATCCTCATCCATAATTATACGTAAAGTGACCTTGCTCCCCATTCTTTGGGTCAAGCATGGTTGCGAACTCCCAACAAACCTCAACTTGACGCACACGAAGCGTCTTCGGCTTTTAATTGGATGCACGCCTCTGCTTCTCTTACAAGACGTAACATGTCGCCCCTCGCTGTCAGTCCAACCTACGAGACGGGGTCCATAGAGGGAACCAAACAGGAGGTGCAGAGCTACATTGCCAGGTTCAGGCCGTACGAATTCTTGTACCTGAAGAACTTGCAGCAAGCGTACGCGGATTTCGTGCAGCACAACTCGTCACTTGACGCGTTTGAATTGGAGCTAAAAACATACATGATGATCGAGCAAGACGTGCTCAAGTTTTCTCCAGTGCACAACATCGGGGCGCTGAGTCTTGACATGCAGCCGCTGAAAATGGCCTTGAAAGCAGAGGCGGCGAGGTGGAAAATCCAGTTTGCGGAGAACCTACACAAGCACGGCCTCGGACTCCTAGTGCGTATCATGCAGTACATGCGCGATACTACCCTTAGGCTCAACCGGAAGGTGGAGGATCTAGAAGACGTGCGGTTGGTCATGGTTATTCAGCAGGACATCCGGAGCAAAGAGGCCGAGGTTGACACCATCATGACGCCCATCGAGGATATTTACGCATTGCTGTCGAGGTGGGGAAAAAAGTTCACAATACAACTCGCCCTAGAGCCCTAGAGAGTGACCCTTGCTACATACATCCTCAATGCTTTGAACCTACTCAGTGCATACGCGGGTCAGCGATGGGGTCTTAGATGTCATTGGGACTTGTGACAGATCGGTCACTCTGAACGCGCTTCTAAAATCATGATTAACTCAAAACTTTCATTGGATCTTTTGCCACTGTGGAGCCGATTTTGGGAGTTTTGGGCTAATCATTTGAAATCGCGCCTTCAGTTAAATCACGTACCGGTACACGAAACGCACAGCGCTAAGGTTAGAAAAATCCCCCAATGACATCTAAGACCCCACCGCTGAACCGCATAGGCACGCTTGTGCAGATAGTGTGATCAGCTCAATCTGGTTGCTAATGGGGTTGAGCTAACCACCTGGACCCTGAACCCCGAACCCTAAATTCTATACCCTGTGTCTGACAGTTTAGATAGACGCTCACCTTCCGAACCGCTTTGCGGAACGTCTTTATTTTATTTTATTTTATTTTATTTTATTTACCCTCACTCGCTAATACAATCCTGAACCCTAAATCCCAAATCGTAAACCTATGGAAACCACAAACCCTCAACCCCAAACACTTAACCCTAAATCCTGAACCGTAAACTCGAAGTCCAAAACCCTAAGCACTAAGCCCTAAGCCCCAAAGCCTAATCCCCAATTCCTAAACCCTAAACCCCCAAACCCTGGTCCCTTACCCCCAAAATCTAATATCCCCGAAACCTGAACCCTAAACCATAAGCCTAACGTCTAAAGCCTAAAGCCTTAAGCCTTAAGCCTAAAGTCTACAACCTAAGGCCTGAACCCTGAACCCTAGAGCTTGAATCCTGAACCCTAAAGCTTGAATCTCGAACCTAAACCCTAAGCCCTGAACCCTGAACCCAAAAATATATAAACCCTAAACTCTGAATCCTAATCCCTATGCCCTATGCCCTAAACCCTAAAACCTAAAACCTAAACCCTAGACTCTAAACCCTAAACCCTAGACGCTAAACCCTAAACCCTAAACCCTAAACTTGCATTCCTAAACTCTGAACACAAATAAACGTCCCTTGAAGTGTGTCTAACAGTAGTGTGATGTACACCGGGACGGTACCGATGGGTACGAAGTGCGCGTGCCAGTGGAGGAGACTGATACCGTGAGCGAGCTTCACAAATCGTGGGGCCAAATGAATCTCCTGGCGGCATCTGTAGGGGAGAACCTGAGCCGCCTGCAGGTGGGTTTTAAGCGCGATCTCGTCAAGGAAGTAAAGCTCTTTGTCGTGGACTCGCTCGAGTTCCGAGCTGACTGGGAAGAGAACGGCCCGATGGTTCCAGGCGTAAAGCCCCTGGAGGCTGTGGAACGCCTCAAGGATTTTAAGCAGACGTTCGAGGTTGGGATGTGGTACACAAGTAGACTCGCCTCACACCGCCATTTGAAAATCAAGCGGCCTGTGACCCATACAGCCCTCCAGGGGCAGACAGCGTCGCATCGCATCGTGGTGATCTGACGCAGGACCCGGAGTGATGTACGAACCGTCCGTTTCCTATAATTCAACTTTTGAAGCATGGGATACGTGGGCCACCTACGTCAAGGTGTACAAGCGCAAGTGGACCAACTATACAAGCGGCGAGGAGCTCTTCGGGCTGCCCATAACTCGATACCCTGAGCTCGAGAAGATCGAGAAGGATCTGGAGATGTTGGGAAGGTTATACGAACTGTACACAAGCGTCATCTCCACAATCAATGGATACGCTGATATTCTGTGGGTAAATGTGGTGACCAACATCGAGGCAATGACGGAACAAGTTGCGCAGTTCCAGGCACAGTGCCGCAAGCTGCCCAAATCTCTGCGCGACTGGGAAGCCTACCGGGAACTTCGCAAGACAATCGACGACATACTCGAGCTTCTTCCGCTTCTTCAAGCTCTTTCCAGCCCCCACATGCGTCCCCGGCACTGGAAGACGATGCAGGATATCACTGTGGGGACGAAGGGTACTACAAACCGAAGCGTCGTCTTGAATGCTTCTTTTGCCTCGAGCCCCTGCCCTCATGCTAAGGAACGAGGGTGTGATTGTGCCAGCGTGCAAACCATTATAATCAGGCCGACTAACAGTCACCTACTGGCAGCCCCCATGCAACTTAAAAAAGTGTTAACACACTGAAGGATAACTCGATATACGTTTTAACCTATCATGCAGTCAATGTGTCATCTGCTATGACCTATCTACCCTTCTCACACTCACCCGTCTATTGAGCCAAGTCCTATGCCCTGAATACTCTCTGCACACACAGCATGAATCACGCCACTACGGCTTGGGGGGCACGCTTCAGCTGGTAGAGGACGTATTCAAGCTGCAGCACCTTCTGGATGCGCACCTCCTAGCATTCACGGAGGAGGTGGAGGAGCTGGCAGGGAGCGCCGCAAAGGAGGCACAGGTGGAGGCACGCCTATCTGCCATGGAGGTCGAGTGGGAGGCAGGGGAATTGACTCAGTATCATACACCATACGTTTACAGAGTGACCACACACCGCTGACATATTGTTACACCTTTATCTGAGCAAGCACGGTTCCCACCAGTGGCTGCACCTATTTACTCCTGCCATCTCGATGAGCTTGTCTAATTGATACATCCGCTCCTTGGAGTTTATATCTCACGGGATAGAATAATTACTACCACCCGACGTGTGCTCAACACGTCAAGCACATCTGTGTATTCTCTACTGATCACTTGAAGGATGTCCCGGTTTACGATTTCTCTCTAGATGTGGTTCACCCACGCAGCTAGCCAGCCTTGATGGACGTGGCTGGCAGTGCGTTGAGAAGTCAGAGGGTGCTAGCTGCAGTGTGTGTGCGACGGCCTTGCTCAGAGGACCAAGTGTTTATATTCAACGAGTTCAAGGGCAAAGGGCTGTGCGTGCTGAGCCCAAACGAGACTATCGAGCTGGTGGAGAAACTGGAAGACTCGCAGATGACGCTGGGATCAATGGCAACCAACAGGTACAGCGCACCCTTCAAGGACACGGTGCACAGCTGGATCGTCAAGCTCTCCACCGTCGGGGACATCATTGAGATGTGGCTCATCGTACAGAACATGTGGATGGTGTGGCTGGCTTCCTTTGAGACTCCGCGAACCTCTACACGGTCCGAGCCCCTGTCTATTCGAGCAAATAGGATTTTCAGACTGGTAGCACTGAAATGGTCGGTCGGCGGGAGCGGTATACCGCTCCCGCCGACCGACCGAAATTTTCGATCTCGGCCGGACAATTTCGATTTTTGCACTGAAGAATTCCTATAATGGTACAGAAGCTCGTTTTTTGCACTGAAAATTGTTTGAATAATTTTTGAATGGTATCGAAGCCAAATTTTGCCCTATTTGCTCGAATAGACAGGGGCACGAACCGAGTAGCTATGCATGTGCGTAATCTCGACGATGTCGAACTCTTGTGTGTGTGTGATTGCGTCGACTGATTCTGACGTACAATGGTAGTTTCACTTGATGTGGATGTGCCCTACAACGCGTACATGGACGCAGTTTTTAGGGGCGGCGACATTGTGAAGCAGCTGCCACAGGAGGCGAAACGCTTTTACAACATCAACAAGCAGTTTCTTAAGATGGTGGGCGTTGCGGTGGAAACCCGCATTGTCGTGGACACGTGCCACGGTGTGGATCTCAAGGTGTTGAAACCCTCCCTCCCTGTGCCTGGTGATGCTGGTCAAAAGCGATCAGCGATCCTCTGCCTGCCAATAGACTCAGACACACGTTGCATATGAAAAACTGAAAATACGCAGTTAGCTCTTTGGCATGCACACGATTACCTGATTCGCGTTGAGGCGGCGCTATACTGCGCCACTACGGCACGGTAACGAGCTGATGAAGCTCTTGCTTCCACATCTTTGGGAGCAGCTGGAATTGTGCCAGAAATCTCTCACTGCGTTCCTCGACACCAAGCGCGCTGAATTTCCCCGCTTTTATTTCATCTCGGACCCCACCTTGCTCGAGATTTTATCCCTCGGCTCGGACCCTCAATCTGTACCCCCGCACTTCCAGTCTGGCTTATTTGACTCTGTCACCTCGGTGGCGTTCGATAAGGCTGACAAGTATAAGATGTTGGAGATGTCCAGCCAACAGGGAGAAAGGGTGAAGTTTCAGAACATAACAGACGGCGTGCTCGTCGACTCCCCCCTTATGGCCAAGGGCAACATCGAGGTTTGGCTCCAGGCACTTGTAGACGGCATGCAAGCCACCGTGAGGGGAGTCATAAAGGTGGCATCGACCCACGTCAATGAGCAGGACCTTGAGACATTTATCTTCACACACCCGGCGCAGATTTCTCTCCTGGGAATCCAGTTCTTGTGGACGGGGGATATGCAGACTGCCCTGACTCAGAGCACCCAAGATAAATCGATTATGAGCAGGACGATGAAAAAGACCGATGCAATTTTAAAGGAAATGATCGTCATCACCACTCGGACGACACTCGGCAAAAATGAGAGAAAGAATCTCGAGACGTGCATCACTGTTCAGGTACACCAGCGTGACACATCAGAGGCAGGGATCGTGGCTCCCGACTAACATGTTATCAAATGAAATACTCAAGTAAACTTTAATTTAACACCAACTTTTATGATCACAGTTATTATATGTTGATTCGACGCGACGTGACTGATACGACACCAGGTGTGTGGCATCTGAACTTATATCAAGGACCTCCTTAAGAAGCAAGTCAAGGACCCCTCCGACTTTGAATGGATGAAACAGTGCCGCTTTTACTGGAGCAACGAGCGAGACACCGTCATCATTTCTATCTGCGACGTCGACTTCGAATATTCCTATGAGTATCTCGGCGTGAAAGAGCGGCTGGTGATCACCCCTCTGACAGACATCTGCTACGTGACGCTGTCCCAAGCCCTCGGCATGTTTCTCGGGGGCGCTCCAGCAGGCCCGGCGGGAACTGGAAAGACTGAAACCACCAAGGATTTAGGCAGCACTCTGGGCAAGTACGTTGTCGTCTTCAACTGCTCGGACCAGATGGACTACAAAGGGATGGGTAAGATTTACCGCGGCCTCGCGCAGTCCGG
>Ga0075108_10001377_pt1 | contig 11879 bp, 7 predicted proteins | sample AntAceMetag02UK1_FD_69797 | JGI IMG/M metagenome (GOLD analysis project Ga0075108, IMG submission 69797) | Saline lake microbial communities from Ace Lake, Antarctica - Antarctic Ace Lake Metagenome 02UK1 | ecosystem: Environmental > Aquatic > Non-marine Saline and Alkaline > Saline | place...
AAGAGGTGGTATCTATCACGGACTGGATATGTATGGTATTGTGAGAGGGTATACTGGGATGATCAATAATGATATAAAAAAAATGGATTCTCGGTCTGTTAGTAATATTGTTCAGCGGGGAGGTACTGTGCTGAAGTCTGCTAGAAGTATGGAGTTTATGACTCCGGAAGGAAGAAAGAAGGCCTACGAAAATTTGATGTCCCAAGGGATTGAAGGTTTGATAGCCATCGGAGGTAACGGAACCTTCACCGGAGCAGAGGTTTTCTTTAATGAATATGAGATTCCAACGGTAGGCTGTCCTGGTACTATAGACAATGACTTATATGGAACAGATTATACTATAGGGTTTGATACGGCAGTAAATACTTCATTAGAGGCCATTGATAAGATTCGAGACACAGCAGATTCACACGATAGAGTCTTTTTTATTGAAGTGATGGGACGTGATTCTGGTTATATTGCTATTCAATCTGGTATTGGTGGAGGTGCAGAAGTAGTTATGGTGCCAGAAACGCATACGCCGCTGAAAAAAGTGATATCTACTTTGAAAGATGGCTGGAGACGTTCAAAGTCTTCATCCATTATTGTGGTAGCTGAAGGAGACGAAGAAGGTCACGCTCCAGAAATAGCAGAGAAAATTAAAAAACAAGTTGGAGACAAGCTGGATATAAGAGTAACAACACTCGGTCACATTCAACGAGGTGGCGGACCAACGGCCTATGATAGGATTTTGGCTAGTAGACTTGGTCTAGGAGCTATAGAAGGATTGATAAATGGCGAAAAAAATGTCATGGCAGGTATTGTGAATAATAATTTAGTATTTACTCCTTTTATAGATACCATCCATAAGCCAAAACCAATTCATGAGGATTTGCTAAGAATGGTACATATACTGAGTACCTGATTAGACGTACCCCATAACTTTGTAAATAAGAAATCCTATCATTTCTTTATAGATTAAGTTGAAATCCTTGAAAGTGGATGCGTTGGGTACAAAGTCATATACATCCAAAGGCCTACTTTGATATAGAATATTTGTGGAAAATGTGGTGACTTCCATACCGTGCTTTTTAAAGCAAGCATCCGCTCTTTTCATGTGGTAGGCAGATGTAATTAAGATACAGGCTTCTTGGTCAAAGTGTTCCTCAAATATTAAGGAGGTGTTTCTTGCGTTTTCTGCCGTGTTTCTAGAGGTATTTTCTAAATAAATGTTTTCTCGCGGAACCTGATTTTGGAGCAAGTATGCTAGAGCATAGTCAATTTCAGTTTTTTTCTTTTTCCCTAAAATGGAAATGTCACCACCGCTAATGATAATAGTATCTATTTTACCTTTCTGATAAAGATGTAGTGTTTGCCACAGGCGGTCGCCAGAATTACCAAGACCTATGTTGTCTGGGAACTCGGAATAAGAGTCAATTAGCCCACCCGTTAATAGGATTCCGATTTTATGAGGTTTTACTATGTCAATTGCCACTTGTGGATACTCCCAGTGCCTGGCTATTTCATTGACAAAGGTTGGCATACTAAATAGATATGTTAATGAAAACGTAAAAAGGCCAAGCCATTTTCTTTTGGTATGATTTTTAATCTTTATGAGACTAAGGATAAGGATTAAAACTATTCCTGTAGGCAGAATAAGAAAGGAGAGCACTTTAGAGAGGATGTAAAACATAAAGAAATGTTAATATTGAGACTTTAATTTCGTTAATCTTTAAATTTGCCACTGTTTGAAATTACATAAATTAAGACATGAAAAGATTTACATTAAGTGCTATTCTTCTTTTTTCTATATTTTTTGCTGCTCAAGCTCAAAAAAATGACGCTTACAGTATAAAGGTAAAGCTAGAGGGGGGGCCTGCAGAAAAATATATTCATTTAGCCCATTTTTTTGGATACAATCAATACATCAAAGTAGATTCTGCGAAATTAGAGAAGGGCGTTTATCATTTTAGGGGAGAAGAGCCTTTAAAGGGAGGTATTTATTTGGTGGTTTTAAACGCAGCTAAATATTATGACTTCGCGGTTTCGGGGGGGGAAAACGATATTGTCATAGAGGCTGATACGGTTGATTTTGTAAAATCTGTGAAGTTTACCGGGTCGCCTGAGAATGATATTCTTTTTGGTTATCGCAAATTTTTGCAAAGCATGAATACGAAAGCCAGTACCATCAATGCCGCTATCCAAGCTGACAATCCTGAGGCAGGAAAAATCAAAAGAGAGAAGATGATGGCGTTGCAAACGGAGGTTTCAGATTATATTGATAATGTGCTTACCGAGAATGAAGGCACTTTTGCAGCAAAAATCATTGCTGCCAATAAAGAGATAGAAATTCCCAAAGAAATCCCTCTTAATGCAGATGGAACCAGGGATAGTACTTTTTCTTTTAGATATTACAAAGCTCATTTTTGGGACAATATTGATTTTTCAGATGCAAGAAACCTGAGAACACCTTATTTCTTAACCAAACTTGAGAAGTACTACAAAGACCTGGTTTATCAGGTCCAAGACAGTATTATTTCAGACTCCGATCGTATCATTGGTCTCTCTAAACAAGATACTGAAGTTTACAGATACGTTCTCTGGTGGGTGACCAATAAGTATGAGAATAGTGAAATAGTTGGTTTGGATGGTGTTTTTGTGCACCTAGCTGAAGAGTATTACTTAAAGGATGCCTCATGGCTGGATGAAGATCAAATTAAGAAGTTTCAGGATCGTGTTAAAATATTAAAACCACTTAGGACTGGTGAGGTTTTTCCTAGGCTCTTAGTTTATGACTTGGAAGGTAATCAACGTACAGCTCAAGACAGTAAAGGAAAATACACTATCGTTTATTTTTATAGCCCAGACTGTGGCCACTGTAAAGACTCTGCACCAGAATTGGTAGCGTATAATAAGAAGGCCAAGGCAAAAGGTATAGAAATTTATAATGTAGCTGTGGACTATGAAGAGGAAAAAATAAAGGAGTTTGTAGAGAAATACCATACAGGCGATATGCTTAATCTTTGGGATAAAGGGCATCATTATTATTTCAGAGAAAACTATGATGTGTACGCCACACCTACTTCTTATATCCTAGATTCTGAGAAAAGAATTATAGGAAAAAGAATCCCAATTGAAGAATTCGACCGTTTTATTGAGTTTCATGAGAAACAATTGAACAGAAAAAGCCAAGGGAAGTAGATTTCGCTATGCCAAAAGTGATTTTAGAGCCGCTTATTTTAGCGGCTCTTTTTTTTGCGGTATTCCCTGAATTGGATTTATTATCTTTGAGGAAATCTTTAACACATCCATTTGAGACTTTTAATTATCTTTCTTTCTATTTCTATTTCATCTTCCTGCCAGCCTCCAAAAAAGGACGGCATGGAGGAGACTCCACTCAGTTTTAAGGATTTGCTGGTTCAGATAAGACAAGAACGCATAAGTCCAGAAAATGCTGAAGTGAAGTTTGCAGAGATAATGGCAGAGTTAAAAGAAAAGTACCCTAGCCCGGCTTACGATTCTCTAAAAATGGATTTGGTTTTTCCTTTAAGAAAGAAAAACTATAGGTCTGTAGGAGGAAAAGGTAGGGGTTTTTATGGACGACATTTTGATTTGTTTGATCATTCTATAGCCAAGAGTCATCCAGCCCACGATATTTTCATTTATGATATAGACCATGATTGTAGAGAAGATACCAGTAACGAATATGTGGACGTTTTGGCTGTTAATGACGGGGTAGTTATTGCGAGGGAGACAGAGTGGACTGAAGAGACGGGTTATAAAGGAGGAAACTATGTATGGCTTTATGATTTTGTTTCTGGAGGAGTTTGGTACTACGCACATCAGCGAAAGGTAATTGTGGTAGAAGACCAAATTGTACAGCAAGGTGATATTTTGGGGCAGGTGGGCAGGTCTGGTTTTAATGCTAAGACTAATCGCTCAGACACACATTTACATCTTATGTTTTTAAAGTTAGATGAAAACTTTAAACCTACGGCTGTAGACCATTATCCCTGGTTAAAGAAGGCGAGAACCGTATATGATGCTCATATTTCTACGCATTTTCCAAGAAAAACGCTTAATGCCCATATTATAAGCAAACCATCCTTTAAGTTTTTTTCTAGCTCTTTTAGAGACTTGAAATTAGACTAGGCCTCATTTGTCTTATTGCCGACTAAGGAAAACCCAACATATAATAGGAGGATTAAAGGTACTGCCGTCACTTGAAAAACAGCTATTAATGCTATTGATGCAATTAAGAAAAGGTACCTCATCGAATTTGATGCCCAAGAGAAATTTTTAAATTTTAGGGCAAGCATGGGTAGGTCAGAAATCATTATGATACTTATCAAAATAGCATAAGTGCCAAAAATCAGGGTAATTAAATTGCCTTCTAAAAAACTATAGCCCTCCGCTAGAATAAAAGGGAAAGAGGCTACCACCATGGCATTGGCAGGAGTAGGCAGGCCTCTAAAACCGTCTGATTGTCTGTCGTCAATATTGAACTTAGCTAGCCTAAGTGCAGAAGAGAGGGCAGGGACTAGGGATAAGTATTGCAAATAGCCGTCATCGGCCATCATATAATACAAAATGAAAGAGGGGAGCACCCCGAAGCTTACCATATCTGCGAGTGAATCTAATTGCTTTCCAATATCAGAGTAGGAGTTAAACATCCTAGCTACAAAACCATCTAAAAAATCTAGAATAAGAGCAATGAATATAAAAAACCCAGCCTCCTGAAGCCTTCCTTGGCTGGCTGCAAGAATGCCAAAAAAGCCACAAAGAAGGTTCCCTAGTGTAATGATATTAGGAATAGTGAATAATTTCATATTAAAAAAATGGGTTAGACTTTTTCTCCTGTCCAATGGTAGTTTCCTCCATGTGACCAGAATATACCGTATAGTTATCTGGTAGGGTGAAAAACTTTGTACGAATACTATTCATAAGATCGTCTGTATTACAGAACGGCAAATCTGTTCTTCCAATACTTCCTTTGAAAAGGCAATCTCCACCAATGATATATGCCTCTGCATGATTAATAAAAGCGATGTGGCCCGGAGCATGACCAGGTACAAAAATTACATCCAACTTTGTGTTTCCAAAGCTAAACGAGTCCCCTTCATCTAAAAACTCATCTGCTTCCACCGGCTCATACCCTGGTATGCCCCAAATTTTACATCTGGTTTCTACGTCTGCTAAAATGGGTAATTCTAACCTATTGATATACATCTTAACCCCATATTTTCTTTTGACATAAGCACTCCCAAAAACATGGTCAAGGTGAGCATGGGTTTGAAGTAGGGCCTTAATTGTCAAGTCTTCCTTCTTGATGTATGCGTTTAGTGTTTCTTTTTCGGCCTGTGATAGGCAGCCAGGGTCTATGACGATGGCCTCTTTGGTCTCGTCTGAAATGACATAAGTATTCTCAGAAAATGGAGAAAAGGTAAATTTCTTTACTAGGTGCATGTAACTTTTTTAATTATCTACGTCAAAGCAACAAATTAACAAAAGGAAACGTGCAAACAGCGTATAAAATAGAGCATTTGTTATTCCTGAAATGAGTAGTGTACAAAAGCTGGGGAATGCATGCTTTGATCATAAATCTAACAAAGTTTAAAAAAGAAGAATTCAAACCTTCGCAGGGCTCTGAATTCCCTCCTAAAAACTTTTATTTTGGTAGGGTGAGACGCTTCACTTAAAGGATTCTGACAGGCATTGGTTATTCTGGTATCAAACTTTTAAGAATAATCATGTAATGATTCTCAAAAGTTAGTGCTTTGGAGTTGAATGATTTAAATCCAGCCTATCTTACGTTCTCATGCCATTTGGCTAATCTTTCTAAACAATAGACTTATTAGAAACCTCTGCCATCTTATTTCCTAAACTATACGCTTTTTTCAATATCTGGATAGCGGTTCGAATAATAGTGCCCTCTTAGGCCTTTTACATAGCACGGATCTAGGAGTTGTTTTAAGCTATTACAATAGTTTAGCATTGCAGGCTCATTCTCCTTACCTTCTCAATGACGTCACTTTCGTTGTCTAAGGCCTCCGATCGATACTTAGTCCTCAACTCTTGCACAATAATCCCAAGCTAATTTTTTGTCCATGAAAATGGCCGCGATACTTTGGTCAAGAGAATTCTTTCTAAATAGCTAGTTCCATCTCCACCACCATACTTTGAGTTTCTTACGTTTAGGCTCTAGAATCTTCGTGATATCAGCAGTTTTAGTTCCTGCTATAATACTCCCTTTCTTACTCTTAGCGGCTTTGTTGGTCAGCTTTCTATCTGAAGACTAGTTTCGTTTATAGATAGATGTTATCCCAAATTTTGTGAATAAAACAACTATTCTTGGGCCCTTAGCTTTTTAAATAACTTAAATGTTTGTACTGTCGTATCTTACCATCTAAACCGAAGAGATTGCCTATCGTTTGGACATCAACGGTCTGTATATTTATGGAGGTCTTTTAAAAAACGGCAAACTCCGTTGTCGATCGAGTGCCGTTTGCTCGAATTTATAGTTTCTTGTTACATTCTTATTGTCCTCAAGGTTCTTACATTTCCGACCCCTAATATGAATAAAGACCTCTTAATGAAGAGTCAGGGAATCTTAGATTGTTACATCATAAAAGAAGCCTTTTGAATTAAGTTTTAAAGGTGATAGCCCTCTAGGAATCTCACTTTTTCAACTAAATGTAATCTTAAATATGCCAGACTCTTCACTCTTTTCTACTTGCTTATGTTGAAATTAGCTACTAAATAATTCCTGTGGTAATTGCTTCACAAATCTCTCCAAGTTTGAATTTGTTTTTTTTGTTCCAACTTCAGAATTAATCTATAATACCAGAACCTTTGTTTTTGGTACCCCATTAATTACCGTTGGTCACCTAAAATTGCAACTACTAAATAAGTTATTGCTTTTAATTTTCGCAAAATAAGAGAATTAGCTATTATAGCATCGGCTAAATAATAATGACCAATTAGAAATGAGCTTACCCAACCACTCCATTGAAGAATGGAGGAGAATTAGCATTGATGTACCTGACATCGAAAATCCACCACACTATGAAGTTTCTTCTTTTGGAAGACTAAAAAGTTTTCAAACTTCTGAAGACGGAAAAATACTGAGGGGGTCGGTTATTCAAGGATACCGTTCTTTGAATATTCGTTTATCCAAGGGTAAATCTTTCAATAGATATATTCACAAATTGGTAGCAGAATTCTTTGTAGACAAGGGAGACGATTCGAAAATCTTTGTGATACACAAAGATTTTGATAAGCTAAATAATATTTATAATAATTTAGCTTGGCATACTAAAGAGCAAATGCTGGAGCATAACAGGAAGAATCCTAACGTGATTAACAGGCCTCGTCCTGTTAATTCTAAGAATTATAAGCTTAATGAGTCTAAGGTTTTGATTATTAAGAAAATGCTCAAGTCTGATAAATCAAGACTAAAGATGATTGCAAAACAGTTTGGAATTACTCATACGCAGCTAAACAGAATTAGATCTGGTGAAAACTGGGGGCATGTAAAGCTTAAAGAAGAGGATTAGCCTACTTTGTTTGCTTGTTTGCTAGTGGAAGGTCCACGTAAAAGGTGGTACCTTCTTCCATTTCTGTTTCAAACCAAATGTTTCCTCCGCTGTGCTCTACACCTCTTTTTGCCATGGCTAGCCCAAGGCCAGAACCAACTACTTTAGTGCTGAAATTAGGCATGAATACTTTTTGGTGTACACTATCCTCTATACCGCTGCCGTTGTCTTTTACTTCAATAATGGCAAATTTCTCTTTGTCGTTTCTATAGACTTTTACCTTGATAGCAGGTTTTCTTTCAGGGGGCACAGACTGAATCCCATTGATGATCAGATTAGTAACTACGCGATTAATGAGCTGGTGATCGCTTCTAACAAATAAGTCTTTTTCTTCAGCTTCAATGGTCACATCCACTTTATTGTTCTGTGCATAGAGGTAAGCTGTTTTTTTAACCAAACTTGATAAATCAAAAACCTCACTTCTAGGTACTGGCATTTTGGCAAACTCTGAGAAAGAATTGGCAATTTCTGAGATATTATCAATTTGCTCTGTAAGCGAACTTAGGGCCCTTTCTATTCTTGGCTGTGCTTTTTCATCCAAAGAAGGAAGAGTACGCTGAAGCTGTTGAATAGATAGCTTCATGGGCGTAAGGGGATTTTTTATTTCATGAGCTACTTGCTTGGCCATTTCTCTCCAGGCAGACTGCTTCTCACTTTGTAAAAGTGCATCTTTGCTGTCTTCGAGCATCTTTACCATATTATTATAGGAGCTTGTTAATACGCCTATCTCGTCATCGGCCTCCCATTTAATTGGCTCATTTTCTCTATTTAAACTCGTTTTCTTTATTTTTTGAGCCACCATTTTCAGGGGATTCGCGAGTTGGATAGAGGCGAAATAAGACACCACTAAAAGAATAAGGAAAAGAGCTATGCATATACTGAGTATAGTGGTAAATACCTCCTTTAGTTGTTTCTCTAATGTGCTAGAAGAGTCAAAGAAAGGGATTCCAATAACACCAAGTCGCTCATTTTGATTATCTCTAATACTCAAATAAACGGCCTTATAGGTTAATTCTCCGAGTGACTCATTGGCCAAGATTTGATTTTCTTTTTCTTCTATTATGCTCTGATAGGCTATAGGATTTATTCTATCAGACAGTAGGTTGTAATCATAAATTAAGGGCCTAGAGCTGTAAACTAGCTTACCGTTCAGGTCGAAATAGTTGATATCCGATTTGGTATCCTGTGCCAGCTTGTTCACTTCCTGCTCAAAGAATGCCATGCTACTTTTTCCCTCTTTAAGACTCTGAAGGTGGAGTCTTACCGTAGAACTAATATTCTGAGTATTCTCCAAATAGAAATTTCCTTGAATATTCAATAATGTACTCTGTATTACACCAATAATGGCTAATAATATCAGTATGAAGGGAATTAAAAAGGCGGCGTTTAAGTAAATCTGAATTTTGGTGGAAAAATTCATTTTTAGCCTCCAAAGTCCTGTTCTTATGGCATAAGAGACAATAATTACAGAAATAACCAAAACCAGAATGAGGTAAAGGAAGGAGAAGTCAGAAAGTAGCGATTCCCAAAAATGATTCTCAGAAGAGATAAGGATTTTCCGTCCGTTCTGGCTCCGAACGGCTAGGTGGTCAAAATCGTCTAAATGGAGACCTTCTGTATATAAGAGAGGATTTTCAAAAAACGAGGCACTGATGGTTTTGGAGTAATTAAACTTCCCTGAAGTATATAAAAGTTTATTGTCAGGATCAAAAATGGCGTAGCTGTACATTTCAGAATCGGGATTCTGAACAAACTTCTTCTCCATGAGAAGCTCAGGATAAACACTCACTGCAAAGTTATCTCTTTGACGTAGGTCCAATAATACAGTTCCTTTCTTACCCGCTAATGGTATGAAAACAACGTATTGTTTTATAAACTGAACACCAGTTTCATTGATAAAGAAAATATTGTCATTCTCTGTCTTAAAACGGTCAATTTTATATTTTTCTTCTAATGAAGAAAGGTTGGCCGAACTTCCGGAGATATTGGCTTGAGTACCCAGTGAGTCAAAAACTAGGATTTCTGTATTGTATTTGTCAAAGTATAGATCTAGGTGATTTTCTTTAATTAAATTGGAGATATATTCTTTGGCTAAACGCTCTCTTTTTATGCCCTTTTGAATGCTAGTATCTGTCTGAACTCCCACTATTACTTTGGTAAGGAGTCCCTCGCCTAAGGCATCGTTTTCCGCCAAATATCGTAGGCCATAGTTCTGTTTGTCAAAAACACTTTTCTTAACCGTTTCATTTCTGATAATCTGTACAGCTAAAAGGGAGAATACAAAGGCCGCGAGGAAGAAGTAGATGGAAGTTTGGTATCTAAAAGTGTATAAATAGCGGGGTAACTTGAAATAATAGACTATAAAGAAGTACAAGGAAATCAATAAAAATATCCACCAGTTCTGGCCCAGATAGATAAGCAAAAATGTGGAAAGCAAAACGCCGTATACCCAATGGAAAAGACCTGATTTTCTTGATCGATTCAGTCTCAGGAAGATGCTAATGAGAACCTGTTGACTTAAGAAAAAGACGATAGCCAAAAGAACAAAGAAGAATAAAGTGGCTATTTTAAGCGAATTAAATGCTGTGCCAAAAGAGAGTTCAAGCAGATAGGATGAATTCTCATATAGAGAAGAGAGATATTTAAAAGCATAGTAGGTGATGCCATTTGAAACAATAATCATCAATACGGATCCAAGACTTTTAACAAATCTCTTTGACTTTAGTAATGCCCTGTAAAACCTGAATTTGTGTAGATAGTAGGCTATAAAGGAGAAGAAAACGGTTAGTAACAAGGTATTAAGAAGTAAGTCTCCAAGAGAAGGCGAAAGCCTATTGATTGCAAAAAATTTAGGGTTGAAAATATCCGAATCATTGAACGCAAAGGGGATGCTATTTGACAGTAAAAACCACCTAAAGAGCAATAGGTATGCTAAAATTAACGCTGCCGCCACTTCAAGCCTTCTCTTGCTAATAAGACTCTTTAGTATGACAAGGAGATAGATTCCCAAGAAAATAAGAGATAGACCCAAAAGCCAAAGAACCTGAAAGGGCACTTCTGGAGAGTGGAGGTTTTCTGCCCTAGGAGGTACCACAGAAAATAAAAAACGTTGCTGCTCATCATGAATGTTTAGATAAGCTCTATCGCTGGCGGTGTTTTCAATTGTCAAAGGACTCGTAGGAAAAATGCCTTTATCAAAACCAGATTTTAGATAATCGTTTTCATTTCTAAATTTTTGATAAACTGGGACAAGTGCTACCAGTTCTAGTTTTTCTTTGTTGTAGTAGAATATCTGTTTTTTAACTAGTGAAATATGATTATTCTTTGCCAATAGGGCGTTTGCGAATAGGTCCTTTACCCAATCATATTCTGGAATGTATCTGTGGTCTGACCAATAAATAAGCTCTCCTTCGTTAAAGATATAATAGGGGTAGTCTGAGGCTGAGGGAAGATTTAGTTCAGCAAAATTTACCTCTTCGCTTTTCTGAAATAGGCCAGTTACCTCGGTAAGCTCTTGGTCTGCTTTTTCTAGGCTCACAAGAACCTTCATCTGCACTGCGGCACCGTAATGCTGCTCTGAAGCTTGGGGGGTATTTCTTTCAAAGAGGCTTGTGCTCAAAAAGGTCAAGAGAAAAGCCACCATGGACAGAATTAGGAATATATGTCTTTTAAGAAAAGTCAAATAATGCTCAATTTGAGGTGTATGTATCCAACCTTTAAAAGAAAAAATCGTGCCAAGGAACTAATGAAACGTAGGAATTGTGAAATAGATTTCAACTGTGTTCGGAAAGATTCTGGATAGATATTGAGAATTAAACTTAGGAAAAGTTTTAGAGCGAAAAATAATGTCGGAGATTGAGGGTCTTTGCTAGTATAAATATAATAATGACGGATTTTTTGAAAATTATAATTCCCTGTGCCTTGCTTTTGGCTGGTATGTATTTGTTCGCTAAAAGCTTTTTGAATAAACAGATAGAACAAAGAAAACTGGAACTGAATAATGCAAATAGTGAGTCTATTTTGCCCACTAGGCTACAGGCTTATGAGCGTATGACACTCTTTTTAGAAAGAATTACGCCTAATTATCTTCTTTTAAGACTTTATGAGCAGTCTGTTCACGTGAACGATTTTCAAGCAATTTTGCTAAAAGAAATCAGGGAGGAATATTACCATAACCTAGCCCAACAAATATATATATCGCCAGAGACCTGGGACGAGATAAAGGGAGCCATGAATGAGATGTTGACTTTAGTCAATCAATCTGCGGCTGAACTAAAGCCAGACGATTCGGCCATTAATTTATCA
>Ga0075108_10001381_pt1 | contig 11855 bp, 10 predicted proteins | sample AntAceMetag02UK1_FD_69797 | JGI IMG/M metagenome (GOLD analysis project Ga0075108, IMG submission 69797) | Saline lake microbial communities from Ace Lake, Antarctica - Antarctic Ace Lake Metagenome 02UK1 | ecosystem: Environmental > Aquatic > Non-marine Saline and Alkaline > Saline | place...
TAATACTCCTAGGTGGCATAACTGGCCATAAGTTGGAACCCCATTATATGTAACTCTTCTTTTAGTTCTGAAGAACGCATATGACTTTCACTCGCTTTTCTAATTTCCCAAGGTATTTTTGGACTATTCCCAAATAGTTCAAATTTAACGGTATCTTGAGGTTTAACTCCTCATAGATATTGGCTGATTTTAATAAGGACTTCTCAGAAAGTGTGTAATCGTTAGTACTGTAAAAGTAAATCCCTTCTGCTAAAATGGCCTGTGTTTGAATCGGCTTGGGCATCTTACTGCTTGATTCAATTAAAAGAGTGTCAAGATATTCTTTTGCTTTTTCAGGATTATCGCGAACAAATAAATTGAATAATTCAAACAAGGAATTTAGTCTGATAGTGTCCTGTTGAGAAGGCAGTAATTGCTTAAGGCTGTCAATCTTTTTTTGGTCTTGTGATAGAACTAAATTCGATAGTAACATGAAAATGGCAATAAGTATTGGTCTCATAATCTATAATTGGATTTAAAGCAAGGTAACAATTATAACTACCGAAAAATATGATCCAACAATGGCAAAAAAACCTTTATCCATAGAAAGTCCATGGTATTTTGATTCATAAAATGATTTTTTTTGCTAATTAAGAGTTGATTTTATTGGCTTAAGACGATTTTTATATTTTTTAAAAAAAGCAGTTGTCCATACCTAATTTTGTTAAAATCTATACTACCTGTCCATACTTTGTCCATGCCCAAAATTAGTTGTGGGCTTGTTTTGCTTCTAGTTTCGTAGTGTTGAATCTTTAAAACTAAGAAATTATGAAAACAAAAAAAGCGATTTTAAAGTACGCATGCTTGTTGGGGCTTAGCCTTGTATTGAGTATAGGGTGCAGTAAAGATGAGAATAGTATAACCGACCCAACGGGTACGCCTACGCAAGAGGAAACTGCAAATTTCAACGCATTACTAGCCAGTCTTACTCAATTTTCACAAGAAGATGAATCATCAGAAGAATTAATTGAAGAAGAAACCCCTGAAAGAAACCCCCAAGATGAAAGTCAAGAGTGTGTGATAAAAAAATACAAAGAGGCTCCAGGCTTTGACCAATTGCTTTCTCTCGACCCAACAACAGAGGTGATTTATCCTGGAGCCGTGCTCAAAGGGGAATCTATTCCAACAGGCGAATATATTGGTATTAATGGAGGGCGCGCAACTATAACCCTATCTGTTTCTTTAGAGAATATTAATGGCAAATCTTCTGTAGACCGGTAAGAGAGGGTGTTAACAGCATATTGAAGCAAGGAGTTACTGGCTCAACAGCTGCAAAATTGAATTTTACTATTGAAGAAGTTTATTCTGAACAGCATTTGAACTTAGCTTTAGGAGCCAATTACCGAGGCAAGAATAAAGAAGTTTCGGCTTCTTTTAATTTTTCCAATTCAGCGTATAATCATAAATATATCATCAAGTATTTTCAAGAATATTATACCATTGATTTGGACTTGCCTGCAAATAATAATCCTGGATCATTATTTACGAATTTACCGGAGTTAAACTCTACGAGTCCTGTAATTGTATCTTCTGTTAAATATGGTCGTATGATATTTTATACTGTTGAGTCCAATGAAAGTCTTACCAATGTTCAAGCGGCCTTTAATGCTTCTTTTGCATCAGCGGATGCCAATGGAAATGTAGAATATCAAAATATCATTAATAGCTCAAAGATTGAAGCCTTGGTTATTGGTGGAAGTGGGGCCGATGCCGCAGGTGCAATTGCCGGACCAGCTGGCGTATATGAGTATATTACCAACGGAGGTAACTACTCAAGTGATTCTCCTGCGGCACCCTTATCCTATACTTTGCGTTTTATTAGGAACGATTTTCCGGTTACCAGAATTGTTTTGAGTAGTGAGTACAATATTAAGGACTTGTTATGAAGCTTATCAAAAATTCGGGATAGAAATTTACGGGTTCAATCACTGGGATAACGCAGATGATAATGGCGAATTAGATATGTTTGGCTCTATGAGTGCTGCTGTATATCCAGGTGGTGAAATTAAAGGTCGTGTATCTTGGTCTCAGGGTGCTGACCCTGCTTTATTAATAAATGAGGGTGTTTTTTATAGAATTGCCAGATCTTAATACAGATTATGTAAGATTACAGGCTAAATTTACAGAGGTTGATAATGCATTGATTGATAGTAAAGACGATTATCTGGGTAAACTTGATGAAGAGATATTATTAAAAGATATCCCAAATGGTAAGGATAACTATCGTCGCTATTTTTTACAAGATGTTCCAGGTAGTGACATGAGGGTATTTTTCTTTGTTTGGAGGGTCTATTAAAAGCATCGGATTGCATTAAAATAGTCGGCACCTAAAGTTGTAGATTCAACAACTTGGTGTCGGCTGTTGTTTTAAAAGTATTTTACTGTCATTCCCGCGCACATGCTGAGCTTGTTTCCAGTAAACGCGAGAAACTTTTTATCCAGCCTAGATGTATCATTTCCCCTTTCGTGCTTGGTAAAATTTTAGAGATGAACTGTCACTTCGAGTGAATTTTCGAGGTACAAGATAATCAGTCGAACTGACAATTAAGTTTTCATTGGATAGGTTTTAACAGATAGATGGGTCGCGAAATGGACATTCGCGTAGGCGTGAAGATTCATTTAATCGTATACGATTATATGTAACTATTTGAAATTCAAATGATAAAAAACTATTTCGACTTTTCAACCAGCTCCAACTGCTCCACACTCACGTTAGTTGTAAACATGCCATAATTAACGGTTGCCTTACCTTTTTCAAGCTTATCAATGCTACCCACAGCTTTGCCATCATGCATGCGGACACGGTCATTTATCTTAAAAACGGGTCTTGGCTTGTTCTTTTCATTTTGAACGGCCTTTTTATTTTCTACCTGCTTTTTCTCACGGATGACCTCTACTTCTTTTTTTACCTCTTGGGCCACTTGGGCTTGTTTACTGCGTTCTGATTTAGCTTCCTTGGATGTTTTTTTCTTGCGCTTGCTGTTTTCGGTCTCTACGAGGCGTAAGAGTTCCGAAACCAAAATTCTTTTTTTGTTATCCTGAAAATAGTTGTCCGCCGCAACATTTACCTTGTTCCCCAACTGAATCATACGCTGGTCGTGGTCGTAGAGCTCTTGGTAATTCTCAAGTTTCGACTTTATCTTGGCATTTAGTTTTTCCAATTTAACAGCCTCTTCTCTAGCTTTCGTCTCTTCTTCCTGCAATCTGGAGCCAGTTTGTGCCATTTTACTGCGTTCTTTCTGTAGTTTGGCTATGGTGGCATCAAAACGGACTTTACCTCGTTCTATCTTCTTCTTTGCCTTGTTGATGAGCGAGTAGGGGATGCCATTTTTTTGCGCCACCTCAAAGGTAAAAGAACTGCCTGCCTCGCCCAGAACCAATTGAAACGTAGGTTCTAGCGTTGTGCCATTGAACAACATGTTGGCATTGCTCATGTGTGGCAGTTCGTTGGCCAAGGCTTTAAGATTGGCGTAGTGGGTGGTAATTACGCCATAGGACTCCCGTTCATAGAACACTTCCAAAAAGGCTTCTGCCAAAGCACCGCCCAGTTCTGGGTCGCTACCCGTTCCAAATTCGTCTATTAAAAACAACGTACGGTTATTGCAACGCTTTAGAAACTGGTTCATGTTCTTAAGCCGATAACTGTATGTACTTAAATGATTTTCAATAGATTGATTGTCTCCAATATCCGTTAATATGGTATCGAAGAAACAGATTTCGCTGCGTTCGTGTACCGGAATCAACATGCCGCTTTGCAGCATCACTTGTAAGAGTCCGATCGTTTTTAAGGTAATACTTTTACCACCGGCATTAGGACCAGAAATGACAATGATCCTATTTTCATCATGCAGTTCTATGGTCTGCGGATGGGTCTTTTCGTTCTTGCGTTTGTTGTTCAGGAACAACAGCGGATGATAGGCATCTTTTAGATAGAGTCTGTTACCGGTGTTCAATTTGGGCAGTAATGCATTAATATCCTGCGCGTACTTCGCTTTTGCTGCTGTAACATCAATCTGTGTCAGATACTCCTGATATTCCCTAAAAGGAACTCTAAAGGGTCGAATTTGGTCTGTGAGCTGCTTTAAGATGCGCTGCACTTCTTCTTTTTCCTCGAACTCCAGATTGTTCAATTCCCGACTGTATTTCAAAGCGGCCTCCGGCTCTATGTAGACAATACTGCCCGTTTTGGAGGTGCCCATGACCGTGCCTTTTACTTTTCTACGATACATAGCCTTTACGGCAAGCACACGTCGGTTTTCTACGACGGACTCCCTGATATCATCCAGATAGTCGGATGTTTGGTAAGTGGCCAAGGCCGAACCAAAACTCTGGCTTATTTTTGCACGGGCGTGGTTCATTTGCCTTCGGATGCTCAAAAGCGCGTCCGAGGCGTTGTCCTTTACCTCCCCAAAACGCTCTATGACGCCATTGATGAGCGCTGGAATTTCAGTATTAGGTTCCAACTGTGCTGCGGATTCATGCAGCAACGGAAAATATTCCTTGAATTTTTTAAAGAATTTCTGATGGGTGACGATGGAATCACAAATACTGGCAATACGCTTAAAACCCTGAAGCTCCAAGGTGGTATTCTCTATTTTCAACAACCGCAATTCCGAATTGATGGTGTCAAAACCGTGATTGGGAATCCTATTATCGCTGATGAAGGAGGATAGGTATTCCGAGGTTTTACCAAGCGAATTCCGTATGTCCGCTTCCTCAGAAAAAGGAATTATTTCTAAGGCTATTTGTTTGCCCAACTCTGTATTACAGCGGGCGGCCACCTGTTGTAAAACCGTTGGAAATTCTAAATCTTGTAGTGTCTTGCTCTGTATGTTCGCCACGTAGTTGTTTAATTGGCTGCAAAGGTAAGGATTGGGAGTGAGATTGGGGTATTAGTGCCAATGGTTATGTTTCAGGATGCTATATAATTATTCAAACAAAAATCAATTTAAAATCAGACACCTATTACCATTCCTGCTTATTACAGTAAAGGTCATAGAGCGATTTTAACTTAGGGTCGTCAAACGCTTTAGTTATGGGGTCAAGTCCATCTGCATATCCTATGATTTCTCCATTTCTAACGATAATATTCAGTCCGTTTTACTCCCATTCGGGATAAAAGGTAACCAAACCAAAACGGTGTTCCCAAATCCTTGGAAACAGGCAACTAAGATATTCGGCCTTACCGAGGGTATTTCAACAATCTTCATTGGAATGAATTTCAAATAGATCTTGTTGTCTTTTTTTGTTCAAAGCTTGGAATTTTTCTAAGGACATCAAACCATTTTCATACTTTTCATCTTCAATAAGGGTGTAGGAGACCAACTCTCCGTACCGGTTAAAGCTTTTCCAAGCGGTTTCTTTTACAAGATCAATTTGAGATGATGGCAGAGCAATCAAATCATTTAGCATAGCTATTATTTTATCTGAAATTCCGTCCTTCTCGTTTACCGCTTCCGGCTTTTCGGGAATAATTCTCATTTCTACATCTTTGCCGAACAAAGAGCTATATATGCTGAGCACATACTCTGCTGCCTCCTCGTCGAACGAAGCATTATGTTTAAAATATTCTTTTTTAATCATATCCTAAGTTGAAGAGCAACAATCATTTTCTTATTAACCTAATAGTCATAAAAGGCAATAGTACTAATGGGTAACGGCTCATATTTCATCATACCTTTTTATGGAAAAAACTTTTAAAGGCATCCTTTTATTTTATAATTTTCATTGTAGGCTTTAGGGTTGTCCTCTTTGTTAAATTTGGGAGTAAAATTGCAGGCCACTACCGCTCAAAAGTGGTAAAGGCCTTTTTGGAACGCAACCCAAGGGCGCAGATCTTGTTCCTGCCCCCCTATAGTCCGAACCTGAACATAATAGAGCGGCTATGGCTCATAATGAAGAAAGAGGTCGTCCACAACAGGCACTATGAAAAGTTCAAGACCTTCAAGGAAAACATAATGGGCTTCTTTGAAAAGGAGACATAGAAAAAACCATGCTATGAAAAGATACTCGCCCCGAATTTTCATATAATCGAACCGGATTTTTCGGGCTTTGATTTGGCATGAGTATATATAGCTCATTATTAAAATAAAAGGGAAACTATATCCAAATCAATCAAGATTTCGAAAATAATATCTTTGATGTTTTGATGATAGGTTCTTTAAAATTGTTGGGTAAAAAAATTTGATTTAGGTCTAACAGAAAAATTCCGTCTATCTATTTTTAATAAGGATACTGCACGGTTATTGAAAGTAGTATTACATTCGAGATTTCGAACCTAAAAACACAACTATCCGAAAGTCTGATTATTAAAGAAGCTTGAGAATCCCGTATTTTGGTTTTGCAAACTAAAAATACATTTTATGGGACTCTTCAAGCGTAGGAAAATACAAATACCCTTCTGATTCGCCAAATTTTAGATTTGCTTCCTCCTTGGATGCTTGCTCGCCGTGCCGAAACACATAAAAGCGGCAAAGGGTGCAGTAGGTACAAGACCTTTGATCAATTTGTAGCCTTGACTTTCGGACAGCTTAATAAATGTTTCACTTTAAACGATATTTCTACTGGTATCGGGGTTTTAGAAACATTCATATCAAGTTTAGGGCTGAATCAAAGTCCTGCAAGTTCCACGATGACGATGGCAACAAAAACAGGGATTATAGAGTCTTCGAGACTTTGTACAATAGACTTTTATCACATTACGGTCATATCCCTTCCAAGCGGCACCGATGCCACATAATCAAAGAAAAGGCAGACCGAAGTATCAAACCGATAGGCAGTACCATTATTAGCGTATGCTTGTCCATGTTCGATTGGGCGAAGTTTCGGACAGCAAAAGGAGGTCTTAAAATACATACCTGTTGGGACGATACTACGATGATCTCGGATGTTGTAAATATCACGCCAGCTAAACTTCACGACCGATATGGTCTACAACAATTGGTTTTGCAAAAGGAACCGTAGTAGTAGAGGACAGGGCCTATTTTGATTTTGACCTAATGCTACAAAGAGTCAAGGCGGGGAATGTTTTTGTAACGCGCATCAGGACCAATACGGTTTTTGGGACGGTCAAAGAGTTGGAGCTCCCCAATGATACAGATCAAGATATCTTAAAGGATGAGATCATAACGCTCTCAAGCAAAAAGGCTATTAAAACAGGAATTAATGAAGTCCGATTACGGTTGGTACACGTGTATAAAGAAGATGGAAACAAAGTTATAGAGATTATTGCCGATCAACTGGATTGGACGGCCAGAACCATTGCGGACCTATACAAAAAGCGTTGGGATATTGAGTTGTTTTTCAAAGCGATCAAACAAAACTTACAGATCAAAACCTTTGTAGGAACGAGCGAGAACGCAGTCAAATCCCAGATATACATAGTATTAATAACTTATTTGTTGCTTCAACTTATTGTTGGAACAATTGCCAAGAAAAAAAACGCGTTTTCTAATTTCGTTGAAAAAATTAGAATATGCCTTACATTTCATCTAACCTTAGACTATGTATGCAACGAGGTAGGAGAAGGTGCCAAGAAAATTAGAGGAAAACCACAAGGGGAATTAGTATTTAAAACAGACTTGTTTTCGTGATAAAATCAAAATTTAAGCCTGTTTATATGCCTTAACAACCAAGTTTCACTAGTTTTGAAAAACTTTCGGATAGAAGTGACCTAAAAAGTTAAAATCTAAAAATAATATTAATTTTATCGACCGGAATTCTATATCATGCAATGTTATTGTGAACTTATGACTATTCTGATATAAAACTTTTTTCACCTGAATAAATTCTCTGGATTTTTTGTTCCTTGATCGAACCAAATAATTGTTTTTATAATACTTTTGCTTATTCTTGAAATTCTGCTTTAAGCTTTTTTCATTTAACTAGAAAGTAAAAACAAAATATTTCTTAAAATGAACTTAAAACAAGATTAATCGAGGCTGATAAAATTTATCAAAAATCTGAATTAAGTAGTGAACTACCAACATCCTTCTAGATATCTTAATTGAACTAAATGTTATTCCTTAGCATGAAGAAATCTCAATTAGATATAAAATATCCAAATAACCTAAACTTTAATGCACTACAAAGGAGCAACTCAAACATTATACTGCTTAAGTACAACTGCAAAAAAAATTTTAGATCCTGAAACTGTTTTTATTTTTTTTAATTGGATGCCACTACCTCTTCAACTTTTAGTGTGCCTAAATACTCTATTAAATCGATTAAATCATTTTCCGACATCACTTTATGTAAGCCTTCGGTCATTAACGATTTTTCCATGGCTTCTTGAGTCGCAATGTCTACCAATTCTACAACTATCTGCGTTCCGCCCATCATCCTAAGGGTCAATTGATCTTCGGTACGACTTAGAACATATCCAATATAAGTAGTACCATTTTTCATTCTGAGGGTATATCCTTCATACCCGAAGCTTATGCCCGCACTAGGGTAGATGATATTGGAATACAAAAATTGTTTAGAGAGTTTATTGCCTATATCGGATAGTGCCGGGCCGAATTCCACTCCAGTAGAACCTGCTTTATGGCACGCACTGCAATACATACTGTAAAGTTCTTTTCCATGCACTGCATCACCGGAACGTTCGACCAAGGCATCTACGTTCAAATTTTCCGTTGCTTGACTTTCTAGAAACTTTGGGGCATTTTCTTTAATCTCATTATCCCAACTGTTCATTAACTTTAAAACGGCTGTCGTCTTATGTTCATGGGGAAGTTTCCCGGCCTCAAGTAGCGTATACAATTCTTTTTGGCCCTCACCGGAATTTCCTAAAGCTTCCACCAATCTACGCGTCAATGGATAACTTAAGGTATTCTCTATCAAAATACTTTTGAGTAGGATAATTGCTTTCGGGTCGGAAACGCTACTCATAGTGCCGAGTAATTCCATTTTTTCAGCTTCCGCAGCATATGATTTTAAGAATTTTTCAACTAGCACGCCTCCGTCCAAATCGAACAACAGTGCAACGCCCTCTTTTTGAAGAGCTTCATCAGAACCTTTTCTGACTAAGTTAAAAATAGCCTGGTTCTGATCCTTGAGCCCTAATTTCTCAACGGCCATCAACCATTCTGCGGTCCCTTCTATTTGCGGCAATACATCTTTAACAATCTTTGTGTTCCTTTGCGAATTATTCACAAAATCTTTGCTCATCTGACCTATGGCATAAGCCTGTATTTTTTTTCTTTTGGGATGGTCTACTTTAAGCAGCGCGAGCAAAGTTTCGTCCTTCAGGGGATGAACCTTAAAATCAAACGCCCTAAAATATGCTGCCAGATCTCCTTCCGATATTACCGTATCCTTTATTATTTCGGCCAACATAGGTACCGTAGCTACGGCCCTTGTACGCCAAACAATCTGTTTCCCTTTTTCATCCATCCAGTCTTTACCTGTATTTCTTTTCCATGCGGCGAAATATAGGTCGGGAAACTTATCGGAACCTATACCTAAAGCTTCTAAATACCAACGATCTTCAGGATCAAGCTGTCCTGCCAAAGTTGCCCAAACCTCCGCAGCCTTGGTAGTCCCTATATATCTTAATGCTATTGCAACTTCTCTACGTACTTGAGAGGAAGGATCTGTGCTTGCGATTTCAACATAGCGTTCTAGTTCGTTCTTAGCTACATAGCGTGCCATACGTATCCCTTGCGCACGGAATTTGGCATCTTCATCGGCAAGGGCCATCTCAATGTAGGAATTGGCCTTGGAGGGGTTTTTAGCCCCGACCCATAATGCCCTCGCCTTTGCTGTTCCTCCCTGTTTGATAATTTCCTTTAAAAAAGGTTCGGCTGCGTCGCCCATATCATGTAGTTTTTGCCAAGATCTGTAGAACACATCCATATTATCGGAGCGTAACCCGGCCGCAGCTCCCAATCCGGTCGAATAATCAAAATTTATAGGCGCGTATCCGTCTACATTGGATAGATGGTAAATCCGCCCTTGTAAAATATCCTCTGCCTTATGGCCTCCTACCCCACCATCGTACCAATCTGAAATAAATAAAGAGCCATCTGGTGCTACGGTTACATCATCCGGCCGAAACCAGGCATCCTTACTTTTAACCAAATTTTCAACTTTAGCCGTATAGCCAGAACCTTTCTCTGCTACGCGATAGCTGCGCACTACATTATGGCCCGGCTCTGCGTGAATCAATTGTCCTTGATATTTTTTGGGAAGTAGCCTGCCTTCATAAACCGTAATTCCACAGGGAGATCCTGAACCGGTCTGCAATAGATTGGGTACCGTACCGGGATCGTTCAAGTGCCAATGCCTTTTGGGTATTTGATTTTCCCAGCCAGTTCTTCTTTCCCGCCAATCCTGACCGGTAAGCAAATCTTTGTAGCCATAGTTGCCATAGTCCATGACATAATTTATTCTGGCGCCACGGTTACCGTCATCGTCATTGTCCGATTGCCAAATTCCACCATAGGAATCGACGGCAAGTTCATAAGGGTTTCTGAAATTATGACCCAAAACCTCAATATTGGAGCCGTCCATGTCCATGCGAAAGGCCATGCCTTCTCGGAAATTACTTCCATCAGCAATGATTTTATTCCCATATATATCCTCGACTGCATTTTCGTCTTTATCCAATAATTGTTTTCCAGTATTACCATAATTAAAATACAGCCGGCCATCAGGGCCAAATACGAAAGCATGGACACCATGGTCATGGTCCACGCCCTCAATTCCAGAAAATAAAACTTCTTTGGAATCGGGCACATCATCACCATCCGCATCGGTAAAAACAAATACGTTCGGACTCACGGAAACGATTACCTTAGTACCTAAGACAACTATTCCCAAAGCCGAATTCACGTCTTTTCCTTGATAAAAGACCTTGGAGGTATCGGCGATTCCGTCATGGTCAGTATCCTCTAAGATTAAAATACGATCTCCTGCATTATCATATGATATTCTGGAGTTTGCAAAATCCCTATAATTAGTGCCTTCGCAAACCCATATTCTGCCTTTTGCATCTATGGCCATGTTGGTAGGGTTGACTACCATAGGTTCTGACGCAAACAAACCCAATTTTAATCCGTCCGCCACCTCCATAGAAGCCAAGGCGTTCTCTGGTTTTCTTTTGTCCTCCTCCGAAAGGGTTATATAATCAATAGTTTTTACTGTATTCTCCGTGCAAGAACTTTGTCCCATAATCAGTGCAGTAAACAAGATAAAAAAGTTTTTGCGAAATTTTGAAAACAGCATAAAATTTAAAATTTAAAATTCATTTAAAGATAGCAAAAAAAAACAGATGCCAATCCTCTTTTTAAACAATCGATAGATGAATTAAGGCCCTTTATATTGGTGCCTTTAAAATTTGGCGAATTGAATCGAAATTTAGAGTAAATTTAATAAAGCCTTCCTGTTTTCAACATAATCCAGAAGTGGATTCGTACTAGATAAACCCTTCATGGAGGGTATCTAAAAACATGCGCATAGAAATAAACAAGGTGTTTTACGGAACGACCACTATCGAAATTCCATAACGGGATAGTTCCACGGTTTCAAAAGGTACACGATCATCAACGAGAGTAAGGAGATACTGTAATTTTACATCACATAGGCCAAATTGGACGACCTTCGACCGCCGTAAAAATAGGGAATTTCCTTAATAAAATCAACTGGAATCTCTATGCAGATAATGGTTATATCGGAAAGGAACTTCATGGCGACCCCTTTTAATTCCCCTTGAAAATCCACCTGCTTTGCAGGTGGTCATGTTCTGACGGCTATGCCTATTTTTGCGTTATGAGTAAATATAGGAAATTAAGCCATGTCGTTTATAAATGTGA
>Ga0075108_10001382_pt1 | contig 11853 bp, 9 predicted proteins | sample AntAceMetag02UK1_FD_69797 | JGI IMG/M metagenome (GOLD analysis project Ga0075108, IMG submission 69797) | Saline lake microbial communities from Ace Lake, Antarctica - Antarctic Ace Lake Metagenome 02UK1 | ecosystem: Environmental > Aquatic > Non-marine Saline and Alkaline > Saline | place...
AGAAAGAGAATAGAAACACTATTTAGTCAACTTTGTGACCAATTTTCAATACGTCGAAATTATGCAAAATCTTTCGATGGATTTAAAAGTAGATTATTAACTAAATTGACCTCCCTCTCTATTATTCAGCTAATAAATTTCCGACAGGGCAAGAAAATTAACAACCTAAAAACCGTTATTACCTAAATGTACTACGGGTTAATAGGTATCAACAACCCTTTAAGAAGGATGAATACTTGTTTCCTAGGTTTAATCAAAAGCCTTATTCCAAAACCATGTTATGATAAACGTTTTGAACGTCATCATTCTCATCAAGTTTTTCTAGTAATTTATCTATCTCTGCACCTTCTTCCTCCGTTAGGGTTTTAGTGTCAGTCGGTATTCTTTCAAAACCAGAGTGAACTATCTCAAATTCATTTTCCTCTAAATATTTCTGAACATCACCATAGGAAGCAAACTCGCCATAGATGTTTATTTGGTCAGTTTCATCATCTAAGAAAACATCATCTACATTGAAGTCTATCAATTCTAATTCTAACTCCTCTAAGTCTATACCTTCCTTATTCTCCGTTTTAAAGACACTCTTATGCTCAAAAATGAAATCAAGCATACCATTCGTTCCCAAGTTCCCGCCCGTCTTTGAAAAGTAACTCCTAACATCCGCCACTGTGCGTTTATTATTATCCGTGGCACACTCTACCAAAACCGCAACTCCGTGCATCCCATATCCTTCTAGGATTACCTCCTTATAATCTTCTTGGTCTTTTGAAGATGCCCTTTTAATTGCATTTTCTACATTAGTCTTAGGCATATTGACTGCCTTAGCATTCTGAATTATAGCACGTAACCTGCTATTGGCGGCCGGGTCTGGCCCTCCTTCTTTCACAGACATTACAATATCCTTACCTATTCTAGTAAAGGTTTTGGCCATTGAGCTCCAACGCTTCATTTTCCTGGCCTTTCTAAATTCAAATGCTCTTCCCATAGTTCTAAATAATTTACCTACAAAAGTAAAGGATTTGAGCACAACGAATGATAATACAAATCAATATAAGACACACAATAAGTATTATATTTAATCAACTAAACTTTTACCCTTTAAATGGGACCCTATTCTTTTTTACCAGAAATAACCATAAGAACGCCTTCCAGAAGTTTCTCCCCAGAAATAAATCCGGAAGTTGTTAAGGAAACACTTAAAGACCCCGCTTTTCTTGAAGCTCTGTATTTAGCTTCTCTAAATCTTTGCAGCTCAGCCCTCATACTGGAAAAGCTTAAAGAAAAGCATCAGAAGAAAGTCATTTTTGCCCTAGCCAAATACATTCTTAGAGGAAGTACCAGATCCACACCATTTGGCCTTTTTTCTGAAACTGGTATTCTAAAATGGGGAACGGAAACAGATATAAAAAAGGAGCAAGTATCTACCAGAAAAACACGAATAGCTTATGCTTCGCTCCAAAACCTAGGGACCAGCATATTCTCAGAATCTGAATATCAGCTAAAAATAAAGCACTTCCCTAATTCCACTATTTATGAATTACCCGAAGAAATAAGATATGTGGAAGAGCGTATAGAAGAAGGGAAAAGTCACTTCCAAATATGCTCTGTAGAAAAAAATGATTTTATGTTGAGGGTTTTGGGGAAAGCTCATGGAGGGGCTTTAATCAACTCTTTGGTCGATTGGTTAACTCAAGAAGGCATTGCTCTTGAAGATGCCAGATCGTTTATTTTAGGCCTTATTGATTCCCAATTATTAGTGAATAGTCTAAAGCTTCCTATAACTGGAACAGATCCGCTAGACTACCTTATTAATATGGCATCTCTTCATTCAGAGTATTATCCAAAACTCCTAAATACAAGAGAAGCTCTTAAAGTTTTAGACAACCAGGCTCAAAACAAAGTCAAAGAGTATAAAGATCTGAAAGCCAAATTAACATCGGATGAAGACTTTTCATTTCATGTCAATAAGTTTTCCAATTATCATAAAAGCACGATAAATAAAAACTTACAAAATGATATTCTAAAAACTGTAGCGTTTATCTATCGGCTGAAACTAACTGACGATAAAGACTCGCTAAATGAGTTTAAAACGAAATTTTCAAGACGCTTCGGAAATGATGAAGTTCCATTGTCATTGGCGATGGATACAGAAATTGGGATAGGCTACAAAAGTGATTTCGATGCTGGAAATTCTCCCTTGATTGATGGTATTTCATTTTTTCATCAAAAAGAAGAAAAGAGTGATGAGTCATGGACCCTAAATCAAAAAACACTAAAAGAGGCCATAGAAGAGGCTCAGAACTCCCTTGAACCCATAAAACTTGATGAATTGAACTTTCATCTAGGCTTAGATAAAATAAACTTGAGCCCTTCAAGCTCCGTTCTGTTCAGGATCGTGTCTAAGGACACTATCTACTTAGAGGGTATAACAGGCAGTAGTGCGGTCAATATAAATAATCGATTGGCCTCAGACTTTGAACCCATTGATAGGCTTACTGAACAAACTTTAAGAGAAGAGGTTAAAAACAATCCCGACGTGATCTTTGCGGAAGTTGTTCATCTACCCGAACCTCATTTGGGAGATATTCTAGCACGAAAAGTTACGCATAGATATCAAATCCCCATTCTAAGTAACTGCCCTGAAAACACTAGCATCCCTCTAAAAGATTTAAGCATTAGCCTTTATGAGGATAGGATAATCCTGAAATCTATCTCTAAAAATAAAGTGGTGATACCAAGACTTAGCAATTCCCACAATTACAAAAACTCTACCCTTCCTGTCTATCTTTTTTTATCTGATTTACAATTTCAGAACGTTTCCAAAAAAATAACCTTCGACTGGGGATCTCTAAAAAAGGATAGAAGCTTTTTACCTCGCGTTTATCATAAAAATGTTATCGTTAGCTTAGCAACCTGGCAACTTAATGCAGCCACCATTTCAAAATTAAAATCTTTGAAGGCATTCTCGGCCTTAAAAAAGAAACTTAAATTACCTAGATATCTTAATTTGATAGAAGGCGATAATGAACTCTTCATTGATACGGAAAATCCTTTTCTCATTGAACTACTTATTGACCATACTAGAGGACAAAGAGAGGTAACTTTGAAAGAATTTATCCTTGAAAACGGTGCTCCAATAAGAGATTCTAAAAACAATGTCCTTTCCAACCAGCTCGTTGCTAACCTTATTAGGACTGAACCTGTTTTCAAACCCATTTCAGAACTAAAGGAGGTCCCCAAATCTAAAAAAAAAACAGTTACACCCTTGAACGAGGAATGGCAATACATCAAGCTATATTGTGGAAACACTTCGGTCGACAACATTTTACTTAATTTTTTTGAGCCTTTTATTGCTAATTGTACTTCACATGGACTTGTTGACAAATGGTTTTTCATAAGATACAAAGACCCCGACTTCCATATCAGAATACGTTTCCATTTGGTATCAACAGAACACCTTAGACAATTTTGGACAAAACTAAATGATGTTATACAGGTTCTTCTAAGTGACCAACTAATTTGGAAAATGGAAGTGGCCAGCTATCAGCCAGAATCAAAACGATACAAAGCATTAGATACAGGACTAGCCGAACATCTTTTTCAAGTAGATAGTGTATCATACCTTGACTTACTTAAGCAAGCAAGTATCCTTGAAGATGACAATTTCAGGTGGTTATTCGCACTTAGGGCTGTAGACCACTGGTTGGATTCATTTGGGCTTGATTTAAACGCCAAAAAGAGCTTTGCAGAAAAATCAAGAAACACTTTTGCTCTAGAATTTAATGTGGGCTTAGATGAAAAGAAAGAGATGGATCTAAAATTTCGGGCTACTCGAAAAGATATAGAACAGTTTTTAAAAGGAAATTCATCAGAGGCGGAGTTTGTTTTAGAAAAAAAGAAAATAAATTTAGAAAATCTTAATTTATCAAAGCTCGAAATATCAACCGCTGTAGCTAGTATAGTCCATATGGCCATCAATAGGATAATGACTAACAACGCTAGGAAACATGAACTATTTGTATATGATTTTCTATTTCGGCAATATAAATCAAGTCTTGCTAGAAAAATTTAGTGCATCATTTTACGCTCTAAAAGTTCGAAGAAGTTATCTCTATACGTTATTCCTAAAGGAATTTTATCCTCTGCGGACTCAAGAACTATTTCTCCGCCGTCTATAAACTTTAGATGGTTTAAAGAAACTATGTAAGACTTATGCGTTCTTATGAAAAAGTCTGAGGGTAGTCTATCTACCAAATCCTTCATAGTGAGTAGTGTGATAATTTTATCTCCTTTGGTAGTATTTATGGCTACATAATTTTTGAGTGATTCTATATATAAGATTTCATCAAATTTAATCTTAACATACTTCCCTTTATGCTCTGTTTTCACCATTATATAGTCATTGATATCCTCTCCTAACTCTGGCTTAGACGAACTAGTGTATCTATTCTGAATTTTTTGAACTGCCTTTAAGAAGTCATCAAAAGGAATCGGCTTTGTTAGGTAGTCTACAACATCATATTTATATCCGTCTAGAGCATATTCAGAATAAGCAGTGGTAAGTACTACCTTAGTTCTTACTTTTAATAAATCCATAAACCCAAAACCAGTAAGGTGTGGCATATTAATATCTAAGAATACCGCGTCTATACTGTTTTCATTAACAAAGGTGAGAGCCTTAACGGGATCTGAAAAAGAGGCTATATTTTCTATATACGGAAGCCTAGCTATATAGTTCTCCAATATTTTTATGGCTGCGGCTTCATCGTCAACAATTACGCTTAATAACATTTCCCTGTAAAAATTTTGTTTTTCCTTAAAACTTACTTGGACAATTTTAAGCAGATAATTCCGATTTTCCTATGAATCATCCTTTCTTCCAATGTATGTCTAATGAAACCTTATAGGTATGCTTATCTTCATCTACTAGTAACTTATAATCATCCTGATAGACCAAATCCATTCGCCTTTTAATGTTGGCTAAACCAACTGATGTTGTCTCTTTATCCTTAAAGTCCAGCCGTTTAGTATTGAGGCAAGAGAACATTAACTTATCCGTATCCACCACTAGTTTGATCACGATAGGATTTTCAGGATCATCTATGATACCATACTTGAAAGCGTTCTCTACTAAGCTCAGTAATATGAGTGGAGGAATGGCGAAAATGGGTAAGAAGCCGGACTTCTCGAACTTAACATAGGCCTTCTGACTAAATCTTAATTTCTGTAAAGTCAAGTATTCTGAAATAGCCTCCACCTCCTTTTTTAGGCTACTGCTTTCGCTTTTTGTACTCTCTACAGAATACCTAAGCAGTTTAGTTAAAGAAAGAATCGCCCTACCAGAGAGATCGCTTTTTCCCACAATATCTCCGTAAACAAAGTTTAGTGTATTGAATAGAAAATGAGGGTTAATTTGAGCTTTTAAAAAAGCAATCTCAGCAGTGTGTAACATCTTTTCGGTCTGTGTTCTAAGCTTTTGGTCTTCAATTCTTTGCAAATATATCCAATAAGCAAAAGCATATAACGCTGCTGTGGAGAAACGCCAAACCTCAAAAATGTAAATCGTAATTGGCTGGGTCTGAAATCCATCAACCGATTTTGGACTATTGAGAGCAAAAACATCCCACAATAAATTCAAATAGGCACTTGCTAAAAGAGTAGAAACACTCAGAACTAGCCCATTAATTTTCTCTTTAGGCAAATACCTTTTATAAACTTCTACTATCAAATAGAAGCATGTGCAATAGATAAAAGCAGTACTAAAATAGGTCCAAAAGAAACTCTGAGAGATCTCTTTAGTGAAGCCAAAAACAAACCCAAAGTCTACGATGTAAAAGATTAACCAAGCTATTAAATGCGTTCTTAATTCCTTCCAATTTACTCTACTCATACAGTCTCCTCTGTTATTTATACTTTATGTTATAATTATCTTACGCCTCGAGTGGCCTTTGATATAGCCAATCAATCTTTTTGTCACATTTCCTTTACTAACCCACATTTAAAATCCATATTTATACTAGTTAACATTAATCACATATATAATTATCTTTCACTATGAAAAAAATTGATCTTCAAATCAGAAAAACAACAGTAGTCAAATTGACTAAGTGTTCAAAGGATTCTTCAAAGTCTTATAGCACGGTTACATGGCCGGGATAGCATTGGCACGGTAATTGAAGTGTAATAAGCAACATGAAAAAATTACCAACCTCGAGTATCCTTATCTTACACAGAAGCAATCTCATTTGTGAGGTACTTCGTGAATCTTTAGAACAGCGAGGATATTCGGTGGACTCGTACGCAACCTCTGGAGAAGAGGGCCAGAATAAAATTCAAAGTCACAAACCTGACTTAGTCATTGTAAGCAATTCGTTGCCAGGAATTTCCGGGTTAGAAGTGCTTAGGAGATTGAAAGATTCTGGTAGTACTGCTAAGGTAATTTTCTTATCTCAAAACGCCAATGAATCGAATTTAGTCTTACGGTTTTTAAACGTAGATGGGCTCATTCATACTTACGACAGTATGAGTGAGCTCTTTTTTTCTCTGCAAGAGGTCAAAGGTGGCAGGAAATATATCTCCTCCAGTATAGAAAAAGAGATAAATACGTTATCTAAAAGAGAGCTAGAGTCAGCAGAATTAGACACGACTGTTTTGGAGTCTCTTACACCAAGAGAAATACAAATTATGCAGCTTTTGGCGGAATCCAATACAACTCCGCAAATTGCACAACAATTTCTTATTAGCCCAGCGACTGTCAACAATCATAGGGCTAATATTATGAACAAACTTAATCTCAAGGGTAGAAACCAGCTCATAGGAGTCGCCATTTCGTTAAAACCCTTTTATAAAGTAGGCGTAATATGATTATACATCTTGCCAATAAAGCTAGTGGTACAATAACTTTTGAAAGTTAATGTCCTTTTACCAATATTTGGGCAGTCATTAGTAACTCTCACTCAGTTATTAACTATAATTCACTCCGCTTTAAGGTTAAACTCTACAGGTCTCCTGTAGAGTTTTTCTTTTAAAGGCTCTTTGGAAATATATCTTTTCTCATTATTGCCTACCTTTAACTCATAGCATTACACGCAAAACATCACTCATGGAAAACTTTGAAATCCTATTTTATGCCAAGCTAAGTATAGTAGTCTTTATGGCCGTCCTTTTCTTACAATCAGGTTTAGATAAAATATTCGACTTTAATGGTAATAAGGCCTACATAAAATCGGTTTTTGAAAAAACAGTGCTAGGCAGTTTTAGCGGCCTCCTCTTTTTGAGTATCACCGTTTTAGAAGTTGCAACAGGTATTGTGGCCCTAATTGGTGGCTTACAAATGTGTTTTAACCAAAAAGAAGATTTGGCATTAATGGCACTTTTCCTTTCTTCAGCCAGTCTGCTGAGCCTTTTTGCTGGTCAAAGAATTGCCAAAGATTATGGAGGGGCGTCTGGTATAGTGCCTTATTTCATAGTTGTTGTTTTAGGACTTTACCTGTTTTCTCTTTAAGACGCGTTTAAACAACTGATTAGAAAGCTTTCTGCTGAATAACTTAGATTTCACAAAATACTTCAATAATACGTTTCATATCGTTTTATAAGAGCCTACTTTTGCCCCGATTTTTATCAAGTGAAGTGAGGTTTTGATAAAATATACAGAAATAAAGAGGTGCCGATTTAGACTCAAGTTCCTACTTATTCCTGCTTAAATCCATAATCCTCTACTGACGTATTAACCAAAAAATATCTAAACCAATGTCTGCAGCACATCAAGTATCTGAAAGAATCCAAGCTCTGGAAGCGTCAGCTACGCTTGTCATGTCTCAAAAGTCTCGTGAATTAAGGGATGAGGGTCATGATGTTATAAACCTATCAATCGGTGAACCTGATTTTAAAACGCCGGATCACATATGCGAAGCTGCTAAAAAAGCTATTGATGCTGGTTTTCACTCTTACACACCAGTTCCTGGTATTCCAGAACTTAGAAAAACTATATCTGATAAGTTTAAGCGGGAGAATAATATAGATTGGGAGCCCGCCAATGTGGTAGTTTCTACGGGTGCGAAGCATTCGTTGGCAAACGCCCTTCAGGTTATGGTAAACCCAGGAGACGAGGTTATCATTTTTGCTCCGTATTGGGTGAGTTACTCTGAGATGGTAAAACTAGCAGAAGGCACGGCAGTAGTGGTGGAAGGCTCTTTTGAAAGTGGCTTTAAAGTTACGCCAGAGCAGCTAGAAGCCGCGATTACGGACAAAACTAAGGTTATCATGTTTTCCTCACCATCAAACCCTACAGGTGCGGTGTTTAGTAAAACAGAATTGACTGCAATTGCTGATGTGGTAGCCAAACACGAAAACGTTTTTGTCTTGGCTGATGAGATTTATGAGTACATTAATTTCATGGACGAGGGTCACTTCAGCATTGGCTCTATTCCTGCTATAAAAGACCGCGTAATCACAGTGAATGGCATGGCTAAGGGTTTTGCCATGACGGGCTGGAGAATAGGATATATCGGAGCCGCAGAGTGGATAGTAAAAGGAATCACAAAATTGCAGGGCCAAGTAACTTCTGGCACAAACCATATTGCTCAAAGAGCTTCGGTGGTAGCCTGGGACGACATGTCGGCATCTGAAGGAATGAGAAGAGCCTACCTAGTCAGAAGAGAATTAGTGGTGAAGGGCCTTAAGTCTATTGAAGGTTTTAAAGTCAATGTACCTGACGGTGCCTTTTATGCCTTTCCAGATATTAGTGCATTCTTTGGAAAATCAAACGGAGAAACGACCATAAACAATAGCGATGATTTCAGTATGTATTTGCTGCTAAAAGCTCACGTGGCCACCGTAGCCGGAGAAAGTTTTGGAGCCCCAAATTGCATTAGAATTTCTACCGCCGCCTCAGATGAAACTCTAGAAGAGGCTATTGAAAGAATCAGCAAAGTATGTGCTGAACTTAAATAAAAGCACCCTCGACCATAATAAAAACCTCTCTAGAGAAATCTGGGGAGGTTTTTTTATTTGTCTAGAATTTTCATCGCAGCGTTTCTCCCTGGAATACCACTTACAGCTCCACCCCGCTTTGCTCCCGAGCCACAAATATTAATCCAAGGGAACACCGTTTCTACGCCCCATTTTTCAATATCCGCATCTGATTCTGCATAAAACCAACTTAAATCATTGTGGAAAATATTGCCCTTAGGCAAGCCCAATTCATGCTCCAAGTCCAGAGCACTTTTACATTCAAAGCACAGTTTATTTCGGGAATTAACCGCTATGCAACTCTCAAAAGGCTCTTCTAAATAAGAATTTATACCATTCAAGAACTTTTCCCAAACGATAGTTTTTAGCTTTTCATTGTTGCTCTTATCAAAAAATCTATAGGGCAAATCTAAACCAAAAACCGTGATGGTATGATAGCCCATAAGTTTAAGCTCTTCAGACAGGATACTCTGGTCCGTTAGTGTATGGCAGTACATCTCACAGGAGAAAGTCTCCGGTATCTTTCCCTCTAAAGTTTCTAAATAAGCCTTCTCTTGCTGAGAATAGCTTTGATTGATATGAAAAGTACCTGCAAAAGCTTCTTCTGGGCTCAGGTTCGCGTTCAGTTTAGGAAGACGATTTAATAAAATATTGATCTTAAAAGCCGTTCCGTCTTGAGCCTCATACATAGATTTCTGAAAACCGTACTTCTTCTTAAGAAATTCTGGCACTAGCTTTTGAAGCAATTGTGGAGCGGCATTTAATAAGACATGGTCACACTTGATGACTTGGCCATTTACTAAAACAACATGTTCTTCTATTTGTTCAACAGCAGCATTTACTTCAAAATCCACTCCCAAGGCCATGGCCTTTTTATACAATTCTGCCACCAAAGCTCCCATACCGCCCTCTGGCACACGCCACTCTCCCGTTTTATTTCCTACGATATGATAGAGAAAAGTTTTATTCTGAAGTAAAGATTTGTCATGAGCATGTGATTCCACACCAATTTTGGCGTCTGTTAATAAAACACCTCTTAAAACATCCGATTTGACGTAGTGTTCTATTAACTCTCCAATGGGCTTTTCTACCATAGCCTGCCACAAGGCTGCTTCACCGTGCCGCTCAAAACACTTCTTCCACTCACTTTTAGCTTTTAGTGGCGACAAGAATGACTCCCATACAAGCTCTGCAAACCTAGTTTGCAGAGCTTGTATTTTTTGATAGCCCTCCCATTCCGAGACCCCAAAACCTAGATCCAAAACTGAGGCTTTCGATACCTCATCCGATAGATTGCTAATTAAAAGTCCTTCACTTGAACCATATGGTGTAAAGGATGCTACTTCTCTTTTGAGTAGATTAATGTTTAAGCCCAACTCCTCCACAATCTCTTTTGGGAAAAGGCTCACCAAATAAGAATATCTAGACAAATAGGCCTCAAACTCTGGAAATGTTTTCTGGGAAGTGGTAGCCCCTCCGATATAATTGTTCTTCTCTAGCACAATCACACTTTTACCTGCTTTTGCTAAATAGCATGCGGCCACCAATCCGTTATGCCCACCTCCCACGATGCCCACATCGTAATACTTCTTTAATTTCTCTCTCATATTCTTAGCCTCAATATCGGGAATAGAGCTTACATCTCAATGAACTAATGACCTGCAAGAATGTTTAAGTACATATGAAAAAGAAAATCAACATAGACATAGTTTCTGACGTGGCCTGCCCTTGGTGTTTTGTTGGGAAAAGACGCTTAGAAGAAGCATTGAGCCGGCTGCCAGAATATGAGGCCAAAGTTAATTGGCATCCATTTCAGCTGGACCCTACCATACCAGCCTCTGGAATAGAAAGAGAGACTTACTTTAAGAATAAATTTGGCAGTAAAGAACGCTACGAAATGTTAGCGGAGAATCTTATTGATGCCGGTCAAGGCGTGGGTATTAAATTTGATTTTAAGGGAAACCCTACCGTTCCTAACACCATGAAAATGCACCAATTGCTCCAAGTGGCTAGCCAAAATAATTTCGCCGATTCTCTCAAAGAAAGGCTCCTGAAGGCCTATTTTGAAGAAGGTACGGACCTTTCGAAAGACCAAGCTCTAATTGATATTATGGTAGCGTATGAATGGTCACCGGAATATACACAGTCCGTGATAGACAATACGGAAATTGCCAATTTGGTAAGTCAAGAAATTAAAAATTATCAGAAAATGGGAGTTACCGGAGTTCCCTTTTTCATCTTTGACAACAAATACGCCTTTAGTGGTGCCCAGCCTCCTGAAGTATTTATTAATGCAATTAAAGAAATAGAAGCTAAGCAAGAAGAACTAGAAAAAGCAGAAGCATGTGCCATTGACGAGCCAAACTGCTAATGTATCTTTAAAGGATGAAATACTTGGCCATTGGCATAGCTCTTCTTTTTTCTTTGAATTCATGCAAGGTTCAAAACGTATCGAAAACGCTTTTTGAACCTTATAAGGAGGCACAACACCATTTTGGTTATTTGTTTATTGATGTTCACTCTGGGGATACTCTTGGACAAAAAAACGCCGACAAGTACTTCATACCTGCCAGCACCACTAAACTATTCACTTGGTATACTAGCCTAATCCTTTTAAAGGATACCCTTCCATCTTTCCGATATAAAGAAACCTCAGATTCTCTGATTTTTTGGGGTACAGGCGACCCAAGCTTTCTAAGAAAAGGCTTCCATAAAGAAGAGGCCTTTGATTTCTTTAAAAGTAGGCTCCATAAAAGCCTTATATTCTCTGATAGTAATTTTGACGAAAACCCTCACGGTAAAGGCTGGATGTGGGATGATAATTTAGAGGCTTATCAAACAGAAGTTTCCCCTTTTCCCATGTATGGCAATCTGGTCAAATTT
>Ga0075108_10001394_pt1 | contig 11762 bp, 6 predicted proteins | sample AntAceMetag02UK1_FD_69797 | JGI IMG/M metagenome (GOLD analysis project Ga0075108, IMG submission 69797) | Saline lake microbial communities from Ace Lake, Antarctica - Antarctic Ace Lake Metagenome 02UK1 | ecosystem: Environmental > Aquatic > Non-marine Saline and Alkaline > Saline | place...
AAACAGGGAGTAATTGACTGAACGTGAACACCTGGGTTAAAAACCCGGGTACGTGATGCGCTGGGAGTTCAGGTGTTCACGTTCGTCCGGAATAGGTGTTCACGTTCACCGGAATACGCATCCATGCAATACGATTCTGTAATCCTATAAGTTGTAATGGCTCGCCAAGGTACTTGGGTGTAATATTTCGACACTAAAATAAAGACAAGTTTCAGAGTGTTAAGGCCCATGAGCGAACAAATATTGACCGTTAAGGAGGTTGCTGACTATTTGAAGGTCAATGAGCGGACTATCTATCGTCTCGCGGCAAGGAAAGAAATACCTGCCTTCCGAGTAGGCACCTCGTGGAGATTCAAGCAAGAAGAGATTGACGGATGGATAGTTCGTCAAAATAAGCCGAAAGAATTTGGCGGGGGAGATAAGTTGTGAATCAAGAGCTAATACAAAATATCGCCAGGCTGCGGGTATGCGTGGCGTTCCTAGGCGAGAAGGAGCAGAAAAATTGGTGGCCTAGTTCATTTCTGTCGGGTTCAGGAGAGGCTTTTTTGACTCCCGTTTTCCCAAAGACAGCTTCACTGGCTAGAGTAAATGGCGCAAGTAGTGCCGCACAGATATCCCACGACGAGCATATCGGCATTGGGAACGTCTATCATCTGTTCAGACTGCCTGAGAATATTGAGCATGATATCTCTCAGCTCTTGGTCAAGGACTTTTCTATTTTAGCGGTAATAGTATCTGAAGAAACAGCCCGGGCATGGCTCGAAGAGTTGTCTGCGGGAGAGAGCACTCAAGGGGTTGGTCCCTTGCTATTTGAATTTGAAACGATTGACTCGGTCATGATCAGTCGCATGGCCGCAGCTTACATGCAGGGCTTTAGCGCTGGCGAGCAAGTTTACCCTTATTATCGGGGTAACTCGTGACGGGGCAGCAACCTTATACAACTCAATTGGGTGCCGGGCTTGGCTTAGTCGATGAGACTCAGTCACTTCTGGATTTGTGGCAACCGGGAATGGATACTCAAGCACTCTTTGATGTGGCGTTGGAGTCGGGGCAATTTCCTAATGTGACTGCGCGGCGTCTCAGAAACATAATTGCAGAGTGTTTTGCCCCCCGGTATATAAAGCCGGATTCCCAGCCTGTGTCATGGCTGTATAAACTGCACCGGCATATATCTACAGTAGCCCTTAAGCATCTCTTTTTTCTTTACACAGCCAGAGCCAATTTGATCCTGCGCGACTTTGTTGTAGAGCTGTATTGGGAACGCTATGCATCTGGCTACTCGGACCTAACAACTGACGACGCTAGAGACTTTGTAGAACGTGCAGTCCGCGATTGCAAGACAAAGACTCTATGGTCAGAGTCGATGATAAAACGTGTGACATCTTATCTGGTGAGCGTTTGTGTTCACTATGATCTTCTCCGACTGGCAGGTCGCAAATCACGTGAGATTAATGCTGTCCGCATATCGAGTTGTGCGGTAGTAATCCTCGCCTATGACCTGCACCTACAAGGCATAGCCGACAACAACATAATCAATCACCCAGACTGGCAACTCTTTGGCCTACATCCAGAAGACGTTCGCGACGAGCTAAAACGTCTGGGTGTAAACAAATTCTGGATCATTCAAACCGCCGCTGATGTTGTCTCCATTAGCTGGGCCTATAAAACCATGGAGGAGGTCGTCGATGTCATCATTGAAACAGGACTTTGATGAACTCGTTACCCGCATCAAGCAGGGTAGAGAGTTCCAGCACGCTAGCTTTGAGCCCATATACTACTTGGTCTTTTCGCCTAAGCAGATTATCGAAGTAAAGCGGCAAACCAAAGCATGGATTCAAATGCTGCAAAAGCAGGGTTGGAATGTCCACACTTTTTCCATAGGTGAGCATGTGAATGACATCCTCAAGTCGGTGCCTGCATTTCGCCGTAATATATGGCTCAAGCAAGATGCCGCCGCGCCCCAGGAGTGGACTAAAACCAATAACTCCCTGGCCAATACTCTGAATGATAAAGATCAAGGCCTGCAAGCTCGACTAGAACAGAAAATCAATGAGTTAGAGGGCGATAAAAAAGCACTGCTACTAGTCACTGACTTAGAAGCACTGCATCCCTATATGCGAATCGGCTCAGTAGAGAGCCGGCTTCAGGGCCGCTTTAGCGTGCCAACCGTATTTTTATACCCCGGCGTACGTACCGGGCAAACCCGATTAAAGTTCCTGGGCTTTTACCCAGAAGATGGCAACTACCGCTCCATGCATGTTGGCGGTTGAACCAGGCGAGCATATAACAAGGAATAACGATGCAAATTAAACAACTCTTCGATCCAGCCAAAGGCATTGATCGTACCATCGAAAAAGTTATCACCTACGGTGCTGATGCTGAGAAACGTCTCAAATCGGAAATATCCGAATATGTTGCTACCGATAGCATCGAAGAGCACTTCTTTGACTTGCTCTCCAAAATGCAATTAGCGATGGAGCAGGGTGGTGAGAACGAAGTCGGCGTATGGGTGTCCGGGTTCTACGGCTCGGGTAAAAGCTCCTTCACCAAATATCTGGGCTTGGCTTTTGATGATTCCGTTGCAGTGGATGGCCGCCCCTTTATCGACCATCTTAAAGATCGCCTAACCAAAGCCAAAACGAAATCACTGCTCACTACAGTCGCTAAGCGCTTCCCCGCTGCGGTAGTCATGTTAGATCTTGCATCGTCGCAGATTGCAGGTGCCACCATGGAAGATGTGGCTACCGTGCTTTACTACAAAGTACTGCAATGGGCGGGTTATTCGCGCAATCTCAAAGTGGCCGCCTTTGAGCGCAAGTTACAAAAAGAGGGGCGATACGACGAATTCTTGGATTTATTTAAAAGCTACACTGAAGGTGAAGAGTGGAAAACGCTACAAAATGATGAGCTAGTTGTGGATGGTTTGATTCCAGCTATTGCGCACGAGATGTATCCACAGCTATTCAGAAGCGATACCGCATTTTCTACTGAAACCAGCGAAATTATCCGCTTCGAAGATGACCGTGTAGCCGAGATGATTGATATTGCTCGTCAGCACTCGGGTAAAGAACACATCATTTTTGTTGTTGATGAAGTGGGTCAATATGTAGGCTCTCGGGACAATCTCATTTTAAACCTGGATGGCTTAGCCAAAAACTTGAAAAACATCGGCGATGGTAAGGTATGGTTGATTGGTACCGCGCAGCAAACATTAACCGAAGACAATGAAAGAGCAGCATTAAATTCAGCGCAACTTTACAAACTGAAAGACCGTTTTCCCATTCAGATCAATCTGGAATCCAGTGACATAAAAGAGATCTGTTACCGGCGATTACTGGGTAAGTCACCCAGTGGTGAAGATCATCTAGGGCAATTGTTTGATCAACATGGTCAGGGCTTGCGACACGCCACCAAGTTGGAAGATGCGAGAGTCTACGAAGCTGATTTCGATAAAAAAAGCTTCATCAACCTCTACCCATTCTTACCTGCGCATTTCGAAGTATTGTTAACACTGTTAGGTCAGCTTGCAAAATCCACCGGCGGTATCGGTCTTCGTTCAGCCATCAAGGTCATTCAAGATGTCTTGATAGAGGGCGCAAACGGCCAGCCTATCGCCAACGAAAATGTTGGTATGCTGGCCAATACTGTCACACTCTACGATGCGCTAGAAAAAGATATCAAGCGTGCTTTCCCAACCAAGCATCAAGCCGTAGGTAAAGTACAGAGCTCCAACTTTTACGATAGTGAAATACACATCAACATCGCTAAAACGGTTGCAGTTTTAGAGATACTTACTAACCTGCCAGTCACCCGCCAAAACACCATGGCGCTAATGCAATCCAGTATTACCCAAACGCAAGATGAGGCGGCTTTTAATACGGCGGTCGATCAATTAATTAGCGAAGCTAATATTCCCTTTAGTGAGCAAGACGGATACTTAGGCTTTATCAGTGAAAAACTCACCGAGATACAACGTGCGCGTAACGAGATCGGCCTCAAAACGATTGAGTTACGTAAGATCCTTAGCGAAACACTAAGAGGGTGTTTATCGCCTCTGCCCAAAGTTCAAGTTGAAGGCTCGTTAAGTGTAGAGACAGGCCTTAAACTACAAAATTCTAATGGTCTACCCAGTGGGCTAGCAGGGGAGAGAAACCCAGTACAAACGCTAATCGACTTTGTTGATCCCAGCGAATACGACAATAATCTAGCATCACTGGTTACCGACTCCCGTGAAAAGGCCAATCAAAACACTATCTACCTGTTAGGGCGAAAATCACTAGAGGTTGATGAGCTGCTGGCCAACATTTATCGCTGCGAAGAAATTGCCCGCCGCCATCGCAACGATGCCGACAAAGAAGTGAAAGAATACTGCAATGCAGAAGTCGACCGCGCACAGGCTAAACTTGTGCCCGAGCTACAGCGCGTTCTAAAGCGCTCGCTGCAATCCGGTTCTTTCATCTTCCGGGGTACGAATACTGCCGTGGATACCTACGCGCAGGATTTACTCGAATCAAGCAAAAAACATCTGAAAGACGTCGCAAACCGTGTGTACGAGCGTTACAACGAAGCGCCTCATCGTGCTCAAACAGTCTTGGCTGAAAAGTTTTTAAAGGCTGGCCTGAGCGGTGCAACCAGTGAGACGGATCCATTAGGCCTGGTGATTAAAGACGCGGGCGGTAGTTTTACAATCGATCAAAATAACAAAGGCTTGATCAGCATTCGTGACTATATCGAGCGTAATGGCAAGGTAAACGGCAAAAATATCTGTGAAGATTTTAATCGACCAAAATTCGGTTGGGCTGTTGATACCACCCGCTATATGTTGGCCGCTATGCTTAGCTCAGGCGAGATTAAGCTTACAGTTGCAGGGCGTGAGCTGACCAATGTGGGTCAGCAAGCTATTGATGCCTTCAAAACTAATAATACGTTTGCCAATGTCGGCATAACACTGCGTGAGGATAGACCATCTAATGAAATGTGTACCTTGGCCGCAGATCGTTTGAGTGAGGTCATTGCCGATGGCAATTTGATCATCCCTCTGGAGGCGGATATCAGCAAAGCTGCGCAGAAAAACTTTCCTGTCTTTCAACAACAATTCGGCTCATTGGGCGAAAAGCTCAATCGCCTTAATGCGCCTGGTCAAAGTAGGGTTGAAGAGTTACAACAAGCGTTGCGAGATGTACTGTTTAATGACTGTTCCGATGCCACTCAGCGCATGGGGGCAGAAGCATCTCCCTTATACAGCAATCTAAAGTGGGCTGCTGAAGTTAAAATCAGTCTGGATCATGGTCTAGAAGCCACCTTGTTAGAGCTGAATAAAAAATCTAAAGGTATAACAAATCTTCCAAATTCAGGTGTACCGGGAGAACTGAAATCAGAATTGTCTGATGACATTGAACAACTACAGCAACGTTTAAAGCAGGAAGATTTTCATACGCACCACGCGGATCTTTCAACTCTGTTGGCTAATATCAAAAACCGTGTAGCTGATGCCGCCAGAAAGATGAATCAAGATGTTGAGCAGAACTTAAAGAATACCCAAGAAGAATTGCCCAGAAGCCCGGGCTGGGAAGAGTTAACAGCTGATGAACGTAATACCTTGTTAGGCCAGTTGGAGCAATATAGCGGTGAAGTCGAACAAAACCTGAACGGGATTCAAACCCTGCTGAACCGAGATTATGAAATCACCACCTCTCTACGCCAATTACAGCAATCAGTAAAACAGACGGCCGATAATCGTCGCCTACAACGTGAGCAAGAAATAGCGGAGAAAGACAAGAAGGAAAAAGAAAAAGGCACCTTTAAACCGAAAGTGTACAGTCAAAAAATACCGGTGCCAAAAACCCTTAAATCTAAAGACGCTATAGATTCTGTGATAGATCAATTGCAAAAAGTGAAGCAGGAATTAGAAGGGTTTCATGAAATAGATATCACCTTCGAACTTTCTGATAGCAACGAATAGGGCTGGGTAAAAAATAATGGCATTTGATCAAGCAACCCGAAATCGCTTACAAAAATTTGTCGGTGATGCCCGTAAATTGCTGAGTGAAGAATTCACCCAACAGCTGCAAAATACCTATGGCTTAGATCCTGTCACTGGGCGCATTGCGGCGCTAAGCGCTTTACCGGCACTGAGCCCCAGTGAACAACAAACCGCTACTTTATTACGCGATACCCTCGATCACTACCTGGCGGCAAACCATAAGGTAGATCCACACAAAGATAAAAAACTGGTTATCGCGGCACTCGATCGTATCGTGCGCGAGCAGGCCTTTACCGTACTTAACCGCTTGGCGGCCTTGCGTATGGCTGAGGCCCGAGGATTTATCATGGGGGCTATAAGCCCAGACCCTGATGATCAAAAAAAGCCGCCAAAGGGATTTCAGCTCTACAAGAGCATTGCAGGTAGCAGCCTAGGTGAATCTGGCCAAGCATACCAGCATTACCTATTTAGTGTGTTTGATGAATTAAGTTTAGATTTAGCGGTTTTGTTTGATCGCTACTCAAGTCAGGGTCGTTTGTTTCCTCGTGAAACCGTACTGCTTGAATTGTTAGGTCTGATCAATCACGCAGAGCTGGAAATGCTTTGGGCTGAAGATGAAACCGTTGGATGGATTTATCAATACTGGAATGTGCGTTCTGAAATTGATTTGGCCCGTGGTGAATCACGAGCCCCTAGAAATAGTCGTGAAATGGCTGTTCGTAATCAGTTTTTTACCCCACGTTATGTGGTTGAGTTCCTTGTTGATAATACCGTTGGAAAAACCTGGTATGAAATGCAGCAAGGCCAGACCTCAATTACTGATAAATGTGATTATCTGGTTATTGATGAGAAGGCAGTTTTTCTATCTCAAGGAGAAAAGCTGACGCAAGAGCAAGCAGCTAGTGATGTGCATTATATTCCTTACCGCGAGCCAAAAGATCCGAGGTGTTTAAGAACTATCGACCCGGCTTGTGGCTCAGGGCACTTTCTGCTGTATGTATTTGACCTGTTAATCGCCATCTATGAAGAAGCCTGGCAAAAAGAGCCAGAATGTGGTGTGCCGGTTCGTGAAAAGTTTGAACCCTTAAAAAAAACATATTCTAGTTTTGATGATTTTAGAAAAAACATCCCGGCCCTAATTATTGCACACAACTTATACGGTATTGATATCGATCCACGTGCTATTCAAATTGCAGGCTTGGCCGTATGGCTGCGTGGACAGCGCTATTGGCAAGAATCGGGCGTTAAACCTATTGAGCGGCCGACAATAACGCGCTCCAACTTAATTTGTGCAGAACCTTTGATTATCGATCTGGAGCAGCTATCAGCCTACAGATCGACGTTGCCTATTGGGCAAAGTAATCTTCTTGTTGAGCTACTGAATATCATCGCCGATAAAATGGCCTTGGCCGGTGAAATGGGAATACTGCTTAAGCTTGAAAAAGATATCCGCCGTGCATTGGAGGGGGTTGAACAAGAGTTTAAACGCTATCAAGAATCTGAGATTCAGGATGACTTGTTTGGACGGCAGCATGTTGATCAGCAATTAGACCTGAGCTTCTCAGTGCAGGGCTTGAACAGTGCCTTTTTTGCAGGTGCAGAAAAACAGTTAATTAATGCTCTAAAAGAATTTGTCATTAGTAGTAATCAGTCAAAAGCTTTCAAGAAAAAACTTTTTGCAGATGATATAGCTCACTCTTTAGCATTTATTGATTTGATGAAGCTCCGATTTGATGCAATCGTTATGAACCCCCCGTTTGGAAAACCTTCTGTAGATTCTGAATACTATATGGAACGTAATTACCCTGATAATCCAAGTGAGGTGTATCAGGCGTTTGTCGATAGAGGGCACGACCTATTGGTACCGGCAGGTTTTTTAGGGGCGCTTACAAGTCGAACCGGATTTTTTCTTGGGAGTTTCGAATCTTGGAGAACTAGAGTCTTATTAAAGAATTTTAGACCTTTATTATTCGTTGATTTTGGCGGCGGTGTGTTAGATGCGATGGTGGAAACAGCCGCATATGTTGTGAGATCAAATACTGTTATCGAAAATGATATGGAATTTCAGAAATTGGCATTTGACTTGAAAAATATTACATCCTCTAAAAGCTGTGAATTTACATTAGCAAAGTATGTAAGTAATAGAGTCACTAAACTAAAAAAATTTCAGGCATTAGATGAGTTGGATTATTTAAAGGCTAGAGGTCTCGTTAAAGAAAAGCCTAGCGGAAAATGGGTTTTGTTGGGTGCAAAAAAGTTAAGTAAAATTATTGCGATGGAGTTTAATGAAATTCAATTTCCAAAGATGCGTAGTATTAGGCTGGTTAATGAATCTAGTAAGGGAGTAGTACTATTTAATAATATGGTTTTACCTAACGAATACTCCAATGAAGTAGACCCCTCTAAATTCAAAGTGATACCGGGCGCTCCATTTACTTATTGGATTAATGATGAATTTAAGTCTTGCTTTAGAAAATATGGAAAATTTCAATCTGAAGGCAGGATTTCAGTCGCAGGAATGCAAACAGGAAATGACTTTCGGTTCGCTAGGTTATGGTGGGAGGTTCGGCAATCCGCCATGCCTGCCGAAGATACTTTTGTACGTGAGTTCAATGGGCCATATTGTGTCCTTAAAAGTAGGTGGTTAAGTTTCACTAAAGGGGGGGCGTCTTCCCCGTATTATAGCGATATACAGTTGGTATGTAATTGGTTTAAAGATGGCGAAGAAGTGAGGGCTTTCTCTGGGAGTTTAATAAGAAATTCAAATTTTTATTATAGGAAAGGTTATACGTGGCCTCTAAGGGCCTTGCGTTACACACCAGCTGTTTTGCCGTCTGGAACGATATTTAATGTACGTAGTATGTCTGGTTTTGTTGGAAACGATGTAAGTACTTTTGTGGTTCTGGGTAACTCGAAAATTTATGATGACCTTTATAAAGTGAGGTTGGGTAAGGCCCATACGCCAGAGTTTATACCAGGCGTTGCAAATGATTTACCAATTCCGGATAAGGTTTTTAGTTCAAATTTCAATACGATTTTTGAAAGTGCTTATATCGACGCTTCATTGCCTTACAGATGTTTAGAAACATCTAGATTATATGAGCGCTCTTGGTTTGACTTTATTGAAGGAAAGTCTATTAGTAACGCCGCTAAAAACTATATGGAATTAATTGAACGAGTTAATAGTCAGATTGAATGCCGGCAAGAAATGGTAGATAAGGAAAGCTTGGCTGTTTTTGAAATCAAAAACGAGAGCTTACCTACAGGAAGTAATGTGGATTGGAAAACTATAAATGGTTTTCCAATCCAGGTGCGTGATATTAAAACTGTCAAAGAGTTTGTTGCCCGTGATTTGCTTTCAAATTTGTTCGGACGGTTATTTGGCCGCTTTTGGTTAATACCCGAGAGGAGAGAGGGTAGAGATCCTTTCGACCCGTTACCTGTACCAGAAATTGATCATGATTTGGCGAATCTACCATTGAAGGATGGAGAACTAAAAGCCTTATTAATACAAGGTGTAGCTCCAGTTGGTGAGTACTTTAATCATTCTATAGACGATATTCTGTCAGATGTTTCGGTAGCTTTGTATCCAGATAGTGCTGGCTTGTTGGAAGACGTATTGGCAGAGCTTAATGTAGAGAGCCTTAATAAATATTTCGCAAAGCCATCAGCTTTTTTTGACTATCATCTTTCCCAATACAGCGGCTTTAGTCGTATAGCTCCGGTCTATTTGCCGCTTAGCTCTTCGGCCGGTAATTTCACTGTGTGGTTGTTCTATCAAAAGCTGAGTAGAGCATCGCTATTCACCGTGCTGAATGATGTGATTGAACCAGCTCTGAAAGCAATTGATGAGCAGGGCCTGCAAGTCAAGGGCTCCAGCTCAACCGATGAAGCCAAGCTATCATCCTTGCTCGATGAAATTAGAGACTTTAGAGATTCGATCCAGGAAATATTGTCGGCAGGATTTAATTGCGATATCGACGATGGTGTTGTCATTGCCGCTGCACCGTTGAGAAAATTGTTCAAGCACAGCGGGTGGCGCGAAGAGCTCGAACAGAAATGGGCTGGCTTAGAAGTTGGCGATTACGAATGGACAAAACTCGCGCTTAATTACTGGCCCGAGCGCGTGACAAAGAAGTGCTTAGAGGATAGAAGTATTGCAATAGCGCATGGTATTGAAACAGATCTGTGGGAAGAGGTTGAGGTGCCTGCCACTAGAGGTAATGGTACTAGGTGGGTTTGGCAAGCCAAGGATTTGTCGCCAGCTGAGCTTAAAATTTGGATTGAGAATAGGATCGCACAATGAAAATTCGCAGACATGAATATTGAACAATACATATCAAAAAAAGTATTTGAGAAACGGCTTGATCAACGTGTATTAGTGGTTTACGACGCGGCACATCGTTATCGCGATATCTGTTCATCCATGGCGTCCGATTCGGTGGCAGTGGTCGATACCTCAATATCCAGTATCGAAAGTCGTGAGGAGGCGCTGCAGACCCTGGCGGGGTTTGGTCAAGGCGGTCTAAAGTTACTGATCTATATACCAACAGGCATATCTGTCACCGATGAAGATAAACAGAAAGATCCTTTCAGTGTTTACAGTGCATGTGGCGAAGTCTTCCCCAGCGGTGATGGTGATAGCTATTTAAGCCTTTGCTTAAAAGCCAAGCCTGATCATCAAACAGAAGTTCGTAAGGCTTTTGAACAAGACCCCAGTCCAAGTTTTGCGGTAATCAATGGTATTGGTGGTGGGTTGAAGTGGCCAGCGCTAAGAGCCTTGCTAAATGTTGAATCCTCCCCGGAAATTGTTAGTGCTCTGATGGTGCCGAGTGCGGCACAAAGAACTGAGTTGGATAATAATGAAGCCTGGGTAGCAGAAGCGACTCAGCTGTTTGATCAAGTTTTGGGTTTAACGCTTACCACACGTGGTAAAAAATGGAAAAGTATCAATGAAGAATTGTGGCGCTTTGTGTTATTCAGCGAATTTGCATTCGATCTACCAGGCGAATTACCCGAGAGCTTGGCTGGTGTACCTAAAGCTAATTCGGCCGCTAAGCCAATTATAGAAAGCCTGTGTGATGGTTTACGTCAAGACTTACGTAAACAGGAAGCTTATATTCAGTACGCGGAACAGATTGAGCATGATTTAAATTTGGTTGAGGTCTGCCAAGCGGTTGATGACCTAGGTGGCAGGGATACCTTCCCGTTTGAAGAACGCACTTTTTTACAAGTGGCGATTACAGCGATTGAAGGCAATAGTCTTGACGTGTTGAATGGAGTTCTTTCCCAACGTAAGGCATCTATTTGGAGTAATCGTGGAGAAAATGAAACCCAGTGGGATCTCGTCGCTGCTGCAAAGCGTTTAATCGAATCTTGCGGTGACTTAATGCGTGAGCTACCTGAACACAGTTCGAGCCAAGCAGCCTTGTTGGACTATTACCTGAGCAGCTTACGGGAGGCTGACCGTTTACAGCGTGAGTTTGAGCAGGCGGTAACCGATTATTGGGACGCGCAGGGTTTATTAAAGCCTGCAATTGAAAAGGCGCGAAATGAGTACCGCAAGCTTGCAGAGAAGGTACAAGTTCTCTTTACAAAACAGTTGGCTGATACGGGTTGGCCACCCCAGGGGCGTTTATACAATGCTGATGTTTTTGATCAGATTGTTGCTCCCAAACTGAAAGCCAGTGGCCAGCGGGTTGCCTATTTAATGGTGGATGCTTTACGTTTTGAATTAGGCCTTGAGTTGGAAAAGCAGCTTAAAGATCAATTCGAGATC